>Ga0102592_1000242_pt1 | contig 120070 bp, 101 predicted proteins | sample AraplaCol_mMF_r2_FD_76861 | JGI IMG/M metagenome (GOLD analysis project Ga0102592, IMG submission 76861) | Arabidopsis root microbial communities from North Carolina, USA - plate scrape MF_Col_mMF_r2 (SPADES assembly) (version 2) | ecosystem: Host-associated > Plants > Roots > Endosphere...
AATACTCCGACGTCCAGCTCGAGCACATGCTGGCCGATGCCGGCGGCATGCAGCTGGTGCGCCAGCCCAAGCAGTTCGACGTCATCGTCACCGACAACCTGTTCGGCGACATGCTGTCGGACGTCGCGGCGATGCTGACCGGTTCGCTCGGCATGCTGCCGTCGGCCTCGCTCGGCGCCCCGGATGCGGTGACCGGCAAGCGCAAGGCGCTCTACGAGCCGGTGCACGGCTCGGCCCCTGACATTGCCGGCAAGGGCATTGCCAACCCGATCGCGATGATCGCCTCCTTTGCCATGTGCCTGCGCTATTCCTTCAACCTGGTGACGGAAGCCGACAATCTGGAGAAGGCGATCGCCGCCGTGCTCGACCAGGGCATCCGCACCGGCGACATCATGGCCGAGGGCGCGAAGAAGGTCGGCACGACGGAAATGGGCGATGCCATCCTCGCCGCGTTCAAGGCGCTGTCGGCCTGAGCCACCAACGATTCCAGTCGGCGTGATCTGACGCCTTCAGGCATAGCGAAAACAGACACCTCCGGAGCGCATCCGGAGGTGTTTTGCGTTTCATGGCCTTGAATTTGCCAAAAGAACCGACACATCGGGGAACTAGACGCCATGAGAAGAACGAACGCTGCGCAGACATGCGACGCGGCGGCAGGACGGAGATTCATGAACGGACCACTTGCGACCACCGGATGGATTGCACTGACTACCCTCGTCCTCGTGCTCGCACTCATTCCATTGGATCCGTATCTGTCGCAAAGCGCGCAGGCGCTGCCGGAAAGCATCGTCGATTTCAATCGGATGATCACGGACTTTGGGACGTTCGCCTGGATGATCTACCTTTCAGCTGGGGTCCTGGCAGCGACGTTCATCCTGCACCGCGCGGCAAACCAGGGGCCGCTTCAGCGCAGGGCAAGTGCCGCCCGCGATCTTGCGGCCTATTTCCTCCTGACGATCGGCACAGCCAGCGCGCTGGTCCACACACTGAAAATTATCGTCGGCCGGGCCCGGCCGGAACTCTTCACCGAGCTCGGCGCCTACAGCCTGACGCCGTTTGCCAACAGCGGTCTGTACGAAAGTTTCCCCTCCGGCCATTCGACCGCGGCCGGCGCCTTCTTCGGTGTCTTCGCCATGCTGATGCCGAAGCTGAGGCCACTCTTTCTGATCCTGGCGCTGACGATCGGCGTTTCCCGCGTCATCGTCGGCGCACACTACCCAAGCGACGTCGCAGCCGGGCTGCTGCTCGGTCTCTGGACATCCGTGATGGTGGCGTTTCTCTTCGCACGGCAGAACCGGCTGTTTCATCTGAGCGAGGGTGGATGGCCGCTCGTGGGGCGCAGCGATCCGCGCCCATAAAAAAGCCGGCGCGGAAGGCCGCGCCGGAGTCAGGAGAGCCATAGTAGCTCGGGGAAGATTTGGCGCGCTCCCGGGAAATGGTTCTCCCGGGAGCGCGTGACTGCAGACTTAGTCCATCGCGTGAATGTCGCGGTCCTTCGTTTCCGGCAGGAACAGGAGGCCAATGACCAGCGTGATGCCTGCGAAGACGATCGGGTACCAGAGGCCGTAGTAGATATCGCCCTGGGCAGCACTCATCGCGAAGGCCGTTGCCGGAAGCAGGCCACCGAACCAGCCGTTGCCGATGTGGTAGGGCAGCGACATGCCGGTGTAGCGGATGCGGGTCGGGAAGAGTTCGACCAGCAGCGCAGCGATCGGGCCGTAGACCATGGTCACGTAGATGACGAGCACGGTCAGAACGGCGATGATCGTCGTCCAGTTGACATTGGCGGGATCCGCCACCATCGCGTAGGTGCCGCCGCCCGCGATCGTGTAGACGGCCATTTCGGTGGCAGTGCCGACTTCATCCTTCGTCAACAGCTTGTCGGCGACGAGCTTGTCGGCCGGAACCATGGTCTTCTCGCCGCCGCGAACGGCAGCCGGATCAAGCGCCAGTTCCGGGTTGGCGGCGACAAAGCCGTCAAGCTTGGATTCCGGAACCTTTGCCGCACCACGAACCAGCGGGTAGCCGGCATTGTGAAGCGCCGTGTTGGTTTGCTTTTCGAAGGCGGCATTGGCAGCCTTGGCGCCATCGCCTGCGGCGACCGCGTCGTAGCTGTTGATCGTGGTTTCGCCGACCTTGACCGTTGCGGCCGTACCCGCGGCGGCCGTCGTTACCACGTCGTAGGGCACCGAGTTCTTGGTGAGGAATGCGGTTGCGATGTCGCACGAGGTGGTGAACTTCGCCGTGCCCGTCGGGTTGAACTGGAATTTGCAATCGCCGGGGGCCGCGGTCACCGTCGCGCGGACGGTTGCCTGGGCTTGAGCGAGTGCCGGGTTACCAGCCCAGGTCAGCGCCTTGAACAGCGGGAAGTAGGTGAGCATGGCAAGCAGCAGGCCGGCCATGATGATCGGCTTGCGGCCGATCTTGTCGGAGAGCCAGCCGAAGAGCACGAAGAAGCCCGTACCGATCAAGAGCGAAGCGGCGACCATGATATTTGCCGACTGGCCGTCCACCTTGAGCACGCCCGTCAGGAAGAACAGCGCGTAGAACTGACCGGAGTACCAGACGACGGCCTGGCCGACGACGGCACCAAACAGTGCCAGAAGCGCGATCTTGGCATTCTTCCACTGACCGAAAGCTTCCGACAACGGTGCCTTGGAGCCCTTGCCCTCTTCCTTCATCTTCTTGAAGGCCGGCGATTCGTTCATCTTCAGGCGGATCCAGACGGAAACGCCGAGAAGCACGACGGAGACGAGGAACGGAATGCGCCAACCCCAGGCAGCAAAGGCTTCCTTGCCGACCAGGAACTGGACGAGGAGGATCACCACCAACGACAGGAACAGACCGAGCGTCGCTGTCGTCTGGATCCAGGAGGTGAAGTAACCGCGGCGCCCGTGCGGCGCATGCTCGGCCACATAAGTGGCGGCACCGCCATATTCACCGCCGAGCGCCAGGCCCTGCAGCATGCGCAGCGCGATCAGCAGGATCGGTGCGGCAATGCCGATCGAGGCAGCGCCGGGCAGGATGCCGACCAGGAAGGTCGACAGACCCATGATCAGGATCGTCACGAGGAAGGTGTACTTGCGGCCGACGAGGTCACCGAGGCGACCGAAGACCAGGGCGCCGAACGGGCGAACGAGGAAGCCCGCGGCAAAGGCCAGAAGCGCGAAAATGTTACGCGTCGTTTCCGGATAGGAACTGAAGAAGGTCGCGCCGATATAGACGGCAAGCGAGCCGTAAAGATAGAAATCGTACCATTCGAACACGGTACCAAGCGACGAGGCGAAGATGACCTTCTTCTCCTCGCCGGTCATTGGACGCGTTTTTGCGTCGTCCACTGTCGCGACATTTGCCATTTCGTTTATCCTCCACTCCAAAACAGCTTGTTGGAGCGCCCATTGGCTGGTCCGGCATTCCTCCCTAGAACCGCCGGACGTGGTGCGCCTGTTGAAGAGGATGTCAGAAAACCTGCGGCGCAGGCAGAGATGCTTTCGGCTTATGACTTTCGTCTAATGCGGCGATCGACCGCGGACCACGCCGGGGAAGCCACCACGATGCAACGGCGTCTTGACTCTTCCCCAAAACCGCGTAAGAGCAGCGACGAACGAGGAAATCACCACCATGCGACCGATCGGTCCAGCCATCGCTGCTTTGATCCTGCCGGCCCTTGCCGCGGGGCAGGATGTCGATTTTTCGTTCGCTTGCAAAACAACGGCCAAAACGACGACGAAAACCGTCTGACGTCTCTGGCCCTCCGCTCTCTCCCCGGTAAGGCCGGGGACCGGAACCTTCGTGGCAACGCGCGCGGTTCCCCCTCCACCCGACGAGGAGAGACAGAAAGAGAGCTTAGATCATGGGTTTCAAGATTGCAGTCGCAGGCGCCACCGGCAATGTCGGCCGGGAGATGCTGAACATCCTTTCCGAACGCGGCTTTCCCGCGGATGAAGTGGTCGCGCTTGCTTCCGCCCGCTCCCAGGGCACGGAAGTTTCCTTTGGCGACAAGACCCTCAAGGTCAGGAACCTCGAAAACTACGATTTTTCCGATACCGATATCTGCCTGATGTCGGCCGGCGGCGCTGTTTCTCTCAAGTATTCGCCGAAGATCGGCCAGCAGGGCTGCGTCGTCATCGACAACTCTTCGGCCTGGCGCTACGACGCCGAAGTGCCGCTGATCGTGCCGGAAGTGAACCCGGACGCGATCTCGCTCTTCACCAAGAAGAACATCATCGCCAACCCGAATTGCTCGACGGCCCAGCTCGTCGTGGCGCTGAAGCCGCTGCACGACCATGCCAAGATCAAGCGCGTCGTCGTCTCGACCTACCAGTCGGTTTCCGGCGCCGGCAAGGACGGCATGGACGAACTCTTCAACCAGACCCGCGCCGTCTTCGTCGCTGATCCGATCGAATCGAAGAAGTTCACCAAGCGCATCGCCTTCAACGTCATCCCGCACATCGACGTGTTCATGGAAGACGGCTACACGAGGGAAGAGTGGAAGGTCCTGGCCGAAACCAAGAAGATGCTCGATCCGAAGATCAAGGTGACCTGCACGGCTGTGCGCGTTCCCGTCTTCATCGGCCATTCGGAATCGGTCAACATCGAGTTCGAGAACGAGATCACCGCAGACGAGGCCCGCGACATCCTGCGCGAAGCACCGGGTTGCCTGGTCGTCGACAAGCACGAAAACGGTGGCTACGTCACGCCTTACGAATGCGCCGGCGAAGATGCGACCTACATCTCGCGCATCCGCGAGGACGCAACCGTCGAAAACGGTCTCAACATCTGGGTCGTTTCCGACAACCTGCGCAAGGGTGCGGCACTCAACGCGATCCAGATTGCCGAGCTCCTGGTCAACCGCGGTCTCATCAAGCCGCGTAAGCAGGCCGCCTGAAACGGCAATTGAGCAATTCGTTCCCGCCGAGCCCATCCGGGCTTGGCGGGTTTCCTGTTTCACAATCGCGGGTCGTTTCGCCCCGGCTTCACGTGAAACCACGAAAAAGTTACCGCCGCTTCCGGCAGGTGACATGGCCGGCCAAGGCTGGCATTTTTGAAAGCAATGAGATTCGGGCTATGACGGGGTATTTCATGCACAGGGCAAAGTGCGTAGCGGTGGGGCTTGCTGCCCTGGTTTCGACTGTAGTTTTTCCGGCGGTGGCCTCCGCCGCCCAATGCGGCAACGACGGAAGCGGATTTGCTGCCTGGGTGCAGAATTTCAAGCAGGAAGCCTCAGGCAGCGGCATCAGCCCTGCGGTGCTCGACCGCGCCCTTTCCAGCGTCTCCTACAACAAGGCGACGATCCGCGCCGACCGCGGCCAGAAGAGCTTCAAGCTGTCGCTCGACCAGTTCATGCAGAAGCGCGGCGGTCAGACGATCATTTCCCGCGGCAAGAAGATGAAGCAGCAGAATGCGGCGCTCTTCACCAGCATTGAACGCCGCTTCGGCGTGCCCGCCGGCCCGCTGATCGCTATCTGGGGCATGGAAACAGGCTTTGGCGGCTTCATGGGCAAAGAGCATACGCTCTCGGCGGTTTCGACGCTCGCCTATGACTGCCGCCGCTCGGACTATTTCACCGACCAGCTCTATGCCGCCCTGCAGCTTGTACAGCGCGGTGACCTGAGCCCCGATGCGCGCGGTGCGGCCCACGGCGAGATAGGGCAGACCCAGTTCCTGCCGGCCAACGTCCTGAAATACGGCGTCGATGGCGACGGCAACGGCCACATCGACATGGTTCGCTCCAAGGCCGACGCGCTGGCCTCGACCGCCAACTTCCTGCGCGGTCACGGCTGGCAGCCGGGTGCCGGCTATCAACAAGGCCAGGCGAATTTCGGCGCGATCCAGGGCTGGAACGCGGCAACCGTCTACCAGCAGGCAATCGCCATCATCGGCGCCGAGATCGACGGCCTCTGATCGAACCCAATTCGCGCATCTCTCCGGATGCACGATGCCTTTCGGAAGATTGCAAAGCCCGGATCGTCGATTCGGGCTTTTTTGCTGGTTACATGCCCGGGCGGGAGAAGTCGCCGGTCGCGGGATCCATGATCCAAAGCTCGCCGGTCGAGATGTCGAACCAGGCGCCGTGCAGATGCAGCTTGCCCTTGGCTTCGAGGATCTGAACACAAGGGAAGGTGCGCAGGTTGGCAAGCGAGTTGCGGATCGAGACCCGCTCGAGCGCACGCTGCCGCTCCGCCTGGGTCATGACGTCGTTGCTTTGGATCTGCTCGGCGGCCGGCTTCAGGAGGTTCATCCAGCGACCGATGAAATCGCCCGGCGACAAGGGCTCGGCATCAGGATCGAGCACCGCCTTGATACCGCCGCAGCGGCCATGCCCCATCACGACGATGTCGCTGACGCGGAGCGACTGCACGGCGAACTCAAGCGCGGCCGACGTCGAATGGTAATGGCCGTCCGGCTCATAGGGCGGCATGAGATTGGCGACGTTGCGCACGACGAAGAGTTCACCCGGCCCGCTGTCGAAGATCGTTTCCGGCGCCGCCCGCGAATCGCAACAGGCAACAACCATCGTCCTCGGCTTCTGGCCGGTTTCCGCCAGCACCTTGTAGCGCTTCTGCTGTTCGCTGAAGCGGCCATTCATGAAGTTGTGGTAGCCGTTCAGAAGGTGGTCCGGAAAACGCTGTTGCTGCTTGTCCATCGATTACTCCGCTGCTGCTTCGAGCGGGATGAGCGGACTTCCGCCCGCATCACGCCCCGCCATGAATATCATCATGACCTAAAGTTCAATCCACGATGCGACAAGGGCTGCTGCCCATGAACAGTTTCTTCTATTTGCGCCGCATCTGATTCGGATGCACCAGGCGGCGCATCTGCACCATCGCCATCGGCGTCGAAAGGCTCGAAGCGTCCTGCTCGATCGTCAACTCGTCGGCACCGCGTTTGACGCTCCGCGCGATGATCTCGAACACGCTTGCGGTCGCCATCTGCAATGCGCGCTCTTCCGATAGTCCTTCGAGAAGCCGCGCGAGAAACAGGGCAGTCAGCAAGTCTCCGGTGCCATTCGGCGGGTTCTCGACGAGCCGATGTTCGGCGAGCAGCGCGTGATTGCCCGAAAGGAAGAGATTGCCGGTACCGCCGCTCATCATCGGCACCGCTGAGGTCACCAGCACGCGGGCCGGACCGAGGCCGAGGGCGGCATCGAGGATCGCCGTATTGGTCTCCAGCGTCGCGCCGGCGAGCCAGGCGAGCTCGAAGCGGTTCGGCGTCGCCAGGTTGGCGAGCGGCAGCAGCTGGTCGCGGATGGCCGTCGCGGTCGCCTCCGGAACATAGAGCCCGCCGGCGTCGCCAATGACGGGATCGCAGGCGTAGATCAGCTTGGGATTACGTTCCCTGAGAGTCGTCACCAACCGCACAACGCCTTCGGCCTGACCGGGCGATCCGAGATAGCCCGAAAGCACGGCGCGCACCTCCCCGACCCAGGGCGCGGCAATGAGATCGTCGATCATCGACTGGAAATCCGCGTCTGAAATGGTGACGCGGGTCGAGCGCCCGTGTCCGGGATGCCAGGGAAGAATGACCGTCGGCAGTGCCCAGACCGGATGCCCCAGCGTCTCCAACGCGAACACCGCGGCCCGGTTGCCGACCTTGCCACGCACGACATGGCTCGAGATGACGATGACGGCGCCGGGCAGGGAGGGCATTTCGGGCATCGACGAGTCCAATCCTTCGGTCTACAAACTCTGATCACCCGACTGTCACCGCCCTGTCAACAGGCGATGGCAGATAGGTCCGGTGGAAGCCGCCGGCGTTTTCGTGCTTTTTCATCGATTTTCGAGCAATTTTCGCGAAATTGCCTTCGATTTAAATGGATTTAAGCTGTTTTCACGTGAAATTCTCCAATTTTCGGCTCGATTTTGCCGAAATCGGCGTAAATAGCGGTCGCCATTAGCCATGGTTCTGATAGGGTTTGGCCTATCATGAGTGGGAGAGACTTCATGGGCGTGAAATACAATCCGAAGCGGGACAGACACATCGACGCAGCAAAGGCGGCCGCCATCAAACTGGGCGTCGACGCGCTGGCGCCGGAGAGCCTCTTCGGTGGGGCCAGCAACGATGACCTCGATCTTTATTCGGCGGACATGCTGGCGCTGATTGCAGCCCATGCGCATCGTGAACTCGCCCGCTGGGATGGCGGCAAGCCGCAAGTTTCGGTCGAAACCGTCGCCGGCGTCGCGCCGGGTGGCACCGAGGTTTCGATCATCGCGATCACCGAACACAACATGCCGTTCCTCTATGATTCGGTCATGGGGGAAATCACCAGCACGCACCGCGATATCCACCTTGCGATCCATCCCATCCTGGTCAAGGAACCGGGCAAGCCGGTAAAACTCTTCGATCCGGAAGAGGCAAGCGATCCGGCGCACCGCGTCAGCCACATCCAGATCCACTTGACGAAGCTGGCGCCCGTCGAAGCCGAGCAGCTCAGCAACCGCATCCGCGACGTGCTGGAGCAGGTACACCAGACGGTACACGACTGGCCGGCGATGACGGCGCTGCTCGACCAGGCCGTGCAGGAACTCGAGGCCTACAACGCCTCGCGCAAGAAAAGCGACCGTGATGAGGCGCTCGCCTTCCTTCGCTGGCTGCGCGACAACAACTTCACCTTTATCGGCATGCGCGAGTATACCTACTCGGGCAAGGGCGGAAAGGCGACGGTCGAGCGCGGCAAGGGCAGGGGCCTCGGCATCCTCTCCAACCCCGACGTGCGCGTTCTGCGCCAGGGCAAGGACGCAGTACTGACCACGCCGGAAATCCTCGCCTTCCTCGACGGCCCCGATTTCCTGATCGTCACCAAGGCCAACGTGAAATCGGTCGTCCATCGCCGCGCCTATATGGACTATATCGGCATCAAGCGCTTCGATGCCGACGGCAATGTCGCCGGCGAGTTGCGCATTGTCGGCCTGTTCACTTCCTCGGCCTATACCCGCCAGGCGGCTGAAATCCCGTTGCTGCGCCACAAGATCGAGAAGATCGTCGACCATTTCGGCTACGACCCGCAGAGCCACTCCGGCAAGATGCTGGACAACACGCTCGAATCCTATCCGCGCGACGACCTCTTCCAGATCGATGTCGGTCTGCTCGCCGCCTTCTGCGAACAGATCAACGAGTTGGGCGACCGGCCGCGCATCCGCGTCCTGCCGCGCATCGACCATTTCGACCGCTTTGTCTCGGTCATCGTCTTCGTGCCGCGCGAACAATATGATTCCGACGTACGCGAAAAGATCGGCGACTACCTGAAGACCGCCTATGACGGCCGCGTTTCGGCCTATTACCCGGCCTTCCCCGAAGGCGGTCTGGCGCGCGTCCACTTCATCATAGGCCGCACCAGCGGCAAGACCCCGCGCATTCCGCAGGCCAAGCTTGAAGAGGCCGTTCGCGGCATCGTCACGCGCTGGATCGATCGGTTCGACCTTCTCGCCCGTAAGGACGGCATCGAGCTTGATGTCGACGGCGCCTACCAGTCGTTCTTCACGCCGGCGGAAGCCTATGCCGACCTTGCAGACATTGCCGCCTGCAAGGCGGAAGATCCGATCCGGATCTCGTTCTACAACTATAACCGCCCGGTCAACCGTCCTGACACGGCCGAGCTGAAGATCTTCCATGCCGGCGAGCCCGTGTCGCTGTCGCGCCGCGTGCCGCTGCTGGAAAACCTCGGCTTCCGGGTCATCAGCGAACAGACCTACGACCTCAATGTCGGCAGGCACGGCGAGGACAAGCACCGCGTCGTGCTGCACGACATGGAGCTGATCCATCGCGACGGCCTTGCGCTCAATCTCGAAAAGTCGGGTGCGGCGCTGGAGGAAGCCTTCCTCGCCGCCTGGAACGGCACGATCGAGGACGACAACTTCAACCGGCTGATCCTGCTTGCGGGCCTCAATGCCCGCGAAGTCACGGTGCTGCGCGCCTATTCCCGCTATCTGCGCCAGGCCGGCATCACCTATTCGCAGGGCTATATCGCCGACACGCTGAACAAGTATCCGGCGATCGCAGCCGATATCTTCAAGCTGTTCGTGACCCGGATGGATCCGAAGCTCGAGGAAAAGCCGCGTGCAAAGAAGTGCAGCGCCCTGCTTTCCGCGATCGAGGACGCGCTGTCTGCCGTTCCGAGCCTCGACGAGGATCGCATCCTGCGCCGCTACGTCAACGCGATCGAAGCGACGCTCCGGACCAACTACTTCCAGCATGGCGCCGACGGCAAGCCGCGCGCGGTTCTCGCCTTCAAGCTTGACCCGAAGCAGCTCGACGGCCTGCCGGAACCGCGTCCGTTCCGCGAAATCTTCGTCTACGGCACCGAGGTCGAGGGCGTGCACCTGCGCTTCGGCAAGGTCGCCCGTGGCGGCCTGCGCTGGTCGGACCGCGCCCAGGACTACCGCACGGAAGTGCTTGGCCTCGTCAAGGCGCAGCAGGTCAAGAACGCCGTCATCGTACCGGTTGGCGCCAAGGGCGGCTTCTATCCGAAGCAACTCCCCGTCGGCGGCACCCGTGACGAGGTCTTCAGGGCCGGTACCGAAGCCTACAAGACCTACATCCGCACTCTGCTTTCGGTGACTGACAACATCGTCGGCCAGGATATCGTGCCGCCCGCCGATACGCTGCGCCGCGATGGTGACGACCCCTATTTCGTCGTTGCCGCCGACAAGGGCACTGCGACCTTCTCCGACACGGCCAACGGCCTGGCGCAGGAAGCGGGCTTCTGGCTTGACGACGCCTTCGCCTCGGGCGGCTCCGCCGGCTACGACCACAAGAAGATGGGCATCACCGCCCGCGGCGCCTGGGAGACCGTCAAGCGGCACTTCCGCGAGATGGACATCGACATCCAGACGACGCCCTTCACCGTTGCCGGCGTCGGCGACATGTCCGGTGACGTCTTCGGCAACGGCATGCTGCTCTCGGAGAAGATCCGCCTGATCGCGGCCTTCGACCACCGCGACATCTTCATCGATCCGTCGCCGGATATCGATGCCTCGTTCGCCGAGCGCACGCGCATGTTCGCTCTGCCGCGTTCGAGCTGGCAGGACTATGACCGCAAGACGCTGTCCGAGGGCGCGATGATCATCTCGCGTGCCGAAAAGTCGGTGACGCTCACGCCTCAGGCGATGGCCGCCATCGGCCTCGACAAGCAGAAGGCAACGCCCTTCGAGATAATGAATGCGATCCTGAAGAACCAGGTCGATCTGCTATGGTTCGGCGGCATCGGCACCTACATCCGCGGCAGCAACGAAACGGATGCGGAAGTCGGCGACCGCGCCAACGATGCCATCCGTGTGACGGCCGAAGAGGTCCGCGCCCGCGTCATCGGCGAGGGCGCTAACCTGGGCGTTACCCAGAAGGGCCGCATCGGCTTCGGCCTCAATGGCGGCCGCTGCAACTCGGACGCCATCGACAACTCGGCCGGCGTCAACTCCTCCGACGTCGAGGTCAACATCAAGATCGCGCTTGCTTCGGCCATGCGCGATGGTCGCCTGACCCGCCCGAAGCGCAATACGCTGCTCGCCTCGATGACCGAGGAAGTGGGCCATCTGGTGCTGCGCAACAACTACGAGCAATCGCTGGCGATCTCGCTGACCGCGATGCAAGGGCTCGGCAACCGCACGACGCTTGGCCGGCTCATGACGCGCCTCGAGGCCGACGGCCATCTCAACCGCAAGGTCGAGACGCTGCCGACCGACCAGGCGATGACCGAGCGCTACCAGGCAGGCAAGCCGTTGACCCGCGCGGAAATCGGCGTGTTGCTTTCCTACTCCAAGCTCGTTCTCTTCGATGAACTGATTGCGAGCGAACTGCCCGACGATCCGTACTTCACGGCAACGCTGGAGCGCTACTTCCCGGGCAAGATGCGCAAGACCTATGCCGGCGACATTCACGGCCATCGCCTGCGCCGCGAAATCATCGCGACGATCCTCGCCAACGAAGTCATCAACCGCGGTGGCCCGGCCTTCGTCTCGACGCTGACGGATGCCACCGGCTTCCTCTCGGCCGACGTCGTCAAGGCCGCTGTGCTGGCGCTCGACGGCTTCGACCTGCCGCGGATCTATGACGAGATCGACGCACTCGACAACAAGATCGGCGGCGGCCTGCAGAACATCCTCTACCAGGAAGTCGGTCGCATCTTCACACTCGTCACCGAGCGGGCGTTGCGTACCCACGCGGCGACCGGCTCGGTCTCCGAAGCCGTATCGCGTCTCGGCGACGGCCTGCAGAAGCTGCGCGCTACCATGCGGACCGCCGTCTCCGGCGAGAGCGCCGAAGAGGCCCGGTTGAAGACGGCTGCCTTCGTCGAGGGCGGGGTACCCGCCAAGCTCGCCGAGGAGATTTCGGAACTGGCGTTGATGACGCTCGTGCCCGAGATCATGCAGATTGCCGCTGAAACCGGCGAAACGCTGAGCCGCACGGCCCAGGGCTACTTCGCCGTCACCGACACGCTTCGGATCAACCGCCTGCTTGCGGCGTCCGATCGTGTTCCGGCAACGGAGCAGTTCGAGGCAATGGCTCTGTCGCGGGCCGTATCCGATATCGCCGCAGCGCGGCGGGATATCACCGCGGCAGCGCTGCGCGAGCAGAAGAAGGACCGCAATCCGGTAGCCGCCTGGGAAGAGAGCGAACGCGTCCGAGTCGCCCAGGCGACCGGCCAGCTGCGGCTCCTGACCGAGAAGGGCGAAACGACGCTCGCCAAGATCACCGTTGCTGCAGGTCTCCTCAATGACCTCGCACGCGGTAGGGCGAAGTAAGGCATTTTATCCCGTACCGATCGGCGCGGGTTGGATGGAACCGGCCCGCCTGAACGGGACAAACGCAGATGCGGGCAGTTTTTTCGTCCGCATCCTGCTCTGGACCTTTTGGAATCGGTGGGATTGAAGATAGGCTGCGCCGCGCGTTCGAGAGGACGCGCGGCGCAGTCGTTTCGGGAGGGGACCTTGCAGATTTCGGCCGAGAGGACTGAGGAACAACCGCGGGCGTCGCGCGCGGGCATCGCTGGCTGGATGCTGTTCGACTGGGCGGCGCAACCCTTCTTCACGGTCATCACCACCTTCATCTTCGGCCCCTACTTCGTCTCGCGCCTGACGGAGGATCACGCCGTCGGCCAGGCGATGTGGGGCTATACGCTGACGGTTTCCGGCATCATTATCGCCGTGCTTTCACCGGTACTTGGCTCGATCGCCGATGCGACGGGGCCGCGCAAACCCTGGATCGCCTTCTTTGCGGTCATCAAGATCGCATCACTCGCCATGCTCTGGTTCGCGGCACCCGGCTCGCCCATCCTCTACCCGGCGATCTTCATGATCCTCGCAAGCATCGCGGCCGAGTTCTCGATCGTCTTCAACGATTCGATGATGCCGCGCCTCGTTCCGGAGAAGGACGTCGGCCGCATCTCGAATATCGCCTGGGGGCTTGGCTATCTCGGCGGCATGATCGTGCTGATCGCCGTCGTGGCACTCCTTGCCGGCAGCCCCGAGACCGGCAAGACGGCAGCCGGCATCGATCCGTTGTTTGGTCTCGATCCTGCCAAGGGAGAGGATGCGCGCATCACCGGCCCGATCTCGGCGCTTTGGTACCTCGTCTTCATCCTGCCGATGTTCCTGTTCACCCCGGATGCGACTAAGGCGACCATGTCGCTTGGCAAGGCAACCGTCACCGGCCTTCGGGAATTGAAGGGCACGCTCGGCGAACTCAAGGAAAGAACGGGCATTCTGCGCTTCCTCATCGCGCGCATGATCTTCCAGGATGGCGTCAACGGCCTTCTGGCGCTTGGCGGCACCTTCGCCGCCGCAATGTTTGGCTGGCGGACGCTGGAACTCGGCATCTACGGCATCATCTTGAACGTCGTCGCCATCGGCGGCTGCCTCTATGCAAGCAGGCTTGATACGCGGCTCGGCTCCAAGGTCATCGTCACTGCCAGCCTGATCTGCCTGACATTGGCAACGATCGGCATCGTCTCGACCGGCCCGGGCTTCACCCTGTTCGGTCTCATGCCGCTGTCGACGGAGGATACCGGGGGCCTGTTCGGCACGGCGGCTGAGAAGGCCTACATCCTCTATGGCCTCTTGGTTGGCATAGCCTTCGGCCCGGTTCAGGCCTCGTCGCGTTCATATCTTGCCCGCAGCGTCAGCCTGGACGAGGCCGGGCGCTACTTCGGTCTCTATGCGCTTTCCGGCCGCGCCACGTCGTTCCTTGCCCCTGCCTCGGTCGCGACGATCACGCTTGCCACCGGTTCGGCCCGCATCGGCATGATGGCCCTCATCGCGTTTCTGGTCGTTGGCCTGTTGATCCTCCTGCGCACGCCCTATCCGGCTGACGACGGGCGCAAAAAAACCGCCGCATCCTTCGGACGCGACGGCCTCTGACTTGTCGTTCACGCGCCTTAGTGGCGGAAGTGGCGCATACCGGTGAAGACCATGGCAACGCCGTGCTCGTTGGCAGCGGCAATCACCTCTTCGTCACGCATCGAGCCGCCCGGCTGGATGACGGCGGTGGCACCTGCGGCAATCGCCGAGAGCAGACCGTCAGCAAAGGGCAGGAAGGCTTCGGAGGCGACGGCGGAGCCCTTGGTGAGCGGCGTCGCGAGACCGAGCGCCTTGGCCGCTTCCTCGGCCTTGATCGCAGCGATGCGGGCGGAATCGACGCGGCTCATCTGGCCAGCGCCGATGCCGGCGGTCTGGCCGTCCTTGGCATAGACGATCGCGTTCGACTTGACGTGTTTCGCCACCTTGAAGGCGAACTTCATGTCCTCGAGTTCCTGGGCCGTCGGCGCGCGCTTGGTCACGACCTTGAGCTCGAGATCTTCGACCATGCCGTTGTCGCGCGTCTGCACCAGCAGACCGCCTGAGACGGTCTTGGCCGCAAGGCCGGGAATGCGCGGGTCCGGCAGGCCACCGGTCGAAAGCAGGCGAAGGTTTGGCTTGCGGGCGATGACCGCCTTGGCAGCATCGCTGACGGAAGGCGCGATGATCACTTCGGTGAAGAGCTTGACGATTTCTTCCGCCGTTTCCGCATCGAGTTCCTGGTTGAGCGCGATGATGCCGCCGAACGCCGACGTGGAATCGCAGGCAAGCGCCCGGCGATAGGCTTCCGTCAGCGTCGGTGCCGTTGCAACGCCGCAAGGATTGGCGTGCTTGATGATGGCACAGGCCGGCGCCTTCTCCGGCAGGAATTCGGCGACCAGTTCGAAGGCCGCATCCGTGTCGTTGATGTTGTTGTAGGAGAGCTGCTTGCCCTGAAGCAGCGTCGCGGTGGCGACACCCGGGCGGTTCTCGCCGGTGAGATAAAAGCCCGCCTTCTGATGCGGGTTCTCGCCGTAGCGCATCTCTTCCTTGAGCACGCCGCCGATCACCCGGTGGCGCGGCATCGGCGTATCGAGCGCCTCGGCGAACCAGTTGGAGATGGCTGCATCGTAAGCCGCGGTGCGGGCATAGGCCTTGGCCGCCATCTTCTGGCGGAAGGCATAGGTCGTCTTGCCGGCAGCAAGCTCTTCCAAAAGAACCGGATAGTCGGCCGGATCGGTGACGATCGTCACATAGGCATGGTTCTTGGCCGAGGCGCGGATCATTGCCGGGCCGCCGATGTCGATGTTTTCGACTGTGGTCGGATAGTCGCCGCCCTGGGCGCGGACTTCTTCGAAGGGATAGAGGTTGATGATCGCAAGGTCGATCGCGGTGATGCCGTGCGTCGACATCGCGGCGACGTGATCGGCATCGTCGCGGATCGCGAGCAAGCCGCCGTGCACGCCCGGATGCAGCGTCTTCACGCGGCCATCCATGACTTCAGGAAAGCCGGTCAGTTCGGAAACGTCGCTCACCGGCAGGCCGGCCTCCGAGAGCGCCTTGTGCGTGCCGCCGGTCGATACGAGCCGGATGCCCTTTTCATGAAGAGCGCGCGCCAGATCGACGACGCCTGCTTTATCGGACACGGAGAGGAGGGCGGTGCGGACCGTAACCTCGTTCGGGGCGGGGATTTTCTTCGAGGCGACAGCCATCACCATGCTCCTTTGGCGGCGCCGGACGCCCGGGAGGAAGCTCCGGCGGTTGGGATGGCTGCCCGTTAGCATAGCTTGTCTGGAGAAGGAACCTCCACGAGACGGTAGCGCTAAAATAAGCACCTCAGTTCACGCGCGAGAAGGTCCACTGGATCTCCGGCTGACGGGCGACGGCGAAGGTTACGGTCAGTTGCGACGACGCGCGGATGCCCGAAGGATCGGCAAAGAAGATGTCCTCCTCCACCGCAAGCTCTCCGTCCTGGCAGGCAAAGAGCCAGATTTCGCCATCCGGCGCGGTCAGAAAGATCTCGCGCGCATTATTCTGGCGGATGCCCACGGCCGGATGAATGTGGAAACGCGCGACAGCCGTTGCCGTATTGCCGTCGTCCGGATCACTGCCATCGGCCCGCGACAGCCGGTCGCGGCCACGGATCATGCGGCCGCCGTTCAGGACGCCGATGTCGCGTTCGTGGACCAGGTCGAAGGCCGCAAGATAACCGTCATGACTTGCCGTCACCGACTCCAGCCCGCCAGGCTCGTCTTTCCGTGCCACCGTTACCTTCGAAACGCCTGTCGTCATGATCGGCCCCAGGAAACGGGAGTGCGAGAAGCGCGAAGAGGACGTGTCGTTGACGGTGACAGTGGAATGCGCTGCGGTCGTGCGCGACATCTGCCGGAAACGGTCGCCGGCAAATTTCGGGGCACCGGAATTGACGACGAAGCGCGTCTTGCCCGACGACATTTCGAAGGACAGGCAGCCGGCATGGGCGCTGCGCGAGAGATCGACGGAAAGCGGCCGGCCGGTATCCATGATGACGACCGTGTTCTCGATCGCCAGACGCTCGTAATGCGCATGGGGCAGCGAACGGAACGGTTCGCCTGCGGTCTCGTCATAACGCAGCACCGAGGCCAGTTCGTGCGCCAGGACCGACGTCGCGCCGTTGAACAGCGCGAGCTCGCCGCCCTGATGGCGGAAAAAGCGCAGGGCCGGATACATGCGGTCGATGCAGGGGATCAGCCGCGACGGCACGTCATGGCCGAGATTGACGTAGGTCTGCCGAAGCGGCAGCAGATCGAGCAGCAATTCGAGCCCGGCCCGCGGGCTGCGCGAGCAATGGCTGCCATCCGGCAGGATCTGGCGATCGAGTTCGAGGTCGAGATGGCGCGAGGCTTTGCGAATGGCGCTCGGCGAAGCTGGCATGGCGACCGACGCCATGGCAAGCGCAAGCCGCACCCGAAGCCTCGCCTCGCCATCGCGCACCGTCTCTGCGATGTGGCGCAGGTAGCGCACCTGAAGCGCCAGACTCTTCAGGAAACGGCGATAGAAACCATGCTCCGCATTGCGCAAAACAACGGGCGAGTGGGAAAGCCAGGCAATGATACGCTGGGCGATGATATCCGGATCCCAGGCAATGCCGCCGAGATCGCGGCCGTGGGTGGCGATCCAGTCGTCGACGATCTGGCGCAAACGCACATAGCCGGCATCCTCGCGGATCGCACGCAGGTGCCTCAGCCAGCCGAAGGAGTGGAGACGCGCCGCGAACTCGCGCGACGGCAGGTCGATCTCGAACGGCGACTCGCCTTCCGTATCGACAACGCGGCCGGCAAGCGGGAAACGGCCGGCGAGAATTTCTTCGGCAACAAAGGGATCGACGGCTCTAAGATCGGTCGGCGCGACGATCAGGCGGTTGGGCGTCGAGCCAGTAAAACGCAAAGTGGAGACGCGACCGATCGACAGCCGGCGCGACACCCGGCGCCAACCTTCACGCACATACAGGTAAGAAAGCCTCCGCCTGCCGGAAAACAACATCAAGGCCGCCGGTTTCCTCATTTCTGGCACGACCGCTCAAGACATCTGAACGGGCGATGGTCTCGCGCCAGCCGCCGCATGGTGTCAGAGAGACCGTTAAACTTTTATCAATATTGTCGTCTTTGATAGGCCTCTGGCGCGATAGCGTCAAATGACGCGGCAAAACAGGGCCTTGAGCCCCATTTTGACCGACTCAACTTCGGTTGGCGCTGCTATTTGCGGCGAATCACCGCCGCGTAGAAGCCGTCGAGACCACTGGCAAAGGGCGCGTCGAGCGGGAACATCGCCGGCGTGGTGCGCATTTCGCCGAGCGGCGTGATTGCGTCCTCCAGCCCCGGCCAGTCCGCAGCCGAAATCGCAACCCGTTCATAGGCAGCACCGGAACCGATCACTCGCTCAACAACCTCTTCGCCTTCGAGCGGATCGAGAGAGCAATTGGAAAAGACGACGATGCCACCGGGCTTGACGACGGTGAGCGCATGGCGGAGCAGCCGCTCCTGCAAGGTGGCGAGCTTTGCGATATCCTCCGGCCCCTTGGTCCACAGCACGTCGGGGTGACGACGTGTCGTGCCGGTGGAAGAGCAGGGTGCATCGAGCAGGGCCGCATCGAACAGCATTTCCGGCTGGAAGTCGGCCATGTTAACTTCCTTCGTCTCCGCCTCCAGGCCAAGCCGCTTCAGATTGCCCTTCAGCCGACGCAAACGGCTGCCGGACTGATCAAGCGCCGTCACTTCGGCGCCGGCGAGGATGAGCTGTGCGGTCTTGCCGCCCGGTGCGGCACAGAGATCGACGACCCGCTTGCCGCTGAGGTCGCCGAACAGCCGCGCCGGTATCGACGCTGCAGCATCCTGAACCCACCATGCGCCATCGTCGAATCCGGCTAAGGAAGGGATGGAGCCGGAAAATGCGCCGAGACGGACCGAACCGGTCGGCAAGACGATGCCACCAAGACGCTCGGCCCAAGCTGCGGGCTCAGACTTGACCGACAAATCGATTGCCGCCGGCGTCAGCTGCGCTTCCGCGATCTGTTGGGCTGGTCCAGCGCCATAGCGGGCGACCAGGCGCTCGAAGAACCAATCCGGCATCGCCGGGACATCACGCATACCTTCGAGAATGGCATCCTTTTCACGTGACAGGCGCCGAAGAACCGCATTCACGAGATTGGCGAAACGCCGATTGCGCGGATCCGCCTGCGCCTGCTCAACGGCGAGGTCGACGGCGGAATGATCAGGCACATCGAGATAGAGGATCTGCGCTGCCGCGACGGCAAGTACGTGATCGAGCGCGCGCGCGCCCTCCGGCAAAGGCGTCTGCAACAGCGAATTGATGGCGGCCTGGATGCGCGGGAGATGGCGAAGCCCTGAGTTCAGGATCGCCCGCACCAGAGCACGGTCGGCCTCACTGAGTTCGCGATAGGCCGGATTGCCGTGCTCGCTGTCGAGCATGCCGTCGAGCGACGTCTTGCGGTCGATCACCGCGCCGAGAATCTTGGCGGCGGCCTGACGTGCTCTCAGCCCCGGTTTTTCCGGGCCGCGAGGCGCATCGGCGGGTTTTTTCGATTTCGCTGCGGCGCCGTTTCGGTGCGATCGTTTCGGGAGTGAATCGTTCTTGTTATCTGTGGACATCAGGACCAGGGACCTTTGGGTGGTTCGGAACCACCGCGACCCCAACCGGTAGAGGGTACAGAGCGCGATTTGCGCACCGGATTATCAGCCCGAACCGGCGGCGTCGAGACCGAAGACATTTCCTGGGCCATCTGCTGCAGGGCCGCAATCCGGTTTTCGGTGTTCGGATGGGTCGAGAACAGGTTGTCCATCCGCTCGCCGGAGAGCGGGTTGATGATGAACATATGCGCCGTCGCCGGATTGCGTTCGGCGTCGTCATTGTGAATCTGCTGCGCCGCACCGGCAATCTTCTGCAGCGCCGAGGCCAGCGCCATGGGCTTGCCGCAGATCTCGGCGCCGCGCCGGTCAGCCGAGTATTCACGGGTACGGCTGATCGCCATCTGCACCAGCATCGCCGCCATCGGCGCCACGATCATGGCGACCAGCGTGCCGATGAAACCGAGCGGATTGTTGTTTTCACGGTTGCCGCCGAAGAAGAAGGCAAAGTTGCCGAGCATCGAGATCGCGCCGGCAAGCGTCGCCGTCAGCGTCATCGTGAGCGTATCACGGTTCTGCACGTGCGCCAGTTCGTGCGCCATGACGCCCGCCACTTCATCATAGTTCAGCGCATGCAGCAGGCCGGTGGAGGCGGCAACCGCGGCATTTTCGGGATTGCGACCGGTGGCGAAGGCATTCGGCTGGGGGCTGTCGATCACATAGACGCGCGGCATCGGCAGACCGGCATTCCGGGCAAGGTCACGCACGATGCCGTAGTACTCCGGCGCACAGCGCTCATCGACTTCCTGGGCGCGATATATGCGCAGCACCATCTTGTCGGAGTTCCAGTACGAGAAGAAGTTCATGCCCGCGGCCATGACGAAGGCGATCATCATGCCGCCGCGTCCGCCGATGACGAAGCCCACCGCCATGAACAGGGCGGTCATGACTGCAAGCAGCATGGCGGTGCGGACAAGGTTCATCTAAGTCTCCGGATCGTCGATGTTTCACGTGAATCAGGGTTCCCGTTGTGTGAACGGCATCCTATATGATGGGTGCAAATGCCCCGTTCTTCAATATTGATGCTCGAATCCGGATACCGTTCAGATGCAGAACGACAATGACAACGCTCCCGATCGCCCGAAACGGCCACTGCCGCCCGCAGCCATGCGCGCGCTGAAGGAAGCCGAAGAGCGGCGTCAGGCGGAAGAGAAGAAGGAATTGCCACCAGAGATCGGCGGACGCGGCGGTGAAGATCCTGCCCGCTACGGCGACTGGGAGATCAAGGGTCGGGCGATCGACTTCTAAGCTTGAGGCGGCAAGCCGCCGGCCCCTTAGCTGCGAACTGAATCCGGCTCACTAAATCGCCACAGGTGCAGAGCACTGCGTGCAGCGACACCGCAAATCACGTGCAAACCTTATTTGTTTCAGTCGAAACGGCCGCTACACACCCAGTGGGCTCGTAGCGGCCGCAAGAGATCAGGCCTTGTTCTGACGATTGGCGATGAGGTCGTCGACGACGGCCGGATCGGCGAGCGTCGAAGTATCGCCGAGCGCGCCGAAATCGTCTTCGGCGATCTTGCGCAGGATGCGTCGCATGATCTTGCCAGAGCGGGTCTTCGGCAGGCCCGGTGCGAACTGGATCTTGTCCGGCGTGGCGATCGGTCCGATTTCCGAACGGACGTGCTTCACCAAAGCAGCGCGAAGATCGTCATTGCCGATTTCGCCGGCCATCAGCGAAACATAGCAGTAGATGCCCTGGCCCTTGATCGGATGCGGATAGCCGACAACTGCCGCTTCCGAGACGAGGTGATGCGATACCAGCGCCGATTCGACTTCTGCCGTTCCGAGACGGTGGCCGGAAACATTGAGAACGTCGTCCACGCGACCGGTGATCCAGTAATAGCCGTCCTCATCGCGACGGCAGCCGTCACCGGTGAAATACTTGCCCTTGTAAGTGGCGAAGTAGGTCTGGCCGAAGCGCGCGTGATCGCCGTAGATCGTGCGCATCTGGCCGGGCCAGCTGTCGGTGATGCAGAGGTTGCCGTCAGCGGCGCCCTCAAGCACGTTTCCTTCATTGTCGACCAGCTGCGGCTGCACACCGAAGAACGGCCGGGTGGCGGAACCGGGCTTGAGATCGGTTGCGCCCGGCAGCGGCGTAATCAGGATGCCACCGGTCTCCGTCTGCCACCAGGTATCGACGATCGGCGACTTCTGCTCGCCGACGACGTTGTAGTACCACTCCCAGGCTTCCGGGTTGATCGGCTCACCAACCGAGCCGAGCAGGCGGAGCGACGAGCGCGACGAGCGCTTGACGAAGTCGTCACCGGCACCCATCAACGAGCGGATCGCCGTCGGCGCCGTGTAGAAGACGTTGACCTTGTGCTTTTCGACCACTTCCCAGAAGCGCCCAGCATCCGGGAAATTCGGGACACCTTCGAACATGACGGTCGTCGCCGCATTCGCCAGCGGGCCGTAGACGATATAAGAGTGGCCGGTGACCCAGCCGACGTCGGCCGTGCACCAGTAGACTTCGCCGTCGCGGTAGTCGAAGACATATTCATGCGTCATCGACGCATAGACGAGGTAACCGCCGGTCGTGTGCAGCACGCCCTTCGGCTTGCCGGTCGAGCCTGAGGTATAGAGGATGAACAGCGGATCTTCCGCCTTCATCTTCGCCGGCTCGCAATGCGGCTTCACCGTGGCGATTTCCTGGTGATACCAGAGGTCGCGGCCAGGCGCCCAGGCGGTCTTGCCGCCGGTGCGGCGGACCACGAGCACCTTGTTGACGATGACATGCTGCTTAGCCGCGATGTCGATCGCGGTGTCGGTGTTTTCCTTGAGCGGTACCGGCTTGCCGCCGCGCACGCCCTCATCGCAGGTAATGACGAAGGTGGATTCGCAGTCGACGATACGGCCGGCAAGCGCATCCGGCGAGAAACCGCCGAAGACGACCGAATGGATGGCACCGATGCGGGCGCAGGCAAGCATCGCATAGGCCGCTTCCGGGATCATCGGCATGTAGATGGTGACGCGGTCGCCCTTTTTGACGCCGTGCTTCTTCAGCACGTTGGCGAGGCGACAAACCTGCTCGTAGAGCTGGTTGTAGGTGATCTTCTTGTCGATATAGGGGTTGTCACCTTCCCAGATGATTGCCGTCTTCTCGCCATGCGTCTTCAGGTGGCGGTCGATACAGTTGTAGGAGACGTTGGTGAGGCCGTCTTCATACCACTTGATCGAAACCTTGCCCTTGAAGGAGGTGTTCTTGACCTTGGTATAGGGCTTGAACCAATCGATCCGTTTGCCGTGTTTGCCCCAGAACTTTGCCGGGTCCGAAACACTCTCCTCGTACCACTTCAGGTAAGTGGCGTTGTCGAGCAACGTCCGGCTCTTGGCAGACTTCAACACCGGATAGATTTTGGCGGACATATTTTCCTCCCTACGCATTCCTAGTGCGGCTCGCCACTCCCAGGGCCAGCCCGTTTCGCGGACATACATAGCAGGTCAAATGGCTGCCGCAATTAGACAAAAGGACATTTGGAACTGAAGAATTGCAATTTTGAGACAAGGACGGTATAGAGGCCCACATTTCCCGGAAATCAGTGGTAGACTCCACGGCCCGCGACACCGGCGCGGCGGACAAAAGGACTATATCCATGGCTCAGCAACTGCTTATGCCCAAGGCAACAGCCGTCTGGCTCGTTGACAATACCGCGCTGTCCTTCGACCAGATCGCGCAGTTTTGCAAGCTGCACCCGCTTGAAGTAAAGGCGATCGCCGACGGTGAATCCGCGCAGGGCATCAAGGGCCTCGACCCGATTGCCACGGGCCAGCTTTCGCGTGACGAGATCGCTCGCGCAGAAGGAAACCCCAACCACAAGCTGAAGCTTTCCGAGCCGAAGGTCCGCGTTCCTGACTCGAAGCGTAAAGGTCCGCGCTACACCCCGGTCTCCAAGCGCCAGGATCGCCCCAACGCCATTCTCTGGCTGGTTCGCAACCATCCCGAGTTGAAGGATGCACAGATTTCGCGCCTCGTCGGCACCACCAAGTCGACGATCGAGCAGATCCGCGAGCGCACCCACTGGAATTCCGCCAACCTGACGCCGATGGATCCGGTGACACTCGGCCTCTGCTCGCAGATCGACCTCGACCTCGAAGTCGAACGCGCCTCCAAGGGCCGTCCGCTGCCGACGGCTGCCGAACTCGGCCAGACGCTGGAATCGGCTCAGGAGACCGAAAAGCTGGGCTTCAACTACGAGCGCGAGGAAGAGAAGGAAATTGACGCCGATGCCGTCTTCGCCAAGCTCAAGTCGCTGAAGTCGGACCGCAAGGACGAGGACGAAGACGATCACTATTGATCGCCGTCCAGCTCGATGAAAAAAGCCCGGATCGTCGATCCGGGCTTTTTTGTTGGCCAGTGTTCAATACGTTCAATAGGCCGAACCGGATGGATCGTTGAGGTTGTGGCGCTCGGTCCCTTTAAGCGGCGGATTGAAGATGCTGACGAGGATCAGATCTTCGTCCTTGCCGCCGCGCAGATAGTGTTTGTCGTGCTGGTCCAGCACGTAGATATCGCCCTTGTTGATCGGGAAGATCTCGCCCTGCATATCCTCGACCTCACCGTGGCCGGCGATGCAGTAGCAGGCCTCCAGATGGTTGCGATATTCGAGCAGCGATACCGTGCCGGCGCGCACCACCGTGTGGCATACGGTGAAGCCCATGCCATCCCTTTCGGTAAGCAGCCGATGACTGGTGCCGCTGCCCCATTCGACGAAATGATCGGTTGCTTCGATCTGCTGCAGGCTGCGCACGAACATGGGTCTCTCCATCTGTAAGGATTTCTAATGTTTTCGGACGGGATTCTTCCGCCCTTTCCACGATGAGCTCAGTATCCGTTGACATAGGAAGCCAATCAAACGACGATTCCTCACGGAATTGATGAGGAAAATTTACAGATGATGCTGCCACCACTCGGCATGCTGCGCGCCTTCGAAGCCGCAGCGCGTTTGGCAAGTTTCTCCCGCGCCGGCGACGAACTGCATGTGACGCATGCGGCCGTCAGCCACCAGATCCGCTTGCTGGAAGAGTGGTTTGGCCGCCCGCTCTTCGTGCGGGAGAAACGTGGAGTGCGGCTAGCAGCAGAGGCTGAAAGCCTAGCAACGGCGCTGACATCGGCGTTCGAGCGCATCGCCGCGGAAACGGAGTTGCTGCGATTGAATGCCAAGGCGCAAGTGAGCGTCGCCTGTATTCCCTCGATCGCCACCCGCTGGCTGATACCGGCACTCGGTGAATTTCTCGGCCGTCATCCCGAGGTCGACGTCAAGGTCGTCTACGCCATGGCCGAACAGCAATTGCGCGAAACCGGCTGCGATATCCTCATCACTCTCGGCGCCGATACGAGCGAAGGGACGCGGTCAGACCGGCTGTTTTCGCGAATCAATCGGCCAGTTGCGAGCCCCCGTTACATCGAACGGAAAGGTGAGTTGAGGGCAGTGCAGGCGATCGCTTCCGCCGATCTGCTGCACGACGAGACAACCTCGCGGTGGCGCGATTGGTTCGCCAGGGCAGGGGTGACGACGGGACAAAGCCTGCGAGGTCCCATCTTCCAGGACTTCAACCTGCTCGCCACGGCCGTCATTGCCGGCCATGGCGTGGCCCTTTGTCCGGTCGAGGTCTTCCGGCGCGAAATCGAAAGCGGCGACCTCGTGATCCTCTCCGATATCGCCACTCTCGAAGACGAGAGCTACTTTCTCATTACCAAGACCGCGCGCTCAAAGGCAGTGTCAGTGTTCAGCGACTGGTTCGCGACCGTCGTCAGGTCTTAATGCAAGCGCCGTGGCGCTCACATCATAAGCCGGCTCAGGAAGTCGCTAGATGCCGATTCCCCGGCCATGCAGCGCCAACGTGATCTCGTCCAGGATAACCGGGTCGTCGATCGTCGCCGGCATTTTCCAGGGTTGGCGATCGGCAATTTTCTGGATCGTAGCCCGCAGGATCTTGCCCGACCGCGTCTTCGGCAGTCGCTTGACGCAAATCGCCATGCGGAAGGCCGCCACCGGCCCGATGCGCTCGCGCACGAGGCTGATCACTTCGCGTTCGATCTCCGACGTTTCACGGGAAACATTGGAATTGATGACGAGGAAGCCCGCTGGCACCTGACCCTTCAAATCATCGGCTATCCCGATGACAGCGCATTCGGCGACATCAGGATGGCTGGCGCAGACCTCCTCCATTGCCCCGGTCGAGAGCCGGTGACCCGCGACGTTGATGATGTCGTCGGTGCGCGCCATGATGAAGATATAGCCATCCTCGTCGAGATAGCCGGCATCGGCGGTCTTGTAATAGCCGGGAAAATCTTCGAGATAGGCCGCGCGGAACCGATGGTCTGCGTTCCAAAGCGTCGGCAGGCAGCCGGGCGGCAGCGGCAGTTTTACGACGACATTGCCGAGCGTGCCCGGGCCGACCGGATGTCCGGCATCGTCGAGAATCTGGACATCATACCCCGGCAGTGGGACCGCCGGAGAACCGTACTTGACCGGCAACAGGCCGAGACCCATGGGATTGCCGGCCACGGGCCAACCGGTCTCCGTCTGCCACCAGTGGTCGATAACGGGCACCCCAAGCGCTTTCTCCGCCCAGCGGATCGTATCCGGATCCGCCCGCTCACCGGCAAGGAACAGCGCGCGGAAGCGCGACAGGTCATAGCGGCCGACATAGGACGCATCGGGATCGTCCTTGCGGATCGCGCGCAGAGCGGTCGGCGCCGTGAACATCACCACGACCCCGTGCTCGGCGATGATCCGCCAATAGGTTCCGGGATCGGGCGTGCCGACCGGCTTGCCCTCGAAGAGGATCGAGGTGCTGCCGTTCAGGAGCGGGCCATAGACGATATAGGAGTGGCCGACGACCCAGCCGATATCGGAGGCGGCCCAGAATACCTCTCCCGGCTGGACGCCGAAGAAGTTCTCCATGGACCATTTGAGCGCAACCATGTGGCCGCCATTGTCGCGCACCACGCCCTTGGGCTGGCCGGTGGTGCCCGACGTATAGAGCACGTAAAGCGGATCGGTTGAGGCAACGGGCGTGCATCCGACCCCTTCACCCTCCTGCTTCGCCGCCGCCAGCGCCACAGCGAAATCGATGTCGCGTCCCTCCATCATGTCCGCTTCCGCCATTTCCCGTTGGAAGACGAGGCAATGCGCCGGCTTGTGGGTCGCGATCTCCAGCGCTGCATCGAGCAGCGGCTTATAGGCGACGGTTCGGCCGGGTTCGATGCCGCAGCTTGCGGACACCACGAGCTTAGCCTGGCAATCGTCGATGCGCACCGCCAGTTCGTTGGCGGCAAAACCGCCGAAGACCACCGAATGAACGGCGCCGATGCGGGCGGCGGCCAGCATGGCAACCGCCGCCTGCGGGATCATCGGCATGTAGATGATGATGCGATCACCCTTGCCGACACCGAGCTTCCGATAGACGGCAGCCAGTGCTGCCACATCGGCAAGCAATGCCGCATAGGAGATGCGCTCGACACGGCCGGTGACCGGACTGTCATAGATGAAAGCGATCTGCTCGCCGCGCCCGGCTTCGACGTGGCGGTCGAGAGAGTTATAGCAGGTGTTCGTCGAGCCACCGGCATACCAGTGCCCATAGGTGCCGCCCGCGGCATCGAAAGCGCGTTGCGGGCGTTCGAACCAGTCGATGGCGTCGGCAGCACCGGACCAGAAACCTTGCGGATCCGCCTTCCAGGCGGCGTACACTTCGGAATAGCGACTCGCCATTTCCGTTCCTCCCTATGCATTTGCCGGACATGTCCGGCCTCCTCGTGCACAAGGATAGGCTAATGGGTGGGCAGGGGAACCCCGACGAAAGCGTAATGCGGCGAAATGGCGTTATCGCGCGCCGAAAATGGCCGAACCGACACGGACGCTGGTGGCGCCGAACTGCACCGCCGTCTCGAAATCGCCGGACATGCCCATCGACAGCTTCTCGAGCTTGCAGGCGGCGGCCAGCTTGGCGAGCAGGGCGAAATGCGGGCCGGGATTTTCCTCGACCGGCGGAATGCACATCAGCCCCTCTATCTGCAGACCCAGCTCCTGGCGGCAAAGATCGACGAAGGCGACCGTTTCCTCCGGTGGGATGCCGGCCTTCTGCGGCTCCAGCCCGGTGTTGACCTGAACGTAGAGCCTGAGGTTCCGGCCCTGCTTCTGCATTTCCGCGGCAAGCGCGCGGGCAATCTTCTCGCGATCGACCGTCTCGATGACGTCGAAAAGGGCGACTGCCTCAGCCGCCTTGTTCGACTGCAGCGGGCCGATCAGGTGCAGTTCGAGGCTGGGCGTTTCAGCCTTCAGCACCGGCCACTTGCCTTGCGCTTCCTGAACCCGGTTCTCTCCGAAGACCCGCTGGCCTGCGGAAATCACCAGCCGGATTGCATCGGCGTCGAAGGTTTTGGACACGGCGACCAGCGTGGCTGCACCCTTGGCGCGATGAGCAGACTTCTCTGCCGCCTGAATCCGGCTCACGACATCCTGCAATCGCTCTTGGACTTCCATGGACCTTTTCTCCGAAACGGATTTCTCAAACCACTCACCGAGCGGATTAGGCAAAGTTGATCGGCTTGCCAAGACCGCCACCCTCATGACGGGCGCAAATCCGCCAAAGTGTCGCGGCAAACCCTTCAAAAACTTGACCGTCAGGCGGTTTCGTGGTGAAGGTCACCCCAACTATCATGAGGCGCGCCCTATGCGCCGCAGAACTTCCGGAACATCGAAAAGACATGTCTAGCGAACGATACAATCCGCGTGATGCCGAGCCCCGTTGGCAGCAGGAATGGGAAAAGAACGAGGTCTTCCAGACCGAGAACGACGATCCGCGCGAAAAGTACTACGTGCTCGAGATGTTCCCCTATCCGTCGGGCCGCATCCATATGGGCCACGTGCGCAACTACACCATGGGTGACGTGGTGGCGCGCTACAAGCGCGCCCGCGGCTTCAACGTGCTGCACCCGATGGGCTGGGACGCCTTCGGCATGCCGGCCGAAAACGCTGCCATGGAACGCGGCGTGCATCCGGCAAGCTGGACCTACCAGAACATCGCCTCGATGAAGGCGCAGCTCAAGGTCATGGGCCTGTCGCTCGACTGGAACCGCGAATTCGCGACCTGCGACCCCGCCTACTACCAGCGCCAGCAGCACCTGTTCCTGGACTTCCTGGAGAAGGGCCTCGTCTACCGCAAGCAGTCGAAGGTCAACTGGGACCCGGTCGACAACACCGTGCTCGCCAATGAGCAGGTGATCGACGGCCGCGGCTGGCGGTCGGGCGCGCTGGTCGAACAGCGCGAACTGACGCAGTGGTTCTTCCGCATCACCGACTTCAGCCAGGAACTGCTCGACGCGCTCGACACGCTGGATCAGTGGCCCGAGAAGGTGCGCCTGATGCAGAAGAACTGGATCGGCCGCTCCGAAGGCCTGTCGCTGCGTTGGGAACTGGTCGAAGGCACCGCCGGTGACGCGACCGAGCTGACCGTCTACACGACCCGTCCGGACACGCTCTTCGGCGCTTCCTTCCTGGCGATCGCTGCCGACCATCCGCTGGCTAGGCAGGCGGCGGCGACCAATCCGGAAGTCGATGCCTTCTGCGAGGAGTGCCGCCGCGCCGGCACCTCGCTCGCCGCGCTGGAAACGGCGGAAAAGAAGGGCATCGATACCGGCATTCGCGCCAAGCACCCGCTCGATCCGAGCTGGGAACTGCCTGTTTATGTCGCAAATTTCGTACTGATGGACTACGGCACGGGCGCCATCTTCGGCTGCCCCTCCGGTGACCAGCGCGACCTCGACTTCGCCCGCAAGTACGACCTGCCGGTTGTTCCGGTCGTTATGCCGAAGGACGGCGATGCCGCAACCTTCGCCATCGGCGACGAGGCCTATATCGGCGACGGCGTGATGATCAACTCGCGCTTCCTCGACGGCCTGTCGACGGAAGAGGCATTTGAGACAGTCGCCTCGAAGCTCGAGCAGGAAACGCTCGACGGCACGCGGCGCGCCGAGCGCAAGGTGAACTTCCGCCTGCGCGACTGGGGCATTTCGCGTCAGCGCTATTGGGGCTGCCCGATTCCGGTCATCCATTGTGATGATTGTGGCGTCGTGCCGGTTCCGAAGGCCGACCTGCCGGTCATTCTGCCGCCGGACGTCACCTTCGACAAGCCGGGCAATCCGCTCGACCGTCACCCGACCTGGCGCCACGTTGCCTGCCCGCATTGCGGCAAGGATGCCCGGCGCGAGACGGACACGATGGACACCTTCGTCGATTCGTCCTGGTACTTCACCCGCTTCACCGCGCCGTGGGAAGACAATCCGACCGACCCCAAGGTCGCCAACCATTGGCTGCCGGTGGATCAATACATCGGCGGCATCGAGCACGCGATCCTGCACCTGCTCTACTCGCGCTTCTTCACCCGCGCGATGAAGGCGACCGGTCATGTCGCGCTCGACGAGCCGTTCAAGGGTCTCTTCACCCAGGGCATGGTCGTGCACGAAACCTATAGCCGCGGCGAGGGTGCCCAGCGCGAATGGGTGACCCCGGCCGAGATCCGCATCGAGGAAATCGACGGACGCCGCCGCGCCGTGCTGCTCGAGACCGGCGAGGAAATCGCCATCGGCTCGATCGAGAAGATGTCGAAGTCGAAGAAGAACGTCGTCGATCCCGACGACATCATCGCTTCCTATGGCGCCGATACCGCGCGCTTCTTCGTTCTCTCCGATTCGCCGCCGGATCGTGACGTCATCTGGTCCGAAGCCGGTGTCGAAGGATCACATCGCTTCGTCCAGCGCGTATGGCGCTTGATCAGCGAGGCGGCCGAAAAGCTGCGCGGGATCGAAGCCGTACCGGCGCTTGAAGGCGAGGCCCTTGCCGTTTCTCAGGCCGCGCACAAGACGCTGCGCGCGGTCGAGGCGGATTATGACAAGCTGGCCTTCAACAAGGCCGTGGCACGGATCTATGAGCTCGTGAACACGCTTGCCGCACCGCTGACACAGGTTGCCGCCGGCAAGGCGGACGCAGCGCTCGCGAGCGCTGTAAAGGACGCCACGACGATCCTGGTCAGCCTGATTGCACCGATGACGCCGCACCTCGCCGAGGAATGCTGGCGCGAAATCGGCGGCGAGGGGCTGATCGCGGAGCGCGGCTGGCCGACGTTCAATCCTGCGCTGGTCGTCGAGAACGAAATTACCCTTCCCGTGCAGATCAACGGCAAGAAGCGCGCCGATTTGACAATCGCCCGCGATGCGGATCAGAGTGCGATCGAAAGCGCCGTCCTGGCGCTCGATGCCGTCAAGTCCGCGCTCAACGGCAGCAGCCCCAAGAAAATCATCGTCGTGCCCCAGAGGATCGTCAATGTCGTTGTCTGATAGAGCTGGCTCCCGTATCCGGTCGTTTCCGGTGCTGGCAGGTGTTCTTTTGCTGACCGCGCTCGCCGGCTGCCAGGTCAGGCCGCTCTACTCCGATCCTGTCGGTACGTCGACGGCGCTGGCGGCGATCGAGATCTCCGATGCCGACGAGCGCGTCGAACAGGAAGTCCGCAACGCGCTGATCTTCCTTGTGGCGGGCGGGCAGGGCGAACCGGTAAACCCGCAATATCACCTGTCGCTGGACGTCACGAGCCGCGCCATGGGCGTGCTCTATGATCAGAACAAGGACCGCGTGGATCGGGCAAGCGCCGGACGCATCGTCGTCAAGGCGGACTACAACCTGACGAAGATCGGAACGGGCGAGACGATCAAGTCTGGCAACCGCACGGCGGTCGCGCTTGTCGACTTCTCCGTCCAGGAATTTGCCAAGGTGCGCGCCGTGCGCGATGGCGAAAACCGCGCCGCAAAGGAATTGGCCGAGCTGATCCGGGCTGATGTTGCCGCGGCCCTCAGTCGCTAGTCCGGTGTCGGGATGAGCGAAGTCAAGTCGCACGAATTCGACTCCTTCCTCCAGAAGTCCGTCGGGGTCTACCGGCTGTTCATTCTCTACGGGCCCGATCGCGGGCTCGTATCCGAGCGTGCGTCCGCACTCGCCGCGCGCTGCGGCGTGCCGCTGGATGATCCCTTTTCCGTCCTGAAGCTCGATGTCAGCGAGCTGGCGCAATCGCCCGGCCGGCTGCTGGACGAGGTCAATTCCATCGGGCTGTTTGGCGGTGAGAAGCTCATCTGGGTGCGGGGAGCAGCCAACGAGAAGTCACTCGTCGACGCGATGCAGCTTTTGGCGGCCGAGCCGCCCTCAGGCAGCTATGTGATCGTCGAGGCCGGTGACCTGAAGAAGGGTGCCGCCCTTCGCAAGATCGGCGAGACGGCCCGCTCTGTTGCCTGTATCGCCTGCTACAGTGATGACGTTCGCGGCCTGCAGGCCTTGATTGATAAGGAACTTGGCGACGAGAAGCTGGGAATCACGCCGGCCGCCCGTGCGCGCCTGGTGGACGCTCTCGGCGGCGACCGTCTGGCGTCACGCAACGAGCTGCGCAAGCTCGCCCTTTACTGCCGTGGGAAGACGGCCGTGGACGAGGAGGACGTGCTCGACATCGTCGGCGATGCCAGCGCCATTTCCGTCGATGACGCGGTCGATGCGGTGCTCAAGGGCGATCTCGATGGCCTGCTGCACGCGATGCAAAAGATCACGACCTCGAAGACCCCGGCGTTTCTGGTACTGCAGGCCTGTCTGCGACAGTTCCAGCAGCTCGACGTGATGCGCGCCGAGATGGACGCCAGTCGTCAACAGGCAGGGCAAGTGATTGCGACGCTCGGGCGTGGTCTGCATTTCCGACGCAAACCGATCGTCGAGGCCGCGCTGAAGCAATGGACGGCGCCGGCGATACGCCGTGAACTCAATCGCCTGCAGACAACCATCTTCCAAAGCCGCAGTCGCGCCAGCCTCGAAGAAAGCCTGGTCTTGCAGAACCTCATGGCGATCGCGGTGCAATCCGCACGGCGTTGATGCGTTCGGCCCAGGGGAACTCAGCCGGCTGAGTTCGCTTGCTTCCTTCATTTCCTAGCTGGAATTGCCTCTTTACACGCATGGATCCGCGTCCTTGCAGGCGATCCCTTTGAATCTGGTCCGTTCGCGCAGAAAGATTAGAGAAATCAATATATTAAGGCGCGCCCTTGTTTGCAGGGGGCGCCTCTCGATTGTTCTCACAATGGCGTTTGTATGCGCTCAGCGGCGCTCGAGCAGACGGCAGATCTCCTCGAGCTGATCGAGCGTCTTGTAAGCGATGCGAAGATGGCCGCCGGAAGCCTTGTGATTGACGGTGACCTCGAGGCCAAGGCTGTCCGACAGGGTGCGTTCAAGCGCCAGCGTGTCCGCATCCTTCTCGTCGCGGCGTGCCGTCTTGCCGAAATTCGGGTCGTTCTGCGCGCGGATATCGTTCTGGGCGATGCGCTCGGCATCACGCACCGAAAGCCCCTTGGAGACGATCGTGCGGGCCAGCGCCGCCGGATCCGACGTCGGAATCAGCGCTCGCGCATGCCCGGCAGACAGCGCGCCTTCCGACAGCATGTCGCGCACCGGTTCCGGCAATTTCAGCAGTCTCAGGCTGTTTGCGACGTGGCTGCGGCTCTTGCCGATAATTTCGCCGAGATCGTTCTGCGTGTAACCGTGTTCGGCAATCAACTGCTCATAGCCGAGCGCCTCGTCGAGCGGGTTGAGATCCGAGCGCTGAACGTTCTCGACGATCGCGATCTCGAGCGCCGTGCGATCGTCGACGTCACGGATAATGACCGGAATCTCGGTGAATCCGGCTAACTGTGCGGCCCGCCAACGACGTTCGCCGGCGATGATCTCGTAGCGGTCGGCGCCGATCGTGCGAGCGACAACGGGCTGAACGATGCCGTGCTGACGAATCGAATTGGCGAGATCCTGAAGCTCGGCTTCGTCGAACTGCCGGCGCGGGTTGCGCGGGTTGCGCGACACGAACTCAATCGGCACACGCCGGTCCGGATTGACCGGGGCAGGGGCGGAAGCACCTGCCTGCAGCGGTTGATCCATCTCGCCGATCAACGCGGCCAGTCCGCGACCAAGCCGTCTCTTCGAGCTATCGTCGTTCATATCGTCACCCGATTTAAATTACGCTACCGAAATGATTATGCAGCCTTGCGCTGGCGTTCACGCTGAATCACTTCCGATGCCAACTGCAGATAGGCCTGGCTTCCAGCGCATTTCAGATCATAGAGAATCGCAGGCTTGCCATAGGACGGCGCCTCGGAAACGCGAACATTGCGCGGAATGAGCGTGTGATAGACCTTGTCGCCAAGATGGGTCCGGACATCACTGACGACCTGCTGGGCGAGATTGTTGCGCGAGTCGAACATCGTCAGCACGATACCCTGTATATCCAGCGACGGATTCACCGATCGGCGAACCTGATCCACAGTTTCCAACAGCTGGCTGAGACCTTCCAGCGCGAAGAACTCGCACTGCAACGGCACCAGCACGGAATGCGCTGCGGCCATGGCATTCATCGTCAGGAGATTGAACGACGGCGGGCAATCGACGAGCACATAGGAGTACTCCATCGCCGCCGGGCTGACCAAAGCTTTGCGCAGGCGGAAGACCCGGTCCGGTTCCTGAGAAATCTCCATCTCGACGCCGAGAAGATCCATAGTCGAAGGCACAATCGAAAGATTCGGCACAGCGGTTTGCTGTGCTATCTCGTTGATCCCGTGCGAGCCCATCATCAGCTCATAGGATGAGAGGTTCCGATCGCGCCGCTGAATACCCAGACCGGTGCTGGCATTGCCTTGCGGATCGAGATCGACGATGAGGACTCGTTCGCCGATTGCCGCGAGAGCAGTCGCCAGATTGATGGCGGTCGTCGTTTTACCGACTCCACCTTTCTGATTTGCGATTGTGATGATCCGATTTCTTGCGCCAAACATGTTTCCGCTCGCCGATCACTGAACCTTGCGTGATAGATTTGCGATCTCGAGCACAACAGAGTCCGGCTCGACGACGCTTGGATGTTTTACCAGATCGAACTGATAGCGGCCAATGGCTTTGTCGATTTCGCGCTGGTAATCCCGCCCTTTGTGGAAATAGGCGACCGTTTTGCGCTCATCTGCCAGCAACCACGGCGCAGAGTAGTCGAGCAAGAGCGTCAAATCGGCCAAGGCCCGCGCCGAAACCGCGTCGGCGTGCGGAATCACCTTGCCGGCTTCTTCGATTCGAATCGGGTGAACGGAGCCACGCGCGCCCGTTTCGGCCAAGGCGACTCGCAAGAATGCGGCTTTCTTGTTGTTGCTTTCGACGAGATGCACCCAGCCGTCAGCGAACTCCGAGAGATAGATCGCCGTAATGATGCCCGGGAAGCCGCCGCCGCTTCCCAGATCAACCCAGGTCTTTGGCTCGGGCGACAACTGTACAAGCTGCAAGCTATCAACGATATGGCGGCGCCATAGATCCTCAATCGTCGAAGGCGCTACGAGATTGATCGACTTCGCCCACTTCTGAAAAAGGCGGGCAAAGTGCTCCAGGCGTTCATTCGTTTCACGTGAAACACGCAGTCCGTTCAACACATCGATTGGACTCGTTTTCATTGTGCACTTGCCTTTTCTTCGCGTTCTGCGCTTCCGTTTTGACGCTTCAGCCAGGCAAGGATCAGCGATGCGGCGGCGGGCGTCATGCCATCCACCTTCATCACCTGCGACAGATTGCGCGGGGCATGCTGTTTCAGCTTCTGCTTCAACTCATTGGACAATCCCGACAGCCTGTCAAAGTCAAAGCCTTCAGGGATCACCAGATTTTCCTCGCGGCGAATGCCTGCAATATCCGCCGCCTGCCTGTCCATATAGACCGCATAGGCGGCGTCAATTTCCAGCGCCTCGACGACCCGTGAACCAATCGACGACAGCTCCGGCCAGATCGGCACCAAGGCGGAAATCGATTGATCCAGATAGGAGAGGATTTCAAAGGCGGTGCGCCGCTGGCCATCCTGGTTCAGCTTCAGGCCATGACGATTGCCTTCGGCTGGCGTCACCGAGAGGCTCTTCAACAGTTGCCGTCCATCAGCGAACTGTACTTGCCAGTCGGTAAAGCGGTCGCGGCGCGCATCTGAAATACAGCCGAGTTCCATCGCCAACGGCGTCAGTCGCGCATCGGCATTATCAGCGCGCAGCGACAAACGATACTCCGCTCGAGATGTAAACATGCGGTAAGGCTCGGTAATGCCGCGCGACGTCAGGTCGTCGATCATGACGCCGATATAGGAGTTGGTGCGGCTGAAGATCACCTCGGGCCGACCGGTCGCCAGCAGCGCCGCATTCAGGCCCGCGACCAGCCCCTGGGCGCCGGCTTCTTCGTAACCTGTCGTCCCGTTGATCTGCCCTGCCAGGAACAGGCCGGGCATCTTGCGCACCGCCAGCGTCGCGTTCAACTCGCGCGGATCCACATGGTCATACTCGATGGCATAGCCGGGCTGCAGGATCGCCACATTCTCCAATCCCGGAATTGTTCGAATGAACGCCTCCTGGATATCAGCCGGCAATGAGGTCGAGATCCCATTCGGATAGATGGTGTCATCGTCGAGGCCTTCCGGCTCCAAGAAGATCTGATGACCGTCGCGCTCGCCAAAACGCACGATCTTATCTTCGATCGACGGGCAATAGCGCGGACCGACACCTTCGATCTGACCCGAATACATCGCGGACTTTCCGATATTGTCAGCGATGATCTTGTGGGTGGCCTCGGTCGTGCGCGTCACGCCGCAATCAATCTGACGGTTCAGAATGCGGTCGGTCATGAAGGAGAACGGTACAGGATCCTCGTCGGGACCTTGTCGGCCGACACTGTCCCAATCGATCGCGCGCCCATCCAGGCGTGCCGGCGTACCGGTCTTCAGACGTCCCAGCTTCAGACCATAGCGCAGCAGTGTCGCCGAAAGCCCAACAGAGGGTTCTTCACCAACGCGGCCAGCCGGGATCTTCTGGTCGCCGATATGGATCAGCCCCTTCAGAAAGGTGCCGGTCGTCAAAACCACGGACGTCGATGCAAACGTCCGGCCGTCCTTCATGACGACACCGCTGACCTTGCCATCACTCTCGATCAAGTCGAAGGCGTCACCCTCAACCACCGTGAGGTTGGCAATGCCGCTTATTTCGCGCTGCATGGCTTCGCGATAAAGGCGCCGGTCGGCCTGCGTGCGCGGACCGCGGACAGCCGGGCCCTTGCGACGGTTGAGCAGGCGAAACTGAATCCCGCCGGCATCGGCGACCCGACCCATCAGACCATCCATGGCATCGATCTCGCGCACGAGATGGCCCTTGCCCAATCCACCAATCGCTGGATTGCAGGACATCACGCCGATGGTCGACGCCTTGTGCGTGATCAGTGCCGTGTTGGCGCCGAGACGTGCAGCCGCGGCCGCCGCCTCGCAACCGGCATGTCCACCGCCAATGACGATAACATCATACTGGGTCATTGCTCATATCTCCAAGCCAGCACACCTTTGCACCGGCACGAATCGTTTCACGTGAAACACAACGAAGGACTCGCAAACGTTGTATCGTTGTTTCCACAGACTATTTTCCGATACAGAATTCGGAAAATATCACATCCAAAAGGTTCTCGACATCCACCCGCCCGGTAATCCGTCCAATCGCGTCTCCGGCAAGACGAAGCTGCTCTGCTCGGATGTCCAGGCCGTAATGTCGCCCCGCCAAGCTCTCTTCGATTGCCCGAAGAGCCTGCCGGAGACTATCGACGTGACGGCGACGTGAAGGCAAGGCAAGGGACGTTCGACCGCTGAGGTCGGGGAGATGGGCGGCGATCTCATCCAGTAGGCGATCCATGCCTTCACCCGTCCGGGTCGAGATCAAAACATCGGCTTCATCAGGAGACCATTGCCGATCATCTCGATCTATCTTCGTTGCTACACGCAAGACGGCAGTGCCGTCAGATGTGATATCGGACAGAGAATCAAAGCCGCTCGCCGTCTCCGAAAGGAGGAGGATCAAATCTGCTCGCTCGATAATTTCTCGCGCGCGACGTATGCCCTCTTGCTCGACACGTTCCTCGGTTTCACGCAGACCGGCGGTGTCATAAAGCTTGACTGAGAATCCGGCTAATGAAAGATCCACCGAGAGCACGTCACGCGTTGTCCCGGCAATTTCCGTGACGATCGCGATATCTCTCTGCGCCAGTGCATTGAGCAAGCTGGACTTTCCGGCGTTCGGCTCACCGGCGATGACGATCTTCAGCCCATCACGGATGATCTCGGCAATCGGCGCATCGGCGATGTGTGCGGCGATCTCCTGTGCAAGCACGGACATGTCCTGCCAGATGCGTTCGCTCACCGAGCCCGGCACATCGTCCTCGTCAGCAAAGTCGAGTTCGGCCTCGATCATCGCCCGCGCGTGCGTGAGACGTTTCGCCCAAGCCGCATAGACCTGCGATTGCCCGCCGCCAGAGTGTTCGATCGCCAGGCGGCGCTGCATCTCGGTCTCGGCGACGATCAGGTCGGCGAGACCCTCGACTTCCACAAGATCCAGCTTGCCGTTCTGGAAGGCGCGTCGTGAGAACTCACCCGCTTCGGCGTGGCGTAGACCTTCGAACTCGGAGAGCTCTTCGAGCAGGGCGTTCACCGCAGCGCGACCGCCATGGATCTGAAACTCGGCGCAGTCTTCCCCCGTGAAAGAGGCTGGTCCGTGAAAATAGAGAACAAGACCGCTATCGATCACAAGACCGTTGCGTGTCCGAATCGTTTTGAGCGTTGCTGCCCGCGGTAACGGGACATCGCCGCACAATTCCCGTAGGACCGCCGCAGTGTGCTGACCGCTGACACGCACGACCGCGACGCCAGCGGGCAGGGCTCCACTGGAAAGCGCATATATCGTGTGCATTGCTGTCATTGGCTCACCTGAAAAGACCGCGGTGACGGAAGGGCGCCTCGCTGGTCGAAACAATGGGGATCGTCGAAGTTCCGGACCGATTGTTTATTCTTCGCGGAGCGTGCTCACGCAGAATGAAAACGGTACTCAAAGGGTTGGGGAGTTTATGCCGAAACGGCGCCGAAATATCAAGGTCCCGCCACGCTCATGTTTCACAGCGTCGGTGTGTTTCACGTGAATCAGCCGGGGCGATCACCGATCCCAGATCCCGGAGAGAACGAGATTGTTGCGAAGCCGAATCAATGAGGAAGAAGAATCCGGCTAAGGTTTTGGGAAAACAAAAGACCGGTCGACGATAAGTCGACCGGTCTCTCAAATCGGATATCGAACGGGTCTTACGTGTTCATCGAGTCGAAGAAATCACCGTTATTCTTCGTCTGCTTGAGCTTGTCGATGAGGAACTCGATCGCGTCGGTCGTGCCCATCGGCGCCAGGATGCGGCGGAGCACGAAGATCTTCTGCAGATCCTGGCGCGGCACCAGCAGGTCTTCCTTACGCGTACCGGACTTGAGGATGTCCATCGCCGGGAAGATGCGCTTGTCGGCGACCTTGCGGTCGAGCACGATTTCCGAGTTGCCGGTGCCCTTGAATTCTTCGAAGATGACTTCGTCCATGCGGCTGCCGGTATCGATCAGCGCGGTCGCGATAATCGTCAGCGAACCGCCTTCTTCGATGTTGCGGGCAGCGCCGAAGAAGCGCTTCGGGCGCTGCAGCGCGTTGGCATCGACACCGCCGGTCAGGACCTTACCCGATGACGGAACGACCGTGTTGTAGGCGCGGCCGAGGCGGGTGATCGAGTCGAGCAGGATGACGACGTCGCGGCCGTGTTCGACAAGACGCTTCGCCTTTTCGATCACCATTTCGGCGACCTGGACGTGGCGCGTCGCCGGCTCGTCGAAGGTCGATGAAACGACTTCGCCCTTCACCGAGCGCTGCATATCCGTCACTTCTTCCGGACGCTCGTCGATCAGAAGAACGATCAGGTAACATTCTGGATGATTGGCAGTGATCGAATGCGCGATGTTCTGCAACAGAACCGTCTTACCGGTGCGCGGCGGTGCGACGATCAGACCGCGCTGGCCTTTGCCGAGCGGCGCCACCAGGTCGATGACGCGGGCGGAGAGATCTTTCGACGTCGGAACCTCGAGCTCCATCTTGAAGCGCTCGTTCGGATAGAGCGGCGTCAAGTTGTCGAAGTGAACCTTGTGACGGATCTTTTCCGGATCGTCGAAATTGATGGTGTTGACTTTGAGGAGAGCGAAATAGCGCTCGCCTTCTTTCGGTCCGCGGATCGGGCCCTCGACCGTGTCGCCGGTCTTCAGCGAGAAGCGGCGGATCTGGGAAGGCGAGATGTAGATATCATCAGGACCGGGAAGGTAGTTTGCATTCGCGGACCGGAGAAAGCCGAACCCATCCTGCAGCACTTCAACAACGCCTTCGCCGATGATTTCGATATCCTGAGCCGCGAGCATCTTGAGGATCGCGAACATCAGCTCCTGCTTGCGCATCGTGCTGGCGTTCTCCACCTCGAGCTCCTCGGCAAAGGCGAGCAGATCGGTCGGCGTCTTGTTCTTGAGTTCTTGTAGCTTCATTTCAGCCATGAAGGATCCATGTTTGGTATGGGTAGTGGAGAGATGGCGAGTATTCGTTGGGGAGCTGCGGCTGGAAGAGGCAGGCTCTTGTCTTTGTCACAAGCCATGAAGAGGAGATGGCAGAAAATAGCGATTCACGTGAAACCCTGCAAGGGGCTGTCGCAAATTAGAAACGACTATTGCAAATCACGAATCGATTAAATTCAGAACGGCTTCACCACGACCATGATCACGATGAGAATCATCAGCAGCGTCGGGGCCTCGTTCATCAGCCGCCAATAGCGCGCATCGTGCTTGTTTTCGTCACGCTGAAATTCGCGAACGCCACGGCTGAAGCGCATGTGGACTGCCGTCAAAAGCACCACGAACAGCAGCTTGGCGTGCAGCCACCCGCCGTGGAAGCCATAGACGCTCCAGGCGAGGTAGAGGCCGAGCACCCAGGAGATCATCATCGCCGGGTTCATGATCACCTTCAGCAGCCGCATCTCCATCATCTTGAAGGTTTCCGATTGCGCGGAGCCCGGCGCGGCGTCGGTGTGGTAGATGAAAAGGCGCGGCATGTAGAGCAGGGCTGCCATCCATGACATCACCGCGATGACATGCAACGCCTTGATCCAGAGATAGAAATCATCCGGCCGCCAGACGAAGAGACCGACGAGAAGCGCCACGAAAGCACCAAGCGCGATCGTTGCCCTGAGCCGCGCCCTGTTGCCGGGCGCTAAGTCGGTCTGCTTCTCGGCCATCATTGCGCTCCACGAACCCGCGCAACCAGCGCCGACACGTGATCCGGATCGGCCTGCGGCGTGATGCCATGGCCGAGATTGAAGATCAGCGGCCCATGGCCAAGCGCATCGAGAATACGATCGATGCCTTCCTCGAGCGCCATGCCGCCCGCCACGACCCGCATCGGATCGAGATTGCCCTGGACCGGCCCTTCCTTCTGCAAATCCTTCGCAAAGGAAAGCGGCACGGTCCAGTCAAGGCCGATGGCGTCGGCGCCCGTCGCCTGGCGATAAGTCTTCAACAACTGACCGGCGCCTTTTGCAAAGGCGATAATCTTTGCATTCGGCCGCTGCGCCCTGACCGAAGCGATCATGCGCTGCACCGGCTTGACCGCGTAACGGGCGAATTCCTCCTCGCCGAGAACGCCGGCCCAGGAATCGAAGATCTGCACGGCATCGGCGCCGGCATCGATCTGCCGCACGAGATAATCGGCCGAGACATCCGCCAGGAAGGACAGCAGATGATCGAAGGCTTCCGGGTTGCGGTAGGCGAAAAGGCGGGCAGGGGCCTGGTCCGGCGTCCCGTGTCCGGCGATCATATAGGTCGCAACCGTCCAGGGAGCGCCACAGAAACCGAGCAGGGTCGTTTCGACGGGAAGTTCAGCGCGCAACCGCGATACCGTCTCAAAGACAGGCTGGAGGTGCTCAGCGATGCCCTCCGGCTTCAGGCGCAAAATACCGTCGACATCGATCGGATCCATTCGTGGCCCGTGGCCTTCCTCGAAGCGCACATTGCGTTTCAGAGCATCGGGAATGACCAGGATATCGGAGAAGAGGATGGCAGCGTCGAAAGCGTATCGACGGATCGGCTGCAGCGTCACCTCGACTGCGAGATCGGGTGTGTAACAGAGATCGAGGAAGCTCCCGGCCGTAGCCCGTGTAGCCCTGTACTCCGGCAGGTAACGGCCTGCCTGGCGCATCAGCCAGATCGGAGGAGGAGACACCGTCTTCCCTGCCAAAACCTCCAGAACCTTTCTGCGCGTTTCGGTCACGGATCATCTCTCCCAATATAAAATCAAAGATATTTAGAAGGTTTCTATTTCTTAGAGTCGGTGGGTATCAAGGATTAAAACAAGCCACTGACTTGTCCACGGCTGTCGCTCGGGACAACGCGCGATGGGACAGTGTCTGGGTAATCTGGAAAAACAGTGCAGAGAGACGAATAAAGGCATTTGGATTCAGTCGGTTAGCGGAACCACGGATTTGGTCACGCTTGTGGACAAGCGGTTGATACGCGTGACACTTTGTCATCGTCGCGAGTCTTTTCCACATTTGCCCCGAAACGGTTTCCGCGACAGCGCCAATTGTGAATAAGTCGGCAGTTTTCCACTTGCCTGGGTCGGCGCCCCGTCGTTAGCTGTCTTTCATCCCGGCTTATCAACAGCACCAGGAGAATTGCGTGGAGAACAAGAAAAACTACTTCCACCTTCACCTGATTTCGGACTCGACGGGCGAGACTCTGATTGCTGCCGGACGCGCCGCCGCCGCTCAGTTTCAGAGCTCGCATGCGCTGGAGCATGTCTATCCGTTGATCCGCAACCGCAAACAGTTGCTGCAGGTCCTCGACGCCATCGATGGTGCGCCCGGCATCGTGCTCTATACGATTGTCGACCGCGAACTCGCCGATGTCATCGATCGGCGTTGCCGCGAGATGGGTGTCCCTTGCGTCTCGGTGCTCGATCCGATCATCGACCTCTTCCAGTCCTATCTGGGATCGCCGTCGCGCCGCCGTTCGGGCGCCCAGCACGTGATGGATGCGGAGTATTTCGCCCGCATCGACGCGCTCAATTTCACGATGGACCATGACGACGGTCAGTTGCCCGCCGATTTCGACGAGGCGGATGTCGTTCTGGTCGGCATCAGCCGGACGTCGAAGACGCCGACCAGCATCTATCTCGCCAACCGCGGCATCAAGACGGTCAACATCCCGATCGTTCCGGGCGTGCCGCTACCCGAAAGATTGATGGAGGCGACGAAGCCGCTCGTCGTCGGCCTGATCGCCACGGCCGACCGTATCTCGCAGGTGCGCCAGCACCGGGTGCTCGGAACGACGCAGGGCTTTCACGGCGATCAATATACGGACAAGGCCTCGATTACCGAGGAACTGAAATATGCCCGGTCGCTTTGCGCCCGCAACAATTGGCCGGTCATCGACGTCACCCGCCGTTCGATCGAGGAAACCGCGGCGGCAATCGTTGCCCTGCGTCCGCGTCTGCGCTAGACCCGAATCGAACAATACGGGAACCTGCATGATGAATCTTTCGCTCGTCCTGGCCTCGGCAAGCCCGTTTCGACGTGCGCTCCTGGAAAATGCCGGCCTCGTTTTCGAGGCGAAGGCAGCCAAGATCGATGAACGTGCGCTGGAAAAGCCACTCGAAGAAGCCGGTGTGGCACCCGAAACTGTAGCGCTCGCGCTGGCGGAGGCAAAGGCGCGCGACGTCGCCGGCCATTTCGGCGACGCGTTGGTGATCGGCTCCGACCAGACCATGTCTCTGGAAGCACGGGTCTATCATAAGCCGAAGGACATGGCGGAAGCGGCTCAGCATTTGCTGTCTCTGTCCGGAAAGACCCATCGCCTGAACAGCGCCATCGTGCTTTTGCGCGGTGAAGAGGTTGTCTGGCGGCACGTTTCTTCCGCCCACATGACGGTGCGGCCGCTGACGGCAGGTTTCGTCGATCGCCACTTGCAGCGTGTTGGCGAAAAGGCGCTTTCGAGCGTCGGCGCCTATCAGCTGGAGGGCGAGGGGATCCAGCTCTTCGAAAAGATCGAAGGCGACTACTTCACCATCCTCGGTCTTCCGATGCTGCCGCTGCTCGCCAAACTTCGTGAACTGGGAACGATCGATGCGTGATTCACGTGAAACATTTGTTAACCACGCCTTCGTCACCGGCTATCCGATCAAGCACTCCCGGTCGCCTCTGATCCATGGTTATTGGCTGAATGAGCTCGGTCTGCGCGGCAGCTATCGCGCGCATGAGGTCAGGCCGGAAGATTTTGCCGCCTTCATCGAAAGCCTCAAGGACGGAACGTCCGGTTTCTGCGGCGGCAATGTCACCATCCCGCACAAGGAGCTCACCTGTCGTCTGGCGGATCGGCCGGATGAGCTGAGCCAGGAACTCGGCGCGGCCAATACGTTATGGCTCAGAGATGGAGCGGTGCACGCCACCAACACTGATGGCCGCGGCTTCGTTGCCAATCTCGATGAGCGGGCGGCTGGCTGGGACAAGACGTCAACCGCAGTCATTCTCGGCGCAGGCGGCGCCAGCCGTGCGATCATTCAGGCCGTCCGTGATCGCGGCATCAAGACGATCCATGTCGTCAATCGGACGGTCGACCGGGCGAAGGAACTCGCCGATCGTTTCGGCCCGGCGGTCGAAGCGCATCCGATGGGCGCGCTCAAAGAGGTGATGGCGGGTGCCGGTCTGTTCATCAACACCACGTCACTAGGCATGGATGGCAGCGAAGCGCTCGTGCTCGATTTCGGCGTCATGGCTTCCAGCGCCGTCGTCACGGACATCGTCTATGTTCCCCTGAAGACGCCGATCCTCGCGCAGGCAGAGGCGCAAGGTTTTGCGATTGTCGACGGTTTGGGCATGCTCCTGCACCAGGCCGTCCCCGGCTTCGAGCTCTGGTTCGGCTGTCGGCCGACGGTCGATGCCACGCTTCGACAACGCATCATCGATGACATGGACCGGCGCTGATGATGATCCTTGGGCTCACAGGATCGATCGCCATGGGCAAGTCGACGACGGCCCAGATGTTCCGTGACTTCGGCGTTCCGGTGAACGATGCCGATGAGGTGGTGCACCAACTTTATCGCGGCGAGGCAGTTGCGCCGGTCGAGGCGGCTTTTCCCGGAACGACGAAAGACGGCGAGGTTGACCGGTCCGAACTGTCGCGCCAGCTCATGGAGGCGCCGGGACGGCTGTCCGAACTCGAGGCGATCGTACATCCGCTCGTGCGCAAGAAGGAACAGGAGTTCCTTGCAAAGTACGCGGCTACAGCTGCGCCCTTTGTCGTCCTGGACATCCCGCTGTTGTTTGAAACAGGAGCGGAAAAAAGGGTCGACCGCGTCATCGTGGTGACCTGCTCGGCCGAGCTCCAGCGCGATAGGGCGTTGAAGCGACCGGGAATGACAGAGGGAAAACTCGCGATGATCCTTGCGCGGCAGGTGCCGGACAGCGAAAAGCGTAAACGCGCCGACTACATCATCGATACCAGCGACAGTTTCGACGTCACCCGCGGCCAGGTGAAGGCGGTCGTCGACGAACTCGCAGCCAGAAACGGAGACGCGGATGCGTGAGATCATCTTCGATACGGAAACGACGGGGCTCGACAATCGCGAGGACCGGGTGATCGAAATCGGCGGTGTCGAACTCGAAAACCAGTTTCCGACCGGCCGCACGCTCCACATCTTCATCAATCCCGGCAGCCGCAAGGTTCATCCGGATGCGCTCGCCATCCACGGGATCACCGACGACTTCCTGAAGGACAAGCCGCCCTTCGCCGATGTCGTCGATGAGATCCTAGATTTCTTCGGTGATGCGCGTTGGGTCGCCCACAACGCCACCTTCGACATGGGCTTCGTCAACGCCGAGTTCGCGCGTCTGGGACTGCCGCCGATCGCCATCGATCGGGTGACGGACACATTGGCGCTTGCTCGCCGCAAGCATCCGATGGGGCCGAACTCGCTCGATGCGCTTTGCCGTCGTTACGGCATCGACAATTCGCACCGCGCGAAACACGGCGCTCTTCTCGACTCCGAACTGCTCGCCGAAGTCTATATTGAGATGATCGGTGGTCGTCAGGCAGCGCTCGGCCTTGTCTCGACGAAATCGGCGGGGCAGTCGATCGAGCTCGATGATGTGCCGATCGTCATCGGCCAGCGTCCGCGTCCGCTGCCGAGCCGGCTGTCGGAGGACGATCTTGCGGCTCACGCTGCGCTGATTGCCAAGATCGGCGCCAAGGCGATCTGGGCAAAATACGATCCCCAGGAATAACCAGGCATCAAAAAAGCCCGGCGCGAGCCGGGCTTCATTGTTTCAGCGTTCTGATTTTCGATCAGTTCGCGGTTTCGTTCGAGTTCGAAACCTGAGCACGGACCTTTTCTTCTGCCATGCGCTGCGCGAACATCTGCGCGAAGTCGATCGGGTCGATCATCAGCGGCGGGAAGCCACCATTGCGGGTCGCGTCGGCAACGATCTGGCGCGCGAACGGGAACAGCAGGCGCGGGCACTCGATGAAGAGCAGCGGCAGCATGTGCTCCTGCGGGAAGCCTGCAACGCGGAAGACGCCGCCATAGGCGAGCTCGACATTGAAGAGAACACGGTCGCCGTCCTTAGCTTCGGCGTTCAGTGACAGAACGACGTCGAAATCGTTCTCTGCGAGCGGATTGGCGTTGACATTGACGTTGATGTTGATCGACGGCGCCTTGTCACGAGCCTGCAGCGAACGCGGAGCGCCCGGGTTTTCGAAGGAAAGGTCCTTGATATACTGGGCGAGGATATTCAGCGACGGGCTCTGCTGCGCGCTGCCGTTGCCGTTGGATGCGGTATCAGTCGTCATAAGGGTTCCTCGACATCAATTCGGTGAGGCCATCTAGCATTTCGGCCTAGGGCTTACAACCCTGCGGACCCGGCGCTTTCAGGCGGATGCGCGTACCTTTGCTCCAAACCGCCAAGCCAGGATTATGCTCCGGAATGTGGGCGACAGAGTGCCGGATGCGCATTCCGCCAAACGCTCCTCGTCTAGGGGCGATCGCGGTCCCCACCTTGCGGCGGATCCTCGTCGTCCTTCCGCGAAAATTCGCCTTCGTCGAGGTCGATGACGCGCGTCGAGGGTCGTGGCTGCCGCGGGTCGTCTTGTGGGTACCAGTTCGTCCCGGATGCCGCCGTCACGATCGTCATCCTCTTGCGCAGATAGGCGGCCACGACGTCGCGGACAAAGGGCAGAAACAGGAGGAGACCGATCACGTCGCTGACGAAGCCCGGTACGACGAGCAGGATCGCCGCGACGAACAGCAAGGCGCCGCCGATCACCTCCCGGCCCGGGTCACTGCCTGTGCGGGTGGCATCCTGCATCCTGCGGATGACGGTAAATCCCTGGACTCGGAGCAGGATCACACCCACAAATGCGCTTGCAAGCACCAGAAGCAGCGTCATCAAAAGTCCGATCTCTCGGCCGACGACGACGAAACCGGCGATCTCGGCGAGCGGGAGCCCGAAGATGACAAGGGGAATAAGAAATGAGCGCATCAATCTGCCCGAAAATGAAACCTGGTGTTCCCTTAAATCGTCTCCGACTTAAGAGCAAAAACATGCAGCAACTCTAAAGCGCCACAGCGACCTTTGTGCGTCTTAAAAGACGTTCGGTGCTGTAAGGGTGCGACATCGCCATTTGAATGATCTATTCTTGCGGACTATATGGAATAGCCACGAGAAATTCTAACAGCGGTTCCGGGTGGAAATGGGCTCTTTTGACTTCATCACGTTTTTTTTCCTGATCGCCGCGGTGGTCATTTTCCTGCAACTGCGCAGCGTTTTGGGCCGCCGGACAGGAAGCGAACGGCCGCCATTCGATCCCTATTCGCCGCGAGACATGAGCCAGGGGCCGGAAAACGGCGACAAGGGCAAGGTCGTGCAATTGCCGCGACGCGAGAGCGCGGAAGAAGAAGCGGGTCGTTACGAATCGATCGATGCCTTCGCCAAGGCTGGCACAACACTGAACACCCAGCTTCGAGCGCTGAGCGACGCTGATCCGAGCTTCGATCCCAAGGAATTCGTCAACGGCGCCAAGATGGCCTACGAGATGATCGTCATGGCCTTTGCTGACGGTGACCGCAAGACGCTGAAGAACCTGTTGTCCCGCGAGGTCTATGAAGGCTTCGACGCGGCGATCACCGACCGGGAGCGCAAGGGCGAAGTCGTCAAGTCCACCTTCGTCGGCATCGACAAGGCCGACATCATTCACGCCGAAGTGAAGGACAGCGAAGAGAACATCACGGTCCGTATCGTCAGCCAGCTGATTTCGGCGACTTATGACAAACAGGGTGGCCTGATCGACGGCGATGCCGAATCGGTTGCCGAGGTCAATGATCTCTGGACCTTTGCGCGCGACATCCGTTCGCGGGATCCGAACTGGAAGCTGATCGCCACCGAATCCGAAAATTGAGCGGCCGTGGCGACGATGTCCTTTCGACTTGAACCCGTCAGTTTCGACGATCTTCCGGGCTGGCGGGACGACGACCCGACCAAGGTGATAGAGGCGATGCGCCGCTGTCAGAAGCACGTCTCGACCAAGCCCTATCGCACCGGATCGATGGGGATCTCGGCCGATGATCTTATGCCGGCCTTCTCGGCTTCGTCAGCCGACGTCGACACAGCTGACGGCGCACGGGCCTTCTTCGAGAAGCACTTCGCACCGTTCCGGATCAAACCGGAAGCGGGTTCCGGCTTTGTCACCGCCTTCTACGAACCGGAAATCGAGGTTCGCGCCGAAGCGGACGAGACCTATCGCTATCCGCTCTACCGACGCCCTGCGGATCTGGTCGATATCGACGACACCAACCGGCCCGATGGGATGGATCCCTATTTCGCCTTTGGTCTTTCCGAGGATGGCCGGATCAGCGAGTATCCGGACAGGCGGGCAATCGAGCAGGGCTACCTTGCCGGCCGCGGCCTGGAGATCGCCTATGCGAAGTCCAAGGTCGAAGTTTTCTTCGTTCATGTCCAGGGTGCGGCGCGGCTCCTATTCCCGAATGGTTCGCGTCGCCGCGTCACCTATGCCGCCAAGACCGGCCACTATTTCTCAGCCGTCGGCAAACTGCTGATCGAACGCGGCAAGATCGATGCCGCGACCGTCTCGATGATGAGCATTCGCGACTGGCTGGAGGCGCATCCGGACGACGTCGATGAGGTCCTCTGGCACAACCGGTCGTTTATCTTCTTCCGCGAGGCCGCTGTCGAGGACGAGCACCTGGGTCCGATCGCCGCTGCCAAGGTCTCGCTCGAGCCGGGACGTTCCTTGGCGGTGGACCGGCTGATCCATACCTTCGGCGTACCCTTCTATATCGCGAGCGAGAGCCTGACACGCCTCGATGACGGAAAGCCCTTCCAGCGCCTGATGCTGGCGCTCGACACGGGGTCGGCAATCGTCGGTCCAGCGCGCGGTGACATCTTCACCGGTTCCGGCTTCGAGGCGGGCGAACGGGCCGGGGCAGTTCGTAATCAGGCCGACTTCTATGTTTTCGTTCCCAAGGCGGCCGCGGCACGATACGGCCATGCCTAAGAAAAAAGAGCTTTCGTCCGAAGATCGCATTCTCTGGGGCAAGGTTGCCCGCTCGACGAGACCGATGCCGGGTCGGCTCGACGACCTGATGGACATGTTGGCCGTAGACGAAGAGCCGAAGGCGCAGGAAGAACCGAAAGCCAAGCAGCAGCAGAAATCGACCGGCGCCGTCGAACAGCCGGGTATCGCGCTGACGAAAAAGACGGGCGAGAAACTGCATCATCCGCTTGAGAAGCCGGTCAAGCGCAAGCTCGCCAAGGGGCGCCTGACACTCGAAGCCCGGATCGACCTGCATGGCATGATCCAGAGCGAAGCGCATGGTTTGCTGTTGCAGTTTCTCTTAAGGGCGCATGAGCGCGGGCTGCGCCATGTGCTCGTCATAACCGGCAAGGGCACCTCGTTCGGCAGCGACGGTGCTTTGAAGCGGGCGGTACCGCTCTGGTTCTCCTTGCCCGAGTTCCGGCCGCTGATCTCATCCTACGAGCAGGCCGCCCGCAACCATGGCGGCGAGGGTGCTCTATATGTCCGCCTGGCGCGTGTGAGGGGAAGCGCGATATGACACCCTTCGGCGAGGCGCTGCGCGAACTCAGGCGCAGGAAGGGCGTGTCGCAGAAACAGATGGCAGCGGCGATCAACGTTTCGGCCGCCTATCTCTCAGCCCTCGAACACGGAAAGCGCGGCGCGCCGAGCTTCGATTTTCTCCAGCGGGTGGCCGGCTATTTCAATGTGATCTGGGATGAGGCGGAGGAGTTGTTCCGTATCGCCAACGTCTCCGCACCGAAAGTCGTGCTGGACACGTCGGGCCTGACGCCGGAGCACACGGCATTTGCCAACCGCCTCAGCGAACAAATCCGCGCTTTGTCGCCTGAGACGATCCGCGCCCTGGAAGATGTTTTGGAAAAAGCCACATTTCCTGATAATGACAGGGGATGAATGCCTGTTTCCGGCCGCTGCCCGGCGGTCCGGGATTTGGAACCGTGGACAAATTTTCTATAGTCCACGAGGCGTCCGAGACGTGATTCGCAACGAATCACCCTGTCCGAACAACCTGGAAAGACCCGTAGCTGAATGACCGACAATCCTGAGACCGAAACCGGCGCCAGCGCCGAATATGGTGCCGATTCCATCAAGGTGCTGAAGGGCCTGGATGCCGTGCGCAAGCGGCCGGGCATGTATATCGGCGACACGGATGACGGCTCCGGTCTGCACCACATGGTGTATGAGGTCGTCGACAACGCGATCGACGAAGCGCTTGCCGGTCATGCGGATATCGTAACGGTGACGCTTAATTCTGATGGATCGGTAACGGTCACGGATAACGGTCGCGGCATCCCGACCGACATCCACAAGGAAGAAGGCGTGTCGGCGGCCGAGGTCATCATGACCCAGTTGCACGCCGGCGGAAAATTCGACCAGAACTCCTACAAGGTTTCGGGCGGTCTGCACGGCGTCGGCGTGTCCGTGGTCAACGCGCTTTCCGTTTCCCTGAAGCTGAAGATTCGCCGCGCAGGCAAAATTCACGAGATGAGCTTCACGCACGGCGTCGCCGATGGCTCTCTGGCCGTTACCGGCGACGCAGGCGACGCGACCGGAACCGAGGTGACGTTCCTGCCGAGCAGCAAAACCTTCACCAAGACCGAGTTCGATTACAACACGCTGGAACACCGCCTTCGCGAACTCGCCTTCCTCAATTCAGGCGTTCATATCATTCTGACCGACAAGCGCCATTCGGACATTCGCCAGGACGAGATGATGTATGAGGGCGGTCTCGAGGCCTATGTCGCCTATCTCGACCGGGCGAAGAAGCCGCTGGTGCACAAGCCCGTATCGATCCGCGGCGAAAAGGACGGCATCACCGTCGAAGTGGCGATGTGGTGGAACGACAGCTACCACGAAAACGTGCTCTGCTTTACCAACAACATCCCGCAGCGCGACGGCGGCACCCATATGGCGGGCTTCCGCGGCGCGCTGACGCGCCAGGTCACCTCCTACGCGGATTCCTCGGGCATCACCAAGAGGGAAAAGGTCACGCTCCAGGGCGAGGACTGCCGCGAAGGCCTGACGGCTGTTCTTTCGGTCAAGGTTCCAGATCCGAAGTTCTCATCGCAGACGAAGGACAAGCTGGTGTCTTCGGAAGTGCGCCCGGTTGTCGAAAGCCTCGTCAACGAAGCGCTCAGCACCTGGTTCGAAGAACATCCGAGCGAAGCCAAGATCCTCGTCGGCAAGGTGGTCGAAGCGGCTGCTGCCCGCGAAGCCGCCCGCAAGGCCCGCGAACTGACGCGCCGCAAGGGTGCGCTCGATATCTCGTCGCTGCCCGGAAAGCTTGCCGATTGCTCCGAGCGTGACCCGGCCAAGTCCGAAGTCTTCCTGGTGGAGGGTGACTCGGCAGGTGGCTCCGCCAAGCAGGGCCGCTCGCGCGAAAACCAGGCGATCCTGCCGCTGCGCGGCAAGATCCTCAATGTCGAGCGTGCGCGCTTCGACAAGATGCTGTCGAGCCAGGAAATCGGTACGCTGATCACCGCACTCGGCACCTCGATCGGCAAGGACGAGTTCAACGCCGACAAGCTGCGCTATCACAAGATCATCATCATGACGGACGCCGACGTCGACGGCGCCCATATCCGCACCCTGCTGCTCACCTTCTTCTTCCGCCAGATGCCGGAATTGATCGAGCGCGGCCATCTCTATATCGCCCAGCCGCCGCTCTACAAGGTCACGCGCGGCAAGTCGGCTCAATACCTCAAGAACGAGCAGGCACTGGAAGACTACCTGATCACGATGGGTCTGGAAGAAGCCACGCTGGAGCTGGAATCAGGCGAAGTGCGCGCCGGCCAGGATCTGCGCGAAGTCATCAATGATGCACTCCGCCTGCGCAATCTGATGAACGGGCTGCACTCGCGCTACAACCGCTCGATCGTCGAGCAGGCGGCGATCGCCGGCGCCCTGAACGTTGAGCTCAACGGCCAGCGCGACGCCTATGAAGCGGTCGCTGCGGAGGTTGCCCGTCGCCTCGACGTCATCGCCGAGGAAACCGAACGCGGCTGGAGCGGTGCGGTCACGGCAGAAGGCGGTCTTCGCCTCGAGCGCATGGTCCGCGGCGTCAAGGAAGTCGCGGTGCTCGATATGGCGCTGATCGGCTCGTCCGATGCCCGCTACATCGACCAGCTCACCGCGAAGCTCAAGGAAGTCTATGCTGCCCCGCCGGTTCTGCGGCGTCGCGACGGTACCCTGGAGATCAGCGGACCGCGTGCGCTTCTCGATGCGATCTTCGCGGCCGGTCGCAAGGGTCTCTCGATGCAGCGCTACAAGGGCCTCGGTGAAATGAATGCCGAGCAGCTCTGGGAAACGACGCTCGATCCGAACGTCCGCTCGCTGCTGCAGGTCCGCGTCACCGACGCCACCGATGCCGACGGCCTGTTTTCGCGCCTGATGGGCGACGAGGTCGAGCCGCGCCGCGACTTCATCCAGGAAAACGCACTGAGCGTCGCCAACCTCGACATCTGATCTTCTCGGATATCGTGACCACTTGGAATCCCGGTGCCTTGCGGCGCCGGGATTTTTCGTTATTCGCCCTTGAACTGGCCTTCGAAGGCGAACTCGCTGACCGGCTTGCGCTGGCTCGGGATTTCGCGTGCGCGCAGGTCGTCCGGTAGCGTCGAGGGGTCAGCCAGCCGTCCGATCGCCACGGCGGCCTCGACCCGGTGATGCTCGGGAACGTTCAGAACGCGCATCGCCTTGTCGCGGTCGATGCCGGCCATGCCATGGGTATGCCAGCCGCCAAGGGAAGCCTGCAGAGCGAGGCTGTACCAGGCCGAGCCCGTGTCGAAGGCGTGGGTATAGGCCGGCCGCATCTCGCCGTTCTGTGCCTGGTTGTGGGTTCTTGAAATAACGATCAGAAGCGCGGCAGCGTTCTTCGCCCAGCGCTGGTTGCCTTCATCGAGCGTGTCGAGCAGCACCGGAAAGTGCTCCGTTCCGCGACGGGCATAGACGAAGCGCCAGGGCTGTCGGTTGCTCGCAGACGGCGCCCATCGGGCCGCTTCGAAGAAGGAAAGCAGTTCGCGTTCCTCGATCTCCTCGTTGGTGAAGGCGCGGGGCGACCAGCGCTCCAGGAACATGGCATCGATGGGATAATCGGCTTTTCTGTTGTTGGTCGCCGTCATGGACATGCCTCTTCTATGTGTTCTCTATATCCTCGGCCGATCTTCGGTGCCTGATCTGTCACCTGCGCCTATGGCTCGATTCGTTTCGGACGCTACATGAGGACGGGTGTGGATGAAACCGGGTTGGACGCACGGGAACGCGAGCGCGGTCGGTACGCGAGGCGCGCCAGGAAAGTGCAGAAACGGTCGCGTGGGTCATTGCCGTTTCCAAGAAAAAAGTTGTATAAGTTCTGTAGACTTTGAGAGAGGACGGATCATGTCGTTTAAAGACCCATCATTGTTTCGCCAGGCAGCGCTCGTCGGCGGCGAGTGGATCGAGGCGGACGCGGCGAACGCGATCGAGGTGAACAACCCGGCGACCGGTGAGATCATCGGCCGGGTGCCGAAGCTCGGCGCCAAGGAAACCAGGGCGGCGATCGAGGCGGCGCGCGTGGCCCAGAAGGGCTGGGCGGCGCGCACGGCCAAGGACCGCGCCGGCGTTTTGCGCAAGTGGTTCGAGCTGATGATCGAGAATAAGGAAGATCTCGGCCGCATCCTGACGCTGGAGCAGGGCAAGCCGCTTGCCGAAGCAACGGGCGAAATCGTCTATGGCGCAAGTTTCGTCGAGTGGTTCGCCGAAGAGGCGCGCCGCCTCTATGGCGACCTGATCCCCGGTCATCAGCCCGACAAGCGCATCCTGGTGATGAAGCAGCCGATCGGCGTCGTCGCGGCAATCACGCCCTGGAACTTCCCCAATGCGATGATCACCCGCAAGGCCGGCCCGGCTTTCGCTGCAGGTTGCGCGATGGTGTTGAAGCCGGCGGCACAGACGCCGTTCTCGGCAATCGCGATCGCCATTCTCGCCGAACGCGCCGGCTTGCCGAAGGGCCTGTTCAGCGTCATCACCGGCTCGGCCCGCGAGATCGGTGCCGAGATGACCTCCAACCCCGTCGTGCGCAAGCTGACCTTCACCGGCTCGACCGAAGTCGGTGCCGAGCTCTATCGCCAGAGCGCCTCCACCATCAAAAAGCTCGGCCTCGAGCTTGGCGGCAATGCTCCCTTCATCGTCTTCGACGATGCCGATCTCGATGCGGCGGTTGAGGGCGCGCTGATCGCCAAGTTCCGCAACAACGGCCAGACCTGCGTCTGTGCTAACCGCATCTATGTGCAGGACAAGGTCTACGACGCCTTTTCCGACAAGCTCGCCAAGGCGGTCGCCAAGCTGAAGATCGGCAACGGCCTCGACGAGGGCGTGATCCTCGGGCCGCTGATCGACAAGGCGGCGCTGGAGAAGGTCGAGGAGCATATTGCCGACGCCACCTCCAAGGGCGCGCGCGTGATCCAGGGCGGTAAGCGTCACACGCTCGGCGGCACCTTCTATGAGGCGACGGTTCTGGCCGATGTCACCCAGGCGATGGCGGTGGCGCGCGAAGAGACCTTTGGCCCGGTGGCGCCGCTCTTCCGCTTCGCCGATGAGGCGGATGTGGTCGAACAGGCAAACGACACTGAGTTCGGCCTTGCCTCCTACTTCTATGCCAAGGACCTGGCGCGGGTTTTCCGGGTGGCCGAAGCGCTGGAATACGGCATGGTCGGCGTCAACACCGGCCTGATCTCGACAGCGGAAGCGCCGTTCGGGGGCGTGAAACTCTCCGGTCTCGGCCGCGAGGGCTCGCGCTACGGCATCGAAGAGTTCACCGAGATCAAATACGTCTGCCTCGGCGGCGTGGCCTGAAACAGGCGAAAATCCGACTTGCAACAAACCGGCCAACGTTTTGGCCGGTTTTCTTTTGCCAGCAAGGCGTTAGTCTTCGCAGTCGAATCCATCGATGGCGTGAGATTGCCCCTCACCCTAGCCTCTCCCCGCAAGCGGGGCGAGGGGACTTGAGTCGGTGCGGCATCGTCCGTCCTCCTTTTTCCAGGACGAAGGTGCCGGCAGGCGGATGAGGGGCGAAGCTCGATCCCACGCTAAGTTTAAGGAGAGTCAGCATGCCGGCACCGAAGAACCCCTTTAAAGCGGCTCTGCGCGAAAACCGCTTCCAGCTCGGGCTGTGGGTGGCGCTCGCCAGCCCATACGCGGCGGAAGTGGTTTCCGGCAGCGGCTATGACTGGCTGCTGATCGACGGCGAGCATGCGCCGAATGACATTCCCTTGCTGTCGGCGCAGTTTCGCGCGGTCTCGGCATCGGCGAGCCACCCGATGGTTCGCCTGCCGGTCGGCGACACGGTGCTGATCAAGCAGATTCTCGACACCGGTGTGCAGACCCTGCTGATCCCGATGGTCGAGAGCCTGGCGCAGGCACAGCAGCTGGTGCGCGCCACCCGTTATCCGCCGCATGGCGTTCGCGGCGTCGGCGCCGCCCTCGGTCGGGCCTCGCAATTCGGCCGCATCGGCGACTATCTCCAGACCGCCGGTGATGAAATCTGCCTGATCCTGCAGATCGAGAGCCGCGCGGGTCTTGCTGCGATCGATGAGATTGCCGCGCTTGATTGCGTTGACGGCCTCTTCATCGGCCCTTCCGACCTGGCGGCCGACATGGGTTATCTCGGCAAGCCGGGCCATCCGGAGGTGCGCGCGGCAATCGCCGACGCGTTCGAGCGTATCAAGAAGGCCGGCAAGGCGAGGGGCATCATGACGCTCGATCTCGATCAGGCGCGCGACTACCGCGAGATGGGCGCCGATTTCATGGCGATCGGCACGGATGTCACGTCGCTCGTGCGCGCGACGACGGCGCTGCGCCAGGAGTTTCTCGGCGAGGTGGCGGTGGCACCAAAGAAGCAGGAATCCGGCTACTGATCCGAGATTGCCGTGAGCCCGGGCATTGCTACGCCCGGGCTCCAGAGCCGGAGGTCGCCGATCCGGCGCGCGATCTTTTCGCGGTGATGGTTGGCGATATCGCTTAGGCGATGATTGAGGAACGGGTTTCTGAAGCGCTCCAGCGTCGCGGCGACATAGTCCGTCGCTTCGCTTTGCAGGTCCTTCGCGGCGAAAGCGGGAATGACTTCGGATCGATAGATGCGGTCGAGATATGCTGCTACGCGGGCGTCGGCGAGCGTCTCCCGGACGGTCTCATGCGGGTTACGGCCCTCCCTCAGCCAGAGATCGGCCAGCACGGTGTGGCCGAGATTGAGGATGTGAAGCTTCAGCTTCTCGTAAGGCGTCAGGTCATCAACGAGCTTCACGGACGGATGAATGCACGGAAGGTGCAAGCCGGGCTGGTTTTCGATCGCCCAGAGCGCATAGGGTTCGGCAATCGCACCGGCGGGCTCCAGAGGCTCGGAGACGATGCGGTCGACCAATGTGTTTGCCCAGACGACACCTGTGTTCAGCCAGTTCGTGAAAGCGGTGTCTTTGGCCCGCTCCGCCGCGAGCCCCAGCATCAGCGCCTTCAGCACATCGCCGTTGCGTGACACGAGCTCGCAAGGAAGGATCGTCAGGGCGCGCCCACCCGCTTCAAAGCGGGCCTTCAGGAGCAGGAGCAGCTTGCCGGGAAAGGAACGGGGAATGTCCGTGACCAGGTCGTCGTCGGTGATCCGGTAACCCGTATCGCCGGTATTGGAGATCAGGATTTCCGCTTCCTGGGCAACAATCTCCCGGACCTCGCTCCAGTTTTCAGCGGTTGAAAGCGCCCGCGTCACGCTCGTCACCCGCTGCGTCGCGTCGATCCGCTCCCCGTCTTGGATGCCGCGGATGATGACGGGAAAGCCTTCGGGGCGCGCGAGCGCCGCAAGACGTCCGGAACGCTCGCTGGATCCGGTTGTCTGCACGATCGTGATCGGGCCTGGTGCCTTTCCCGCCTTCAGCGCGTCGCTGACGAAGAGATCGGCATGCGCTTGAAGAAAGCGGCTGGTTCCGAATTGCACGATCGGCGTCGGCATCTGTGGCTCCGGTAGCTGGCTATGGAATGGATTGAAGGAGAGTTTCGCGCGCGGACTGGAGATGCCGCCGGCAGGCCTGTTCGGCCTTTGCGGGATCATGCGAGCGCAACGCTTCGATATAGGCGAGGTGTTCTTCAAGCGCGCGGGCGTTGCGCTGGCGGGCATTCGTCTTGTTCCACTGGTAGTGATAGTGGAAGACGATCGCGATGATATCGTAGAAATCGACGATGAAGCGGTTGCTGGATGCCTTGTGCACTAGCAGGTGGAACTGCTCGTCTAACTCGGAAAACTCCCGGTAGCGGTTGTCGATATCGGCAAGCATTTCCCGGTGCAGGGTCTCGATTTCCCTGAGCTCCTCCCAGGCCGGGTGATCATCCGCAAGCGAGACGAAACGTGCGGCCGAGCGCAGCTCGAACATCTCGCGCACTTCCGTCAGCTCCAGCGCGAATTCACGCGTGAAGCCTTTCAGGATCCAGTGGCTGTTTGGCCGTTTTTCGATCAGGCCGAAGCGGCTGAAGCGGATCAGGAACTCGCGCACACTGGTCGTTCCGGTGCCGATCTCGCGCGCCAGTTCAAGCTCGTTGATCTGCATGCCGGGCTCGGCGCCGCCGGCGAGAATCCGGCGCATGAAACTGCGCTCGATGATTTCGGCGAGCGAATCGGTCTCTTCCGTTGGGAAGTAGTCGTCGGGGCGGGGCTGCCGCAGCACGTTCTTCTTGCGCTTGTCCCAGGCGATGAGCTGCGCCTCCTCGAAGCGGCTGAGGATCGCGCGCACCGTCGTCCGGCTGACGCCGAGCACCTGCCCAAGTTCCGGCTCGGAGGGCAGCGAGGATGTTTCCGCCAGAAGCTTCAGGCAGCGGTTATAGGCATCCTTGAAGACGGTGTTCTGTTTTGCCATGGCAAGATCCGGCCGGTTCGAAATTGTCTGCGCTTGTCAGGGACGCTCCTCTATCGCGGCGATCCGGTTTTGTCTCCGTCTGTCGTCAACATCTGTTCCTCCCATTCACCCGGTCCGGTCGTTGGCACGGCGTCGTCGCCGATGTTTTCGCTATAATACCCATTGACGACGATCTGTCTATTGTAGATAAAAGACAGAACAGACGATAACAATCATGGAGAAATCGGTGTCTGCGCCGTCCACCATCCTGCTCGCACCGGAGGACAACGTCGTCGTGGCGACATTGGCGATTGCCGCTGGTGATGCCTTGCCGAACGGCGCTCGCGCCGCAGTAAAGGTCGATGCCGGCCACAAGATTGCGATCCGTCCCATTCGCGCCGGCGAACCGGTCGTCAAATACGCCCAGGCGATCGGACGGGCGACCGCCGACATCGCGCCGGGCGACCATGTGCATTCCCACAATCTTGCCTTCGACCGGGATCGTCTGGCGATCGGTCCACAAGGGACGCCGGAGGCGGCAAGCGATGCCGACAAGGCACGCACCTTCAAGGGCTATCGCCGCGCAGATGGCCGGGCTGCGACGCGAAACTATATCGGTGTCGTCGCCAGCGTTAACTGTTCCACCACGGTCTGCCGTGCCATTGCCGAGGAGGCGAACCGCCGCATCCTGCCGAAATACGAAGGCATCGACGGCTTCGTGCCGATCGTGCACGATCAGGGCTGCGGCATGTCGTCGACCGGCGACGGAATGGCCAATCTGCACCGCACGCTTGCCGGTTACGCCCGCCATGCCAATTTCGGCGGCGTGCTGATGGTGGGCCTCGGCTGCGAGGTCAATCAATTGACGCTCTATGGCCAGAGCGGCGCTGGCGCGGAGAAACGTCATTTCAACATTCAGGAAGCCGGCGGCTCGCGCCGCTCCGTGGAAAAGGCACTCGGCATTCTCGAAGAAATCGCAGCCGAAATCGGAAAAGAGCGCCGTATTGCCATTCCGGTCAGCGAGATCATCGTCGGCTTGCAATGTGGCGGGTCGGACGGGCTTTCGGGCATCACCGCCAATCCGGCGCTTGGCGCCGCCGTCGATATCCTTGCTGCAGCCGGCGGCACGGCGATCCTCTCGGAGACCTCTGAGATCTATGGTGCCGAGCACCTGCTACGCAGCCGGGCGGTGAATGAGGCCGTAGCGGTGAAACTCGACGGCCTGATTGCCTGGTGGGAGAACTATGTGGCGATGCATGGCGCATCGCTCGACAACAATCCTTCGCCGGGCAACAAACGCGGTGGACTAACCACCATTCTTGAAAAATCACTCGGTGCTGTCGCCAAGGGTGGCCGGTCGCCGCTGAACGCAGTCTATCGGTATGCCGAACGGGTCACCGAGCACGGGCTCGTCTTCATGGATACGCCCGGCTACGATCCGGTATCTGCCACCGGCCAGGTTGCCGGCGGTGCCAACGTCATTGCCTTTACCACCGGCCGCGGCAGCTGTTTCGGATGTAGGCCGGCGCCGTCGATCAAGCTTACCAGCAACACGGCGCTGTTTCGGGCGATGGAAGAGGACATGGACTTCGATTGCGGGGTGGTCGCTTCGGGGGAGGCGAGCATTGCCGGGCTTGGCCGGGAGATCTTCGACCTGATCGTCGAGACCGCCTCTGGCCGCAAGACCAAGAGCGAGCTTTTCGGCTACGGCGACAACGAGTTCGTGCCCTGGCATCTGGGGGCGACGCTCTAGACATGTGACGACTGGCATCCTTGGAGGAGGAGAACAGGGAATGCAGACGAGACGGATCGGTCGAACCGGACTAGCGGTGACCGAATTTAGCTTCGGTGCCGCCGGCCTCGGCGGGCTCTACCGGGAGTGCACCCGTGACGCGGCCATCGCGACACTGAACGCGGCCTGGCAGTCGGGTATGCGCTATTTCGATGTGGCACCCTATTACGGCCTCGGGCTTGCCGAGCGCCGCGTCGGCGACTTCCTGCGCGACAAGCCGCGCGACGAATTCGTGCTCTCCACCAAGGTCGGCCGGCTCCTCCATCCGGTGCCGGAAGACAAGGTGCCAGACTATTCCTATGTGAAGCCGCTCAATTTCGATGTCAGATACGACTACAGCTATGACGGCATCATGCGCTCCGTCGAGTTCAGCTACGCCCGGCTCGGACTCGGCCGCATCGACATCCTCTATGTCCACGACATCGGCGGCTACACCCACGGTGCCGCCCGCAATGCCGTCTATATCAGGCAGTTGCTGGAGGGTGGCCTGAAGGCGTTGGAGGAGCTGAAATCCTCAGGAGCGATCGCCGCCTATGGTCTTGGCGTCAACGAAGTGCCGGTCTGTCTGGAGGTCATGCGGTGGGCCGATATCGACTGCATCCTGCTGGCCGGCCGTTACACGTTGCTCGATCGCTCGGCCGTCGCCGAACTGCTGCCGCTCTGTGAAAAAAAGCAGACCTCGCTTGTCGTCGGCGGGGTCTTCAACTCGGGAATCCTGGCAACGGGTCCGGTCGAGGGTGCGCATTTCGATTACATGCCGGCAACGGAAGATATCCGGCAAAAGGTCGCTGCCATGGAGGCGGTTGCGCGCGGCATGAACGTGCCGCTTGCCGCGCCAGCCATGCAGTTTCCGCTGAGCCATCCCATGGTCGCCTCCGTGCTGCTCGGCACCGCCAAGCCGGAGAGTCTGAGGCGCAACATGGCGCTCACCGAACACCGGTTTTCAGCGGCCGATTTCGCGGCTTTCGAACCGTTCACGCTGGTCGCGCCGGAGCTCGGCGACGAGGCGGTTCGCGTATAGCGGGCGGGAGCCGCGTTTCGATCTGAAATGCTGTTCCGGCAGCTTGCCAAGCCGGAATTGTCGTATTAGCATTCCAATATGTTTTTTATCGATAAAAGGTCGATAGCTAGCACCTGCGATCGATCTCCAAGAAGTGGAACACGGTGCACTGAGAGGAGAAACCTGGGATGAGCATTCTAAAAAGCAGCCTTACCCGTCGTGCCTTCACCGCTTTGGCGAGCGCTGCGATGATCGCCGGCATGACGCCGGTGGCATCCTTCGCGCAGGACGTGACGATCCCGATCATCGTCAAGGACACCACGTCCTTCTACTGGCAGATCGTGCTGGCGGGCGCGCGCGCTGCAGGCAAGGACCTGGGTGTCAACGTGCCGGAACTGGGCGCTCAGGCCGAGTCCGACATCAACGGCCAGATCAGCATTCTTGAGAATGCGGTGGCTGGCGCTCCGGCTGCTGTCGTCATTTCGCCGACGGAGTTCAAGGCGCTTGGCAAGCCGATCGATGAGGCGGCCAAGGCGGTACCGATCATCGGCATCGATTCCGCCGCAGACTCGAAGGCATTCTCGTCGTTTCTGACGACCGACAACGTCCAGGGCGGGCGCATCGCTGCCGACGGGCTCGCCGCAGCTGTGAAAGAAATGACCGGTAAGGAAGAGGGCGAAATTGCCATCATCACCAACCTTCCGGGCGTCGGTTCGCTCGACCAGCGCCGCGAAGGTTTCCTCGATCAGGTCAAGACCAAGTATCCGGGCTTCAAGGTCGTTGCTGATAAATACGCCGACGGTCAGGCGACCACCGGCCTCAACATGATGACCGACCTGATCACCGCCAACCCCAATCTGGTTGGCGTCTTCGCTTCCAACCTGATCATGGCGCAGGGTGTCGGCCAGGCGATCGCCGAAAACAAGCTCGGTGACAAGATCAAGGTGATCGGCTTCGACAGCGACGACAAGACCGTCGGCTTCCTCAAGGAAGGCGTTCTTGCCGGCCTCGTCGTTCAGGATCCCTATCGCATGGGCTATGATGGCATAAAGACGGCGCTCGCCGTCTCCAAGAAGGAGAAGGTCGAGGCGAATGTCGATACCGGTGCCAACCTGGTGACCAAGGCCAACATGGCGGACCCGAAGATCGACGCTCTCTTGAACCCGAAGATCAAGTGACGATGGCGCGGCGGGCCTCCGGCCTGCCGCACCGCGCTTGCGGCCGGAGCGAGGACCGGCCGCAGCCGATCGCTGTCATGGGAGGAATGCGCAGATGACCGAGTTGCAAGAGGCACGCGACGTCAGGACCGAAGGGCTGCATGTGGCGACGCGCCACCCGGTTCCGAAAGGCGAGCCGATCCTGGAGCTGCGCGCCCTGCAGAAGAAATACGGCGCCGTGGAGGCCTTGAAGCCGGCGTCGCTGACCTTTCTTTCCGGTGAAATTCACGCGATCGTCGGCGAAAACGGTGCCGGCAAGTCGACGCTGATCAAACTCTTGACCGGCGTCATCAAGCGCACGTCAGGCGAAATCGTCTGGTGCGGCAAACCCGTCCAGCTCGGCACGCCACAGGAGGCGATCGAACGCGGCATCAACGCCGTGCACCAGGAGGTCGTGCTCTGCGCCCACCTGACCGTGGCGGCCAACATGTTCCTCGGCGACGAGATCAATCGCAACGGCCTGATGCGCAAGCGCGCCATGACCGATGCGGCACAGCGCGTGCTCGACGATCTCGGCTTCAATCTGCCGGCCGGCGCGGTGCTCGGCAGTCTCACCATTGGCCAGCAGCAGCTCGTCGCCACGGCGCGCGCCGCCATGCGTGGCACGCAGTTCCTGATCTTCGATGAGCCGACCGCCTATCTCACCCGACAGGAATCGGCGCAGCTCTTCCGGCTGATCCAGAGGCTTCAGGCCGAAGGCGTGACCATCGTCTATATCAGCCACCGAATGGAGGAGGTCTTCGAGATTGCCGACCGCGTCTCGGTGCTGCGCGACGGCACCCATGTCGGCACCCGCAAGATTGGCGAGACGAACGAGGCGGAGCTGATCGCGTTGATGATCAACCGCACCATAGAGCAGATCTATCACAAGGAGCATTTTCCGCCCGGCGAGGTCATCGTCGAAACGCGGAACTTGAGTGGCCCCGGTTTTCAGGATGTATCGCTGACCGTTCGCGCCGGCGAGATCGTCGGCCTTTATGGGCTGATCGGAGCGGGGCGCAGCGAGTTTGCGCTCGGCCTCTATGGTCGGCATCGTCCAAGCGCCGGCGAGGTCTATTGGAAGGGGCGCAAGGTCGAGATCGCCAGCGAGCGTGTCGCCATGAATCTCGGCATCGCGCTCGCGCCGGAAAGCCGCCGCGATCAGGGCCTGTGCCTCAATCTGCCGATCGGCCTCAACATCAATCTTCCGGTGTTCAACCGGCTGACGCGTGGCCTGACGATCAACGGCCAGCAGGAGCGGGAGAATGCCGACCGGCAGATCCGCGACCTGAAGATCAAGACGCCGTCGCGACGAGTCCTGGCGTCGGCCATGTCCGGCGGCAACCAGCAGAAGATCGTTATCGGCAAGTGGCTGAGCCATGGCGCCAAGCTCTTCATCTTCGACGAGCCGACCGTCGGCGTCGATGTGGGCACCAAGGCCGAGATCTACCGCCTGTTCGCGCGGCTTCTGGAGAACGGGGCAGGCATCATCCTGATCTCATCCTATCTGCCTGAAGTCTACGAGCTTGCGGACAAGTTGCACGTGTTCCGGCGCGGGCGGCTGGTTGCTAGCCACGACTATCGCGCCGCGAGCCACGAGGAAGTGCTGACGCAGGCGATCGGTGTTTGAACACATAAAAAGAAATCTGAGAGACGCAGGGAGGAAGACGATGAGTGCGGAAACGGTGGAAAGCGGCGCCAGCGCGGCGCCACGCAAGGGCGTGAGCATTCTGTTCGGCCTCACCCTCCTGGGGCTGCTTCTGTTCCTCTGGCTGCTGCTGGGCCTCGCCACCAACAGTTTTTGGACGCCAAACAACATCAGCAACCTGTTGCGCCAGGGGGCGATGACGGCCATCCTCGCGGTCGGCCAAACCTTCGTCATCATCACCGCCGGCATCGATCTTTCGGTGGGGGCGGTGGTCGGCTTCACCAGCGTCATCGTCGCCTGGCTGCTTGCGGCTGGCATGCCGCTCTGGGCCGCCATCATCCTCACGCTCGCCTTCGGGGTGCTGATCGGCGCCTTCCATGCCTTCGGCATCGTGCGCATGGGTCTGCCGCCCTTCATCATCACGCTTGCGACCCTGACATCGCTGCGCGGGATCGGCCTGCTGATCACCAACGGTTCGACGATCTCGATCACCAATGAAGCCTTCACCAACTTCTCTCGCGCGGATTTCCTCGGTGTGCCGAGCCTGTTCTGGATGGTGATCGTGGTGGCGATCCCGGCCTATGTCTTCCTGCACTTGAGCCGCTTCGGCCGTTATCTCTTCGCGGTCGGCTCCAACAACGAGGCGGCGCGCCTCTCCGGCGTCAACGTGCACCGCACCATCTATCTCGCCTATATCCTGTCATCGACCTGCGCCGCCTTCGTCGGCCTGCTGCTCGCCTCGCGCATCGGCATCGGTAACGCGACGCAAGCCGAGGGATGGGAACTGCAGGCGATCGCCTCGTCGGTCATCGGCGGCACCAGTCTGTTCGGGGCCGTCGGCTCGGTCCATGGGCCGCTGCTCGGCGCTTTCATCCTTGCGACGATCAACAACGGTGCCAATCTTCTCAACGTCAACTCGTTCTGGCAGCGCATCATCACCGGCGCGCTGATCATCGTCATCGTCTATTTCGACCAACTCCGGCGCCGCAGCGCCCGCTAGGCGCTGCCACCGAACATTCCGCGGGAACTGCCATGAAAGCCGTGCTCTGCCTCGAACCCGGCCGCCTGGAGGTCGTCGACCGTCCACCGGCTGAAGACGTGCCTGACGGTTGGGTGCGTCTATCCGTCAGCCATGTCGGCATCTGCGGTACCGACTACCATATCTTCGCCGGCAAACATCCGTTCCTCGAATACCCGAGGGTCATGGGTCACGAGATCTCGGCAACGGTCATTTCCGGTGGCCGCGGCACTGAGGTCGCGCCCGGTACGCTTGTGGTGGTCAACCCCTATCTCTCCTGCGGCAACTGCGTTGCCTGTCGCAAGGGCAAGCCGAACTGCTGCACCGCCATCAAGGTTCTCGGCGTGCATACGGATGGCGCCTTCTGCGAAGAGATCATCGTGCCCGAGGGTAATCTTTATCCGGCGCACGGTCTGTCTGCCGAAGCTGCGGCAACGGTCGAATTCCTGGCAATCGGTGCCCATGCGGTGCGCCGAGCATCCACGGATGCGGGTTCACGGGCGCTGGTCATCGGCGCAGGGCCGATTGGCCTCGGCACCGCGATCTTCTCGCGCATTGCCGGCCATCAGGTGACGCTCGTCGATACCAGCGACGAACGGCTGGATTTTGCTGCCGAGAAGCTCGGCTTTGCCAATGGCATCGTCGCGGGAACCCATATGGGGTCACGCATAGCCGAAGCGACGGGAGGGGATGGGTTCGACGTGGTCTTCGATGCCACCGGGTATAGTGGCTCGATGCAGGCCGCCTTCGCCTATGTCGCCCATGGCGGCACGCTGGTCTTTGTCAGCGTCGTCAAGGACGAGATATGCTTCTCCGATCCGGAGTTTCACAAGCGGGAGATGACCTTGGTCGGCAGCCGCAATGCGACCCGCCAGGACTTTGATCACGTCGTTGCATCGATTGCTTCCGGCCTCGTGCCGGTCGAGGCGTTGATCACCCACCGCACGACGCTGGAGGGCGCGGTTGCCGATCTGCCGCGATGGGCGGAAGAAAAGTCGGGTCTGGTCAAGGCAATCGTCAAGGTGGCAGCAGCATGAGCGATGGCGGCTTTGCTGCATCGCCGCAGAGGCCGCACCGGACATTCGCTCTTCGGAGTCGCCATTTTTTCCCTGAAAATGCCCGGCATCGGTTCTCAACGCACGAAAATTGCGGAAAACCGCCAGTTTCGGACAAGCTCGTTTGCAAATCGTCAGGAATCCAGATTCATTCTGGCCTGAGGCCTTGTATCGAGGCGAGACGGGTATATTTGTTGCACTGCACAAGAAAAGTGGTAGTCTGGCAGAGATTGCGGACACCAAGACAAACAATCGCAAGCTTGCGTCCGACCGGGAGCGGCGTTGTCGTCGATTGAACCAAGGGGTACGCTTCCCATGTTCTACCAGCTCTATGAATTGAACCATGCAATGATGGCGCCGTGGCGTACGGCCGCCGATGCCATGCGGCTTGCCTTCAGCAATCCGATGAACCCCATCTCGCACACCTATTTCGGCCGTGCCGCTGCCGCCGGGCTCGAAGTGTTCGAGCGCTCCACCCGCCGCTATGGCAAACCGGAGTTCGGACTTCCCGCGACAGAGGTCGACGGCATGTCCGTCTCCGTCTACGAGCGCATCGTCTGGCGCTCACCCTTCTGCAACCTCATCCATTTCGAGCGCGCCTTGCCCAAGGGGCGTGCCGCCGATCCGAAGGTTCTGGTCGTGGCGCCGATGTCCGGCCACTACGCGACGCTGCTGCGCGGCACCGTGGAAGCCCTGCTGCCGCATTCCGACATCTACATCACGGACTGGATCGACGCCCGCATGGTGCCGCTCAGCGAAGGCACTTTCGATCTCGACGATTACATCGACTACGTCATCCAGATGCTGCACTTCCTGGGCCCGAACACCCATGTGATCGGCGTCTGTCAGCCGGCAGTGCCTGTGCTCGCCGCCGTCGCCCTGATGGAAGCGGCGGACGATCCGCTGTCGCCGGCGACGATGACGCTGATGGGCGGACCGATCGACACCCGCATCAATCCGACGGGCGTCAATCAGCTTGCCGAACAGCGGCCGATCGAATGGTTCCGCGACAACGTCATCATGCCGGTGCCGTGGCCGCAGCCGGGCTTCATGCGCATGGTCTATCCGGGCTTCCTGCAGCTCTCTGGCTTCATGTCGATGAACCTCGACCGGCACCTGATCGCCCACAAAGAGTTCTTCGCGCATCTGGTGAAGAACGATGGTGACGCCGCCGAGAAGCACCGGGACTTCTATGACGAGTATCTGGCCGTCATGGACCTGACGGCCGAATTCTACCTGCAGACCGTGCAGGTGGTCTTCATGCAGCACGCGCTGCCGAAGGGCGAGATGATGCATCGCGGCAAGCGCGTCGATACGACGGCGATCAAGAAGGTCGCGCTGCTGACCGTCGAAGGCGAGAACGACGACATTTCCGGCGTTGGCCAGACGAAGGCGGCGCAGACGATCTGCACCAACATCCCTGATCACATGCGCATGCACTACATGCAGCCGGATGTCGGCCACTACGGCGTCTTCAACGGATCGCGCTTCCGCCGCGAAATCGCGCCGCGCATCGTCGCTTTCCACCGCGAGCACTCGCGGCACGTGAAGCCGGTGAAGCAGCTCATCAAGGGCGGCAAGTTGGCCTAACCTCGCGATCGGGGCCGTTTTGACCGCGTAGAGTCAAGGGTTTGTTCGAATCCGGGGGAGGGCGTCTTGCACAGCCAAGGGCGCCTTCCCACATCGTTTTCATCGGGCCGCATGGGTGGCCCGGATGATTGCGAGGAATCCTGAAGATGAACCAATCTGCAATGATCCGTCCGGATTGGACGCCCGCGACCATCGCCCTGATGGTGCTCGGCTTCGTGGTCTTCTGGCCACTGGGTCTGGCCATGCTCGCCTACATCCTGTTCGGCGAAAAGCTGAAGACTTTCAAGAAAGACGCCAACGACACGGTGGATGGCATGTGCTCTGCATTCAAGCGCAATGGACGCCGTTCCAACTGGACGCATCGCACCGGCAACGTCGCCTTCGACGACTGGCGTGAAGCCGAGCTTGCCCGCCTCGACGAGGAACGCCGCAAGCTCGACGCGATGCGCGAAGAGTTCGACACCTATGTGCGCGAGCTTCGCCGCGCCAAGGACCAGGAAGAGTTCGACCGCTTCATGCGCGACCGCAAGAACGGCGGCTCCGGCCCGGTGGTCGAAGCCCACTAATCCAAAGACAACGCTTCCGGCGTTTCACATGAAACGCCGGATTATCCATTGCGCGCCTTTCGACGCTGTAGGCGAAGCCCCAGCGAATCGGTTAGAAAGCCTGCATGTTCCCTTCATTTAAGCGGCGCATTCAACCTGCTCCACCCGCCATGACGCGGCAGATCGACGTTGCCGGCAAGTCCCTGCCGCTGACGATCAAGCAGAACGCGCGCGCGACCCGCATGACACTGCGCATCGAGCCCGGCGGCCGGGCGCTGAAGATGACGATACCCCAAGGCTTGCCGGAGCGTGAGGTCAACGCCTTTCTCAACCGCCATCAGGGCTGGCTGATGACGAAGCTCGCGCGTTTCTCCGGCGAAAGCCAGATCGAGGAGGGCGGCTCCATCTTGATCCGAGGCATCTCCCACCGGATCGAGCGTACCGGCAATATCCGCGGTCTGACGGAAGCGGTCTTGATCGATGACGAACCGGTGCTGCGCGTCAACGGCGGCGAGGAGCACCTGAACCGGCGTATCGTCGATTTCCTCAAGAAGGAAGCCCGTCAGGATCTTGATCGGCTGGTGGCAATCTATACCGGCCGCATCGGCCGACGGGCGAAGTCGCTGTCGCTGAAGGACACCCGCAGCCGCTGGGGATCCTGTTCGGCCGATGGGGCGCTGAGCTTCTCCTGGCGCATCGTCATGGCGCCGCCGAAGGTCATCGCCTATCTTGCAGCGCACGAGGTCGCACATTTGCAGGAGATGAACCACGGCCCCGATTTTTGGACGCTGTGCGGGAGGCTGTGCCCGGATACGGAGGATGCCAAGCGCTGGCTCCGCCGCAACGGCACGATGCTTCACGCGATCGACTTCGACTGAACCAGGCGGAGAGCGATGGCGCGTTACGCGCGGTAACGCAGAGCGTCGCGGATCTTCTCGTCGGTCTTGTATTGGCTGAGCGCATAGACCGACCAGATCGCTGCCGGAACCCAACCGATTAGGGTGAGCTGCAGGATCAGGCAGACGAGGCCGGCAAAGGGACGGCCGATCGTGAAAAACTGCAGCCAGGGCAGGATTAGCGCGAGCAACAGGCGCATCAGTCTCTCCATTGTGGTAAAATGCATATGGTGAAAGCTCGCCTGTCGCGCAAGGGGCGCAACGGCCGTCGGGCCATCGTTGCAGGGGGCGCTGGCTGGGCCTTGCGCGTCGGTTTTTGGCTCGACTCGCGCGACATTTCATGCAAGGTCGCTTCTCATGAAAACCGAAGTGAAGATATGCGGGCTGAAGACCGCGGAAGCGGTTGAGCGTGCTGTCGCGCTCGGTGCATCCCATACCGGCTTCATCTTTTTTCCAAAGAGTCCCAGGAACATCGAGCCTGACGATGCCGGCCGTCTGGCAGACCGCATTCGCGGCCAGGCGAAGATCGTCGCGGTCACGGTCAATGCCGACAATGACGAACTCGACGAGATCGTTTCGGCGCTCAACCCGGATATCCTGCAGCTCCACGGCAGTGAAGATCCGGAACGGTTGCTGACGGTCAAGGCGATGTACGGGCTTCCTATCATGAAGGCCCTTTCGGTGCGCGATGCATCGGACCTCGAAAGGATCGCCCCCTACATCGGCATTGCCGATCGCTTCCTCTTTGATGCCAAGCCGCCTCAAGGTTCCGATTTGCCCGGCGGTAACGGCGTTTCCTTTGACTGGAAGCTGCTCGACGCGCTTGACGGAAGCGTCGATTACATGCTTTCCGGTGGTCTCAACGCCAGTAACATTGGCGAGGCCATGGTGCAGACCCGCGCCCGCGCCATCGATATCTCCTCCGGCGTCGAGAGCGCGCCGGGCGTCAAGGATCTGAAGCTCATGGAATCGTTTTTCAATGCCGTTCGCCAGGCGGAGGCGGGCATGCCACGGTCAGGGAGCAGGACGTGAACCAGGCGCCAAAGTTGAATTCTTTCCGGGGCGGTCCCGACGAGGACGGCCGTTTCGGCATTTTTGGCGGTCGCTTCGTGGCCGAGACATTGATGCCCCTGATCCTCGACCTGCAGGCCGAGTGGAACAAGGCAAAGGACGATCCGGCCTTCAAGGCGGAACTGGCGCATCTCGGCGCTCACTATATCGGCCGGCCGAGCCCGCTTTATTTCGCCGAGCGGCTGACGGCTGAGCTCGGCGGCGCCAAGATCTATTTCAAGCGCGAAGAGCTGAACCACACCGGCTCGCACAAGATCAACAACTGCATCGGCCAGATCCTGCTGGCTAAGCGCATGGGCAAGACGCGCATCATCGCCGAAACCGGTGCCGGCCAGCATGGCGTTGCTTCGGCGACAGTCGCGGCCCGCTTCGGCCTGCCTTGCGTCGTCTACATGGGCGCGACCGACGTCGAGCGCCAGGCGCCGAACGTTTTCCGCATGAAGCTGCTCGGTGCCGAGGTCAAGCCGGTAACCGCCGGCAGCGGCACGCTCAAGGACGCGATGAACGAGGCCCTGCGTGACTGGGTCACCAATGTCGACAACACTTACTATCTGATCGGTACGGCCGCCGGCCCGCATCCCTATCCGGAAATGGTCCGCGATTTCCAGGCGGTCATCGGCCAGGAAGCCAAGGAACAGATGCTCGCCGCCGAAGGTCGGCTGCCGAATCTCGTCATTGCTGCCGTTGGCGGTGGCTCCAACGCGATCGGCATCTTCCATCCGTTCCTCGATGATGAAAGCGTCAAGATCGTCGGCGTCGAAGCCGGCGGCAAGGGCATCGAGGGCGACGAGCATTGCGCGTCGATCACCGCCGGTTCGCCCGGCGTGCTGCATGGCAACCGCACCTATCTGCTGCAGGACGGCGACGGCCAGATCAAGGAAGGCCACTCGATTTCTGCCGGCCTCGACTACCCCGGCATCGGCCCGGAACATGCCTGGCTGAACGATGTCGGCCGCGTCGAATACGTGCCGATCATGGACCACGAAGCGCTCGAGGCGTTCCAGACGCTGACCCGCCTCGAAGGCATTATCCCGGCGCTCGAGCCGTCGCATGCGCTTGCCGAGGTCATCAAGCGTGCGCCGAAAATGGGCAAGGACGAGATCATCCTGATGAACCTCTCCGGTCGCGGCGACAAGGACATCTTCACCGTCGGCAAGTTACTGGGAATGGGGCTGTAAGATCATGACCGCACGCATGGACAAGAGATTTGCCGATGTGGCGGCCGAGGGACGGCCGGTCCTCGTCACCTATTTCATGGCCGGTGATCCGGATTTCGAGACGTCGCTCTCGATCATGAAGGCGTTGCCGAAGGCCGGCGCCGACGTCATCGAACTCGGCATGCCCTTCTCTGACCCGATGGCCGATGGCCCGGCCATCCAGCTTGCCGGTCAACGCGCGCTGAAGGGCGGCCAGACGCTTGCCAAGACGCTCGAGATCGCGCGCCGCTTCCGCGAGGACGACCAGCGCACGCCGATCGTGCTGATGGGCTACTACAATCCGATCTACATCTACGGCGTCGACCGCTTCCTGACGGATGCGCTTGCTGCCGGTATCGACGGCCTGATCGTCGTCGACCTGCCGCCGGAGATGGACGATGAGCTCTGCATCCCGGCGCTTGCGAAGGGCATCAACTTCATTCGCCTGGCGACGCCGACCACGGACGACCGTCGCCTGCCGAAGGTTCTCGAAAACACCTCCGGTTTCGTCTATTACGTATCGATGAACGGCATCACCGGTTCGGCTCTGCCCGATCCGTCGTTGATTGCCGGCGCTGTCGGCCGTATCAAGGCGCACACCAACCTGCCGGTTTGCGTCGGTTTCGGCGTCAAGACGGCGGAGCATGCAAGGGCCATCGGAGCATCCGCCGATGGCGTGGTCGTCGGTACGGCGATCGTCAACCAGATCGCGTCGAGCCTGACCGAAGAGGGCAAGGCGACGGACGCGACGGTTCCGGGTGTTGAAGCGCTGGTCAGAGGGCTCTCGGCAGGCGTGCGGTCCGCACGCCTCGCAGCAGCCGAATAATTGCCTATATTAGCGCGCACAACCCGAAGGAAATCTTCAGGAGTTACTAAGTGAACTGGATCACAAACTACGTTCGGCCGAAGATCAACTCGATGCTGGGCCGCCGGGAAGTTCCGGAAAATCTCTGGATCAAGTGCCCGGAAACCGGCGAGATGGTGTTCCACCGCGATCTCGAAGAAAACAAGTGGGTCATCCCGCAGTCCGGCTTCCACATGAAGATGCCGGCCAAGGCTCGGCTGAAGGACCTGTTTGACGGCGGCATCTATGAAGCGTTTCCGCAGCCGAAGGTTGCTCAGGACCCGCTGAAGTTCCGCGATTCCAAGAAGTACTCCGACCGTCTGCGCGACAGCCGCGTGAAGACCGAGCTCGAAGACACGATCGTCGCCGGTCTCGGCCGCGTTCAGGGCGTCAAGCTCGTCGCCGTCGTGCACGAGTTCAACTTCATTGGCGGTTCGCTCGGCATGGCTGCCGGCGAGGCGATTATCAAGGCCTTCGAAAGAGCGATCGCCGAGAAGTGCCCGCTGGTCATTTTCCCGGCATCGGGCGGCGCCCGCATGCAGGAAGGCATCCTGTCGCTGATGCAGCTGCCGCGCACCACGGTTGCCGTCAACCTGCTGAAGGAAGCCGGTCTTCCCTATATCGTCGTGCTCACCAACCCGACGACCGGTGGCGTCACCGCATCCTATGCGATGCTTGGCGATATCCATATGGCCGAGCCTGGCGCCGAAATCGGCTTTGCCGGCAAGCGCGTGATCGAGCAGACGCTGCGCGAGAAGCTGCCGGAAGGTTTCCAGACGTCTGAATACCTGCTGGAGCACGGCATGGTCGACATGGTCGTCAAACGCCATGATCTGCCGTCGACGCTTGCCCGGGTCCTGAAGATCCTGACGAAGAAGCCGGCAGAAGCCTCGAAGCTCAACGGCGGCACGCAGCCGGCTGCCTTGCCGGTCGCGGCAAGCGCTTAAAGGCTATTGCGGGAAAAGCGTGAACCGGTTTTCCCGCAGTTGTGCAGAACAAGAATGAAACATCTCCGCCAGACCGGAGATGTTTGGCAGTCAAGCTTGTCGGGTCGGGGTGAGAGATGACAGCGGTGGAAGCCAGCGAAGCGGGCTATGAGATCGAAAAACTCCTTGCCCTCCACCCCAAGGGGTTCGACCTGTCGCTGGACAGGATCACCCGGCTGCTCGCCGCGCTCGGCAATCCGCAGGACCGCCTGCCACCGGTGATCCATGTCGCCGGCACCAATGGCAAGGGTTCGGCAACCGCGTTTTCGCGGGCGATCCTGGAAGCGGCCGGTCTCAGCGTTCACGTCCACACGTCGCCGCATCTCGTCAATTGGCACGAGCGTTACCGCCTCGGCGTCAAGGGCGGCAAGGGACGGCTCGTCAGCGACCCCGTTCTGGCCGATGCGGTGCGTCGCGTCGCCGAAGCCAATGGCGGCGAGAAGATCACCGTCTTCGAAATCCTGACCGCCGTCACCTTCCTTCTCTTTGCTGAGCATCCGGCGGATGTCGCGATCATCGAGGTTGGCCTCGGCGGCCGCTTCGACGCCACCAATGTCATTGCCCGACCGGCCGTATCCGTCATCATGCCGATCTCGCTCGATCACCAGGCCTATCTCGGCGACCGGGTGGAACTGATCGCTGCGGAAAAAGCCGGTATCATGAAGTGCGGCTGCTCCGTCGTGATCGGTCAGCAGGAAGAAGAGGCTGCGCGCGATGTGCTGATCTCGACGGCCGAGCGGCTCGGCTGCCCGATGTTCGTCTACGGCCAGGACTTCATGGCGCATGAGGAATTCGGCCGCCTTGTCTATCAGGACGAAAGCGGTCTCGCCGATCTGCCGCTGCCGAAGCTGCCGGGACGCCACCAATACGCCAATGCCGCCGCGGCCGTTCGCGCGGTGCGGGCTGCGGGCTTCGACGTTTCGGAGGCGGCGATCGAGAAGGGGCTTGCCGGCGTCGAGTGGCCCGGGCGCCTGCAGCGCCTGACCAGCGGCAAACTTACGCGTTACGGTCCGGCCGATGCGGAAATCTGGGTCGACGGCGGCCATAATCCGGGTGCCGGCCAGGTGATCGCCGAAGCGATGGCGACCTTCGAAGAACGCGAATCGCGCCCCTTGTTCCTGATCATCGGCATGATCAACACCAAGGATCCGGTCGGCTATTTCCGGGCGTTTATGGATCTTGCCGAACAGGTCTTCACCGTTCCGATCCGTGGTTCCGATGCAGGTCTTGATCCGGTGGCACTTGCAAGCGACGCGGCTGCTATCGGGTTTGAGGCTTCGGCTGTCTCTTCCGTCGCCGAAGCGCTGACGATCGTTGCCAATCTGGTCGATGAGGATCCGGCGCCGCCGCGCATCCTGATCGGCGGCTCGCTCTATCTGGTGGGCGACGTTCTCGCCGACAACGGTACGCCGCCGAAGTGATCCGGAGGTGGCGCCGCCATCCCGATAGCAGCCAAGTTCAAGACAAGAAAAAAGCCCGGCATGCCGGGCTTTCTGCTGCGGTAGTCAGCGAAGGTCTCAGGCGACCGCCGTGGAGATCCACGAGGAAAGGGCCGTCTTCGGCGCAGCGCCAACCTTGATGTCGGCCACTTCGCCGGCCTTGAACATGGCGAGCGTCGGGATCGAGCGAACGCCGTACTGGGCAGCCAGTTCCGGGTTTTCGTCGATGTTGAGCTTGACGACCTTGACCTTGCCGGCGAGCTCGTTCGAGATTTCCTCGAGGCTCGGCGCGATCATCTTGCACGGGCCGCACCATTCAGCCCAGAAATCGACAACCACCGGCTCGGCGGAGTTCAGCACTTCCTGCTGAAAATTGGACGTATCGACCTTTACAGTAGCCATAGGCTGCTCCTTGCGTTCGGAATGGCAGTATCCAGATGTTGTGTCTCATGTGAGATGGCACCGCTGGATTTTCAATATCCGGTATCTCACTTTGTCGCGAGGTCTTCAAGGCTCCTGTCGAGCGCCTGATCCGTAACCACGTGGATTGCCGGTCCTTCGGTGAAGATCAGCACGCATCGGAATGCGTGCCCGGGATAGAGCGGCCGCAACAGCTCGCGATAGATCGCAAGCTGTGCCCTGTAGGCGAAGGGTATGTCACCCTGCGAAGCCGGCACCTGCCGGTTCGTCTTGAAATCGGCAATGGTCACGATCCCGTCGCTGACGGCGAGCCGGTCGATGCGGCCGGAGACCGCGTGCTCGCGCGTGCCGAGGGTCAGTGTGCCCATGACCGAGACTTCGGCGCGGCTGCCGACCGAGAAGAGCGCCTGAAGATCGGGATGGTCGAGCACATTCTCGACAGCGTCAATCAGCGCGGCGCGCTGCGCGGGCGCCCAGCGGGGCACCGAACGCACGAGATAGCGCTCGGCCGCGGCGCGGCGATCATTGCCCGCAATGGAGGGCAGGACCTGCAGCAGGCGGTGCAGGATGGCACCGCGCAACATCGAGAGATTTGCCGGTGCCTTCTCAGAAAACAGGGCGGATCCGACAAGCCCATCGCCGTCGTCCTCGTCGATGGCGATACCGACGCCGGAGGGGCTGAGCGGCCGCGGCAGCCGCTTTTGCGGTGGCAGCGGCGTCGAAAGCGCCTTCGGCAGGCCGGAGGCCGGGCGGTTGGCGTCCGGCGTGGGCGCTTCCTTGGAGGGAAGGTCGCGCTCGAGCTGCTTCTCGCGCCAGGCATGGCCGGACCATTCCTCGCCGCCGGCGTGAAAGGTCTTCGGATGGCCGCGGCCATTTTCGTCCCCGGCAAGGCTCGCCTGAACCATGGCATGCCATGTTTCGGCGACGGCCCGCTGTCCGCGATAGCCACAGACGATCAGGCGGTCAGCGGCGCGGGTCATGCCGACATAGAGCAGGCGTCGATACTCTTCCTCGGCAAGCGTCTTCAGACGATCGCTGTCGGCGGTCACGAGCGTATTCGATTCCGAGCCCGGTGCGCGCCACACCGGCAACGACAGGACGGCGCCATCCCTTTGAGCGAGCTCGAGGAAGCGAAGGGAAGGGACATGCTGGTTGCTGAACGGCGCACCGCCGCCGTCGACGAGGAAGACGACCGGCGCTTCGAGACCCTTGGCGGCGTGCACCGTCATGATCCGGACTTCGTCGCGTTCCTTGTCCTGCTCGCGCTTGACCGTCGGCGCTTCCATTTCGAGCGTCGAAACGAAGGCCTGCAGACCGGGGAGGCCGCTTCTTTCCTGATCGAGGGCGAAGGTGAGGAACTCGTCAAGAATGTCGCTGACCTCGGTGCCGAGCCGCGCCAGGAAGGCCGCCCGGCCGCCATGAACGCCAAGGATGCGGGCATAAAAATCGTGCGGTGCAAGCGCGTTCGCGAGCGCCACATAGCTTTTCAGCGCCCTTGCTGCCTGGTGGAACAGGATGCCCTCGGCCGCCTCGGCCTGGAGCCTCTGCCAGAGGCTTTCGCCTTCCTTGCGCCGCGCCGCGAGCTCGAACAGCGCGTCTTCGCCGAGATTGAACAGCGGGCTTTTCAGCAGCGCGGCGAGTGACAGGTCGTCCTGCGGCAAGAGGACGAAGCGCCCGAGCGCGAGCAGGTCCTGAACGGCAATATGCTTGGTGAGCACCAGCCGGTCGGCGCCGGCGACCGGAATGTTGTTGCGGCGCTTGAGCGCCCGGGTCAGCGCATTGACGAAGGCGTCGCGCTTACGGACCAGCACGATCACGTCGCCCGGACGCATCGGTCGGCGAATACCCTTCTCGACGATCGTTTCCTTGCCGATCCAGCTCTCCAAGACGCCGGCGATCCGGCGTGCGAGGATATTGACCGGTGCGCTCTCAGGCGTTGCGTCGAAGGCTGCGGTCCATTCTTCGTCCGTATCGATCGGTTCGGCGGCAATCACGTCCCAGATATCGACGGCGCCGGGATGGCCGATACGGTTCGAAGCATGAACGACGGGCTCGTTGCGGGCGCTGAGGCCCCGTGCATGCGCCGGATTGGCGAAGACCGTATCGACGGCCGAAAGCACGTCGACGGTAGAGCGGAAGGAGAGCTGAAGACGGATGGGCTCGAAGGCCTTGCCGCCGTCGCGCACCCGCCGTTCAGTTTCCTGGCTCTCATGCGAGAACCGTTCCGGCCGTGCGCCCTGGAAGGAGTAGATCGACTGTTTCTCGTCACCGACGGCGAACATGGTGCGGTTGGCGCCACGGGCGCTTTCGCCGGAGAAGAAGTCAGCCGCCAGCGCCTGGATGATAGTCCACTGCGCCGGGCTGGTATCCTGAGCCTCGTCGACGAGGATATGGTCGATCCCCTGGTCGAGCTTGTAGTGGACCCAGGCGCTGACATCGCCGCGGGCAAAGAGCGCCGCCGTGCGGTTGATCAGGTCCTCGAAATCGAGCTGGCTGCGTCGCCGCTTCAGCTCCTCGTAGTCGACGTTGAGCCTTTCGGCGAGGGTCAGAGCCGCCAGCGTCGCCTCGAACATCCTAAGAATGCTGATGTGATCGATGCAGGCGACGACATGGCGGTAGGCTTCGTCCACCAGGTCTATGAGATCGGGGGCCGCCTGCTGCATCGCCCTGTTGAGGAAGGCCGATTGTGCCCGGGGCTTGCCGGTGCCGGTGAAGAACAAATGCCTGAGACCGTCATAGCGCGCGCCCAAGTCAGTGAGCTTGGAGACGGTCCGAAGTCCCTCTGCAAATTCCAGAACCTTCGTTCCGCCAACGCTCGTGGCGAGTGAGAAGTAGCGTTCCAGGGACGCACCGTTCAGGCCCGCCAACGGCCAGATCGCGGCCAAGGCGCTGTCGACGCTTTCATCCGGCGCCAGCTTCAGGGCGCGGCGCAACTCGGCCTCGGTGCCGCCGAGCGCGTCGGCATGTTCGAGAAAGGACTGGATCGCGGTGCGGTTCTCGACGATCGCCGCGAGCAGTTTTTCAAGCCCGGTATCGTCGGCGAGGTCGAGCACGGTGGCGAAAGCGCGCGCCAGTTCCGGATCGTCCTTGGCCGCCGTCGCCGTCAGCAGCATGCGGCGCGCATCGGCAAGCAGCACGGCGGCAGCGCGGTCGTCGAGAACAGAGAAATGTCCGGCGACGTTGGCTTCCAGTGGAAACTGATGCAGCAGCGCCTCGCAGAAGGCGTGGATCGTCTGGATCTTGAGGCCGCCGGGTGTCTCCAGCGCGCGGGCGAACAGGCGGCGTGCCTCCTGCAGCTTCAGAAGACCAGGCCGCTCGCCCTCGATCGCCTCGATCCGTTTTTCGAGCGTCGCGTCGTCGAGCGTTACCCATTCGGCCAGCCGTTCGAAGACGCGGTTCGACATTTCGGAGGCCGCCGCCTTGGTATAGGTCAGGCAGAGGATCGCCGAGGGTCGGCAGCCCGCAAGCAGCAGCCGAATCACCCGCTGGGTCAGCACATGTGTCTTACCGGATCCGGCATTGGCCGAAACCCAGGCAGAACGCGCGGGATCGGAGGCTAGCGATTGCCGACGCGAGGTCCAGTCGAGCCAGGCTTGCGGCGTCGCCTGTTCGGGGCCGAGGCTGTCATCCCTCATCGCCGTCCTCCTCCTCGCTATCGGCCGTCGACCATTCGGCAACGCGTGCCAAATGGTCGTATTCGCCGCCGTAGTCGCGCTCTTTCTGAACAATCACGCGGGATGCAAAACCATGCTTGCCCGAAAGCAGCGCACTCAGGAGTTTTCTGAGCTCGGTGAGGGATTCGTCCGCAAGCTGGTCGGCGGATTTGGTTTCCTTCGCCTTACTGCCCTCGTTGTTCACGGTCTCCTGCTTGAAACGCGATCCAGGCTTCAGCCGGACATAGAGCAGCGATTGCGGATGGCTCGGCGGCATATCCTTGAAGGCGCCGGCCTTGAGGGCTGCGGCTTCGAGGGCGAGCTGCGGGTCGAGCAGCACTCGGGCTTCCTTGACCGATGGGCTGGAGCCGGTCTTGTAGTCGATGATCTCCACGCTGCCGTCGGTCAGCATATCGAGCCGGTCGGCAATGCCCGTCAGCCGCATATCGGCGACGCCGAGCTCCATCGATGCCGGAGCTTCCGTGCGCGAGCGGCGGATGAAGCGTGCGCGGTCCCGCTCCCATTTGATGAAAGCCAAGCCGACGGCGGCGAAGCGTGGCCGCCAGATCGTGTCGATATGTGTGGGCAGCCGCGCCTCGTCGAAGGCCTCATTCAGCAGCCGATGCATGGCCTCTTCGGCTGCGGGGGACATGAGGTCGAAGCCGCCGCGAACAAAGCGCTCGACGATCTGGTGATAGAGCGTGCCGCGCTCGGCCGGACCGGGATCGCTGTTGAACGGCAGCAGCGGATGCAGGCGAAGAATGCGCCGGGCGTAGATCGCGTAGGGGTCGCGCCTCAGCCGCGATACCTCGCTAAAAGAATATTTGCGCGGCTGCAGGTCCGCCGGCGGCTTGGGCGCAGGGCGTTCGGCAAGCGGCTGCCGCCCTCCGTCGTCGAGCATCCGGGCCCAGGCCAGATAGTCGGCGCCATTGGCCTGCAAGGCCGCAGTCAGCCGTTCGCCGCCAAGCGCGAGCAGCCGCTGCAGCCAGCGCGAGGCAACGGTGGGTGTTGCTCCCTGGCGCATCGAGCGGGTGAAGATCAGCCGCCGTGTGCCGCAGGCCATCTGGAAGTCATGCGCGAGCTGGCCGATGCGCCGCTCGGGGGGCTCGAGACCGATGCCCGTCTTCATCGTGCGCGACAGGAACGGGTCGTTGGCGGTCTGGCCTGGCCAATTGCCCTCGTTCATGGCGCCGAGCACCACGAGATCCATGCTCTGCAGGCGTGATTCCAGCGCGCCGAAGATGAAGACCCGCGGATGGCGCATGGACCGCGGCTTGACCGCTGCACCTGCAGCAAGCGCCTCCATGACGTCGCACCATTGCGGCCCGTCCGCCGTCATCTGGCCATCGGTTTCGATAATGCCGCGAAGCAGGGTCGCCAGCGTATCGGCCGCCTCGCCGGACCAGAGCCCACCGAGATCGCCGCGCTCGTCGGCCGAGGCCGCTTCCAACGCCTGGCCGGTACGCGTCGCCCAGTCGGCAAAGGTGAATTCGTCCGAGAACACGCGGCTGCCGTCCTTGCTGCGCGTGAGCGCGGAAGCCAGCGGCGCCACCGCGAGGCCGATCTTGATCGCCAGATCGCGTGCTGCCTGAAGCTCCTCGGCGCCGATGCCGGCACGCCATTCCGGCGGGTGGCGATCGACCTTGTGGCCGGCAATCGCCGCATCGAGCAACGGCTCCAGGGCGAGGATATCGACGGTTGCGGTGCTGCCGCGCAGCGCCATGCGTTCGAGCGCGTCGGCGCCCTGGCGCATCTCATCACGCGAAAGCCCGAAGCGCGCCAGCGGGTGCTTGAGCAGCGCAACGAAGGGCACGGGATCGCCGGGGCGCAGGCTTGCCTCCAGAAGCAGACGCATGAAGCTGCCCTGGGGCGTCGAGGACAAAGGCGTGCCGGCGGAATCGTCCGCCTCGATGCCGAAGCGGGCGAGCTCGGCGCCGACCCGCCGCGCGAGATTTCGGTCGGGCGTGATCAACGCCGCCTGGCTATCCTCGCTGCCTTCCAGCGCAAGCCTTAGCGCAACGGCAATCGCCGCCGCCTCCTCGCGTTCGTTGGCGGTTTCGATGAGAGCCGTATCGCCGAAGGCAGCGCGGAGCAATTCGCCGTCGAGTTCGCTGCGCATTTCGGTCCAGGCATCGGTGGCCTTTGCCGGCAAAAGGGCGTGCGAGAGGATCGCCGCGCGGAAATCGAGTTCGGTTTGGGCGCCGGCTAGCGCGCCCACATCCGAGCGGATGACGCCCATGCGCTTCAGCAGCCTGTAGAAGCCGTATTGCGGGTGGCTGCGGCTTGCCGGGTCCGGCCTGCCGTCAAAGGCAGCGTCGGCGACGATCATGTCCCATTCGGCATCGCTCATCGTCTGGTCGAGACCAGGCAACACGATCGTGCCGTTCTGAAGCTTCTGCACGGCGGCAATCAGCGCGGCCGTGGCGGGAATGGAACCGGTCGAGCCGGCGATGATGATCGGGCCTTCGATCTTGCCGCCGGCGATGCGCTGCGTTTCGGCCTGAAGGATGGCGTTGCGATGGCGTGCGGGCGAGGATTGCTTGAGTTCCTCGAGCCGTTCCGGCCAGTAGGTTCGGGCGATCTTGAGGAATTCGAGCGTGAGCTGCCACCACAGCGCATGCTCGCCGGCGTCGAGCCGGTCGAGCGCGTCCCAGTCCAGCTCTTCCGTCTCCATCGCATCGATGAGATCGGCAAGATTGCGTGCCAGCCAGATCGCATCGGCAGGACTTGCCGGCGCGATCAGCGGGCTTTCCGCATGGATGTCGAGCACGACCTTTGGTAGCCGGTTGCGCCAGGCGAGAATCAGCCGGCCAAGCTCGATCAGCCGTGCCGTGCCCGGCAGCGGCGGCGCAAGATCGAGGATTGCCGGTACTTCGGCGTCGAAGAAGCCACTGTCATCATCGGTCTCGCCGAGCGCCTTGATGGTGGGCAGGATGGTGGAGCGGCCGTCGAGCAGGTCGACGAATTCGGATCTGAGCACACGGGCCGAACGCCGCGTCGGCACGAAGATCGTGACGCCGGCAAGCGGCAAGGGATCGGCCGGATCGTAGCGGAAGTCCGGAGTCAGGATACCGTCGCAAAGCTTTTCGGCGAGCGTCTTCAGGAAGGGGAGGCCAGGCGGGATCGTGAAGACGTTGGACCGGCGGCCGCGCACGCTCATCCTCCTGGCTGGTGGCGGCGGATCGCCGCTTCCGCTTCGCCGATCGCGTCGGGCGTGCCGACCGTCATCCAGTGACCATCGAGCAGGAGGCCGTGGAGGCGCCCTTTTTGGGCAGCGCGATCGAAGTAGATGTTGAGGTTGAAGGCATCATCAGGCGCGTCGGCAAAGAGCCGGGAGTGAAGCGCGATCGCGCCGGCATAGACCACCGGGTTTGGCAGACCTTCGGTGTATCGCGTCAGCTTGCCGTCGGCACCGAGCGAAAAGTCCTTCTTGCCGTTGTGACCGGTCGTGTCCTCATCGCGCACGCACAGGAGCAGCATGTCCATGCGGTCCGCATCGAAGGCTGCGGCGAGGCGCGTCAGGTTGCTGGGAACGCCGACCGGTTCCCCGACCCAGAAGAGGTCGGCATTCATCACCAGTACGGGGCCTTCCGGCAGCAGTTTCAGGCCCTTGGCCAGGCCGCCGCCGGAATTCATCAGCGCATTGCGCTCGTCGGAAATCAGGATCTCCGGGCTTCTTCTCTGGCTGAGATGTCCTTCCATCTGGTCGGCGAAATGATGCACGTTGACCGCGGCCTTGGTGACGCCGGCCTCTGCCAGAAGATCCAGTACGTAGTCGATCATCGGCTTGCCCGCGATCTCTACGAGCGGCTTCGGCATGGTGTTGGTGATCGGGCGGAGCCGGGTGCCGAGGCCCGCGGCGAGCACCATCGCATTGCTGATCGACATTGCTTCTCCGTCAGTTCGCTGATTCGGAATCTAGGATTCCGGTCTTCATACACCAGTCGTGCAAGGGTTTCAGCGATTCATGTGTGAGCGCCGCCTGAAGATAGGCGAAAGTGCGGGGCATATGTTTCATGTAGCCGGGTTTGCCGTCCCGCTGCATCAGCCGCACCCAGATGCCGACGAGCTTGCAGTTGCGCTGCGCCGACATCAAATGCCAGTCGCGCAAGAAAGTCGCCTCGTCGAAGTTGCCGCTTGCCTGCCGTTCGGCGAGATAGGTTTCCATCATCCGGTTGGCGAGCGGAGGCGCGACGGTCACGCGCGCGTCCTGCACCAGCGATGCCACGTCATAGGCCGTCGGGCCGATCATCGCGTCCTGGAAATCGATGAGGCCAATCCGGTCCAATCCCTGGCGCTCTCCGCGCCAGATGATGTTCGGCGAGTGAAAATCTCGCAAGAGCAGGTTCGTCTCGGAGGTCTGGAGAAGATCAATCAGCCCGTCCCAGATCTCTCCGTATTCACGTTTTTCGTCATCGCTTGCCGGCGCACCGCGCTTCCACGGCAGGTACCAGTCGGTCAAAAGCCGCGTCTCGATCTTCATCGCCGTCCGGTCGAAATCCGGAATGCGGTGGATGACCGCTCTGTCGAGGTTGATCTCCCTGTCGGTCTGCTTGGCATGGAGGCGGGCGAGCAGTCGTACGCTTTCGATGTAGCGCTCGTCGATCGGCTGGCCGGCCGCGTCGAGAACGCCATCCGACCCAAGGTCCTCGATCAGCAGGATGCCCTGGTCGAGATCGCGGGCGTAGATCGTCGGCGCTGCAAAGCCGCGTGCAATGAGCAGCTGGTCGATCGCGACGAAGGGAACGACGTCTTCGGCGATATGCGCGAGCTGCTGGTAGTATTTTCCGTCCTGGAGGACGGGGTCGGGCTTGTGTCGTGGCGAATCCATCAGAATCCGGCTAACGGAGCCGTCTGCCGGGTAAATGCGCTCATAGGCCCGGATCGAGGCGTCGCCGCTGAGGTGCCGGCGCCGTGCGTTTGGGTGATCGTTCTGATCGAGGAAGTCGCGGATCGCCAGCGTGCGGGCGATGCGCTGCAGCTTTTCGTCCGGACCGGAAATTTCGACGCGGCGACCATCGCCTTCATGGGTGATGCTCAGCGTGATGCGGCTGGTGGGTAGGGCGTCGTCAGCCCGTTCCGGCCATTCGACGAGACAGACGCCTAGCGATAGCGCCTCGTCGAAGCCGAGTTCGTCCAGTTCGCTGGAATCAGCCAGCCGATAGAGATCGAAATGCGCGACCGGAATGCGCAGTTCATAGGATTGGACCAGCGTAAAGGTCGGGCTGGGGACCTCCAGCCCGTCGTCATCGGCAAGCGCCCGAAGGAAGGCGCGCGCCAAGGTCGACTTGCCGGCTCCGAGATCACCCGAGAGCGCGACGCAGTCGCCGGGCTTCAGGGCCAGCGCCAGATCTTCGCCGAGCTCGATCGTTGCCGCCTCGTCCGTCAGGAAGCGCTCGATCGCCGGCATCATTCGGCCGCGACGATCGCCGGCACTTCGGCCGAGGGAATGCGGCAGGTCACTTCCGTGCCTTCGCCTTCCTTGCTGCGGATGGAGACGGTGCCGTGGTGCAGGCTGACGAAGCTCTCGACGATCGAAAGGCCGAGGCCTGCGCCGCCGCGCTGGCCGTAGCTTTCGAAGCGGTTGAACACGGTATCGAGCACGTCCTGCGGTATGCCGGGGCCGCTGTCTGAGACAGAGAAGATGAAGTCGCTGCCCTCGCGGCGGCACTTCAGGTCGATGGCGCTGCCGTCGGGCGCAAAGTTTGCGGCATTGGTGAGCAGCTTGACGAAGATCTGCTTCAGCCGCTGCTGGTCGGCGACCATGCGGCCGAGATTGTCAGGGGCGGCGATCCTGAGGGTCACGCCGCTCTCGAGCAGCCGGTCGGCCATCTGGTGGGCAATATCATCGAGGAAGTCGGTGAGACTGATCTCGGACATGTCGAGCTGGACGATGCCGGCATCGACGGTCGCGAGATCCAGGATGTCGTTGACGATCGTCAGCAGCAGCGACGAGGAGGTGGCGATGTGGTCGACATACTCCGCCTGCCGCTCGTTGAGATCGCCGAAAGCCGGCGTCTTCAACAGGTCGGCGAAGCCGATGATGTTGGTGAGCGGCGAACGCAGTTCATAGGAAACGTGGTGCACGAAGTCGTTCTTCAGCGCATCCGCCTTGCGCAGCGCCTCGTTCTTTTCGGTGAGCGCGCGCTCGACCCGGACGCTGTCGGTGATGTTGACGAAGGTCAGCATCGTCTGCGCGTTCGGCAGCGGGATGACGGCGTAGTCGAGGATCAGTCCGGTTCGAAGCTCAAGGATGCCGCGGCTGGAGGGCCGTTCGTCGTCGAAGCTGGTGATGATGTGGGTGAAACGTTTCCACCCGTCAGGCTGGTCGTAGGAGATGAGGCAGGCCTGCTCGATCGCCCGGATATGGGTGCCGGGCTTGGCCTCCGCCTCGCTGATGCCCCAGATCGCCCGGAACGCCGGGTTCGAGAGACGAATGCGGCCGTCGGGCCCGAACACAGCTACGCCTTCCGCGAGATGGTCGATCGTCTCGCCTTGAACCTGAACGAGCGTATTGTAGCGCGTTTCGAGATCGACCTTCTCGGTCAGGTTCTCGAACACCCAGGTGACCCCGCCCTGTGGGCGGGCGGTCGCGAAGACGCGCAGCGTCTGGCCGTTCGGCAGGTGCCAGAGGTCGCTCTGCGTGTCGAGCGCCTGATAGACGGAAAGTGCGGTGGCCTTCCACTGTTTCCAGTTGAGCTGCTCCGGCAGCTGGCCGCCGGCGCGCAGCCGGTCAAGCACTTCGCCGTTGTCGGGCTTGCGCTCGAGGAAGCCGATGTCGAGGTTCCACAGACGCTGGAAGGCCTGGTTGTAGAACTGCAGGCGCTGATTGCCGTCGAAGATCGCGACGGGGGTCGCCAGATGATCGAGCGTTTCGGCATGGCTCTTGAGCGTCCGGTTGAGTTCCTCGCGCACGGCCTCGATGCCGGATACGTCGACGGCGACGCCGGCCGAGCCGGCAGGGCTGCGGGCATCGACGACTTCGAAGAAGGTGCGGTTACCCCTGACGACGGTCGAAACCTTGTCGCGGAACGGTGTGTCGAAGGTGGAAACCGCGCGGATCTTTTCGCGCGCGACGGTTGCGAGCAGCTCGCGCCCTTCGGCAACCGCGACCGCGACATCAGGAGCCTCGACGGCGTCGGCATAGGCCTCGTTGACCCAGGTGAGGGCGCCATCCGTGCCGCGTTGCCACACCGGCAGATCGATGGCGTCGAGAAGGGTGCGGAAGGACACGAGCGCAGTATTGAGCCGATCGTGCTCAAGCTTCAGCTCAGCGAGTTCTGCGCGCATATTGTTGAGAGCGATGAAGCGTACGAAAGCGCGCCCGCCCGAGACCCGTCCCTGGGCCTCCAGGACTTCGTTGCGCTGCGTTTCGAGCACCAGGTCGAAGCTGCGCGCCTGGGTGCGCAGCGCGTCGATCGCATTTTCCAGTTCCCCGGCGGATTGCGCCTTGATCCAGCGGCCGAAGGCCAGGAACTCGCGGTCGTCTGCCGGCGCGCCGGTTTCGGGCGGCAGCTGGCCGAGCAGCTCAGCCCGCTCGAGCAGCCCGTCCCAGACGACGATCCGGCGGTTCTTGTCGGCCACCAGCGCCTGATAGCGCGAGAGGCGCTGGTTGGCGTCCGACAGATCGGAGCGCAATTCGCGGTTCTCGGCTTCGATATTGCCGCGCTGGCGGATCAGCCAGATCGCCGAAATCATCGCTGCGGAAACGACGCCGATGAGCACGGAGAAGGTGACGACCTCCGACGAGCCGAAGATATTTGCCTTCTGCGGCGCGACCTGGGCGAGCGCATCTGTTGCTGCAAAGAGAGTGGTACCGGCCAGAAGGTGGCGCAGGAACTTCGGGCCCTTGCGGCGGGTGCCCGGAATAGCTGTTTGGTCTCTGTTCATGGCGCTGCCATCCCCGTCTGTCCGAAGGGTGCTGCCGGCCTTGTTGCGCCTTGCACAGTTCCATCGAGGCCCTGGTCAAGGGCCTGCGTCAGTTCCGATTGCATCCCCGGTCTGTCTCCGTCTGTTTGCCGCTTATCGACAAGACATCCCATCCGCGATGTCCAAGGTCCGCACCGACATCACGAATCAATGGGTTAGAGCATACTTCCTAGTCGAATCGTCGGGAAGGGAGAGGCCCAAAAAAGCGGCCGCGCTCTCTTGTCAAGAACGCGGCCACAAGATGTTGTGGATTGCCCGGGTAAGGATTAGTACCGGTAGTGCTCAGCCTTGAACGGGCCCTGCGTCTTCACGCCGATGTAGTCGGCCTGCTCTTCGGAAAGTTCGGAGAGCTTAGCGCCGAGCTTCTTCAGGTGCAGGCGAGCGACCTTCTCGTCGAGCGCCTTCGGCAGGACGTAGACTTCGTTCTTGTACTTCTCTCCCTTGGTGAAGAGCTCGATCTGCGCCAGGACCTGGTTGGAGAACGAAGCCGACATCACGAAGGACGGGTGGCCGGTGGCGTTGCCGAGGTTCAGCAGGCGGCCTTCCGAGAGCAGGATCATGCGGTTGCCCTTCGGGAACTCGATCATGTCGACCTGCGGCTTGATGTTTGTCCACTTCAGGTTACGCAGTGCGGAGACCTGAATTTCGTTGTCGAAGTGGCCGATGTTGCCGACGATCGCCATGTCCTTCATCTCGCGCATGTGGTCCATGCGGATGACGTCCTTGTTGCCGGTCGTCGTGATGAAGATGTCGGCCGACGAGACGACGTCTTCGAGTTGAACGACTTCGAAACCGTCCATCGCCGCCTGGAGCGCGCAGATCGGGTCGATTTCGGTGACCTTGACGCGGGCGCCGGCGCCGGAAAGCGAAGCTGCCGAGCCCTTGCCGACGTCGCCGTAACCGCAGACGACGGCGACCTTGCCGGCCATCATCACGTCGGTGCCGCGGCGGATGCCGTCAACGAGCGATTCCTTGCAGCCGTACTTGTTGTCGAACTTCGACTTGGTGACCGAATCGTTGACGTTGATCGCCGGGAAGGGCAGCAGGCCCTTGGCCTGAAGCTGGTACAGGCGGTTGACGCCGGTGGTGGTTTCTTCGGTCACGCCCTTGATGGCGTCGCGCTGCTTGGTGAACCAGCCCGGCGAAGCCTGGAGGCGCTTCTTGATCTGTGCGACGAGGATCTCTTCTTCTTCGGAGCCCGGGTTGGAGAGTACGTCTTCACCGGCTTCGGCGCGGGCGCCGAGCAGGATGTACATGGTGGCGTCGCCACCATCGTCGAGGATCATGTTCGAGACGCCGCCATCGGCCCACTGGAAGATCTTGTCCGTGTAGGTCCAGTATTCTTCGAGCGTTTCGCCCTTGACGGCGAAGACCGGAACGCCGCTTGCGGCGATGGCAGCGGCAGCGTGATCCTGGGTCGAGAAGATGTTGCACGAGGCCCAGCGCACGTCGGCGCCGAGGGCAACCAGCGTCTCGATCAGAACGGCGGTCTGGATGGTCATGTGCAGCGAGCCGGTGATGCGCGCGCCCTTCAGCGGCTTTGCAGCGCCGAACTCTTCGCGGCAGGCCATCAGGCCCGGCATTTCCGTTTCGGCGATCGCAATTTCCTTGCGCCCGAAATCGGCGAGACCGATGTCGGCGACGATATAGTCCTGAGTGGTGGTCATGGAATTCTCCGGGCTGATCTCTTCAAGCCGCATGGCTTCAACCGAACTGCGGCGCGATTATGCCTCCCGCGCCTACCGACACGGTGAGAGTGCGACCGATCTATCAGGAATCAGGGGAGAGGGCAATATCGATATAAAGAAGTCTTTATATCTTTATATTGTCCGTCACATTTCTTCGCCGAACTTGTCGGCGACCAGCGCATCAAGCGCGTTCAATGCTTCTTCGGCCTGCGCGCCGCTCGCGGTCACGCACACGCTGCAGCCGGTGCTGGCAGCCAGCATCATCAGGCCCATAATGGACGTTCCGCCGACCGTCATGCCGTCCTTCGACACGGTAATCTCGGCTTCATAGGCCTCGACCGTCTGTACGAACTTCGCAGATGCCCGCGCGTGCAGGCCTCGCTTGTTGATGATCAGCAGTTCGCGCGTCAGCGACATGTCGGGGCGATGATCCATTACTTACCACTCAGGACGCGGCTGGCGACGTTGATGTATTTCCGTCCGGCTTCCGAGGCCTCGACCAACGCCTTGTCCATGTCGCTCTCGCCGCGCACGCCGGCAAGCTTGATCAGCATCGGCAGGTTGACGCCGGCTATCACTTCAACCGAGCCGCTGCGCATGACCGAGATGGCAAGGTTGGAGGGCGTTCCGCCGAACATGTCGGTCAGGATAATGACGCCGTGGCCCTCGTCGACCTTGGTGACCGCGTCGAGGATATCCTGCCGACGCTGGTCCATGTCGTCCTCGGGACCGATGCAGACGGTCTCTATAGCTTTTTGCGGACCGACGACATGCTCGAGTGCAAGTCGAAATTCCTCAGCCAGCTTGCCATGGGTGACAAGCACAAGTCCGATCATGGGTATCTTCGCTCCAACTGCACGCGCAATTCACTGATGGCCAGATATCGCAATGCAGCAATTTCGTCCACCTGTTGGGGCGGCCATCTTGGCAAGGAAAAGGGGAAGTGCAAGCCAAAAATGCTGAAAAACCAGCCTCGCTGACGGTAAATCGGGCTAGGATCCTATTTTTTCAGCGATGAGCGCATGCAAAATATTGAGAACATACGCCCCCTCTTCAACGGGAACGCGAACAATCGGGAGTACTCGCCCGAGTGGTAAGGGCAACGTCTCGTCTTCCAGCGGTAACCGCGGGTCGAAAGGCGCACTCACGGGCAGCATGGCCCAGTCCATCACCGCGGCAGGCACGGTTTCGATCTTGCCGATTCCGGCGCCGCGTATTTCAATCAGGCCGTGAATGGAGGGCGGACAGCGGGCGACGATCCTGTCATGTTCCAGGCTCAGATCCACCCGATCGTCGGCGACGAGTGCCGCAAAGTGCCCGGCCTGTCGTGCGGCCGTGATGCATGCAAGCGCCAGCCTGGATTTGCCGATGCCGGAAGGGCCCGTGATCAGGAAGCCGCGCGTCCCGAGCACGATGGCAGTGCCGTGGACATTGGCGCCCGTCGTCACGCGTGCGGCTCGGCGGGTAGCGACAGGATGAAGCGCGCGCCGCTGACGTGGCCGTCCTGCGCGACGATGTTTTCCGCCTTCAGCGTACCGCCGTGGGCTTCGGCGATCTGCCTGGAAATCGACAGGCCGAGGCCGGAGTTCTGGCCGAAATCCTCTCCTTCCGGCCGATCGGTGTAGAAGCGTTCGAAAATGCGGTCGATGTCTTCCGCCTGGATGCCGGGGCCGTTGTCCTCGACATAGACGAGGCAGCGCGATCGCGACCGTGTGAGGCGCACGACGATCCGCCCGCTGTCTTCGGGAACGAAGGACCGGGCGTTCTCGATCAGGTTGGTGATAATCTGGCCGATGCGCAGGTCGTGGCCGTTGACGGCGAAGCGGGCCCTGGGACTGTCCTTGCGGTCGATGACGAAATCGAGCAGCACCGTCTTCTTCTTGCTGCGGACCTGGCGCGAAATATCGACGAGGTCGCCCAGAAGTCTTTCGAGGTCGATGATCCTGGCATCGCTGCGGGCAAGTTCCGCGTCGAGGCGCGAGGCGTCCGAAATATCGCTGATCAGGCGATCGAGGCGGCGGACGTCATGCTGGATGACGTCCATCAAGCGCTTCTTCGATTCGTCGGTCCGCGCAAGCGGCAGGGTCTCGACGGCGCTGCGCAGCGAGGTGAGGGGGTTTTTCAGCTCGTGACTGACATCGGCCGCGAAATTCTCGATCGCCGCGATCCGATCGTAGAGCGCGGTCGTCATTTCCCGGAGCGCGACGGACAGGTTGCCGATCTCGTCCTGGCGAGAGGAGAAATCCGGGATCTCCTCGCGCTCCTTGGCACCGCCGCGCCGCACGCGGACTGCCGCCGCTGCGAGCCTTCGAAGCGGGTTGGCGATGGTCGAGGAGAGAAGCAGCGACAGGATGATGTTGACGAGGGCAGCCACGCCGAAGACGCGGATGATGGCGAGGCGCTCGGCCTGGACGATCTTGTCGATGTCGCCGGCTTGCGTCGAAAGCAAGAGAACGCCGAGCACGGCGCGGAACCGCTGGACGGGAACGGCCACTGAAACGATGAGCTCGCCCTTCTCGGTGACGCGTTCGACATAGCCGCGCACGCCGGTCAGCGCGTTGGTGACCTCAGGATAGATCGAGCCGTTGCCACCCGGCGGTTCCTTGTAGAGTGGCAGATTGCCGGGCTGCAGCAGCTTGTTCAGCCAGCTGTTGAGCTTTTCGCCGATGCCCGTCGATTCCGGCTCGATCGGCGGCAGGTCGAAGCGCAGCACCTGGCCGCCGCTATAGAGATGCCGGGAATCGAGCAGCAGGTCGGCATCGGCGTCGAAGAGGCGGGCGCGGGTGCGCGTCGGCGAGATCAGCCGCCTGAGAACCGGCGCAACGCGTTCCTGGATGATCGGGAAATCGAGATCCTCGTCGCTCGGCAGCGGCGTTATGCTCTGGCCGGCCTGCAGTTCGAGCAGTTTTTCGGGATCGATGGTGATCGAGTTGGTATCGACCGAGGCGGAAGCCGAGATGGCACCGGCGATGATTTCGCCCTGGGTCAGCAGGCTTTCGACACGGGCGTCGATCAGTCCCTCGCGGAACTGGTTGAGATACATGATGCCGCCGACGAGGACGACGAGTGCCACCAAGTTGAAGAAGACGATGCGGCGGGTGAGGCTCGAGAAGACGGCATTGCCGAACAGGCGGCGAATCAGCGTGAAAGGATGTGCCCAGCGGCGCTGGCCCATATGTGCCTGCGCACGTCCGTCACTGTCTTCGATGTCGCCCTGCAAGACTTCTACCAAATGTCCCGCTCCCGCGCGGACTTCCGTCACGTTCTCTCGATTGCAACGCTGACACGGCCCGAGTGCCGGGCGCGACGCCGTCGTTCACTTTGTGTGGTTCCGGCCCAGAGGTCCGATGGCGCGGCGGGGTTTCAAAGGCAGCCTTGGCCGTGCTCCCGTCGCGCCGTTTCTGAATGCGCCACAATCGGCGCGATGGCAAGTCCCGCGGCTCAGGCTGTCTCGCGGAAACGATAGCCGACACCGTAGAGGGTCTCGATCATGTCGAAGTCGTTGTCGACCATCTTGAACTTCTTGCGCAGCCGCTTGATGTGGCTGTCGATGGTGCGGTCGTCGACATAGACCTGCTCGTCATAGGCGGCGTCCATCAGCGCGTCGCGGCTCTTCACCACGCCCGGGCGCTGGGCAAGCGAATGGAGGATGAGGAATTCGGTCACCGTCAGCGTTACCGGCTCGCTCTTCCAGGTGCAGGTGTGGCGCTCCTGGTCCATCACCAGTTGCCCGCGCTCGAGCGAGCGCGAGGGCGCGTCGGAAGCCTTGGCGGGATTCGTCGGGTTGGCGGCAGCCGCTTCGCGGTTTGCGGCGCGACGCAGGATCGCCTTGACGCGTTCGACCAGCAGGCGCTGCGAGAAGGGCTTGGTGATGAAGTCGTCGGCACCCATCTTCAGACCGAAGAGTTCGTCGATCTCTTCATCCTTGGAGGTGAGGAAGATCACTGGCAGGTCGGACTTCTGTCTCAGGCGGCGCAGCAATTCCATGCCGTCCATGCGCGGCATCTTGATGTCGAAGATCGCAAGCTGCGGCGGCCGGGCGAGCAGGCCCTCAAGTGCGGAAGCACCGTCGGTATAGGTCTCGACCTTGTAGCCCTCCGCCTCCAGGGCGATGGATACGGACGTCAGAATATTCCGGTCATCATCGACAAGCGCGATGGTCTGCATCGTGTTCAACTCCGTCTTTTGAGGTGCCGGTCTCGTCCCCGAAAACTCCGGCATTCGCGAGTCACGGGTGCGTTAGTGAGTATAAAGGTGGAACAAATTGTGGCGAAGCCCAAAAAGCACCTGTCGTGACGATAGGATAGGTCCTGTCAGATCGGTGTCCGGCAGGCCGAATTCAACCGATTAAAAAAACTATAATTTTCTTTAAATCGATTAATATACTGAAATCATTATTCTTTTTTTGACGCCGCCTTGTTTTTGAGCGAGCATGCAAGTATGGTCCGGCGAAATTCAACGCCAATGGCCAAACACGAAGGAAGCTTGACCATGGAGCAACTCGGCACTCGCAATCTCGCGAACGGCTTGGAAAAACTCGGCTTTACCGACCTGGAAACGGTCCGGTACAACCTCGAAGCCGCGGAGCTTTATGAGGAAGCTCTTCGCCGCGGCGAGGCTGAACTGACGGCACACGGCGCCCTCGTCGCCCGTACCGGTCAGCACACCGGTCGTTCGCCGAAGGACAAGTTCGTGGTTCGCGATGCGAACACGGACGACCAGATCTGGTGGGACAACAACAAGCCGATGTCTCCGGAGCATTTCGCCCTGCTGCGAAAGGACATGCTCGATCACGCCAAGGGCATGTCGCTTTATGTGCAGGATCTCGTTGGCGGCGCCGATGCCGACAACGCCCTTCCGACCCGCGTTGTCACCGAATATGCCTGGCACTCGCTGTTCATCCGCAATCTCCTGATTCGTCCGGCACACGAAGCGCTTGCCTCCTTCCTGCCGAAGCTGACGATCATCGATCTCCCAAGCTTCAAGGCTGACCCGGAGCGCTACGGCTGCCGCACGGAGACCGTCATTGCCTGCGACTTCACCAACGGACTGATCCTGATCGGCGGCACGTCCTATGCCGGCGAAATGAAGAAGTCGGTCTTCACCGTTCTCAACTACCTGCTGCCCAAGAAGGGCGTGATGCCGATGCATTGCTCGGCCAATGTCGGCCCGGCAGGCGACACGGCGATCTTCTTCGGTCTCTCCGGCACCGGCAAGACGACGCTTTCGGCCGACCCGACCCGCACGCTGATCGGCGACGACGAGCACGGCTGGGGCGAGCACGGCGTCTTCAACTTCGAAGGCGGCTGCTACGCCAAGGCGATCCGTCTGTCGGAAGCTGCCGAGCCGGAAATCTACGCGACGACCCGCCGCTTCGGCACGGTCATGGAAAACGTCGTGCTCGATGAGCGCCGCGTTCCGGATTTCGACGACGGTTCGCTGACGGAAAACACCCGCTGCGCCTATCCGCTCGACTTCATCCCGAATGCCAGCGCCACCGGCACCGCGCCGCAGCCGCGCACGATCATCATGCTGACGGCCGATGCCTTTGGCGTGATGCCGCCGATTGCCAAGCTGACGCCGGAACAGGCGATGTACCACTTCCTCTCCGGCTACACCGCCAAGGTTGCCGGCACGGAAAAGGGCGTCACCGAGCCGGAAGCCACATTCTCGACTTGCTTCGGCGCGCCGTTCATGCCGCGGCATCCGTCGGAATACGGCAATCTCCTGAAGGACCTGATCGCCAAGAACGGCGTCACCTGCTGGCTGGTCAACACCGGCTGGACCGGCGGCGCCTACGGCACCGGCAGCCGCATGCCGATCAAGGTGACCCGCGCTCTGCTCGCCGCAGCACTCGACGGCTCGCTGAACGCCGCTGAACTGCGCACCGACGCCAACTTCGGCTTCGCCGTTCCGGTCTCGGTCCCCGGCGTCGACGACGGCATCCTCGATCCGCGCTCGACCTGGGCCGATGGTGCGGCCTATGACGCGCAGGCGCGCCGCCTCGTCGATATGTTCATCGCCAACTTCGCCAAGTTCGAAGAACATGTTGATGGCAGCGTTCGCGATGCGGCTCCCGGCACCAAGCTTGCCGCCGAATAAATATCGTCAGCTATGATTCACGTGAAACCCGGCCTCCCACGGCCGGGTTTTTCGTTTTCGTGGCGAATGTTTTCAAGAGGTTCGCTCTGTGCCATAGATCGGGGCGAGGTGAACCATGGCTAGCGATCCGCTCTACATAAACGACAACATAATGATTGCCGGCTGGGAGCTGACGGAGCAATTCGTGCTGGCCGGCGGGCCGGGTGGGCAAAACGTCAACAAGGTGTCGACCGCCGTTCAGCTGTTCTTCAACGTGCTGGCCTCTCCGGCGCTTTCCGATCGCATCAAGGCCAACGCCCTGAAGATTGCTGGGCGTCGTGCCTCGAAAGAGGGCGTGCTGATGATCGAGGCCAGCCGGTTTCGCAGCCAGGAGCGCAACCGCGAAGATGCGCGCGAGCGACTGAAGGAACTGATTCTCAAGGCCGCGGAGCCGCCACCACCGCCACGCAAGAAGACGAAACCGACCCGCGGCTCCGTCGAGCGCCGTCTCAAGGAGAAGTCCGGGCGCGGCGAGATCAAGAAGCTTCGGGGGCGGCCGGCCGGCGACTGATTTCTTTTTTGCCGCTCCTTGCCTTTGGCAGGCGGCGCCCTCTCTTACCGAGCAGTGTTTTCGCAAAAGGAGATATTCATGGGTCTTTTCAGCTTTATCAAGAACGCCGGCAAGAAGCTTGGCATCGGCGGCGACGATGACGCCCCGGATGCCGAAAGCGTTCAGAAGGAACTTGCATCCCACGATCTCGGCACAAAGGACGTGCAGGTCGAAGTGGCCGGTGACAAGGTCGTGCTGAAGGGTGTCGTGAAGGACCAGAGCGTCTTCGAAAAGGCCGTGGTCGCCGTCGGCAACACGCTCGGCGTCTCGGCGGTTGAAGCCTCGGAGCTCAAGGTTGCCGATGCTGGTGCTGCACCGGCACCCGCCAAGGCGCCGGTCTTCTATACGGTCAAAAAGGGCGACAACCTCTGGAAGATCGCCGAGGCACAGTACGGCAAGGGCAAGGGTGCCAAGCACACCGTCATTTTCGAAGCCAACAAGCCGATGCTGACGCATCCGGACAAGATCTACCCCGGCCAGGTTCTGCGCATTCCGGATCTGGACGCCGCTTGAGCGTGTCGTTCACGCGTCCTCTTGCAATCGCGACGCTGGCGAGCCTTTGGCTTGCCGGCGCTTGTCTGGCGCAACCGTTCCGTGAACCGGCCAAGGGCAGTACTGAGCGTGCCGCCATCCTCGACGCGATCCGTCCGGCGGTGGAGGCCGAAATGCGCGGTCCGGTCGAGTTCGTCGCCACGACGATACGTGCAGCACCCAACTGGGCCTTCCTGCAGGTCGAGCCGCAACGTCCCGGTGGCGGCACTATCGACCTTGCGCAAACCGGGTTGCGTGACGAGGCTGACATGATGGATGGTCTGACGGTGTTTGCACTGGTCAGCTTCCAGAATAGCCGCTGGAACCTCGTCGATCACGTGGTCGGGCCGACGGATGTCGCCTATGCCGGCTGGCCGCTTCGCTACGGCGTGCCGGCAGCACTTCTCGGCCTGGAGCAATAGGGGCTTCCAATGCAGGTGCTCCCGAAAGGGATCAGACATATCCCGGGCTATCTCGATCGCACCCGGCAGGAACAACTCGTTGAAGCGATTCGTCGTGTCGTTGCCGAAGCACCGCTCTTCGTGCCGGAAATGCCGAAGACCGGAAAACCCATGTCGGTTCGCATGACCAATTGCGGCTTGCTCGGCTGGGTCACGGATCGCGATCGCGGCTATCGTTACCAGGCTCAGCATCCGGTGACCGGCCGGCGCTGGCCGCCGATGCCGGACATAGTGCTCGAGATCTGGCAGGCGGTTTCCGCCAGCCAAAAGATGCCGGAAGCCTGTCTTGTGAACTTCTATTCCGAGGAGGCCCGCATGGGTCTGCACCAGGATCGCGACGAGCGTGATCTGGAAACGGCCGTCGTCTCGATCTCGCTCGGCGACAGCTGCCTTTTCCGCGTCGGCAGCAATCAGCGCGGGGGACAGACCATGTCCTTCCGGCTCGAAAGCGGCGATGTCGTCGTGCTCGGTGGAGAAGGGCGGCTCGCGTTCCATGGCGTCGACCGGATCTATCCGAACACGTCGACGCTGCTGAAGAACGGTGGTCGGGTCAACCTGACGCTGCGTCGCGTCAATCCATGACGGGCTTATCGAGCGCTCAGAGTTTTCTGAGCGCCACCTTTTCCGTCAGGTGGTTCGGGCCCTTTTGCAGGATCAGGTCGGCGCGCGGGCGCGTCGGCAGGATGTTCTGGTGCAGGTTCTTCAGGTTGATGTTGTGCCACAGGCCCTCGGCGATTGCGCGCGCCGCATCCTCGCTGATCGTGGCATAACGATGGAAGTAGGATTCCGGGTTCTTGAAGGCGGTTTCGCGCAACCGCATGAAGCGGTTGACGTACCAGCTATGGATCAGGCTCTCCTCGGCATCGATATAGATCGAGAAGTCGAAGAAATCCGAGACCATCGGCACGATCTTGCCGTCGGCCGGCAGGTTGCGCGACTGCAGCACGTTGATGCCCTCGAAGATCAGGATATCCGGGCGGTCGATGACGGTGAACTGGTCCGGCAGCACGTCATAGGTCAGGTGCGAGTAGCTCGGCGCCTTGACGTTCGGTTGGCCCGCCTTGATCGCAGACAGGAAGCGCAGGAGCGCGCCGACGTCGTAGCTTTCCGGAAAGCCCTTGCGATCCATCATGTTTTCGCGCTGGAGCACGGCGTTCGGGTAGAGAAAGCCGTCGGTCGTCACCAGATCGACCTTCGGGCTTGATGGCCAGCGCGACAGGAGTTGCGCAAGGATACGGGCCGTGGTCGATTTGCCGACGGCGACCGATCCGGCAATGCCGATGACGAAGGGCGTCTTCGTTTCGGACATGCTGAGGAAGCGCTTGCGCTGCTCGAAGAGCATCTGGGACGATTCCACATGGGTCGAGAGCAGGCGCGACAGCGACAGGTAGATCTGCCGGACTTCACGGAGATCGACGGGGTCGTTCAGCGAGCGCAGCCGCTGCACTTCGTCGGCCGTCAGCGTCAGCGGCGTATCGGCGCGAAAGCGCGACCATTCCTCGGCGGTGAAGAAATGATAGGGCGAATAGTCCCGCTGCTGCAGATTGTCCGGCAGGTCCGCCGCTTCGATGTCTTTGGCCGCTATCGTCATGGGGTCTGCCGATTTGCCTTTTCCTGCAGGCCAGATTGGTTGGTTCGCCGCGCGAGCTCGTTCAGCACATCCTGCAACGGAACGTCGGCGATCTTCAATACGACCATCAGATGATAGATGAGATCGGCGCTTTCGGCGACGAGATTCGCGCGGTCGTTGCTGACGGCCGCGATCACCGTCTCGACCGCCTCTTCCCCGAGTTTCTTGGCCGCCTTCGGCTGGCCGCTCGCGACCAGCTTTGCCGTCCAGGATTCGTCCGGCGCCGCCTTCGCGCGCGTCGCGACGATGGCTTCGAGATCGGAAAGTGTGAAGTCAGCCATGGAAGATCCTGAAGCTCAGTCGAGGCGCATGGCGATGCCATGCTCCGCCATATAGCGCTTGGTTTCGCCAATGCTATAGGTGCCGAAGTGGAAGATGGAGGCGGCGAGCACGGCGGTCGCATGACCGTCGCGGATGCCGGCTACCATGTGGTCGAGGTTTCCGACGCCACCCGATGCAATGACCGGGGCACGAACGGCATCGGCGACCGCGCGGGTGAGCGCAATGTCATAGCCGCTCTTCGTGCCGTCGCGGTCCATCGAGGTCAAAAGGATTTCGCCGGCGCCGAGATCGACGACGCGGCGGGCAAACTCGATCGCGTCGATGCCGGTCGGCTGGCGTCCGCCATGGGTGAAGATCTCCCAGCGATCCGTTTCGCCGTCCTTCGACACCTTCTTGGCATCGATGGCAACGACGATGCACTGGTTGCCGAACTTGTCGGCGGCTTCCGCAACGAATTCAGGGTTCTTCACGGCAGCGGTATTGATCGACACCTTGTCGGCGCCGGCAAGCAGCAGCTTGCGGATGTCGGAGACCTGGCGCACGCCACCGCCGACGGTCAGCGGCATGAAGCACTGTTCGGCGGTGCGGGCGATGACGTCGAAGATCGTCTCGCGATTGTCGGAGGACGCGGTGATGTCGAGGAAGCAGAGCTCGTCGGCGCCGGCGGCATCATAGGCGCGTGCCGCCTCAACCGGGTCGCCGGCGTCGATCAGGTCGACGAAGTTGACACCCTTGACGACACGGCCGTCCTTGACGTCGAGGCAGGGGATAACGCGGGCTTTGAGGGACATGGTCAGGCCTTTCTCGCGGCGCGGATCAGATCCAACGCTTCCTGCGGGTCGATGCGGCCGTCATAGAGCGCGCGGCCGGAGATGGCACCTTCGAGTTTGTGTGCGTCCGGCGCAACCATGCGGCGGATGTCGTCCATCGAGGCAAGACCGCCCGAGGCGATGACCGGAATGGAAACCGCATCCGCCAGCTCCAGCGTCGAGGTCCAGTTGATGCCGGTCAGGATGCCGTCGCGGTCGATGTCGGTATAGATGATCGCCGAAACGCCGGCGCCCTCGAACTTCTTGGCAAGCTCGATCACGCCGAGCTCGGAGGCCTCGGCCCAGCCCTCCACGGCGACCTTGCCGCCCTTGGCGTCGATGCCGACGGCGACCTTGCCGGGGAACTTGCGGCAGGCTTCTATGACGAGTGCCGGATCGCGCACAGCGACCGTGCCGAGGATGACGCGGGCAAGGCCGCGCGACAGCCAGTTTTCGATATGGTCAAGCGTGCGGATGCCGCCGCCGAGCTGCACCGGGTTACGGGTCGCCTTGAGGATGGCGTCGACGGCCGCGCCGTTGACCGTCTCGCCGGCAAAGGCGCCGTTGAGGTCGACCACGTGCAGCCATTCGAAGCCCTGTTCTTCAAAGGCGCGGGCCTGGGCCGCCGGGTCGGGGTTGTAAACCGTCGCCTGGTCCATGTCGCCGAGCTTCAGGCGTACGCATTGCCCGTCTTTCAGGTCGATGGCGGGAAATAGGATCATAGGTCTGTCCAATCGAGAGAGGCGAAAGCTCAGGGCTTCCAGCGCAGGAAATTCGAGATGAGGGCAAGGCCGAGGGCCTGGCTCTTTTCCGGGTGGAACTGCGAGCCGGCCTTGTTGCCGTTGGCGACGAAGGCGGTGACCGGACCGCCGTAATCCGCTTCGGCGACCACGTCGCCGGCGTTCTCGGCGGCCAGATGGTACGAATGCACGAAATAGGCGTGCAGGCCGCCTTCGCCAACCCGGATGCCGTCAAACAGCGGATGTTCGCGCTTGAGCGTGAGCGTGTTCCAGCCGATCTGCGGGATTTTCAGCGAGGTGTCGGCAGGCGCCATTTCGACGACATCGCCGGGGATCCAGCCGAAGCCGTGGGTGATGGTCTTTTCGAGCCCGCGCGACGACATCAGCTGCATGCCGACGCAGATGCCGAGGAACGGCCGGGCGGCCTGTTCCACCGCTTCGGTCAGCGCCTGCTCCATGCCGTCGACGGCGGCAAGGCCACGGCGGCAGTCGGCATAGGCACCGACACCCGGAAGCACGATGCGGTCGGCGCTCGCCACCCGCTCCGGCTTGTCGGTGAGGTCGATCTCGGCTGAAATGCCGGCTTCGCGAGCGGCCCGTTCGAAGGCCTTGGTGGCTGAGCGCAGGTTGCCCGAGCCGTAGTCGATGATGGCGACGCGCATCAGCGTTCTCCGTAGGAATCAAAAAGGCCGAGGCCGGGTCCGCCGTTTGAGGGCTTGCGCGCGGTCCAATCGGCCGGGGAAGGGGTGGCGGGCTTTGTCTCGCCCGGTGCCACGCTCGTGAAATAGATCTCTTCCGCCGTCTCCAGATTGGGTGCCGGCACGATGGAACGAAGCGTCCAGTCACGAGCCGTCAGGCTGCGTGCCACCAGAACTGGCCCTTCCAGCGCGACGAGCAGCCGCAGCGCGAGCTGCACCAGCACCGATGCAAGGAAACCGCCTGCGAGACTCGACAGGGAGATTAACGAAATCTGCAGAACAGCAACTGCGATTCCGATTGCCCATTGCCGCTTGAAGAGAAGCCAGAGCGCCGGGAAGAGAAAGGCGCCCCAGGAGAAGCCGTCGGCAACGAAGCGTGTTCGCTCGTCGTCGGCGCGCGCACCCGGCGGGGTGAGGATCAGGTAAGAAGCCATGGGTTCAGCCAGTGACTGGCCGCTTAGGCAAGGGTCCCCTTGGTCGAGGGAACGCGGCCGGCCTGGCGCGGGTCGATTTCGGTTGCGGTGCGGAGCACGCGGGCGACGGACTTGAAGCAGGTCTCGGCGATATGATGGTTGTTGGCGCCGTAGATGTTCTGGATATGCAGCGTGATCCCGGCATGCTGGGCGAGCGCCTGGAAGAACTCACGCACGAGTTCCGTGTCGAAGGTGCCGATCTTCGGCGCGCTGAAGGCAACGTTCCAGACGAGGAACGGCCGGCCGGAAACGTCCACTGCCGCGCGGGTCATCGTCTCGTCCATGGCAAGGTCGAGCGAGGCGTAACGGGCGATGCCGCGCCGGTCGCCGAGCGCCTTGGCGAGCGCCTGGCCGATGGCAATGCCGGTGTCCTCGACCGTATGGTGGTCGTCGACATGCAGGTCGCCGTCGGTCTTGATCTCCATGTCGATGAGCGAATGGCGGGCGAGCTGGTCCAGCATATGGTCGAAGAAGCCGACACCGGTCGAAATCTTCGAAACGCCGGTGCCGTCGATGTTGACCGATACGGACACCGCGGTCTCGTTGGTTTTACGCGAAACCTGTGCGGTGCGGCTGGACGTGGCTTCTGCCATCGGGCTCTCCTGTATGCGCCAGTGCGGGGGGAGGAAAGTCTGTGCGGTTTCCTCATCTCGCGCTCGCTTGCGATCTCGGCCGCTCCTTATCAGGCAAATGCTGAAATATCCAGAACTTGAGCGTTGATTCGAATCATCCGACACCGGGCCCTGAACGAAGATTGCACCCTCGGGCGGTTGCCATTTGCAAATGTGTCTGCCGTACTTACATAGGCCTCAAGCAACCAGGCTCGTGTCACGAGCCGCAACGCCCCAAGTAAACGCCCCCAAGTATCAGGGGCCGACAGGTATCTTCATGAGTGAACACAATCCCTACGGAACGATGCATGCGACGACCATCATCACGGTACGCAAGGATGGCAAGGTGGTGATGGCCGGCGACGGCCAGGTGAGCCTCGGCCAGACCGTGATGAAGAGCAATGCGCGCAAGGTGCGGCGTCTCGCGAAGGGCGACGTGATCGCCGGCTTTGCCGGCGCGACCGCCGACGCCTTCACGCTGCTCGAAAGGCTCGAGGCCAAGCTTGAACAGTACCCCGACCAGCTGATGCGCGCGGCGGTCGAACTTGCCAAGGACTGGCGCACCAACAAGTATCTGCGCAATCTCGAAGCGATGATGCTGGTCGCCGACAAGTCGATAACCCTGGCGATCACCGGCAATGGCGACGTACTTGAGCCGGAACACGGCACCATCGCCATCGGCTCCGGCGGCAACTACGCCTTTGCCGCAGCGCGCGCCCTGATGGACAGCGACAAGTCGGCCGAGGATATCGCCCGGCGGGCGCTGCAGATCGCCGGGGACATCTGCGTCTATACCAACCACAATATCGTGGTGGAGACGTTGGATGCCGAATGAGCCCAAGCATGTCAGCTTCGCGCCGGTGGTTGATGACCATCTGCCGCTGCTGCATGCCTGGCTGAGTGAACCGCATGTGCGGCAATGGTGGGGCGATCCGGACAAGGAAGTGGAACTGATCCGCGAAGGCTGCGCGACCGGAGAGGTGGAGGGCTTCATCTTCCACGTGGCCGGCGAGCCGGCTGGCTACATCCAGTCCTGGATGCCTTTTCAGTACCCGGACGAGGAGCCCTGGGCGAAGGATCTGCCGGCCGATGTGCCCGGTATCGATATCTTCGTCGGCCCTGCGGAATTGACGGGCAGGGGTGTCGCCTCGCTGGCGCTGCGAGCTTTTGCCGAACGGCTCTTTGCCGCCGGCGCGCCCCGAATCGTGATCGACCCTGATGCGGGCAACCGCCGGGCGGTCAGCGCCTACACCAAGGCCGGCTTCGTGCCCTACGCAGAATGGATAGATGTATCTGGTCGCACGCTCCTGATGGAACTGACGCGGACCGAATTTGAGAGGACTACATGAGTACGTTTTCACCCAGAGAGATCGTGTCGGAACTCGACCGTTTCATCATCGGCCAGAACGACGCTAAACGCGCCGTCGCCATTGCGCTACGCAACCGTTGGCGCCGCCAGCAGCTCGGCGACGAGCTGCGCGATGAGGTCATGCCGAAGAACATCCTGATGATCGGCCCGACCGGTGTCGGCAAGACCGAGATTTCCAGGCGTCTGGCCAAGCTCGCCGGCGCGCCCTTCGTCAAGGTTGAGGCGACCAAGTTCACCGAGGTCGGCTATGTCGGCCGCGACGTCGAGCAGATCATCCGTGACCTCGTCGAGGTCGGGATCGGCCTCGTGCGCGAAAAACGCCGCGCCGAAGTCAAGGCCAAGGCGCACCAGAACGCCGAAGAGCGCGTGCTCGATGCACTGGTCGGCGCCACGGCCTCGCCGGCGACGCGCGATTCGTTCCGCAAGAAGCTGCGCGCCAACGAACTCGACGACAAGGAGATCGAGGTCGACCTCGCCGAGACCGGTGCGCCGGGTGGTTTCGAAATTCCGGGCATGCCGGGCGCCAATATCGGTGTGCTCAACCTTTCGGAAATGTTCGGCAAGGCGATGGGTGCCCGCACCAAGAAGGTCAAGACGACGGTCAAGGCCTCCTATGAGCTGCTCATCAACGACGAGTCGGACAAACTGCTCGACAACGAGCAGATCCAGCGCGAGGCAATGCGCGCGGCCGAAGACGACGGCATCGTCTTTCTCGACGAGATCGACAAGATCGCCTCGCGTGAGGGCGGCATGGGCGCCGGCGTGTCGCGCGAAGGCGTGCAGCGCGACCTGTTGCCGCTCGTTGAAGGCACGACGGTTGCGACGAAGTATGGACCGGTCAAGACCGACCACATCCTGTTCATCGCTTCCGGCGCCTTCCATGTGGCAAAGCCCTCGGACCTGCTTCCGGAATTGCAGGGCCGTCTGCCGATCCGCGTTGAGCTCCGTGCGCTCACCAAGGAAGATTTCCGCCGGATCCTGACGGAAACCGAAGCGAGCCTCATCCGCCAGTACAAGGCGCTCTTGGACACGGAAGAGGTGAAGCTCGACTTCACCGACGACGCGATCGATGCGCTCGCCGATGTCGCGGTGCAGCTGAATGCCAGTGTCGAGAACATCGGCGCCCGCCGCCTGCAGACGGTGATGGAGCGCGTACTGGACGAGATCTCGTTCAATGCGCCCGACAGCGCCGGACAGGCGGTGACGATCGACGCGGAGTATGTGCGCAAGCATGTCGGCGATCTCGCTGCCAACACCGATCTGTCGCGCTACATCCTGTGACATTTCGGTCGTCGAGGCGCGCAAACGCCCGCAACCCAGAATAGACCGGGCGCCTGTCTCTCGACAGGCGCCCGCATTTTTTCTAACACGGACACGGAAATTGATCGTGGCCCGGGCATCTTTCCGACATGATCTTGGCGTAAGAGCCGCCCCGCCGACCGAGGCAGCCTCCACCAGTCACAGGAAGAAGAGATCGTGCGTTTTACCGCCTGCATGCTCGCTATCGCCACGTTTTGCCTGACCGCAAGCCAGACAATCGCGGCGACCGCCGTTCCGCCGGGCAACCGCAACGTCGAGCAGCCCGGTATCCCCGGCGCTTCCGTGCGCCGAACCAAGGCCGGCCGCACCTCCTTCGATGCCAAGTTCGAGAAAGTCCGGGATCTGCTGGCGACCGACAAACAGCTGATCAGCAAGATCAAGTCCGTGTCGCGCGCCTATGGCATCGCGCCGATCCACATGGTCGGCGCCATCGTCGGCGAGCATACCTACAATGTCGACGCCTATGACCGGCTGCAGTCCTATTACGTCAAGGCGGCCGCTTACGCCGGCAACAGCTTCCAGTTCGGCTATGATGGCGAAACGGTCGCCGAGTTCGTCGCCCGGCCGCAATTTTCCGAATGCGGTGCCAAGAAGGGTGCCTATGCGCTCTGGAGCTGCCGCGAGCGGGTCTGGGACAACGACTTCCGCGGCAAGTCGGTTGGCGGCAAGTCCTTCCCGAACAACCGCTTCAGCGCCGTTTTCTTCCAGCCGTTCTTTGCCGGCCAGACCTTCGGCCTCGGCCAGATCAACCCGCTGACGGCGCTGATGCTGACCGACATCGTCGCAAAGACGTCGGGCTACGACCGCCTCGATGAAAACAACGCCGCTGGCGTCTATGAGGCGATCATGGATCCGGATGTGTCGCTCGCCTATATGGCGGCCTCGATCCGCCATTCGATCGACGCCTACAAGTCGATCGCCGGCCTCGACATTTCCGACAATCCCGGCATCACGGCGACGCTCTACAATGTCGGCAATCCGGACGGCCGCGCAGCTGCCCTTGCCGCCAAGATCCAGAGCGGACAAGCGCAATGGCCGGAGGAGAATTATTACGGCTGGCTCGTCAACGACAAGCTTTCGGAGCTTGAAAGCCTGTTGTGATTCACGTGAAGCACTTTCCTTGATTGCGCCGTAAAAACCTGAAATCATTGGCGCAATCGAGAAAGGCAATCACCATGGACATGCGTCCGGAGCCCTTCGAACCGCCGGCTCCCGTTCCTCGAGTGGGCATCCCTTCCTACCTGCAGATCATCAGGACGGTCTTACGCAATCCGCTCGAACTGTGGGGCGAGCCATCCTACACCTTGCCCTGGATCGAGACGAAGTTCGTCACCCAGCGCACTTTGATCGTCAACGATCCCGGTCTCATCCGTCACATCCTCGTCGACAATGTCGGCAACTACGAAATGTCGAAGGTTCGCCGGCTGATCCTCAGGCCGATCCTGCGCGACGGCTTGCTGACGGCCGAAGGCGAGGTCTGGAAGCGCTCGCGGAAAGCCATGGCGCCGGTGTTCACACCGCGCCACGCCAAGGGTTTCGCAGGCCAGATGTTGCGAAGCTCGGAAGCATTCGTCGAGCGCTATGCCGGCGCCAAGACAGCTCCGTTCACGACCAACATCGCCAACGACATGACGGAACTCACCTTCGACATTCTTGCCGAAACGCTGTTTTCCGGTGAGGTGGCGGTGGAGCGGGAAGGGTTTGTCCAGAGCGTCGAGGAACTCCTGCACCGCATGGGCCGCGTCGATCCCATGGACATTCTGCTCGCGCCGGAATGGATACCGCGCCCAACCCGGATCGGCGGCAAGAAGGTGATGAACCGGTTCCGCTCGATCGTGTCCGAGACCATGGCGATCCGGCGGCGCAAGATGGCGGCGGATCCCGAGGGCACGCCCAAGGATTTCCTGACCCTGCTTTTGGAGATCGAGGGCAGTCAGGGCCTTTCGACTGCGGAGATCGAGGATAACATCCTGACCTTCATCGGTGCCGGGCACGAGACAACCGCCCGGGCGCTCGCCTGGACGCTCTATTGCATCGCCAACACGCCGGCCTATCGCGAGACGATGGAGGCCGAGATCGATGCCGCGATCGCAAGCGGTGCCGATCCGGTCGAATGGCTCGGCCTGATGCCGCATGTCCTTGCCGCCTTCGAGGAGGCGATGCGGCTCTATCCGCCGGCGCCGTCGATCAACCGGGCCGCGATCGAAGAGGACGAGTGGACTTCCCCCACCGGAAAGCGGGTACGCATCCCCAAGGGCATCGCGGTGCTGATCATGCCGTGGACGCTGCACCGCCACGTTCTTTACTGGGATAAGCCCCGCGCGTTCATGCCCGAGCGTTTCCTGCCGGAGAACCGCGAGAAGCTGCATCGTTACCAATATTTGCCCTTCGGCGCCGGCCCGCGCGTCTGCATCGGCGCCACTTTCGCGCTACAGGAAGCCGTGATCGCGCTCGCCGTGATGATGCATCGCTACCGTTTCGATCTGACCGAGGAGACAAATCCCTGGCCGGTGCAGCGCCTCACTACTCAACCGCGGGGCGGGTTGCCGATGAAGGTGTCGGTTCGCTGAAGGTCTTGCCGGGGATCGGCGACTGTACCGAGCGCACCGGCGAGTCGGCCGGCTTCGGCTGCTGCAGTATCTTCGACGGTTTCTTGATCGTCTTGATCTGGGCGCAGGTGGCGTCGCCGACATTGTCGCACGGTTTGTAGACGACAATCTCGCTTCCGGCACCATCGTCCCACACCGCCTGGATCGTCAGCGTCTTCGCGGTGTCGGCCGGCAGCGAGATATAGACATACTCGGCCGTCTCATCGGCCGGCAGGTTGAACGGGATCTGCGGATTGCACTTCGCCAGCGGAAAGCGCTGATCGAGCGTGTCCGAATTGATCGAATATCGAATTTCCGATAGCCGGCAATGCATCGTCTGCAATGCGGTGAAGTAGATCAGTTGCCGGTCGTCATAGTCGCGAAACTGCACCCAGCCGGTCTGCTTGTTGGCGTCGAGCATCGCCTTGTAGATCGCGACATCCGGAAGTTGCGGCTTGTACTCTTCTTCCTCCGCGTCCTGTGCTTGGGCCAGGTTCAGCGGAAACCAGATGAAAGCGGCAAACGGGAGCCAGACGAAAATAGACGGACGGCGGCCTTCGAGCATGCGCAGGTGTCCCCATCTTTTGACCCGTGTCGCCCAGTTGATCATCTATGTCTGCGGCACGATGGTTTTCTCTTGAAATATGTCATATCACCGCATCGATCCCCATTGAACCCGGGGCCTTGCGCCCCGCGCGAATTCCGGACTGCGCGAATTGACCTCTCATTTTCTTCTCGGCATCGACACCGGCGGCACCTATACCGACGCCGCTCTCTTCTCGGAAACGCAAGGGGTGGTCGCCAAAGCCAAGGCGCTGACGACCCGCCACGACCTCGCAGTCGGTATTTCCGGCGCGGTCGAAGCGGTGCTCGATCAGGCGAAAGTGCCGGTTTCTGCAATCAGCATGGTCTCGCTGTCGACGACGCTTGCGACCAATGCGCTCGTCGAAGGGCAGGGCGGCCGCGCCGGTCTTGTCATGATCGGCTTTGGCCCCGACGATCTGAAGCGCGATGGTCTCTTGGAGGCGCTGGGCTCCGATCCGGTGATCTTCCTGCCGGGCGGCCACAATGTGCACGGCGGCGAAACCCCACTCGACATGAGCGAGCTCGATGCCACGCTGCCGGCGCTTGCCGGCCAGGTCTCCTCCTTCGCCATTGCCGGCTACTTCGCCGTTCGGAATCCGGATCATGAAAAGCGCGTCCGCGACCGCATTCGCGAAGTCTCGCATCTGCCGGTGACCTGCAGCCATGAACTGTCCTCGAAGCTCGGCGGCCCGCGCCGTGCCTTGACGACCCTGCTCAACGCCCGGCTGGTGTCGATGATCGACCGGCTGATCGGCTCCTGTGAAGGCTTCCTGAAGGCGCGCGGCATCGACGTGCCGATGATGGTGGTGCGCGGCGACGGAGCCTTGATCTCGGCGGAGGAGGCGCGGCTGCGCCCGATCGAGACGATCCTCTCCGGTCCGGCCGCAAGCCTTGTCGGCGCGCGGCATCTGACCGGCCTCGACAATGCGGTGGTCTCCGACATCGGCGGCACCACGACCGATGTCGCGGTACTCGAGGGCGGGCGTCCGCGGCTCGATGCCGAAGGCGCCGTTGTCGGCGGCTTCCGCACCATGGTCGAGGCGGTGGCGATGCGGACCTACGGCCTGGGCGGCGATTCGGAAGTGCGCATCAACGACCGCGGCTTGAAGGCGAAGATCGATCTCGGCCCGCGCCGGCTGATGCCGCTCAGCCTCGCGGCCGCCCTGCATGGCGACGCCGTCATCTCGGTGCTCGAAAAGCAGATGCGCGCCCAGCATACCGGGCGCAACAATGGCCGGTTTGCGGTCCGCACCGGCCTGCCGGATCATCTTGCCAGCGGCCTGCAACCGCAGGAGCAGGCGCTCTATGAGCGCATCGGTGCGGTTCCGCTGGCGTTGGAGACCCTGTTGGTCTCGACCCCGCAGAAGGCGACGCTCGATCGGCTGGTGGGGCGCGGGCTCGTGCATATCTGTGGCCTGACGCCGTCGGACGCCATGCATGTGCTCGGCCGGCAATCGCAATGGAACCTTGAAGCGGCTCAGCTCGGCATTCAGCTTGCAGCGCGCACCCGCGACGGCTCCGGTCAGCCAATCGCTTCCTCCCCGGAAGCCATGGCGCAGATGATCGTCGACCGGCTGACGCGGCAATCCTCGGAGGTCATCCTGCAGGCCTGTCTCGGCGAGGATGGTGCCGGTGCCATCGATCCAGCCGTTTCGCAGGCCGTCGACCGGGCGCTCACGCGCACGCCGGGCATCGTCCGCTTCTCGCTTGGTCTCGACCGTCCGCTCGTCGGCCTCGGCGCTTCGGCGCCGGTTTATTACCCTGATATCGCCGAGATGCTCGGAACGGATGCCGCCATTCCCGAAGAGGCCGGCGTCGCCAATGCCGTTGGCGCCGTGGTCGGCCAGGTCAGCGCTACGGTCACGGTTTTCGTGACGATGCCGGAGGAAGGCATCTTCGTCGTCAACGGTGCCGGGGCCAGCGAACGGTTTCTCGACCAGGAACAGGCTTTCGGCGCCGCCCGGCGGCGAGCCGAAGCCGTGGCGCTGGAAACGGCGCGCACCAATGGAGCGGACGATCCCGCTTCGATGCTGCGCGAGGAAATCGATGCGCCGGAAGTCGAGGGCAGCCGCAAGCTGATCGAGGCCCGGTTCATCGCGTCCGCCAGCGGACGTCCGCGCATTGCCCACGACTGATCTTTTCCATTTCGGAAACAATTCTTCGCATCCTTGCAGAATTGACAGGGAATGAATTGGTGAGAAACTGCGGCCGTTTCACGCGCGCGTTGCGCATGGGCTGGTCCGCGATCGGCTACAGGCGCAAGATCAACATGTTGGGGCGTTCTCATCGCATCCGTCCGGATCGGTGACGCTCCTTACGTCTATTTCAAGGAGTTGGCAGATGGACCGCATTGAGAAGTTTGGGTTGAAGATAGATGCGGGTCTCCATCGCTTCCTGGTGGAAGAGGCGATGCCGGGCACCGGCATCGATGCAGAACATTTCTTCGAGCAGCTTTCCGCCCTCGTGCACGATCTGGCGCCGAAGAACCGGGCGCTGCTCGCCAAGCGCGACGAGCTGCAGGCCAAACTCGACGCCTGGTACAGGCAGAACGGCGCCCCCAGCGACATCGAGACCTACCAGGCCTTTCTCCGCGATATCGGCTACCTGCTGTCGGAAGGTGGCGACTTCAGCGTTTCGACCGCCAATGTTGATCCGGAAATCGCGACGATCGCCGGTCCGCAGCTCGTCGTCCCGGTCATGAATGCGCGCTATGCGCTCAACGCTGCCAATGCGCGCTGGGGCTCGCTCTATGACGCGCTCTACGGCACGGATGCGATTTCGGACGCCGATGGCGCCGAGAAGGGCCGCGGTTACAATCCAAAGCGCGGCGCCAAGGTCATCGCCTGGGCACGCGACTTCCTCGATGCCAGCGCCCCGCTGGCGAAGGGTAACTGGGCCGACGTCACCTCGCTCAAGGTTGCGGGTGGCGCGCTGGAGATTGGCCTTAAGGACGGCTCGAACACGACGCTGCGCAACGCCGCTCAATTCGCCGGCTATTCCGGCGCCGAAGGCACGCGGTCGGAGATCGTTCTCCGGCACAATAATCTGCATGCGATCGTCGTCCTCGACGCCTCCACGCCGATCGGCAAGGAGGACCCGGCCGGTATCTCGGACGTCATCCTCGAATCGGCGATCACCACGATCATGGATTGCGAAGATTCGGTCGCGGCCGTCGATGCCGAAGACAAGGTCGTCGTCTACGGCAACTGGCTCGGCCTGATGAAGGGCGACCTCGAAGAAGAAGTCGCCAAGGGCGGCAAGACCTTCACCCGCCGCCTCAATGCCGACCGCACCTATCAGGCCGCTTCAGGCGGCACGCTGTCGCTCCCCGGCCGGTCGCTGATGCTGGTCCGCAATGTCGGACACCTCATGACGAATCCGGCTATCCTCGACCGCGACGGCAAGGAAGTGCCCGAGGGTATCATGGACGCCATGGTCACCGCGCTGATTGCCCTGCACGATATCGGCAACGGCGGCCGCCGCATGAACTCCCGCGAGGGATCGATGTATGTCGTCAAGCCGAAGATGCACGGACCGGAAGAAGTCGCCTTTGCCTGCGAGATCTTCACGCGCGTCGAAAAGGCGCTCGGCATGCCAGCCAACACCATGAAGATGGGCATCATGGACGAGGAGCGCCGCACCACGGTCAACCTCAAGGAATGCATCCGCGCTGCCCGCGAGCGCGTCGTCTTCATCAACACCGGCTTCCTCGATCGCACCGGCGACGAGATCCATACCTCGATGGAAGCCGGCCCGATGATCCGCAAGGGCGACATGAAGCAGGCCGCCTGGATCGGCGCGTACGAAAACTGGAACGTCGATATCGGCCTCGAGTGCGGCCTTTCCGGCCACGCCCAGATCGGCAAGGGCATGTGGGCCATGCCCGATCTGATGGCAGCGATGCTCGAGCAGAAGATCGCCCACCCGAAGGCCGGCGCCAACACCGCCTGGGTTCCGTCGCCGACGGCCGCGACGTTGCATGCGACGCATTACCACCGCGTCAATGTCGCCGAGGTCCAGGCAAGCCTGAAGAGCCGCACCCGCGCCAAGCTCTCCGACATTCTGTCGGTGCCGGTTGCGGTCCGGCCGAACTGGACGCCGGAGGAGATCCAGCGCGAACTCGACAACAACGCTCAAGGGATCCTGGGCTACGTCGTGCGCTGGGTCGACCAGGGCGTCGGCTGCTCGAAGGTGCCCGACATCAACAATGTCGGCCTGATGGAAGACCGCGCGACGCTGCGCATCTCCGCCCAGCACATGGCCAACTGGCTGCACCACGGCGTCGTCACCGAAGCCCAGGTCGTCGACACGATGAAGCGCATGGCCGCCGTCGTCGACGGACAGAACGCCGACGATCCGCTCTATGTCGCGATCGCCGGCAATTTCGACGGCTCGATCGCCTTCCAGGCGGCCCTCGACCTGGTTCTCAAGGGTCGCGAGCAGCCGAACGGCTACACCGAGCCAGTCCTCCACCGCCGTCGGCTGGAGCTGAAGGCGCTGAACGCCGCCCGATTCATCCCTGACGTCTGAATATTGGTGCAGGGCCGTGTGTTCGTCTGAACGCACGGCTCTGTTTTTTCAAGCGCGGTCCCAGCCTCCATGCGCCCGCCAGTCGTCTCCGCCGGTGGCCTAAAATTCGGCCCAGCCGTCTGTGGCGAGTGCGGCGTTGCCCTGTGTTGCATAGACGGCTGGTCGCCGGGCTGCCTGGGCAACAGTCCGCCCCTGGTCGCGGACTGCGGTTGCAGCGGCTGCCGGGGCAGGAGGCCTCGATCCGCCCTTTGCCTGCGTCTCGCCGGCGAGGATGAAGCGTCCGATCAGGTTACGCAGGTTGGTACCTTCCTGCGCCAGGGTGGCGGAGGCGGCATTGGCTTCCTCGACCATCGCCGCGTTCCTCTGCGTCACCTGATCCATTTGGTTGACGGCCGTGTTGACCTCGCTCAAGCCCACGGACTGTTCCCGGGCGGACGTGGCGATCGCAGCCATATGTTCGTTGATGGTGATTACATGCGCCTCGATCGTTTGCAGCGCTTCGCCGGTGTCGCGCACCAGGCGCACGCCGTTTTCGACCTCCTGGCTCGATGTGCGGATGAGATCCTTGATTTCCTTCGCGGCCTTGGCCGAGCGCTGGGCAAGTTCGCGCACTTCCTGGGCGACCACGGCAAAGCCTTTGCCCGCTTCGCCGGCCCGCGCCGCCTCGACGCCGGCGTTCAGCGCCAGGAGGTTCGTCTGGAAGGCGATCTCGTCGATGACGCCGATGATGCTGGATATCTGGCTGGAGGATTCTTCGATCCGCCGCATCGCCTCGACGGCATTGGCGACGACGACGGCCGACTGGGCCGCGCTGGTCTTCGCCTCGCCGGCGACGTCGCGCGCCTCCTCCGTCCGTCTCGAAGAGTTGCTGACATTGGCGGTGATCTGGTCGAGCGCGGCGGCTGTCTCCTCGAGCGCCGCGGCCTGCTGTTCGGTCCGCTTGGAGAGATCGTCGGCGCTCTGGCTGATCTCGCGCGTGCCCATGCCGATGTTGCCGGCGCTGTCGGCGACAGCCAGCAGCGCGTCGTTCAACTGTCCGGCGGCCTTGTTGAGGTCATGCCGCAGCTGTTCGAACTCGGCGGCGAAGGGCTCGTGCAGCCGAACGGCGAGATCGCCATTGGCAAGCCGCTGCAGCCCGGCGGCAAGACCGGCGGTCGCTTGCGTCAGCCGCTGCTGTGCGTCCTGTTCCGCCTGTCTCTGCACGCGAACGCGCTCGGCCTCGCCGGTGCGGCGAGTCTCCTCGGCCTCCGCCTGCAGCCGCAGATTCGATCGCGCGGCCTCCCGGAAGGACTGGATGGCACGGGCCATGTCGGCGATCTCGTCCTTGCCGTTTACCGGCTCGTCGGCATCTTCGACGTGGCCGTCGATCAGCCGGCGCATGGCGGCGATCTGGCGCCCGAGCGGTCCGACGACGCCGCGCAGCACCACAAGGAAGGTGCCGCCGGCAAGCGCCATGACGAGAACGATGATGGCAATGCTGAGCGTCTGCACCGTTTCGAACTCGCGATGCTTGGCTTCAAAGGCCGTGCCGGAAAGTTCGACCTGCAGGTCCGAGATCTCGGAGATCGTCGCCGTCAGCGGATCGATTGTCGCATAGAGCTTGTCGCGCACGAAGGCATCGAGTGCCTTCTCGTCCTTGGCTGAGAGAATTTGCGTCAGCGCCATGATCGAATCCATCGCAACGACCATCTGGCTCCGCGCATTGTCGACGAGCCGTCGTTCCTCATCGGTCATCGAGGTTGCCGCATAGGCATCCCAGTTGGTCTTGATCGTCTCTCGCGCGGCATTGACCGAGGCAAGCCCGCTCTCCATCGTTTCGTTGCCGTTGCGGACCTTGTGTGCAGCATCGACGATCGAGACTGCAAAGGCATCGGAAGTCGCCTTGAGGTTCTTTAGCGGCACGATGCGATCGGCATAGACCGCATCCATCATGTCGCCGGTTTCCGACAGCGTGCTCTGACTGTAAATGGCGATGCCGATGGCTATGGATGACAGAAGCGCAATCGCGCCGATAAGCTTGGTCTTGATCAGCATGCCAGTCCCTCCCGAGCGGAATTTCTGGGCACACTCTTTCGTTTGTTTAGATAACGCTTACTTAATAAGCGGCTGAATTTAAGTCGAATTTGAACTTTTCCGCGTCACGCAGCCGGTTTTCGCGACCCTGATTTGAGGGTGTTTTCGAACGGCAACTGTGCGTGGTTGAAGCGCTCCGTTGCAGCATCGCATCACCGGCAAATGGTGGTTGAGTAACGACGTAAAAAAAGCCGCCGACTGGTGTCGGCGGCTTCGGATGGCTGATGCAGCCCGGTTACTGCTGGACGACGACGCGGGCGTTCTTGCCGGGGCGAACGCGCGAATAGAGATCGATGATGTCCTGGTTGATCAGGCGGATGCAGCCGGACGAAGCGGCGGTGCCGATCGACGACCATTCCGGCGTACCGTGCAGGCGGAACAGCGTGTCCTTGCCCTGGTCGTTGAAGAGATAGAGTGCGCGGGCGCCGAGCGGGTTCTTGAGGCCGGGACCCATGCCTTCCTCGACATACTTGGCGACTTCCGGCTTGCGCTCGGCCATTTCCTTCGGCGGATGCCACATCGGCCATTCCTGCTTCCAGGCAATGTAGGCTTCGCCTTCCCATGCAAAGCCGGCCTTGCCGACGCCGATGCCGTAACGAACGGCCTTGCCGCCGGGCAGCACGTAATAGAGGAAACGATTCGGCGTGTTGACGACGATCGTTCCAGGGCGCTCGCTGGTGGTGTAGTCGACGATCTGGCGATGGAACCGGGTATCGACCTTGTTGATCGGAATGGCGGGCAGCGCGTAACCGTGATCCTCAACTGCGCCATAATCGCCGTTGAAAATCTGATTCGTAGCGACCGTTTGCGCTACGGGAGCGGGTTCGTTCGCAGCCGTTTCGGGCTTGGACGATGTCGTCGAGCAGCCGGCAACAGCGAGTGTCGCCGCGAGGCCGCACAAGAGGAAGGCATTGCGGAAGCGCATGGGAGTCTCTTAAAAAAGAAGCGAAGTAAAAACTGGGTCGCCGCGACCGTCAGTGACTACGGTTATTTTCGATTAGTCTGTGCTATGCAAGAGATTGCGCGGCTACAAATTGGCTGGAAAGTGCAAATTCCATGACCCTTGTTTTTTTGCAACAAAATGACCGGCCCAAAGGGACACCGGGCGCATGACCATCCTCTCCATCCATGACGACAACCCGCTGATCGACGGCCGACAGTCGAATCGCGCGATGATGGTGCGTCGCGGCGTGCAGCGGCTTTTCGCTGAACTGCGCCATTCCGTCCTGCCTGAACTGACGCTGGCGAGCGGGAGGCGCGCCGACCTGATCTCGCTGTCGGTCAAGGGCGAAATCTGGATTGTCGAGATCAAGACCTCGATCGAGGACTTTCGCGTCGACCGCAAATGGCCGGATTACCGGCAGCATTGCGACCGGCTGTTCTTCGCAACCCATGCCGGCGTGCCGCTCGATATCTTCCCCGAGGAATGCGGCTTGCTGCTTTCGGATGGTTATGAAGGGCACATCGTTCGCGAGGCGCCCGAACACAAACTGCCGCCGGCGACGCGCAAATCGGTCTTGCAGCTCTTTGCCCGCACGGCGGCGCAGCGCCTGATGCTTGCGGAGTGGGCAGCCGAGCGCAACGGCGAACTCGGCGATCAGATCGGCGACATCCTCACGGGCAACCGCGACAGCGGCGGCTGACGCCGTTACTTCGGCGCGCGCTTTGCAAGAATGCGTTGCAGCGTCCGGCGATGCATGTTGAGGCGGCGCGCCGTTTCCGAAACATTGCGCTCGCACATCTCATAGACACGCTGGATGTGTTCCCAGCGAACCCGATCGGCCGACATCGGGTTTTCCGGCGGCTCGACGCGCTCGCCCTGGCGCTGAACGAGCGCCGCAAAGATGTCGTCTGCATCGGCCGGCTTGGCAAGATAGTCGACGGCGCCGAGCTTCACGGCGTTTACGGCGGTGGCAATATTGCCGTAGCCGGTCAGCATGATCATGCGCGTGTCATCGCGCCGTCCGCGGATCGCCTCGATCACGTCGAGACCGCTGCCATCACCGAGCCGAAGGTCGATGACGGCATATTTCGGCGGGTTGCCCTTGGCCTTGGCAATGCCTTCAGCCACTGATTCGGCAATGTCGACTGAAAAGCCGCGGGCTTCCATGGCGCGGGCAAGGCGCCTGAGGAAGGGTGCGTCGTCGTCGACGAGCAGCAGGGTGCGGTCCGGTCCGATCAGTTCGGCGTCCTGTGCGGGTGTGCTGGGCGAAGCTGTCGATTTGTCGGTCATTCTGGAATCCTTGAGCGAAAACCTGCGCTTTCGCCGAGATTATAGGTTTCTTCTGGTCTCGTTCAATAAACTGCGAAATGTCATTTCGCCAGTTTCGTATCCATCAGGGCGCGCGGCCATTCGACGCTGACCCGGGCGCCTGGCCTGTCGGGTCCGCCATTTTCGAAGCGCAGGCGCGCGCCCGAACGTTCAAGCAGGGTCTTGGCGATGAAGAGGCCGAGCCCGAGGCCACCGGCGCTGTCGTCCTTCTGCCGCCGCGTCACATAGGGCTCGCCGATGCGCTGCAGGATATCCGGGGCGAAGCCGTCGCCATCGTCCTCGATCGTCACTTTCACGCGGTCCGCGGTGTGCTCGACCGTCACGGCAACTTCCTTCTTGGCATAGTCGACAGCATTTTCGAGCAGGTTGCCGAGCCCATAAAGGATGCCGGCATTGCGGTTGCCGACCGGCTCGGTGGCGCGGTCACCTTTCTCGACGAGATTGATGTGGATGCCGAACTCGCGGTGCGGCGCCATCACCTCTTCGATCAGCGACGACAGCGGCAGCATCCGCATGTGCTCCTCGCTTTCGGAGGAGAGCGTCGTCAGCCGCTTCAGGATATCGCGGCAGCGTTCGCTCTGGCTGCGCAGCAGATGCACGTCCTCGCCGAAGCGTGGATCGTTACCAAGCTCGCGCTCCATCTCCTTGGCGACGACACTGATGGTCGCCAGCGGCGTGCCGAGTTCGTGAGCGGCCGCTGCCGCCAGTCCATCGAGTTGCGACAGGTGCTTTTCCCGCTGCAGCACGAGTTCTGTCGCCGTCAGAGCCTCCGACAGTTCGCTCGCTTCCAGGGAGACGCGGTAGGTGTAGAAGGCGGCAAAGGCGGTCATCGAGACGATCGCAAACCAGATGCCGGCGGTCAAAACCCGCGGCATCAGGAGAACCGTGCCCGGATACCAGGGCAGTGGAAAAGGCGAGAAGGCAAGTGCTGTGATCGCGATCACCGCAAGGCCGGCAAGGATGATGCTGTGCGATTTCGGCTGCGATGCCGAAGAGATGATGACGGGGACGCAGAGAAGCGGTGCGAAGGGATTGGTAAGTCCGCCGGTGATGAACAAGAGCCCGGTGATCTGCGCGAGATCGAGGCCAAGCAGCGCGAAAGCGGCCGGCGGCTGCAGCCGGTGGGTCGGCGGATAGCGCAGCGTCACATAGGAGTTGACCAGCGCCAGGCTCGCGATCAGCACCAGGCAGGAAATCAGCGGCAGCGGAAACTGCAGCCAGAAGGCGGTGGTGAGGACGGCGATCGACTGGCCGCCGACGGCAAGCCAGCGCAGCCGGACGAGCGTCTGCAGGCGCAGGCTGCGGTTACTGGTCTGGTCGTTGTTGTGTTCGAGCGCAACTGTGGTCATTCGTGCCTGCATTCCAGTCATCGGAGGTTTCGTCTCATGTACCACGCGGCTTTGCCCGTGTCGTCGGCGCCGCATCGGCCGGATCTTCGGGCCAAGGGTGTTTCGGGTAGCGTCCGCGCATGTCCGCCCGCACATCCCGCCACGAGCCCGCCCAGAAACCGGGCAGGTCCCGCGTCGTCTGGATCGGGCGATGGCCCGGCGAGATCAGTTCTAGCAGCAGCGGCAGGCGGCCGTCGCCGATCGCCGGGTGGATCTTCAGGCCGAAGAGCTCCTGCACGCGGATCGACAGAAGCGGCTCGTCGCCGTCGTAGTGAATTGGGTGCCTTTGCCCGGTCGGCGCCTCGAAATGCGTCGGGGCGAGTCTGCCGAGTTCCCGTTGCCGCTCGTGCGGAATGAGGGAGAGCAGGCCGTCCGAGAGGTTGGACGCCTTGATGTCGGCAATGGCTGTGACGCCATGCTGGAAAGGCACGAACCAGTCGTCGAGACGATCGAGCAGCGCCTGATCGGAGACATCCGGCCAGGGCTCGCCGATCGAGCGGTTGAGGAAGCCGATGCGGTCGCGCATCTGCATCGCCTCTTTCGAAAACGGCAAGACGGCGAGGCCGAGCTGGCGCACGCCGTCGGCAAGCGCGCGCGCGGCAGCTTCGCCGGTTGGCCTGGCAAGCGGCGCCTCCTCGAAGATGATCGCGCCGAGCCTGGTCACGCGGCGCGCGCGCACCTGCCGGCTTTGCCTGTCGAAGAAGCTCTGGTCTTCGCGGGTAATCGCTTCGGGCATATGCTCTTCGACCTCGGCCCGCGACAGTTCGGCGGCCGCCAGCACCCGCTGACCGCCGGCCCGTCCCGTGAGGTCAGCGATGACAAGCATCGGCGCGGCCGCAAGCCGCTCCGTCTCCGGGATCTCCGCGCCGCGTCCGTTCGCCATCACGAACCGGCCGCGGCCGCCGCGCTGAAGCGCGATGCGATCGGGGAAGGCATGCATCAGCAGCGCGCCCGGCTGGAACGGTTCGTTCGATTTCGGCGCGCCCTTCAGCTCCGCCGCCCTGCGGCGCGCCAGATTGCGCGAGGCCTCGGCGCGGTCGCCACGCTCCTGGCGGAAGCGGCGCAGCCGATCTTCGAGATCGATGCTGGTACCGCCGAGGCCCTGTTCGGTGAGCATGACCGCGAGCAGACACGCGGCTTCAGCCTGGCCCTCTTCGGCGGCGGCAACCGCCATTGCGGCGAGACGCGGCGGTAACGCCAGATCGCGGATCTTGCGACCTTTCGCCGTCAACGCGCCGGCTTGGTCGAGCGCGCCGAGCGATGCCAGTAATTTCCTGGCCTCGGTCAGCGTCGTTTCGGGCGGTGAGTCGATGAAGGCGAGGGTGGTTGGATCGCTGACGCCCCAGTGGGCACAGTCGAGCAGCAGGGCGGAAAGGTCGCTCGCAAGAATCTGCGGTGGCGTGAAGGCGGCAAGTGCTGCGGTCTGGCCGCTGTGCCAGAGGCGGATCGCGATGCCGGGTTCCGTCCGTCCCGCGCGGCCGGCGCGTTGATCGGCAGAGGCGCGCGAGACCCGCACCGTCTCCAGCCGGGTGATCCCGGTCGCGGCTTCAAAGACCGGCAGCCGCTGCAGGCCGCTGTCGACGATGATGCGCACGCCGTCGATGGTGATCGAGGTCTCGGCGATCGAGGTGGCAAGCACGATCTTGCGCGTGCCCTTGGGCGCCGGGCGGATCGCCGCATCCTGCTCCTTCTGGGTCAGGTTGCCGTAGAGCGGCACAATGGCCGTGTTTGCATCGAAGCGGTCCTGGAGCCGCGCGGCGACACGGGCGATCTCGGCCTGGCCGGGCAGGAAGGCGAGGACGGAGCCGTCTTCCGTGCGGTGCGCTTCAGCAATGGCGCGCACCATGGCATCCTCGACACTCTCCCCGCCGCGATCCTGGTAGCGGATGTCGATCGGATAGCTGCGGCCCTGGCTCTCTATGATAGGCGCGCCGCCGAGCAGGCCTGAGACCCGTTCGACATCGAGCGTCGCCGACATGACGATGATCTTGAGGTCGTCGCGCAGCGCCGCCTGTACGTCGACTGCCAGCGCGAGGCCGAAGTCCGCGTCAAGCGAACGCTCGTGGAATTCGTCGAACAGCACGGCCGCGACGCCCTTAAGTTCCGGGTCGTCGAGGATCATGCAAGCGAACACGCCTTCGGTCACGACTTCGATGCGCGTCCTGGCAGAGATGCGGTTGTCGAGACGCATGCGATAGCCGACGGTTTCGCCGACCTTCTCGCCGAGAAGCTCCGCCATGCGTCCGGCGGCAGCTCGTGCCGCCAGCCGCCGTGGTTCAAGCAGAATGATCTTGCCGCCCTTCGCCCAGTCCTGCTCGAGCAGGAAGAGCGGAACGAGCGTCGTCTTGCCGGCGCCGGGCGGAGCCGAGAGCACTGCCGACGGCCCTGCGGCGAGTGCGTGCGCCAATTGAGGCAGGACCTCGCGAACCGGCAGGGCAGGAAGATGTGTCGTCACGTCTGGGCCTCCGCCCCGTTTTCGATGTGGTGTGACGCTCTGCCGTCCGGATCGGGCGGAGCGTAGCGCACAAGAATGATCGATATACCGGCCATATGGTCATTGTGTCGGGCACGGCGAACATCACGCAAGTACGGTAAGAGGCCATGGAAGGGCAAGGCACCGCCCATTTGTGTGCTCTGCGAAGAGTAAGTTCGCATAGATCTGCGGCTGGAATCCAGGGCTGGCTGAGTGCTCGCTATATAGGGGAACGAGACGTCCTTCAGCTAAGGCAGCGCTCGCATCGTTCCGAGGCAAAACGACGATATTTGATGTCGTGAGCGATCCGGAAGGAATTTGACCGTTTGATCAAAGATTCGCGGTGCGATTCCGGAGGTTTTAGCTCCTCAAAATCGAGCGAGTTTATCAACAGTCGAAATAGTCATTTAGATTCAATGGCTTGTTCTTTTTTGAAGTTTTTTTGAAGATCGCTGTTGACGTGTTGGAGGATGGGGGTCTATAAGCCCGATCACTGACGAGGGCGGCGGCGCTGCTGGCGACGACGACCTTCGCTCTAGAGTTTCCCTGGTTGGCTGAGGCTGATTTTGGGGTCTGGGACGCGAGTTTCGGGCTTTGAGGAAACGGTTTGACGGACGGTGAGTTCGTCGGTTTTTTGACAATTGAATATAGAGAAAGAGAAACGTGGGCGGCGGAGCTCGTGAGGAACTCGAAAGGGTTCTTTCGGAAAGAGACTTTGGCGGTCA
>Ga0102592_1000241_pt1 | contig 119646 bp, 111 predicted proteins | sample AraplaCol_mMF_r2_FD_76861 | JGI IMG/M metagenome (GOLD analysis project Ga0102592, IMG submission 76861) | Arabidopsis root microbial communities from North Carolina, USA - plate scrape MF_Col_mMF_r2 (SPADES assembly) (version 2) | ecosystem: Host-associated > Plants > Roots > Endosphere...
GCAATGGATATTCCGGATAGATTTGACCCCGCGCGGATCGACGATGTGTCGTGGCCGGCCTTCAGCTTCATCACCGAGACGACATTCGTCGGCGAGTCCGAGCCGCATCGCCACCAGAAGGCGCAGTTGCTCTACGTCATCAGCGGCGTGCTGACGATGAGGGCGGCCGGCGGTGTCTGGACGGTGCCGCCGAATTGCGCGCTGTGGATTCCGGGCGGCACCGCCCATAGCGGGCGCGTCTGCGGCCATGTCAGGATCGGCAATCTCTATGTCGACGCGAAACTAACCGACGGACTGCAGGACGAATGCGGCATTCTCTTCGTTCAGCCTTTTCTGCGCGAGCTGATCTTTCGGCTGGAGCCGCGCCCCGATAGTCCGGATATCGCGCCCGAACGGCTTAACCGGCTGGTGGGCGTGCTTCTCGATGAACTGCGCGCCGCGCCGCTCGAGCCGATCCACCTGCCGATGCCCGCCGACCGCAGGCTGCAGCGGCTGACGGAGGCGATGGTCGCCGAGCCCGGCCTGCGCTTCACCATAGACGAATGGGGCGCGCGGGTCGGCGCCAGCAACCGCACGCTCAGCCGCCTGTTCCAGCGGGAGACGGGCATGTCCTTCATGCGCTGGCGCCAGCAGCTGCATATCGGCGTGGCGCTTCAGCGGCTGGCGGCCGGGCAGCTCGTGACCGTGATCGCCGGCGATCTCGGCTATGAAAGCGTCAGCGCCTTCATCGCCATGTTCCGCCGCATGCTCGGAACGACGCCGACGCGCTATTTCAGCGACCAGATGCCGGCGAGCCAGCACAGGCTGGAAATCACGGCGGACTGGCGCACGGAGCCGGGTGAGCGTGACGGCAGGGATGTTGCCAAGGGGTCGGCATCCAATCTGGTACCGTTCAGGCGGGAGCCGAACTGATATTTCCTAGCGAAGCCTAGAACAGCAGATCCACATTGTCATGAGACCGGGTGAGGGGCCGGCCCTCCAGGAAACGGCATGGACCGGGGCCGGCTGCCGTTGCCTGCAGCACCGAGACATCGCCTGAAGGGCTGATGTGAAGCGCCGACAGGATATTCGTTGCAAAGGCGCCGGTATCGATGGCAATCCGGTTCGGGAAGACCTCGACGCGTTCGCTCGCGGTGATCGTGTGCCCGTGAACGACGATCTTGCCGAACGAGGCGCTGGCATTCAGGAACTCGCCGCGTATCCACATCAGCGCCTGCGCCTCCTGTTCGGCCAGGGCAATGCCGGGCTTCAGGCCGGCATGGACGAGGATGTGGTGGTCGAGCTCGACATAGCGCTCGGCATCGCGCAGGCATTGCAGGCGTTCGTCTCCGAACCGGCTCCGGATCTCCTCTGCAGTGATGCTTGCCTCAAGGGGCAGGCCGAAGGAGAGCATGGTCTCGCTGCCTCCGAGGTCTCGCCAGTGGCTGACAAGATCTGCCCGCGCGACCGGGTCCGTCTCGTCGAGGATCAGAAGCGGGATGGCGTCATGGTTGCCGCATATCAGTTTCGAGCCCGGCCTGTCGCGCAGCGTCCGGATGACGAGATCCAGCGCCCTGAGGCTCTCCGGCCCGCGATCCATGATGTCGCCGAGGAAGACGATCCGGTAATCGATCCCTTCGTCACGCGCCTTGCCGGCAATGCCTGAGAGCATCTCCTCCAGCAGGTCGGCGCGACCGTGGATATCGCCGATGGCGAATGTGTGCAGAGAAGCGTTCCCGGTCATCGATGCCTGGCTCCGTTATGGCATTTGGTATGGCATTGTTCTTGAGCCGCGCCAAGCTGGAGACCGGGGGAACAGGGCGGGGCGGCCGAAATAGATTTGCGCGATGTTTGCGGGCGATTGCGGTTTGGAAAAGACCCCGCCCCAAACCCCTCTCCACAAGGGAGAGGGGCTTAACGTGCTGCTCCCTTTTTCCTCCACATCTACCGTCTCGGGGGAGAAACGCCGTGCTCAGGGTCAGGCCCTCCCGCTTGTGGGGAGGGGTTGGGGAGGGTTTTTCTTTCGGGCTGCAGACCGGACAGAAAGTTCCGCGGGCTCGCCGAGGCCGAACGCCAGCCACAGGTTTAGAAATGCGCCGAACCGACGCCGCTCACGAGGGTTTTCCGGCCCTCTTGACCAGCCGCCACCGGCCTTGCCCGATCGCCTGGCGATTGGCGATCTTTTCGGGCGCAGTGCCGGTCAGCACGGCTTTTATGTCGTCGCGCATCTGCGGGAAGACCCGGTAATATTGATGGTTTTGCGGCTCCGATGCAGAAAGCACGGCGCTGACGTCGACGGCCGATACCTTGTCGCTGATCGTACCCATATTGTCGGGGCCGTCGGCGCCGAGGCGCGGGCCGTTGAATTTCGTGCCGCTGCTGAGCGTGCTCAGGATCCAGTCCTTCTCGGAATAGTAGACGGTGATCGACCGGCAGATCCGGGGCAGGAACTTGAACTTGGCGGGATCGTCGAAGGCATCGGCATCCTCGTCGGCGGCGGCCAGGATCACCTTGTCGAAATAACGGCGGAGCGGCGATGACGGTGCGCCGTCGAGCGAGGTCATGGCGTTGACGGCCGAAAGCGTCGGGGAGGCGGGCTCGGGCAGTTTCATCAGCGCCTGCAGCGCGTTGCGCATCACATAATTGCCCATGCTGTGGCAGATCAGGTGGATGGCCTGGTCGCAGCGCTCCTCCTCGCTGAGCTTGTCGACGAAATCGCTGAGGCGGCGCAGGGTTCTGGCGATCGCGATGCCGGATGCCGCCGCCGTCTTGCGGTCATGGGCGTAATCGCCGAAGGGCGTGGGTATGGGCAGGAGCGAGGCGAGCGACGGCCAGGAGAAGACGAACATGTTGACGTCGAGCCCGTAGAAGGCGCTGAGCCACCCGGCGCGCTCGATGGAATCGACGAAACTGTTGCTGAAACCATGGATGAAGGCGATCGTCGGCTTGTTGTCGGCCTTCATCGAGGCGCGGATGGCATCGAAAATCGTGTCGCTGCCAAGCGTCGGCGCCTCGCCCTCGGCAAAGAGAAGCTGCTGGCTGGCCACGGCGAGCGAGCCCGGCACCATCACATTCGTCTTCCTCGACAGATTGACGTCGACCTTGGCGCTGCCGTAGCGCACATCGATGCCGCTGGTCGGCCCGAGCTCCGTGCCGAAACCGATGATGCGCTGATGCTGCGGATCGGTGGGATCGAGGAGCGGCTGGCGATTGGTTGCGAAGTAAACCGTCTTGATCATGATCTTCTTCGCCTCTCGACGACGCGACCGTGCGGCTGTCGTTGCATGATGAACGCGATAGAAAGCGGACAGTAAATCCCGCCACGGCTGGCGTATTAATTACGCCGATCCGTGTGGATTTGCAGTATTCAATTTTTCTTTGAATATTTCCTCAAGAATTAGCTAATGCATTCTAGTGAGGATTGCAACAGGAATCAGGTTATCCCGGAGGGCGTCCGGGAATTCACGTGGTTCCGGCTGATCCATGCGAAGAACCGCTGACGATCCACCGACTGGCAGGATAGACGTCGATGAGGATTAGCGCTGCGTTACCGCTTCGGCGGGACACACGCTGCAACTCCTCTCGAGCTTTTCCAAAGCGCCAGCACCGGCCCAGCTTTCAAAGCCATATGCCTTGACGCGTTGTCTGATGAGGCAGCAGTCGGCGCGACCGGCCAAGGCCGGCTCAAGCGGATAATCGGTCCAAAACCTTTCTGCAGGCTTCCAGTAGCCCAGAACATCGAGCAGCGACACTCCGAAATAATATTCGTCTGCGTAGGAGTCCCCGTAACCTGGATCGTGCCGATAGGTGCCGTCCGGGTTCAGAGTGTTTTCGAATGACCAAAGCAACATCTGGCGGATTTCATCGCGGGCCGTCCTGCGCTCCTCCTCGCTCATGTGGGGCCAGCCGAACTTGAAGATTGAGGCGACATCATAGAGGTTGTGGTTGGTAAACTTCCCACCGCTGCGCCACCCGAAGGGATAGGGATCGTCCTTGATGGCAAGCGTCGTCCTGATGATCTGCGGCCAATGATCCACTTCGCCCTTGCTGTATCGCACGACATGAAATGTTATGCTGAGATCGGTGGTCTTGCGTATCTTGCCATCGATGACGTACCAGGCCCCCCAATAGCCAGTTGCGGTATCCTGTGAGCCGTGGATAAAAAACCATGCAGCCTCGCGTGCTTCATCCCAGTCTATGCTTTCGTCGAGCGCTACGTAGCCGGAAAGTATATCCTGGAGATCACGCTTGTAAGCTGCCGTCGAGTAACTCGTCATCAAGCTGCTTAGCTCGCCGCGGTTGTCGATGCCGGTGTTTTCGATGTCCGAAATCAGCAGGCTCTGCAGATAGTTGATGAGTTCACGGCCGGTGCGCAGCCTCGGGCGCAAACGATAGTGAGGGGGTTCCCCCTGGCTTGTGAGAAGGCCGATCGCCGTTGCCGTCGCGCCTACTCGCATGAACCATTGATCGTAGCAGAGTCCCCAGAAGCCATCGACCGGCGATTGCTCGCTGGCAAAGTTCTGGTCTTTATCCTGTAAGCTCCGCTCGATGCGCTCCAGCTTGTCCTCCAGCGCATTCCAGTTTGCCGTGTAGCCGAGCAGCCACTTTGCCTCGAGATACAGTTGCTCCGAGCATTGCAGAGTGTTGCCCGCAGCTTGTTCGGCAGCGATCCCGGCCGCGAGTGCTTCGAGGCGCTCCGCATAGTGCTGACGCCGTTCTCGATAATTGGGGTCAAACGCCTCGAACTCGCGAACAATGATGTCTCGCATGCCGTCCTGGTCCGCGAGCGCGACTGAGGGGAAGCCGCAGAAAATTGCAACCCCCGAAAGCGCCAGCAGCATCTGCCGAAACCCTGCAGCAATGCGGCGACTCCACCGCGCATGTGCCATTGTCTCCTCCACATTCGCCAGGTGGTCCCGTTGCGCTGCGACGACGGCTAGCCGCTTGGCTTTCGCGGAACTCCCACGCGTAGCTGTGCCAGATTTGCGTTCGATGACGTTAAGCGGAGATTATACTTCCAGCCCATGAAAAGAGGAAGATTTTACGACGGCGGGCGCAAAGCTCCCCGAGGATATGGAGAAGTGAGTTGACGGCGAATGCAGCCGATATTCGCGATCACCCTCACACCAGCGACCGCCTCGCCACCTCGATCACCGTCCGCGTCAGGCCCGCAAGCCGGTCCGCGGCGAGCCGGCTGATCTGCCAGTAGAGGACGACATCGAGAGGCGTGTCCGCAATCAACTCGACGAGGCGGCCGGCCTTGATGTGGGCCTGCGTCAACTGGGTCGGGTTCATGCCCCAGCCCATGCCGAGCAGGGCAGCATCGAGAAAGCCCTGTGTGGCCGGCAGCCAGTGGGTCGGCACGTTGGCGTCGGTCTTGAGCGTGCGGCGGATCCATTGCGCCTGCAGGCGGTCCTTCTGGTTGAAGGTGAAGGAAGGGGCGCGGGCTAGTGCTTCCGGGGTGACGCCGTCGGGGAAATAGCGGCGCACGAATTCGGGGCTGGCGGCGGCGTGGTAGCGCAGCGCGCCGAGCGAGTAGCGGCGGCAGCCGGCGACCGGCTTTTCCATGCTGGTCACGGCGGCGATGACGCGGCCGCGCTCCAGCCATTCGGCGGTGTGGTCCTGATCCTCGATGGAGATGTTGAGCAGGTAGTTCGAGCTTTTCGAGAATTCGGCCATCGCCTCCAGAAACCAGGCGCCGAGGCTGTCGGCGCTGGTGGCGATCTGCAGCGTGACGCGCTGTTCGGGATTGTCGCGGTCGCTCAGCGCCGGCAGGTGCTCCAGCAATTCGCTTTCGAGCATGCCGACATTTTCCATGTGCCGGCAGAGCCAGTCGCCCTTTTCCGTTGCCGTGCACGGCGTTGCGCGCACGACGAGGGCGGCACCGACGCGCTCTTCCAGCTGCTTGATGCGCTGGGAGACGGCAGAGGGCGTGACGTTCAGGATGGCGGCGGCCCTTTCGAAGCTGCCGGTCTGGACCACGGCAAGCAGGACACGAAGGGCAGGATAATCGATCATGGGTAAGCTGTGCTTAATTGACGTAAGGATGATTAATTAGCCTAATCCGGTCGATCGGTCTACGGAGCGTTGCAACAACGCGACGGAACCCTCTGATATCATGGACATCTCGACCTATTTCACCGGCATGGTGGCCGGCCTCAGCCTGATCGTGGCGATCGGCGCGCAGAACGCCTTCATCCTGCGCCAGGGCTTGCGCAACGAATATGTCTTTGCCGTCTGCCTTGCCTGCGCGCTTTCGGATGCGATCCTGATCGTCATCGGCGTCACCAGCCTGGCGCAGGCGGTGAAGCTCATGCCCTTTCTCGATCCGGTCATGCGTTATGGCGGGGCGGCGTTCCTCATCTGGTATGGGGCGAAAAGCCTCTATTCGGCGGTCTGGTCTTCGGGCGCGCTGCAGGTTGCAAACGGGGCAGGGGCAAGCTTCGGCAAGACCATGGCCATGTGCCTGGCGCTGACCTGGCTCAATCCGCATGTCTATCTCGATACGGTGATCCTGCTCGGCACGATCTCGACGCGTTTTGCCGGCCATCAGGCCGCCTTTGCCGCGGGGGCGGCGAGCAGCTCCTTCCTGTTCTTCTTTTCTCTGGGATATGGTGCGGCCTGGCTTCGTCCCATCTTTTCACGGCCGGTTTCCTGGCGCATTCTCGAAACCATCATCGCTTGCGTGATGTGGCTGATCGCGTTCAAGCTCCTGAACGGCATGTGACGGCCGCATACGCGCCAATCACGACCTTGGGAAACCAGAATGACCGTCGATCCGCATCACCTTGCCCTTGTCTTCACCGCCTATATCATCGCCGCAGCCAGCCCCGGTCCCAGCAATATGCGCATCATGGGTGTCGCCATGCATCAGGGGCGCCAGTCGGCGCTGATGATTGCCGCAGGCGTCGTCAGCGGCTCGCTCTTCTGGGGCTCGATGGCGGCAACAGGGGTTTCGGCCGTTCTGGCGCAATATGCGCAGGCGCTCGTTGTCCTGAAGATAGCCGGCGGGCTTTACCTCCTGTTCCTCGCCTACAAGGCCGGCAAATCCGCCATGACCTCGGATGCGAAGCAGGGCAGGCCGCTCGATGCCCTCAAGCCGGCCTCGGGTTTCAGCCTCTATCGCCGCGGCCTGCTGATGCACCTGACCAACCCGAAGGCGCTGCTCGGCTGGATCGCGACCATGACGCTTGGTCTCGGCCCGGGCGCGACGCCGGCGACCGTCGCCGTCATCCTTGCAGGCTGCGCCATTCTCAGCATCACGATCTTCTGCGGTTATGCGCTGGTCTTCTCCACCGCGCCGATGATCCGCATGTATCGCCATGCGCGGCGCTGGATCGAGGGCACGCTGGCGCTTGTCTTCGGCGCCGCCGGCATGAAGCTCCTGCTGTCACGCGCATAAGAAGGAAATTCCCGATGCCGCTTTTCCATGGCCTTTCCGCCTTTCCGATCACGCCGGCTGATGCCTCGGGCATTGTCGATACCGGCGCGCTCGCCACGTTGCTCGGCCGCATTGAGGCCGCGGGCGCAGATTCCATCGGGTTGCTCGGCAGCACCGGCGCCTATGCCTTCCTGTCGCGCCAGGAGCGGCGCCGGGCGGTGGAAGCGGCCATGTCTGCCGTCGGCGGCAAGATCCCTGTCATCGTCGGTGTCGGCGCGCTCCGGACGGATGAGGCGCAGGCGCTCGCCAGGGATGCGCGGGAGCTTGGGGCGGATGGCCTGCTGCTCGCGCCGGTCTCCTATACGCCGCTCACCGATGACGAGGTCTACGAGCATTTTGCTGCTGTCGCCGATGCCGGGCAGCTGCCGCTCTGCATCTACAACAATCCGGGCACGACGAAATTCACCTTCAGCGCCGAGCTGATCGCCCGGCTTGCCAGGCTTGGCACCGTCAAGGCGGTGAAGATGCCGCTGCCGGCCAATGGCGATATTGCAGGCGAGATCAAAAGTCTCCGTACGGTGACGCCGGATGGTTTCGCGCTCGGCTATAGCGGCGACTGGATTGCGGCGGATGCGCTGCTCGCAGGCGCCGATGGCTGGTACAGCGTCGTTGCGGGTCTGCTGCCCGCCGAGGCGCTGAAGCTGACGAGGGCCGCGCAGGCAGGTGACACCACGGAGGCGGGACGCATCAACGATGCCTTCGCGCCGCTCTGGGCGCTGTTCAAGGAATTCGGCAGTTTCCGTGTCATGTATACGATTGCCGATCTCATCGGCATCGGCCGGTTTTCGCCGCCGCGCCCGGTGCTCGGCCTTGCCGAGGCCGCACGTGGGCGGGTGCGCGAGGCGCTTGACAGCCTTGGTGCGGCAGTCGGCCGGTAGAGCATTTCCGCTGCCGGAATTGCTCCAGCCAGGGGGAGTGCTCTCCAAGGCGCGGAGTGATAGCCACGGGCCGGGCCGCGGCTATGCCCGCAGGATCTTCTCCATCGCCTTTCCCCTGGCGAGCTCATCGACCAGCTTGTCCAGGTAGCGGATCTCCCGCATGGTCGGCTCCTCGATCTCTTCGACGCGCACGCCGCAGACGACACCAGATATCAGCGACCGGGACGGGTTCATCGCCGGCGCCTGCGCAAAGAAATCCTCGAAGCTGGTTTTCTGCGCCAGCTGATCGTCCAGGCTCTTCGGGCTGTGCCCCGTCAGCCAGCAGATGATCTCATCGACCTCCGCTTTGGTGCGGCCCTTCTTCTCGGCCTTGGCGACATAGTGAGGGTAAACGCTTGCGACGCTGACCGAATAGATACGATGTTTCGTCATGCCTCCTCCCTGACGGCGGGCATCTCGCGACAGCGCCGACAGCTTTGCCGTTGCGCGATCTTCTCAGACGCCATGATAGACGAGGCGCGTGAACAATTCAGGGGTGACAAGGAACTGCCCCCATTTCGCATCGAATTCGGCTGTCGGCTTTGCGGCAAGGACCTCGTCGATCGGCTTTCCGGCGGTTTTCAGTTTGGAGACGTTCCCGCGGATCTCGACCAGCATCGTCCTGTACTCGGTGAGTTCCGATTTGTTGCTGACGGGATGGCCGTGACCGGGGATGACGATGGTATCGTTGGAGACATTGGCCAGGATGTCCTCGACCGCCTTGATCATTCCGTCGATCCCGCCACCGGTCGAATAGTCGATGAACGGATAGATGCCGTACCAGTAGAGGTCTCCTGCGTGGACGATGTTTGCTTCGCCGAAGGTAACGGAGATGTCGCCATCGGTGTGAGCATTCGGATGATGCTTCAGCATCAGGGTGGATTTGTCGAGCTTGAGGGACATCTCGTCGCCGACGGTTTCCGAAGGCACGGCGGCGAGCGGCGGTCGCGGGAATTCGTAGTCCCAGTCCTCGACCCTCACGACCGACATCAGGTGTTTGCAGGTGTTTTCATGCGCCAGAATGGCCGCGCCCTCGGCGTTCAGCCATGCGTTTCCATCCGTATGATCGAAATGCCAGTGCGTGTTGATGAGATGAGTGATCGGCTGTTTGCCAAGTCGGGCGAGGGCCTCGAGTACCCGCGGCCGGGACGCGGTGATGCCGCCATCGATGAGAACCTTTCCGTCCGCGCCGGTCAGGACGGCGATGTTTCCGCCCGATCCTTCGAGGATCGATACGCCAGCCCTTGCCTTATGGACCTTGATCGGCTCCTTGGCGGCGGAGTCGCGGATTATATCGACGATGCCCTGAGCCTTCGCGAATACCTGTTTCGGGCTGAGCCAGCCTCCGGATGCAGCGAATGTCGAGGCGGCCACGCAGCAGAGACAAAATCCGCGACGGGAAAGTCTGAAATCCTGGGTCACTTGGCAGGTCCTTTCCGGAATGGCGGCGGGGCTCCAGGGTCAGACTGAAGCAGCTTCCCCGCCTTGGTTGATGATTTCGGGATGCGTGGAGCCCATGCCGAAGAGCAGGCGATTGCGCAGTTTGCGCGTGCTGTTTTTCTTGATCAGTTTGATAGACGAAAAAGCGATGCCGGCGATGGGAACGATCTGGTCGTCATCGTCGCGTCCGGGAGCCGCAGACGGCCCATCAGATCGTTGTTCCCCTCGCATGACAGACCCCGGACGGAAGCTTTCAATGCAGTCGCGGGAATGTACAATATCAGAAAATTGCACGCAATCATCCGGCCGCCCTTCACGGATACCGTTCTTCGGGTTGGCGAAACCCATGGCCGCTTGCGGTGATCCAGGCCGATATCGATCACTCTCGAATTTCGGTCGAGCCAGGTTTTTATACGCCGGTCGCCACAAATCGCAGATGGAGATGACTCTTTTTGGCTCGTTGGAACGTCGTTGTTGCGACCGTCGTCGAACGGTCGGACCCGACCCGAATGAGGATGAGAGATGGATCTGGACGGAAAGCGAATTGTTGTTGTCGGCGGCAGCCGTGGTTTGGGGAGGGGGCTTGCCGAGGCATTCGTGGCGCGCGCGGCCGACGTCACCGTGGTTGCCCGGAACGTGACGGCCATGCAGGAGGCGGGCGAACAACCGGCCTTCACGGCCCTGTCGGCTGATGCAACCGATGTCGATGCGGCATGGCGCATCATGGAAGAAAGGCGACCCGATCTCGTCATCATGAATGCCGGTGCGGAACCGCCCATGGAGCGGATCGACCGGATCGGCTGGGAGGCATTCACCGCCAACTGGAACGTGGACGTCAAGGCCGCGCTGCACTGGGTACAGGCTGCCCTGACCCTGCCGATGGCGCCGGGCGGGCTTGTCGTGCTGGTTTCCAGCGGAGCCGCCGTGCAGGGCTCGCCGCTGTCTGGTGGTTATGCGGGCGCCAAGCGCGCGCAGTGGTTCATTGCGAAATATGCCGAGGGCCTGTCTGCGCAGCTTGGCCTGGGCTTGCGCTTCCGGGTGATCGTTCCCCGGCAGATGTTTGCCGGAACCGGTGTCGGCGATACCGGCATCGGAGCCTATGCCGCGGCGGCGGGTCGGACATTTGCCGAGCAGGCGGCCACCTGGCCGGACATGACGCCGCGGGCTTTTGGCGATATGGTCGCCGACCTGATCGGCAGGACTGATCTCGCCGAGGCGATGGTCTACGCGGTGCGCGGAGATACGGGAGTGACGGTCATCGAATGACGGAAGACGCTGCCCTCAAGGATGAAGAGAGGAAAACTCTGCTGGCAGCACTCGCGAGCGAAGCGGATGTGCTTCGCCCCGAGCTGCATCGCTATGCGGCGCGTCTGGTAGGGTCTGTCATCGACGGCGAGGATGTGATCCAGGAGGCGTTTGCCAGGGCATTTGCGACGGCGGGCTCGATCCCGCCGGACACGCCGCTGCGCCCCTGGCTGTTTCGCGTCGTCCATAACAAGGCCATCGATACCCTGCGCCAGCGCAGTACGCGCCGGGCGGAGCCCCTCGAGACGGCATTCGATCTCGCCGATGTCAGCGCCGTCGGCCCGGAGGATGCGCTGATCCGTCAGGACACCGTGCTGATAGCGCTTGGCCATTTTGCGGAATTGCCGGTGCCGCAACGCAGCGCGGTCATCCTCAAGGACGTGCTCGGAGAGTCGCTTGCGGATATCGCGGCGCTGCTCGAATTGAGTGTCGATGCCGTCAAGGCGCATCTGTCGCGCGGCCGGGCGAGCTTGCGCGCCGTCTCCGACATGCGGCGCGAGGTTGCGCCACCGTCCAGTCCGGAAGCCCTGAACTTTGCGGTGCTGTTCAACGCCCGGGATTGGGACGCCTTGCGCCGCCTGCTGGCCGACGATGTCCGGCTGCGTCAGGCGCGTCGGCCGGAAATCTCCGGTGCCGCCGATGTCGGCCGATTCTTCACCTATTATGCCGAATATCCGCCAGTCAGGATCGAGCCGGCCTGGCTGGAAGGCCGGGAAATATTGCTGGTATCGGCCGAAGCGTCCGATGGTCCTTCCTATTTCATGCTGCTCGAATGGCAGGGGCAGAAGATAAGCCTGATCCGCGACCATCGCTATGCGACCTATGTCATCGAGGGTGCCGATGTCATGCCGACAGCATAGTGATGACCCGGGGCGATCGAGCGCTTTGCGGCGGTCGATGCCATGCCCCTGTTTATGGTGATGTGACGAGCGTTTCCGGCTTCAGATCATATGACCGCTGAACCAGACCGGCCCGCGTGCCGAGACCATCAGCTGTCATCCGGGTCCATACCTGCTGCGATTGCTCGCGAACGCCGTCTGCAAGTTCCGGCGCAACGATGTTGCGGAAGAGCTGCGATTTGCCCGCGATCACGTCAGCAATGGCTTTGAACACCGTCGACGGCTCGAACTGTTCAAAGGGGAAGGCCAGCTTGTCGTAGTCGAACACGCGCTCTTCCGGGTCGTCGTTCCAGCTCTTCGGGGCCAGGAATCCGGCATCGTTGAAACCGGTGAGATAGGGGCCGGGGTTGATGACCGCCACCTCCACGCCGAATTCCTGGAGCTCCGTGGCCATTGTCTCTGCTATGGCCTCGAGAGCGTGCTTCGAGGCACCATAGGCGCCGACGAACGGGCCTGAAAGGATGCCGACGACGGACGACATGAAGATGATCCTGCCGCTGCGTCGCGCGACCATCTTGCGCGCTATTCCCTGGGTGAGCTGCACCGGGCCGAAGACATTGACCTCGAACTGTCGCTGCATGTTTTCAGGGGGGATGTCGATGATGGCGCCGCCCTCGATAATGCCGGCGCCGTTGACAAGTACGTCGATGTCCCACGATGCGGCGCGCCTGCGATCGCCTTCATTGTTGACGTCGAGTTTCTCGATGCGCAGGGCGAGGCCGTGGTTCCTTGCCTGGATCTCCAGCGCGCGGAGCTGCGGATAGTTCTCGACGCAGGCGATCACGTCGTGACCGCGCCGCGCGAGCTCGATGGCCGCACCGTTGTTAAGGCCGCTGCCGGCACCTGTGATCATGATGGTGGTCATGGCTGGTCTCCCGCAATGGATCAGTTGCCCGAAAGGACTTTGGCGGCCATTTGGGCCACGTCCTCGTCCTGCTCGCCGTTGCCGCCGCTGGCGCCAACCGCGCCCACGATCTCTCCATCGATGCTAACAGGCACGCCGCCGGGAAAGATGATGGCGCGGCCGTCGAGGCCATTGGCAATGCCGTAAAAGTCTCCGTGGGGCTGGGCAATCGTGGCGATGAAGCTCGTCGCGAGGCGGGTGGAGATGGCGGTGTAGGCCTTGTTATAGGCCAGCGCGACGCTCGAAAGCGAGGCGCCGTCCATGCGCGCCTGCGCGATGACGGTTCCACCGACATCGACAACGCAAATCGTGCTGGGCGAGCGGATCTCGGACGCGCGGGCGATGCCGGCCCTGATGATTTGGTCCGCCTCGGCGAGACCGAGGCTCTTGAGCGTGATCATGGTCTTCTCCTGTCGATATCGATTGGAATGGATGGTGAGTTGATGCCTATCCCGGCTGCTGGGCTGCTACGCGTCGCAACGCTTCTTCGTAGTCGCGCGGCCTGCTCGCTCCCGAAATGCGGTATTTCTGTTGAAGGATGAGTGTCGGCACGGAGCGGATGCCGCGGCTATGCCAATCCGCTTCAGCGCATCGGACCTTGTTGGCGTACGCGCCGGATGTGAGGATCTCGCGGGCCGCCGAAGGATCGAGCCCCACCACCTGCGCCGCATTGGCAAGGACATCGAGATTGGACACATCTGCACCATAGGTGAAGTGCGCTGCAAAAAGTACGAGCTCGAGGCCGATCTGGCGCTTCTCAAGTTCGGCCCAATGAACCAGCCGGTGTGCGTCGAACGTGTTGTAGAGACGCCGACTGTCGATCGAGGCCATATCGAAGCCGACCTCGGCCGCTCTCGCACGGATGGTTTGACGATTGCGCGCGGCCTCCGCTGCCGACAGGGCATATTTCCGCCCGACGTAGGCCGTGCTGTCTTCGCCGCCTTCCGGCATGGCGGGGTCGAGCTCGAAGGGCTGAAATGAGATCTTCACCTCTATCGAATCCTGCACGCGTTTCAGCGCTGCAAGGAGACTGTGCAGGCCGATCGCGCACCAGGGGCAGACAATATCGGAGATAAACTCCACCTCGACCGATCGCTTCAATGAGATCATGGACCCTCCAGGCATGACGCCTTTCCCTGGCCGTCGGCCACGCGGATGTCCCGTGACAGCAACTCTTTGGCCACTGACAGACAAGATCGGGGAGCGGGGGCGAATATTCCCAAGCCATCGAAGAAAGATCGCAACCAACTGAAAACAAGAGGGGATTTTTACAATCCTGCTGGACTGTCCATCGAAGCGAATGGCCGCAAGCTCTACTCGGCGTAAAGCTGGCTGCGGGATAGTGGCACGTAAAATCGAGGCAAGGGTCGCGATTTCTCTGGGGCTGCGCGGGCGATTGCCGACGACTGGGTGTAAGCTGACGCACCATTGAGCACAGGAGGTAGCGTCAATGCCGCGTTTTCTTGCCGTTTACACCATGAAGCCCGAAGACTTTGCGTCCTTCCGAAAGCTGACCAAAGCCGAGCAGGATGCAATCGATACCGTTGGCGTTGCACAGTGGGCGGCGTGGGAGGAAAAAAATGCTGCGTCCATCCTCGATCGAGGTGGCATGGTCGGCAAGACGACGCGCATAACCAGGGACGGCATCGCCAAAGCCTTCAATCCACTCTGCGGCTATCTCGTGATCGAGGCGGAAACGGCTGATGACGCCGCACGATTGTTCGAGGACCATCCGCACATCACCGTGTTTCCCGGTGACGGCGTGGATATCATGCCCTTCGTAACCTGAGCGCTTGCGGGCGAGCATCACCCATTTCCGGTCATCTCTCGAGCGGGCGAAGGCGGGCGACGTTTGCTTCCGTCTCGAAAACAGAGGAAATCACATGCAGATAGCCGCGCTACCGGAACCGCCATACTATATGGTCAGCTTCACCTCGCAGCGAACAAACGTCGACGATGGATATGGCGAGATCGGTTACGCAATGACCGAACTTGCGAGCCAGCAACCGGGGTATCTTGGCTTCGAAAGCGCGCGCGGGGCAGATGGCTTTGGAATACTGGTCTCTTTCTGGAAGGACGAAGACAGTATCCGCGCATGGAAAGCCCTCGTCGACCATGCCGAAGCACAACGAAGAGGCCGCGAAGAGTGGTACTCGAAATACGAAATTCGCGTCGCTCTCGTGCAGCGCGCCTACGGATTTGACGGCGAGGGCCGACAGATGGCGAGTGCCACATAAAGGAAGCGGTCCGGCTTTTCCTGGACCTCTTGATCCGGTCGCGGCCGTCTCTTCACCTACCTGTTTCCAGCAGACACCAAGCTTGACCGCGCTCGTGAAACCTTTCGATTGGTAATCCGTTTTCGCTCACATGGCCGAAACAAAACTGAAATCGAAATCGGTCGACGGCGCCGAAGCTGATGGCGTCGAGGAGACGCACCAGGGGAAGGCATCAACCGTCGATGTCGCGCCGCCGCCAGATGTTATCGAACCCGATCCGGGGCTCAGCCCGGAGGAGGCCGAGGAGGCGCGCAAGAAATATCTGCTGAAGCGGTTCTGGATCAGCGCGCGCGGCTATTGGAGCCGCAAGGGCGATGGTTTCGCCTGGCCATGTTCCATCGGGCTGCTGATCATGATCGGCGCCAATGTCGGCTTCCAGTATGGGATCAACAGGTGGAACCGCGGCATATTCGATGCCATCGAGCGGCACGATGCGGGTACCGTCTATTATCTGAGCGCGATCTTCCTGCCGCTGGTGGCCGGCAGTGTCATTCTCGTGACGTCACAGGTCTATGTGCGCATGATGATCCAGCGGCACTGGCGAAGGTGGCTTGCAACCTCGCTGATCGCACGCTGGCTGGCGAACGGGCGCTACTATCAGCTGAACCTGATCGGCGGCGATCACAAGAATCCGGAGGCGCGCATTTCCGAGGATCTGCGGATCGCCACGGAATCGCCCGTCGATTTCGTCGCCGGCGTTATCTCGGCCTTTCTCTCGGCCTCGACCTTCATCGTGGTTCTCTGGACGATCGGCGGTGCGCTGACGCTGCCGGTCGGCGGGATGTCGATCACCATTCCCGGCTTTCTCGTCGTCACGGCTGTGCTCTATGCCGGCATCACCTCGACGACGATTGCCGTCATCGGCCGGCGTTTCGTTCGGGTTTCCGAGGTCAAGAACCAGGTGGAAGCCGAGTTTCGCTATACGCTGACGCATGTGCGCGAAAACGGCGAAAGCATCGCGCTTCTCGGCGGCGAGGAGGAGGAGCGCAACGACCTCAACAAGACCTTCGACAATGTTCTCCATCAGTGGGCGCAGCTTGCGCACCAGTATATGCGCACAACCTTCGTGTCGCATGGATCGATGCTGATCGCGCCTGTCGTGCCTGTGCTGCTCTGCGCGCCGAAATTCCTTGAAGGCAGCATGTCGCTCGGCGAGGTGATGCAGGCGGCATCGGCCTTCGCGATCGTCCAGACCGCCTTCGGATGGCTTGTCGACAACTATCCGCGGCTTGCCGACTGGAACGCCTGCGCACGGCGCGTCGCCTCGCTGATGATGTCTCTCGATGGCCTGGAACGGGCCGAACAGAGTGATGCGCTCGGGCGCATCCAGCATGGCGAGACCGGGAGCGAGGCGATGCTGAGCCTCAATGATCTGGCTGTGTCGCTGGACGATGGAACCGCCGTGGTTACGGAAACCCGGGTCGAGATCGAGCCGGGCGAGCGGGTACTGGTTGCCGGCGAATCCGGCTCGGGCAAGAGTACGCTCGTGCGCGCCATTTCAGGTCTCTGGCCCTGGGGCCACGGCAGCGTCGATTTCCATGCCGACAGGCGGTTGTTCATGCTGCCGCAACGGCCCTACATCCCCTCCGGCACGCTGCGCCGGGCCGTCGCCTATCCCAATGCCGCCGACGCCTGGTCGCTGGACGAAATCAAGAGCGCGCTCGACAAGGTGGGGCTCGGTTACCTCAACGAGAAGCTCGGGGAAGAGGCGCCGTGGGACCAGATCCTGTCGGGCGGCGAAAAGCAGCGGCTCGCCTTCGCGCGCCTGCTGCTGCACAACCCCGATATCATCGTTCTCGACGAGGCGACCTCGGCGCTCGACGAGAAGAGCCAGGACAAGATGATGGAGATGGTGATCCGGGAACTTCCAAAAGTCACCATCCTCAGCGTGGCGCACCGGGCCGAGCTCGAAGTCTACCACAGCCGCAAGATCACGCTGGAACGGCGCGAAGGCGGCGCCAAACTTGTCAGCGATATCGATCTCATCCCGCGCAAGAGGAAGCGGAACATGCTGTCGCGCTTCCTGGACAGTCCGCGCTCCCTGGCGAAAGGCCGAACGCGCTCGGGCAAGACGGCGCTGACCGACAGCAGGAAGTAGAAGCCCGTCCGCGGCCCTCCGTCAGCCTTGCGCCAGTTTCACAACCTACTGGTACGGGCGCGCTCAACGCGCGGTTTTAATCAGGGAATATTGAAGGTCGATTTCATGACAGCTCCAGTTACCGGAAACCCATTGTCGCAAATGTTCAACAATGCTTTCACGAAGCTTGATCGGGACGGTGACAACAAGCTGAATGCAGATGAGTTCGCGGATTTCAATCAGGTCCTGATGCCCGGACTGAAGCTCGATGACAACGGCAAGCCGACGGTCGACATGCAGGCCCGCATGGATCACAACGGCGACGGTTTTGTCGATCGCGACGAGATGAACACGACGGGCGTGCTGATGCCTGCGGACATGTGCGATCCGAGTCTCGGCTCCATTATCAACTACCTTCACCTGAAGGGTGACGATGCAGCGCTCCGGGCAATGACGATGCTGGAGAGCGACACGCAGGACGATTCCTGACGGCGGTCGCCATCTGAAGAGTTTGCCGCCGAGGAGGCCCGGCGCTAGCGCGGACGGGCGACGGCTGACAGGAAATCATGCGTGTTCGACAGGATGGTGTCGCCCATGAAGCGAAGGGATTCGACGGATCGTCTGGCGGCGTCCGCGTCCCCGTATCCGCATGCATCTTCGATCAGGATCGGGACGATGCCAAGGTCGGCGGCGTGGCGGCAGGTCGGCTCTATGCCGATCTCCATTGCAATTCCGCAGATCGCCAGTGCCGAAAGGCCGGCATCGCGCATGGCGATTGCGAGCGGCGTTCCCTCGAAAGCCGACATGCCCAGCTTGTCGAACACGAAATCCTGCTCCTGCGGATAGAGTTCCGGAATGATCCGAACCGCCTCGCTGTCCCTCAGAAACCAGGGTTTCACGGCCTCGGGATCATCGGTGCGCTGCCATGCCATTGCCATGCGCGTCGCAAACAGCCCCATCCACGGCCTCGGCAGGGAAAGGTGGCGGCAGAAGGCAATTCTCATCCCGGCACGTCTTGCGCCAGCGACGATCTCGGCGATGCGGCGGCCCGTTTCTTCCGCTCCCGGCACCTGCCGGGCAATGCCGATCTGCATATCGTAGACCAGCAACGCGGTTCGATCGGGAGAAAGCCAGTCTGCAAGTGTCGTGGGTATCGTCATCGGCGCATTCCCTGACAATGGTGACCGCCCTTAGTTAGGGCGTGGCTGGCCATTTGAACAGCGATGCGGCGCACGCGCAGTGCAATTGCGCAATGCTCCCGGCCATCTGGAGAAGTGAAGGACAGGGCAACTTCCGGCCCGCCTGCCTTTGATCGGTACAGGAGCGCAGGGCCTGCTTCTGCCCACCCCATATTGAATTCCAGCAATGTATTGAGTACAAATTATTATTAACTGCTAATAATAAAGAATTCACCGATTTACTCTATAAAAAGGGATAAGCGAAAGAGGGAGGGGCCTCTGTTTATTGTATCTGTACTGGATGAAGGCGAAGAGAGAAACTTTGTAGCCGTCGCTCTACACATCAGCGACAGCGAGATTCACATCGATGTCGGCGGCGTCGAGCATCACTTCAGACTGGCCGACCTGATCGACATTCTCTCGGTCGAACACCATCGCGCTCATGATATCGCAGGGCGCGGGCGCGCCCTTGCGCTGTGCCATTGATCACGGTCGGGCCCGATATCGATCCCATGCCACGCCATTGCCGCGCCCCGGAGGGGCGGGCATAAATCGCCTTTGTGGTCCGTTTTCGGACGCCGAGGCGCGTTGACTGACGTCCAAAACTTGTCATGACGAGCGGAACCTCGGCGGATGTACCAAGTTGTGCCTGATGACCCATGAAGCGCAATGGAGGTTTTTCATGCTTCTCAAGCTCATCACGGCATCCATCCTTTCCATCGGCCTCGCGACGTCAGCAATGGCGCAGACTTCAGGCGTCGGTGGCGGTACGGGCAGTGCGGGTAGCGGCACGGGCGGTGCTGGCGGTACGTCCGGCAGCGGCGTCATCAGCCCCGGCACATCCGGCGCCGGCATGGGGACGGGCGCGGGCACCGGTACAGGTACAGGTACAGGCACGGGCTCCGGCAATACGCTGGCGCCGGACGCAAACAGCACCACCAACAGCATCGTGCCTGACCCCGATACGACGAATCCGTCCGTGCGCGGCGCCTCCGGCACAGGCAACGGCATGAGCAGGGGAACACCGGACTGCAACGGCATGACCGGCACCGGCACCGCCTCGGGGCTTCCCGGATCGGACACGTCCGCGCAGATACGCCCGAACTGCTAGGGCACTTCCGGCAAGGCTGTCACCCATTGGTGACCTAGTCGATGATGTGATAACCGCCGTCGATATAGATCGTATCGCCGGTGATCAGCCTTGCTGCGTCATGCGCGAGAAAGGCGGTCGCCATGCCGACATCGCCGATCGAGACGAGGCTGCGCGTGGGGGCCGTTTCCTCGGCCTTGTTCAGGAGTTCGTCGAATTCGGGAATGCCCGATGCTGCGCGTGTCGCCAGCGGGCCGGGGGAGATGGCGTGGACGCGGATACCTTTCGGCCCGAGTTCGGCCGCGATGTAGCGCACGGCGCTTTCGAGTGCGGCCTTTGCGAGGCCCATGACATTGTAGTTCTTCACCACCATCTGGCTGCCGTAATAGGTCATGGTGAAGAGCGTGCCGCCGCGTTTCATCAGCGGTTCGGCAAGATGGGCCATGCGGATGAAGGACCAGCAGGATATGTCCATCGTCTTCAGGAAACCGTCGCGCGGCACATCGACGACGCGGCCCTGCAGCGTATCTTTCGGCGAGAAGGCGATGGAATGGACAACGAAGTCGAGCTCGCCCCAATATGCGGTGATGTTCTCGAACACGGCTTCCAGCTGCCCCGGCATCGACACATCGAGCGGCAGGAAAATCGGCGCTTCCAATGCGTCCGCCAGCGGCTCGACATGGGGTTTGGCCTTGTCGTTGAGATAGGTGACCGCGAGTTCGGCGCCAAGTGCGCGGAATGCCCTGGCGCAGCCCCAGGCGATCGACTGGTCGTTGGCAATGCCCACCACCAGGCCACGCTTGCCCTCGAGAAGTTTGGCCTTCACGTCCGGGATCATCATCTGCCCCTCTTGTTGGTTGAATGGTCTGCCGGTCAGGCGGCGACAAGTGCGAAAGTATGACGTGCGATCATCAGTTCCTCGTCCGTCGGCACGACGTAGAGCGCGATCCTGCTGTCGTCGCCGGATATGAGCAATTCACCGGCATCGTTGGCCCTTTCATGAAGCGTTGCCCCCAGCCAGCCGAGCTTGCGGACTATGCGTTCGCGCATGACAGGCGAGTTTTCACCGACGCCTGCGGTGAAGACGAAGGCATCGATACCGCCGAGGGCCGCGGCAAGCATGCCGGCATTGAGGCCGATGCGATGGACGAAATGATCGAGTGCGAGACCGGCTCCCGGCTCGTCGCTCGACAACAGGTCGCGGACATCGTTGCTGATGCCTGACAGGCCCTTGAGACCGGACTCCTTGTAGAGCAGATCCTGCAATTGCGCCGGGCTCATGCCGCGCTCCTGCAGCAGATAGAGAAGCACGCCGGGATCGATCTGCCCGCATCGTGTGCCCATGGGCAGGCCGTCGAGAGCGGTGAAGCCCAGTGTGCTCTCGATACTTTTGCCTTCGTGGATGGCACAGAGCGAGGCGCCGCTTCCAAGATGCGCAACGATGAGCCGGCCGCGGCCGATATCCGGTGCGATCTCGGCGAGCCTGCCGGCAACATATTCGTAGGACAGGCCGTGAAAGCCATAGCGCCGCACACCCTCGGCGAAGTAATGGGCGGGAATGGCGTAGTGATCGGTCACCGGATCATGGCCGCGGTGGAAGGCGGTATCGAAACAGGCGACCTGGGCGAGCTGCGGCTGGTTCTCCAGCAATACGCGAATGGGTGCCAGGTTGTTCGGCTGGTGCAGCGGCGCAAGCGGTGTGTAGCGTTCGAGGTCGCGCAGCAGGTTCGCGTCGATACGCACCGGGTGCCTGTGGTCGGGTCCGCCGTGGACGACCCGATGACCGACGGCGACCAGGCGCCCCTCGTGCCGTTCCCGCAGCCATTGTCCGACCAGCCGCATGGCCGCCGGCAGGTCGGGAACGGTCTCGCCGGGATAGTCGGCGTCGGCGAGCTTTTCGCCGGCGGCGTTCTTGATCGTCAGGCGCGGCGCGGTGCCGATGCCCTCCATCTTTCCCTTCACCTGCCGCGCAAGCGGGTCCGAGGCGGCGAAGACCTCGAATTTCAGACTGGAAGAACCGGCATTGACGACGAGAAGCGTGTCCATGGCATCAACCGCCCTGAATCGGCGCCGTACGCCGGCGCGCTTCGGCAAAGAGCACGCCGACGGCGCAGGAGGCGAGGCGCGCCCGTACGTTGTCGGCACGCGATGTCAGGATAATCGGCACCCGAGCGCCCAGCACGAGGCCCGCCGCATCCGCCCGCGCCAGGAAGGTGAGGTTCTTCGCCAGCATGTTGCCGGCTTCGAGATTGGGGACGACGAGGATCTGCGCCCGGCCGGCGACCTCGGACCGGATGCCCTTGATGCGTGCCGCTTCCGGGTCGATCGCATTGTCGAAGGCGAGCGGTCCGTCGAGGATGCCGCCTGTTATCTGTCCGCGCTCGGCCATCTTGCAGAGTGCGGCCGCATCGATGGTCGAGGGGATCTTCGACGTGACCGTCTCGACCGCCGAAAGGATCGCCACCCGGGGCGTGCCGAGGCCGATCGCCGTGAAAAGATCGACGGCGTTCTGGATGATATCGCGCTTGGCATCGAGATCGGGGGCGATGTTGATGGCAGCGTCGGTGATGAAGAGCGTCTCGGAATAGTTCGGCACGTCCATGACGAAGACATGGCTGATGCGCCGTGCCGTCCTCAGGCCCGTGGCCGAAGAGGTGACGGCCCGCATCAACTCGTCCGTATGCAGGCTGCCCTTCATCAGCAGGTCGGCGCGGCCTTCGCGGATGATCTCCACGGCTTTCGCAGCCGCCGCATCGCTATGCGGTGCATCGACAAGCTCGAAGGGCGAGATATCGATGGCATGGGCTTTTGCAACCGTTCTGATCTTCTCCGTCGGCCCGACGAGGACCGGACGCATGAGCCCGTCTTCGGCGGCTTCGACCGCTCCGCGCAGCGATGACTCGTCGCAGGGATGAGCAACGACAGTGGTCATCTGCGGCGCTTGCCTTGCCTTGACAATCAGTCGCTCATATTTTTCGTGCTGCCTGGCTTCGCCAGGGTTTTCCCAATCCGGCATGTGCCTCCGCTCCCTGCTGAAAGACCGTTTCGAGCCCTGATGCGCCCGGTTATTTCGCCCGCCTGACGGCCCTGAGTGGCGTCGGGCTGCCTGGTGTCGGGCTGCCTTGCAATGGGCTGTCTGGCGATGTCGCCCCGGCAAGGTGTGCTTCGGAAGGGCCGAAGAGGTCGACGATCTTCTGCCAGCGCTGCTCGGCCTCGCCGGAAAGCGGGCCGCGCGCGTTCAACACTTCACGAAGCGAGGCGAGGGCATGACGGCGGGCTTCTTCGTCCGCCGGCAGCAGTTGCGGTATCGCGTTGACGGCAGCCTGCTCATCGATGACAAGCATGAGGAACTGGTCGCGGATCAGCGCCTTGAATTCGGCAAGCGTCATCGCCGGCATGTTGTTCTCGGCGCGCCGCATCCGGCGGATGGCGGCAAAGCCGCGCTCGTCGGCTGCGCCATGCGCCATGGCGACATGGAGCAGGCTGCGCGCCAGACCTTCCTGCAGGCCGCCCTTGTCGATCCGCGCCCTCAGCTCCTCGATCCTTGTTTTCAGCACCTGGGCATGCAGCGCTGTCTTGCTTGCGCGACGGTGCGGCTTCTCGTTCCATGGATCGATGCCGACCGCCGCCTGCAGGAACGGCGAGCCGTAGACGGTGAGGAATGCCGCCTCGCTGAACGCCTCGATCCCTTCACGCCATGCGTCGAGCCCGGCGACGATCTGCTGTGAAACGATCTGCTCGATGGCGAGGAAGGGATTGTTTGCGGCGACGGGACGGCGCTCGTCCTCCACGTCGACCGCAAGGTCGGCGATGGGCGCCATCAGGGGATTGAGGTCGGAAAGCAGCTCGTATTGCAGCCGCAGCGGATGCAGCCTGCGCATCTCTTCGGCCGCTTGTTCCGGCACCATTGCGCGGATGAAAGGCTGGGCGAAGGTGCGGTAGAGCGACAGGTTGATTTCCGAGACCTTGGCCGCCGTCGCAAAACGCCTGTCATCGGCGGCATTGTTGCAGCCGAGCGCGCGTATATCGTCGAGCGTCCGCTCCTCGCAGCGCATGATCCAGTCGCCCTCGACAAGGTCGCCGCCGACGGTCGCATCCGTCCTGGCTTCGAAAATCGCCTCGTAGAGGCCGGGCGGCAATGCATCGATCAGGTCGATATTGCTGGAGAATTCCCCATGTTCCTTGCGGGCGACGCTGGCGGAGACGAAAATGCCGAGATGGCCGATCTTTTCGTGCACCGTGTAGACGATCGTCTGGCCGTGCGAGCGGATCTCGTTGACGCTGTCATAGAGATCCGCGATCCAGCCGAGCGCCTGGGCGGGCGGGGTGATATTGTCTCCCTTGGAGCAGAAGACGACGATCGGCGCGCGGATATTCCTGAGATCGATCGTCTCGCCTTTCGAGGTCTCGATGCGGCCGGCGGCGAGATTGTTGCCGACGAAGAGCTCGTCGACGATGAACTGGATTTCCTGCGCATTCAGGTTGACGTGATTGCCCCACCATTGCTCGAAGCCGAGATAGCGCGGCGCCTCGGTATCGATCTTGGAATAGAGATTATACTGCTTGGTCCAGAGCGTATTGGCGGGGTTCTGGTTTTCGAAATTCTGCACCAGCCAGGCGCCGTCGAACTTGCCGTGGCCGAGATCGCCGGTCAGCGCCGTCAGCCAGGTGCCGCCGAGCAGGCCGCCCGTATAGCGCATCGGATATTCGCCGCGTTTGCCGGCCCAGTAGGAAAGGGGGGCGCCGGCGATGATGATCGAGCCGAAAAGCTCGGGCCGCATGGCAGCGAGCATCATGACGGCCCAGCCGGCTTGGCAATTGCCGATCACGCAGGGCTTTGCGTCAGCGCCCGGATGCAGCGCAATGACCTTTTCCAGAAAGATCGCTTCGGCAAGCGCGATATCCTCGAGCGTCTGGCCAGCGACCGGGTCCGGCAGGAAGCCGATGAAATAGCAGGGGTGGCCGGCTGCGAGTGCAACACCGATCTCGCTGTCGGCCTTGAAGCCGCCAATGCCCGGCCCATGCCCGGCACGCGGATCGACCACGACGAAAGGCCGGCGTGTTTCGTCGATGTCCGTGCCCTCGGGCGGGACGATGCGAACCAGCGCGTAGTTGACCGGCCGCTCGAGGTCGCGCCCGTCCAGCAGCACCTCGGGCGTGAAGCTCAGCACATGGGGTGCTGCCGCTTCCGAATGGACACGATATTGATTGCCGCGCTTTCGCATCACATCCCAGAAGAGAACGCTGCGCTGGGTGGCGTCTCTGAGATAATCGAAGGCCATGCCGGCCGGGCCGAACTGGGTTGCAAAATCAAACTTCGAGAGATGGGAAGGGTACCACATGCCAAACATGTCAAACCTCCTGGCTCACCGCTCTCGGCGGGAGTTCAAAGACCTAATTGCTGGAAGTAATAGTCTCGATCCTCGTCCGCATTGCGCATGGGCGGCGCTGCCGGCCACGGAGTTTTGTTAGCACCTGCAGCATAGTTGGAGCGCCCCGCGGTGCAACGTATTTTACGGTAGGTTACGGGCCGTTTTCAGCTCGCCTTTCGACCCGTCATCCATGTCCGGCGGGCGGGCTTGCCGGCCGATCGTGTTGACCGATGTCAAAGACCATGGCGTGCCGGATCGCTACCGTGGGGATATCCATCACGGAGGGCAGCCATCATGGCCATCACGACAGTTCTTGGTATCCTCAGGAGCAGCAAATTCGAGCGCGACCTGAAAGGCGCGGCGGGTTTCTGCGCCACCTACGGGGCCCATCTGACCGCACTTGCCGTTTCCATCGGCGCGGCCCCGTCGCTCAGCCAGTACGATGCCATTTCCACCATCTGGCTGGATGAGAGGCAGCGCGAGATCGACGAACTCGCCACCACGACCGCGAAGATCAAGGAGACGCTGTCGGGCAGCGATCTCTCGTTCGAGGTGCAGGATCTCTACACGGAATTTGCATGGGCCGACGAGGATTTCGCCGAGCGTGCGCTTTATGCCGATATCGTGCTCCTGGGATCGGACGCGGCAGGAGATGCCGACCTCAGAAAGCGGATCTTCGATGGCGCGCTCTTCCAGACCCCGACGCCGATCCTGATCAACCGCGGGCAAAAGGCCATCGCCGCGTCGCCAAGGTCCGTGGTGCTCGCATGGGATTCCAGCAACGAGGCGGCGCGGGCGGCCCGCCAGTCGCTCGATCTTCTGGAAAGAGCCGAGATCGTTCATGTGACGATGGTCGACCCGGTCGCGCGCATGCGCACGAATGGCGAGGAGCCGGGCGCCGACATAGCGGGCTTCCTTGCCCGGCACGGCGTCAGGGTTCAGGTCGATCGGCTCTCGAGCGAAGGCAGAAGCGCCGATGCGATCATCACCCGGCATGCGGTGGACATGGGGGCGGACCTGATCGTCATGGGCGCCTACAATCATCCGAGATGGCAGCAGAGCCTGTTCGGCGGCGTGACCCGCAGGATGATCGAAGAATGCCGGCTGCCGCTCTTCCTTGCCCACTGAACCAGAGAACTTCGGCCCTCTCGCGCAAATGCCATCAGCAACAGGGAGGTGGATCCCTGTCCAGAATATTAGAAAATGTGTATGAAGGTCGAGCTGGTTCGGGGGACATGCGAATGCTGTCGATTTCGAGGGCATGCACTGCTGAGGATTTCACCATCAGTGGCGAATTGTGCAGGTCGTTTGGCGCCTGGGATGCCGAGGCATGCCGCGCCTATGACATCCCGCCGGAGGTGGTAGAGACCTTTTTCCATAGCGAGGACGACGAGGCGCTGGCAGCAAGGTACAGCCAGGCGGACGCTCCGCTTCTGCTGGCTCGATGGCATGGCGAACCGGCAGGGTGCATTGCCCTTGCACCGTTCGACGAAGGCGCGGCCGAGATCCACAAATTCTATGTAGACCCGGCCTTTCGAGGGCGCGGTATCGGCAAGGCACTCCTGCAGGCGATCATGGCCGAAGCCGGCAAGGGGCCGAGATCGATGCTGCTGCTTCATACGACGGTCTATATGAAGAGCGCGGTGTCGCTGTACGAAGCGTTCGGCTTCACGCCTTGCCCACCGTTCCGGGACATTCCTGATGTGATCAGGCACACCGAGGTCTTCATGAAGCGGCCGATCGAGCGCGACGATTTCATTCAGTAGCCTGCTTGCTGCGATTGCTGCCCCTTGGAAATCTCCCGCATCCAAGCGAAGATCATCCCGCTCTAGCTCTTGGGGGAGATGCTGATGGAAAACCACGAGGCTTTTTTACGTGAGGCGATTGCGCTTTCGAAATCCGCGATGGAAAACGGCGACGAACCGTTCGGGTCGGTGCTGGTGAGGGATGGCGAAGTCATCCTTCGCGCTGAAAACAGCGTCTTTACCGGCCACGACATGACGAACCATGCCGAGATGAACCTCGTCAAACTGGCGGCAAAGCACTACGACACTGCCTATCTTGCCGACTGCACGCTCTACACCAGCACGGAGCCCTGCGCGATGTGCTCCGGGGCGATCTACTGGTCGGGCATCGGGCGAATGGTATTTGCGTGCTCGGAGGTACGGCTTGGCGAGATTGCCGGCATCGGGTTGAACGTACCGAGCCGGGCGGTGCTGCAGACCGGGGCGCGCATTGTCACCGTCGAGGGACCGACGAACCTCGAAGAGGAGGCCGCCGCAGTCCATCAGGAATTCTGGCCGAAACATCTGGGCAAGGTTTAGGGCTCGCTATCTAGCGCAGTGCCCTGAGCGCGTTCAGGATGACGGCCACATCGATCACTTCCTGCAGCATGGCGCCGGTGACCGGCGGCAGGAAACCGGCGCCGGCGAAGAGCATGGCGACGAGCGAGAGGCCGATGCCGGCGAAAATGCTCTGGACGGCGATGGCGCGGGAGCGCCTGGCTATCTCGATTGCCGCGGCGATCCTGTTCAGATCATTGCGGATCAGGACGATATCGGCGGCCTCCGCCGCAGCCGCGAGATTGGTGGCGCCGACGGCGATGCCGACATCTGCGGCTGCGAGTGCCGGAGCATCGTTGACGCCGTCGCCGACCATCATGACCCTTCCGGCTGTGCGCTCCCTGGCGACGACCTCGACCTTCTGAACGGGCGTGAGCCGCGCTTCCACGGCATCCAGCGACAGCGAACCGGCAATGGCGGCGGCAACGCTGCGCTCATCGCCGCTCGCAAGCACGATCCGGCGGACACCCAGCTTGCGGAGCTTGCCGACAAGCTCGACCGCATCGCCGCGCAGCCGATCCTCGAAGCCGATTTCGCCGGCGAGCTGTCCGTCGAAGAAGACCTTTGCCTGCATCCGGCCTTTTTTCTCAGGAGGAAGGGAGGGCCTGCCATCCGCCGTGAAGTAATTATCGCCGCCGACGCTTACCCTGATCCCGTCGACAAGCCCGGAAATGCCGGCGCCTGCAAGCTCCGATACGTCCGTCGGACGTGACAGCGCCAGCTGCCGTCTCCGGGCTTCCCTGACGATTGCGCGGCCGACAACATGCGAGGATGCCTGATCGAGCGAGGCGGCAAGACGCAGGATCCTGTCCGGTCCTTCCGGCCCGTCGATCGAGACGACTTCCGGATCGCCCGCCGTCAGCGTGCCGGTCTTGTCGAAGACCGCGACGGAGGCGTCGGCCAGGATCTCCAGCGGGCCTGCGCCCTTGACCAGCACACCCGCCTTGGCAGCCTTCGAGGTTCCGGCCGCGAGCGCCACGGGAACGGCGAGGATCAGCGGGCAGGGGGTTGCGACGACCAGAACCGCGACGATGCGCGCCATGTCGCCGGACAGGATGGCGGCGCCGGTCGCGATCGCCAGCGTTAGGAGCAGAAAGGCGATCGCATAGCGATCGGCCAGTCGCGCGATCCGCGCCTTCGAACGCCGGGATGCCTCGACCAGCTTGACGATGCCGGAATAGGTGCTGTCTTCTGCGCGGCTTTCGACCCTGATCTCGACCGCGTCTCCGGCATTGGTGGCGCCGCTCTCGATCCGCGCACCTTTGGCAAGGTGCACCGGAAAGGCTTCTCCGGTCAGGACGGATTGATCGATCGATGCACTCTCCGACATCAGAGTACCGTCGGCAGGGATCACATCGCCCCTGCGGATCATCAGCATATCGCCGACCGCAATGTCGGGAATGGGGACTTCCTCCAGCCCGTCTTCCATGAAGCGAAGTGCGGTGCGCGGCACCTGTGCCAAGAGGGCCGACATGCCTTCGTCGGCACGCCGATGCGCATAGGCTTCCAGAAACTGGCCGCCGGCATACATGAGGGCGACGATCGCCCCGGCGAGATATTCGCCGAACCAGAGGGTCGAGCCCATGGCAAGGGCTGCGATCAGGTCAAGACCAAAATCGCCGTTTCGGAGCTTGGCACCAATGTCGATCAACAGGAAGGCAAGGGCAACACAGGTGCTTGCGGCAAGGGCCAGCCGGCTTGCCGAGCCGAAATCCAGCAGGAAGAGGACGAAAGCACCGGCCAGACCGGCCACTGCTGCCGCCGCCATGATTGTCGAGCGCAAGCCGATGTCGGGCATCCATGCGCGCGGTTCGCCGGAAATGCGAATTCGGGGCTGAACCATCGGCTCGTCCGGAACGCTCATGGTCGCACGCCTCCCATTTCCGCTGGGTGTTTCCTCTCGGGTGCGCAGGATCGATGCTTGAACTCGTTGCCTGGCGCCGTCATGCGTCCGGGAATGTGGCACGGTCAGCGGATTTTTCCTTGATCTCACGCAAGCTGCGCCTGACCGATGGGCACGACGACTATGCGCTATAAGCGGACGAGGGCTCAGCTAGGGAGATGTGGTCGATCTGGGGCCGCGAGAGGACTGACCGTTTTTAGATCAAGAAGGGACTATGGCTGCCGTTCGTTAGGCGTACGGGAGTAGTAAGTACCGACGCATTATCGCCAACTACGCCAGGTCAGGGAGTCTCGGATCGCCTTTTCCAGCGCATCGTCGATCAAACCACGCGCTTCAAGCAGCCTACGCAAACGGGAAGGCGTAGCAAAGGCATCCAGCCAACCCATGTTGAGTTTGACTAAGCTCGGATTACCCCCTGGAGCATCGATCATCTTCCGAGCGAAATGTTCATCGTCCAAAGTTATTGCCGGGAGGCGGTAAAAATCTCTCTTGCCCAATGTTTGCAGGATTTGTCGAAAACGAAGCGCCATCTTTGCGCACGACCGCCACGGTGCCGCTGCTCGCCCATCCTTCAAGGTAGTGTCGCCGTACATAGTGTTGTCGCCGCGTCACGTTCATAGATAAAGGTTGGCACTTTCATGGGGGTGGCACAATTCGTTTAAGCGGCCAAGCGCATGCCTTCGCATTAATTTCCGATGCGATATGCTGGCTTTGAGGCTCCGTATCTAGATTGCTGGCATGGCCAGAGGCGCCCCGAACGGCAGCTTTTGGGGAGCAGCGCCACAGAGCGAAGTGGCCGACATGAGGGCGCAAGTTGGCCGCGTGGCAGCTGCGCCACTTACGCCACAACTTTCGGTCGCCATCCACTTTCCGATAGGCCCTGAAGACGACCCCCAGTTGCTCTACGATTGGCATTGTCGCCGCGCGGCGCCATTTGGCCTAGTTGATAGCTTTCTTGCAATTGCTCCGCTCAGTCTCCAAAATCAAGTCGCATCAATCAAAAGGACCTCTTATGAGTGCTCGCCTATCGACTGCCATAAAAATCGGCGAAGCCGCAAAAGGGATCTTGCTAAAGACTCAAAGCTTCCCCGATCGAGAAGTTGAAAAGCTCGATGGTGTTTGCCAACTTGTGCATGTTGGCGTGGAGCCTATGCTTCTGGCACTGTCGATGGAGCTGGCACTCAAGGCGTGGTTCGTTTTTGACTTCGATGATCCGAAAACTGCCAAATCGCACGACCTAGCGAAGCTGTTTGATAAGCTTAAGCCCGAGAGTCAGGAGAAACTTGACGCGGAGTTCAAGAGATCAGTGGCGCCATATCATCCCAACTTCTTGCATACTGACTACAGTATTCGTCACGTCCTGTACCAGCACAAAGATGCGTTCATCGATTGGCGCTACCTTCATGAGCCTAAATCCACGATGTTCGACCGGAGTACTTTCCAGGCAACACTGGAAATGGTGCTCAAAGAATTTGACAAGAGATATCGCATTGAGCGGGTAGAGCCGCTTTGGCAATCCTAAGTAGCTGGACATCGAGGACGAGTGTCCGCCTTCTAGAACTTGCATAAGCGGCCTCATCGACTGAAAAGGCGATGCGAATCCGCCTTTTATGGTCGGACCGTCGAATGACTGTTTCGGGCCAGAAGCGGCCCAATGTCTCACCGGCTTGCCATCAAATCGTAAGCATTGCCAATCGCAAAACATCCAGGCCCGCTAATGTGCTACATTGCGTCATCACAGGCTTCTGTTGCGGGGGGGATCGAGAATGCAGCGCAAGCTGGCCACGATCATGGTCGGGGATTTCGTCGGCTCCACCTCTGCGATGGAAACAGACGAAGAGGGAGCGATTACCCGGATCGATACTGTCCTCGAAACGGTTCGCGCCGTCGTCCAGCGCCATGACGGCCGTGTGTTCGGCACGGCGGGGGATGCGTTGCTTGCGGAATTCGCCAGTCCCGTCAATGCGCTCCGGTCCGCCATCGAGGCGCGCGCCGAGATCGCTGCGCTTCCTGGAGCGAGCGGCGGCGACATGCGGTTTGGCCTCCATCTTGCCGATGTGGTGGTCGTCGGCTCGGACCTGCGTGGCGACGGCGTGAACATCGCCGCGCGCATCGAGGCGTCCGCGCCACCCGGCGCAATCGACGTTTCAGGGCTGCTTTACGACCAGGTGCGGCGTGTCTCGCCCTGCGGGTTCGAAGATATCGGCGAAAGACGGCTAAAGGGGATTCTGGAGCCGATCCGGATCTACCGGGTCACCGAACTGGTGGACCGCCACGTCTATCAGTTCGCTCCAACGCGCTCCGCCCCCAGCGCCGCCCAGTCTCCCCGGACCAACTCGATCGCGGTGACGCGCTTCGACGTGGCGTCTGGCGACGTTGCGGATCAATGGTTCCTGGCGGAGGGCATTACCGACGACCTGACGCTCGAACTCAGCCGCCTGAAAGGGTTATTCGTCAGTTCCCGCTCGGCGGCCGCCGCCCTGACGACGAAAGACCCGGTCGAGATCGGCCGTCTTCTCGGCGTCGGCTATGTCATCAGCGGCTCGATCCGGCAGGTGGGCGAGGACCTCAGGGTCAATATCGCGCTGACCGAGACGGGAGAGGGGCTCGTCATCTGGTCGGACCGGATCAAGCGCCCGTTTCGCGAATTGCTCGATGTGCTGGACGAGATCATCGCCCGTGTCGCGGCAACGGTCTCCGGACGTATCGAACAGTCGGAACTTGCGGCAGCACGGCTGAAGCGGCCGGAGAACATGACGGCCTATGAGTACTATCTACGCGGTCTCGACCATCACCGCCTGGTGGGCGTGGCGGATATTCACATCCACGAAGCTATGAGCTGGTTCGAGCGGGCAATGGTGGCCGACCCCGGTTTCGGCCGTCCCTTCGCAATGCATGTCTGCTCGTGGAGCAACCTGCCGAGCTTCGACATGGACAAGGCCGAGCAGCAGGTTGCACATGCGCTCGCCCTCGACCCGTCCGACCCGGAAGCCCATCGCATCATGGGCGCGATCAAGATGAAATCGGGCGACTTCGTTTCGGCCCGCTATCACCACATCCGCGCCCATGAACTCGCACCGAACGACGCCTATATTCTCGGCCGCAGCGCTGCCTTCTACGTCTATGCCGGGGAGGCCGAGCGCGCCCTCGAAATGCTCGATCGCGCCGAAACGCTCGATCCCTTCCTGCCGGTCTGGATCACCGAGGAGCGGGTGGCGGCGCTCTATGCGTTGAGCCGGTTCGAAGAGATGATCCGTGTCGCCGTGACGCTGCCGTTCCAGACCCGGCGCAAGTCGCTCTACCAGGTTGCCGCCAGCATGGCCTGCGGCAATGCCGACAGGGCCGAATCCCTGGTCCGGCAAGCGCTCTCGCTCGATCCGACCCTGTCGGCGGTCTATATCCGGATGCAGGAAACCTATGCGGACGAATCCGTCACCGAAACGCTGGTTGCGCGCAATTGCGATGCCGGCCTGCCGTTGACGCCGCGCAAGCCCGCAGCGCGGAAGAAATCACTCTCCCTGAGATGATGATCGCCCGGCTGCATCAGACTGCCGCGGCCCGTCTCCAAAGATCGGCGCAGGCCGCGAGTGCTTCTAGGCCTTGAGCCGGGCGAGCTGCGGGCCGACGATCGCGGCAAAGAGGCTGGGCTCGCCGAGGGCGCGGGCCGACAGCATGGCGCCGTGGACGGAGGCCATCAGGATCTGCGCTTCCTCCTCGGGCGATCTGGTGAGCCGGAAGAGCTTCTGCTCTGCGCCGGCCTTCAGCACCGATGTCAGCCAGGCGGCCAGGTTCTCGAAATGCCGGCGCACATGGGCTGCGACCGGCTCCGGCAGCATCTGCATTTCGGCCGCGAGCATGGCGCAGACGCAGAATGGTTCCGTGGCATCGAGAATGCATTTCTGCCAGTAGTTCAGATAGGCCTGCAACTGATCGACAGGACCGGGGACGTGCTCGCGCAGCGAGTTCAGGCCGGATTCGGCGCGCTGCGTATAGCGATCGACCAGGACCTGCACGAGCTCGGCCTTGGTGGGGAAATGGTGGTGGATGCTCGCCTTGCGGATACCGACCGCCTCGGAAATATCGGCATAGCTGAAGCCGTTATAGCCTCCCGCCACGACGAGGGACTGCGCTATATCGAGGATTTTTTCCGAAGTCGTCTGTTCCATGCAGCTTGCCTATCTGCCGGTAGGCAAGGCTGTCAAGCTGGCGCTGCGGGCTCGCTCACGCGCTTGTGTTCGTCATGGCAGCGGGCGGCGCGTTTGGCGATTGACTCCTTAAAGTTATCTACCTACTAGTAGGAAGACAAAACAAGGAGCCTGTCATGCAAAACCAATCTTCCGCGCAATCGAGCTGGTTGCGATCCTACTATTTCGTCCGCGCGCTGTTCTCGATCGGCTGGATCATCGCCGCCATTCTTGCGGCCAGTCTGTCGGGAAGCCAATCGGCGCTCGCGTCGGTGCTGCTCGTTATCTATCCGGCCTGGGATGCGGTGGCGAACCTCGTGGACGCCCGCTCGAATGGTGGACTGAAGGCGAATCCCGCACAGAGCTTCAACGTCGCCGTCAGCACGATCACCACGCTCGCCGTCATCATCGCCGTGCTTGATAGCACCTATGCCGTGCTCGCGGTCTTCGGCATCTGGGCGATCTTCTCGGGCCTGCTGCAGCTTTCGGCGGCCGTGCGGCGCTGGCGCATTTACGGCGCGCAGTGGGTGATGATCCTCAGCGGCGCGCAATCGACGCTCGCCGGCGGCTTCATGATCAGCCGGGCCTATGGGACCGCGGCGCCGAGCATTCTCGACATTGCGCCCTATGCCGGGTTTGGCGCCTTCTATTTCCTGCTGTCGGCGGTGTGGATGACCGTTGCGGCCTATCGGAAGGCGAGTGTGCAGGGGTGAGGTGCCAGCCCCAGCCGGAATGAGAGAATGCTTCGATGGCATGGGCGCGGAGAGCCGCCCATCGCCATCGTTTCCGTGGGATTCCAAAGCCGACGGTTGCGTGGGTGCCCAAAGCAGGCTCTTCATTCGAGGAGATGTCGATAGACGATTGTCGGTTCTCTCGCACCCCCGTTGGCAAACCGCCCCCTCAGCGGCTAATCTTGCGCCACCCCACCTTCGGCCGCCCCTTCCCAGGCCCGGCCGCACCATCACGAGGACATCATCATGAGCACCATCGAAGCCGTCGCCGAAGAGGCCAAGGGCTGGCGCCGGCATATCCATCAGAATCCGGAGCTGCTGTTCGACCTGCCCGAGACGGCGGCCTTCGTCGCCGGCAAGCTTGCGGAATTCGGCTGCGATGACGTCACGACCGGGCTTGCCAGGACCGGGGTCGTCGCCGTCATCGAGGGCACCAAGGGCCCCGGCAAGACGATTGCGTTGCGCTGCGACATGGATGCGTTGCCGATGTCGGAGCAGACCAATCTTCCCTATGCCTCTGTTAATGCCAACCGCATGCATGCCTGCGGTCATGACGGGCACACGGCCATGCTGCTTGCCACCGCAAAATGCCTTGCCGAAGTCAGGGATTTCTCCGGCAAGGTCGTGCTGATCTTCCAGCCGGCGGAAGAGGGCGGCGGTGGTGCGCGTGTCATGATCGAGGAAGGCCTGCTTGAGCGTTTCGGCATTGACGAGGTCTACGGCATGCATAACGAGCCGGGCCTGGAAATCGGTTCCTTTGCCACGCGCGCCGGACCGTTCATGGCGGGTGCGGATCGTTTCGTCATTACCATCAACGGCAAGGGCGGGCATGCGGCAGCACCGCAGATGACGCGCGATCCCGTTCTCGTCAGCGCCCATATGGTGACTGCGCTGCAATCGATCGCCTCGCGCTTTACCGATCCCTTCGATCCTGTCGTCGTTTCCGTCACCTTCTCGGAAGCGGGTAACGACAAGGCGCTGAACGTCATTCCCGCTTCCGTGCGCCTCGGCGGCACCATCCGCACCATGCAGGCGGATACGCGCAAGGCCGTCGAGCAGCGGTTCCGCGAGATCGTGCATGGCACGGCGAAGCTGTTCGAGACGGAAGCCGAGATCGACTGGCGGCCGGGCTATCCGGTCACGGTCAACGATGCCGGCAGGACGTCAGCTGTCGTTGCGGCGGCTGCGCGGGTAGCCGGCGAGGAGCGGGTGGAAGCGGCCTACGTGCAGTCGATGGGCGCGGAGGATTTCTCCTACATGCTGGAGAAACGGCCGGGCGCGATGATCCTGATCGGCAACGGGGATAGCGCGGGTCTGCACCACCCGGCCTATGATTTCAACGACAAGGCGATTGCGCATGGGGTGCGCTACTGGTTGTCGCTGGTCGGGCAGGAGCTTGGGGGGCGCTGAGGCTGACTGGGTGGAGAGGAGCGTGGTTTTCCTCTCCCTCATTTCTGCGTCCCTGGCGCCGGCGCCGGGGATATCAGAGAAGCCAGCCACCGCGCGTCCGTGCGGTGAATGACGCCCGACATATGCGACAAGCGAAATAATCTCTCCTGCCCAAGGACTTTGGCAGGCTGGATCCCTGTGACAAGCACAGGGATGAGGGAGAGAGGAGGCGGGTCTCGGTACCCCGGACGATGTTTGCGCTGTTAGAGGCGCGTGTCGCCGAAGACACTGCCGCGACCGGGCGCGGCGGAGAGCCTGTCCCTCACAACCACTTCGGCACGTCGACCCGTTGAAACGCCCTCAGATCGCCAATCAGCCCGGCCGCATCGGCATTCACTGAAATTGAATAGCGATGCGCCGGCGGCAGGAATTTCGTCTCCACCATGTGGTCTATGAACTTGAGAAAGGCATCGAAGAAGCCTGCAGAATTCAACAGGCCGACGGGTTTGTCGATCTCGGAGAGCTGGTTCATCGTCCAGACCTCCATCAATTCCTCGATCGTGCCGATGCCGCCGGGCAGCGCGATGAAGGCATCGGCAAGCTCGGCCATGCGCTGTTTGCGCAGGCGCAGGGTCGGCGTGATTTCATCCGTCGTGAGCTTCGGGTGCGAATGGCCGCGCTGATGCAGGCTTTCGGTGATAACGCCATGCGCCGTGCCGCCGGCCTCGAGCACTGCATCGGCGACGACGCCCATCAGGCCCTTGGTCGTTCCGCCATAGACGAGGCCGATGCCCTGGCTCGCCATGGCCCGGCCAAGCGCGCGGGCGCCATCGGCGAAATCGTCCGTTGCGCCGAAGTTCGATCCGCAGAATACCGCGATGGACTTGATGGAGCGTGTCATGATCGGTCGCCTTCCTGTGTTTTAGCTGACACGCAATAGCGGCCAGTCGCAACAAAGGAAAGCGGTCAGGAGGCTCGATCCGGCATCAGTGCCGATATGCACAACCTCGATCTGCAGCGTCAGTCCGACGCCGGCGTTAGGCCTACCGATCGGTCTCAGTTGCGGCCACCGGCAGCGAGACGGAGAAAAGGGCGCCGCCGCCATTGTGGTTGGCGGCGCTGATATCGCCGCCGTGGTCGAGGATGATGGACTGACAGATGGAGAGGCCGACGCCGACGCCGTCCTGTTTCGTGGTGTAGAAGCAGTCGAATATCCGCCCGAGATCGACGGCTGATATGCCGTCGCCGCTGTCGCGGACGGAGAATTGTATCCTCTGGCCCGACGCGCTTGTGGCGATCTCGATGCGGCGCGGCCGCTTGCCGCTGCTGACGACGGCCTCGATGGCATTGAGGAGCAGGTTGACGACAACCTGCTGCATCTGGATGCGGTCGCCGAGGAAGGCGGACAGGCCGGGAGTGCAGGCGACCGAAATGCGGATCGCGTGCATATCGGTTTCGTGGCGGACGAAGGACAGCGCATCCCCAATGATCTCATTGAGGTCGAGCGGCTTTCGTATCGTCGCCTGGCCGCTTGCCATGCCGCGGACGTGTTTGACGATTTCGCTCGCCCTATGGGCGCTCGCCGCCATGCGCGCGGCAATCTCCTTGAGCTTGGTGATGTTCGGCTCGTCGCGTGACAGATGCAGCCTTGCGGTTTCGCAGTCGGTGACGATCGCGGCAAGCGGCTGGTTGACCTCATGGGCAATCGAAGTCGCGAGCCTGCCGAGCATGGAGAGCCGCGCCGTATGCAGCGGGTCGGCCTCGCGCTCGCCGGGTTGTCTCCGATCGGTGATATCCGTGAGCACGATGAGCAGCGGTTCGGGACTTTCGGCCGAAGGGAAGGTGACCGAGAGTTTGACATCCAGCATGGCGCCCTTGAAGCTGCGCATCTTCATCACCTCCGAGAAGAGCTTCGTCCCCTCGAACCATGCGCGCATCAGCCTCCTGCCGGTCTGGGGCGATAGGGCAAACAGATAGCTTGCCGGCCCCTGCAGGTCGTCGCACGAGGATGCCTGCAAAAGGGAAACGGCCATCTCGTTGGCGTCGCTGACGAAAAGACCTGCCTGCGAAATGCCCGCCGTGAGAAAGTGCTCGGCATCGCCCCTGACCTTCGATCCGGAAAGCAGTGCCCAGAGGCTCGTGGGATCGAGCTGCAGGACCGGGACCGGAAGATGATGGATCAGGGCTGTAGCGTGCGTCTCGCTGCGCGCACGCCTTGCCGGCAGATCGCCGTTAGCGCCGCCTTGGATGACGACGATCGGCGGCTGCGCGACAGAGCGCTCGCCATGTCTGGCGTCATCCCATCGAGCAGCGATGTTCCGCGCTATCGGCGTGTCGGCCATTTGCCCTTCCTATACGCTCAGCCACTATGTTTCAGGCCGGATGTTCCGGCGGGTGCAATAGTTTGTCCGAGACAATGCCTCTTCGTTGCGGGCGCGCGCATTCTGCGGGCGCGCATCCACCTGCGGCCGCCATTGGCGGCACCATATCGGTCATGATAGTAGCCATCAGGCTGAATAGAGTCGAAGCCAAGGTAAAGCGGGGCAAAGGGTGGCACAATGCCCGCTTCCGGCAACAGGGTGTTGCGCTCAGTGGAACATAGATGATCGACCTGGATGATATCAGAAGCTTCGTGGCGGTGGTCGAAAGCGGCGGCTTCAATCGCGCCGCCCAGAGCCTCGGCGTGTCCAAGTCGATCGTCAGCCGGCGCATCGCGCGCATGGAGACTGATCTTGGGGCGCGGCTGATTAACCGCAGCACGCGCGGCATCAGCGCCACGGAGGCCGGGCTCGAATTCAAGGCGCGCTGCGGGCGCATTCTTGCCGAACTCGAGGAGGCGCGGGATGCGGTCGCCACCTATGCCGGCGGCGATGTTACCGGGCGTCTGAGGCTCGCCGCACCGCTTGCCTTCGGGCAGCGCTATCTCGGTCCCATCCTGACCGAGCTTGCCGGCCGCCATCCGCGCCTCGAGATCGATGTCTCCTTCTCCGAGCGCGCCGTCGACCTCATCAGCGAACATTATGATGCGGCGATCCGGCTCTTCGAGCTGCGCGATCCCTCGCTGATCGCGCGCCGCATCGCGCCGGTTAGGCCCTTCATCGTCGCCAGCCCCGATTATCTTGCCCGCAACGGCCGCCCCGAGAAGCCCGAAGACCTGCTTTCGCATGACTGCATCATCTATTCCGGGCGCCATATTCCGGAATGGAAGTTCCGTGCCGGCAAGCGCATCGTGTCGATCCGCCCGAATGGACGGCTTCTGACCGATAATGCCGAGGTGCACCTGGGCTGGACGATTGCCGGGCTCGGCGTGGCGGAGCTGCCGTCCTTCATCGTCTCCGACGAGATCCGCAAGGGCACGCTCGTGCCGCTGCTGGTCGAATACTATCTGGACGAGGGCGCGATCTACGTGGTGCGTCCGCCAGGGCCGCATGTGCCGGCCAAGGTGCGGGCGCTGATCGAAATCATGCTGGAGCGGCTCGGCGGGGAGGGCAGTGCCGCCTATCCCCCGGTTCTGCAGGCGGGAGAATAGGCGGCCCTGCCGTCCCGGGCGCTGCAGTTTCGGGAATTTCGTTACCGTTATAACACAAGGCGCCGACACAGGTTTTCGGCCAGTTTCATGCAAGCTCCGCTTTCCAGTTTGCGCGCATCGACACGCCAAACAGAAGGATGAGACACCGTGATCGTCGGTTCCGATAATTCAGTCCGCAGCGTTTTCAATGCCATGCCCAGGGTCGCAGTTTCCGTTTTCGGCGAGGAGAAATACGAGAAGACATCAGGCGAAGCGGCGAACGCGCTTCCTGCAAAATCGGACGACCAGTTGCTCGCCGACCTCTACGATCGTACCGCCCAGCAAACGCTCGACGACGCCGACATCGATGGTGACGGGATGATGAGCAAGGACGAATACATGGCCGCGCAAAAGCGGCTTGCCAATGCCGACAACAGGATCTTCGATATCGATGCCGCCGAAGACCGCTGGTCGACCTTCGATCCCACCGGCAAGGGGGCAATCGACAAGGATGAGATCATCGAGGGGCTGAAAATCCTTTTGCCGCTCAAGGTCGGCCATCTCGATGCCGACATGGTCGAGCGCATCCAGGCGCAGGCCCTGGAGGCTTCCAAGGAGGCGCTGCAGAATTTCCAGGATGCCATCGACGCGGAAAGCAGGAAGCCGGCAATGGCGGAAACGATCAAGACGACGATCGCCGCGCAGGCCTCGCTGCTTTCGCTCTATGATGAGTTCAAATAACCGGGCTGCCGGGTAAGGGTGACAAAAGGGCGAGCGGTCGCTGAACCGCTCCTCCCTTCGCAACAGAAAGGCCCTTCCTGCCGTGGTCGACGCCCGTCAGGCGAACAGGAAGTCGCCGGACTGGAGGACATAGGCTCCGTTCAGCATGGCAATGCCGACGGCGCCGTCTCCTCCGGTGCCGTCATCGTCCCAATAGAGCGTGCGGTCGGACGTGTTGAAGTAGAACTGTCCGTCCGTGCCGATCGCGGTCTTGCCGACATGGTAATCCAGGGTGGATGCCGTCATGCCCTGGAAGTCGCTGGACGTGAACGACAGGAAGTCGTCCGCGCCGAAATCGCCGATGAAAACGAAGTTCGATGGGCTCGGTGCGGCAAGGACGAAAGTATCGCCGCCGCCGCCGCCGGCCAGGCCGTCATTGCCGCCGCCGCTGACAATCGTGTTGGCCGCGGCATTGCCTGTTATCTGGTTGTTGCCGGCATCGCCGATCCCGGTCACGGCGCCCGCCTGGAGGATCAGGCTCTCGGCTCCCGTTCCGGCGAGCGAATAGGTCTCGGCGGTGGAATAGATGATATCGGTGAAATACGAGGGGCCGTCACCGGTGTCGTGGACGACGTCGCCGGCGCTGTCGACCTTGTACTTGTCGTTTCCAGCTCCGCCATCCATCGTGTCGTCGCCGGTGCCGCCAGCGAGTATGTCATCGCCGGAGCCGCCGTAGAGCGTGTCATTGCCGGCGCCGCCATCGAGATAGTCGTTGCCGTCGAGACCGGAAAGCGTGTCGTTTCCCGCTGCGCCGCCGAGACTATTGTTGCCGCTGTTGCCCGTCATGACGTTGTCGAGCGCGTTGCCGCTTCCATAGAGATTGCCTTCCGCGACGAAGGCGAGGTTCTCGACATTGGCCCCAAGCGAGTAACTCACCTGCGCAAGGATCGTGTCTGTACCTTGCCCCGCGAGCTCGATCACCCTGTCGGCAGCGGTGTCGACGACGTAGGTGTCGTCGCCGAGGCCACCCGTCATCCGGTCGTGGCCGTATCCTCCGTCCAGATGGTCGTTGCCGGCAAGGCCTGTCAGCGTGTCATTGCCGGAGCTTGCGTAGATGGCGTCGTCTGCGGGGGTGCCGACCAGGTTCTTGTCGGGATAGGTGCCGTAGATGCGACTGCCGGGAATCTCCACAGCATGGGCGTCGGTATCGAAGCGGACCTGGAAGATGCCGTCATTATATCCGTTGACGTCGTTGTAATCACTGTCGGACGCCCAGCTGACGACCCAACCGCCGTCATCGAGTGCTGCCACCTGGGGCATATCCTTGTAGGTATGGGTCAGCGTGTTGAGGAGCGTCTCGTCGCCGTTTTTCGTCCCGTCGGCATTAAACGCCTGCTGATAGACGTGATAGAAGGTCTCCGAACTGCCGATCACCGTCCAGGTCACCACCCAGCCGCCATCGGAAAGAGCCGTCACCTTCTGGTTCGAGGCATACATGCCGTCGGTATCGACCTGGGTCTCGACGCCTTGTGGCGTCCCGTTCGCATTGTAGGCCTGCTGCATCATGTGGGCGTCGCCCGAGAGCCAGATCACCACCCAGCCGCCGCCGTCCAATGCGGCGGAGGTATGGTAGCCCTGGTTGCCGTCGGTTGTGGTATTGACGCGTGTCTCGGTGCCGAACCGTGTTCCATCGGCATTGTAGGCCTGCTGATAGATCCCGCCGCTCGAACCGTCCTGGCCATTGGATCCCCAGATGACGACCCAGCCGCCGTCACGTGTCACCACCGTCGGGCTGCCCTGATAGGAATCGGTGTAGGTATTGACGGGCGTTTGCCCGCCGTGCGGCGTGCCGTCGGCATTGTAGATCTGCTGGAATATGCCGGTTTGCGAACCGTCCTGCAGGGTCCCGGTGACGACCCAGCCGCCGCCATCGAGCGGCGCCATCGAACTGGCGTTTGTAAGGGTCTCTCCACCGACCTTGGAGCCGTCGGCGGCGAAGGCCTGCTGATAGGTCCCGCCCTGGCCTACCGACAGCCAGCTGACGACCCAGCCTCCGTCAGAAAGCCCCATGACCGACCGTAGCCCCTGTCCGCCGCCTTCATAGGTGTTGACCTGGGTCTCGTTGCCGCGCGGCGTACCATCAGCGTTGAATGCCTGCTGATAGACCCCAGGCGTGGAGATGCCCTGGTCTCCCCAGGTAATTACCCAACCGCCATCGGTAAGGGCGGCGATGGCCGGCATCTCCTGATTGCCCTCGACGATGGTGTTGACTCGGGTTTCAGGACCGGAGGGGGAGCCTGTGGCGTCGAAGACCTGCTGGTAGACGCCGGTACCGCTGCCATCCTCCAGGGTGGAGGCCCATGTGATCACCCATCCGCCGCCCGGCAGCTGGGTGGTCACAGTACTGTACTGAGAATTGACCGTGAATGTGTTGACCTGAGATTCCGCAAACGGCATTTACCTTCCTCCTCAGACAGATAGTAACCGAATGAATGAATGGGGTGCTGCAGATCCGATCCGTATTGCTACCATACCGTTCTTTTTTGAAGATTACCCGACAGTCCGGATAATTTTCAAAAGAGAACGGCGGCAGCCGGGCGGCGAGCCCATCACCTCGCAACGGCACAGCGGTCTCTTCGGCGGTCTCTTCGGGAAGGCTGTCCGCGCCTAGGCGGAGGCGGGCTGAACGCTCCTCACCACGCCCGTGCGGTCGATGACGCAGGCGAACTTGCGGCCGGAGGCATCGAGGTCAACGCTGAAGCCGCCGGCTTCGACCGGGCGCGAGCCCGTCGGCAGGATTTTCGCCCTGTCGAGACCGGCCTGCTTGGCGGCGGCATCGGCGCAGAGGAGCTGCAGGTCGGCGGGGGCGGTCTCGACCGCCGTGCGCGACATCTGGTCGGGCGGCGGGGCCGATTGGCAGGCCGCCAATGCCGAGAGCGAGCAAAGGAGCAGGGCCGGAAGCGGCCGGCTCTTCAGGAAAATGCGCATGTTGATCCCCCGTTTGAAACACTCACGCTCTGATGCCATCCACCGTCAGACGCCCTTGTAGAGGGCTGCGCCCTGCATCAGGACGATGACCTTGGCGCCGACCTTGATCCGTGAGTGCAGGTCGATGATGTCGTCATTGTTCATGCGAATGCAGCCCGAGGACACGTCGAGGCCGATCGACCAGGATTCCGGCGTTCCGTGGATGCGGTAGATCGTGTCGGCGTCGCCGGCATAGAGATAGAGGGCGCGGGCGCCGAGCGGGTTGTCCGGGCCGCCGGGCTGGCCGGCCGCCCATTTGGCGGCGTTCGGATCGCGGGCCACCATTTCGGCGGGCGGGGTCCAGGTCGGCCATTCGGCTGTGCGCCCGACGCGCACGATGCCGGCCCAGCCGAAGCCTTCGCGCCCGACCCCGATGCCGTAGCGTATCGCCTGGCCGCCGGGCTGCACGAGATAGAGAAAATGCTGGTTGCCGTCGATGATGATCGTGCCCGGCTCCTCCGCCGTGCGGAAGGTCACGACCTGACGGCGGAAGGCATCCGGAACCTGCTTGTTGCGGGCGAAATATTTGCGGGCCGTGTTCTTGTCGTAATCGACCCATTGCCGCGTCTTGGGATCGTAGATCTGCGTGCCGGCAGCAAGGGCGACACAGGCGGCGAAACCAAGCGCGAGCGCGGCGAGGGCGGCTTTTTGCAATGTCCGGCTCATGGCTTTGCCCATCCCTGGATGCGGGCGGCATTGTCGGCCACCCATTTTTCCGCATAGGCGGCAGGCGGTGTGCGCTCCACCTGCAGCGCGTAGGTCATCATGGTCACTTCCTGCGGCGTCAGGTCGACCTTCTGCAGGAAGGCGGCGACATCGGCATGTTTCTGACCGAAGGTTGCCGACCAGGCGATGTGGAATTCCGATGGCGGCCAGGCGACATCGGCCTTCGAATGCTCGATCCAGAGAGGATCGCTGCCGGGCGCGATCTTCCATTCTGCGGGATCATAGGCCGGTTCCTGCAGCCGTATCACCTTGTGCAGCTCGAAGACGTTGTGCGGCGCGTAGCAGGCAAAGACCATCGGCCTGCCGGTGGCGACGGCGGCATCGACGGCGGCCATGCCGACATCCTCTTCCGCTTCCACCAGCGCCAGATTTTTAGCGTAGCCGTAGCTCAGGGCGCGTACCCGCTCGATGCTTGCCGAGGTCCAGGTTGGTGCACCAATCCAAAGCTCGCCGCGGCCATCACCGTCAGTGTCGAGCAGGGCGCCCTTTTCAGGGTCCGAGAGGTCCTTGACGCTCTTGATGCCGGCCTTTTCGGCGTCCTCGGTGGCGCAGAGGCCCTGCCAGGCGGCAACGGCGCGTTTTGCCAGAATTACCGCCTTCTTGTCATCGACATATTTTTCGATCGCCGCATCGAGGTTCGGCCGCCAGACCTCCGGGTGGATGTCGAGCTCGCCGCTCTCGAGACCGGCAAAGGCATTGAGCTCGCCCATCTCGCGCAGGTCGGCCTCGAGGCCGAATGTCTTGCCGATCGCAACCTTGAGAATATTGGCGGTCGCCTGGCCGGACGGCCAGTTGGGCACGGCGATGACGAGATCGGCGGCCTGGACGGCGTGCGCCGAGCCGGAAGCGATGAAGATCGATGCCGTCACGGCAAGCATGGCTCTCGCCCGAAAGCGCTGCCGTTGCGGATTTTCCCTCTGACGATGTCTCAAAGAAACCCTCCGTTTCCGCTCCCCAGCTGGCCCGAGTCCTAAGCACATTGTGCACATGCCGGGGAAGTACGTTACGGTAAACTCCGGCGTAAATTCAGGAGTTGAACCGCGAAGCGGGGAAGGTCTCGGGTCGCCGCTGCGCTCTGCAGAGACTTTCCTCAATCACTGCGGCCTCACACGAAAAACCGGACTTGCCCCGAATCCGCGAATAAGGTTTCGTGGCCGCGTTTCAGCAGGACCCCAGCACGCCCATGTTTGTTTTCGCCAAGATTTTCTGGATCGTTTCCCAGCCGGTGACGATCTTCTTCCTCCTGATGGCGCTCAGCGTGCTTCTGATGTTCTTTTCCTTCCGGCGCTCCGCCATCGCGGCCGGGCTCCTGTCGCTGGTCCTCATCTTCGTCAGCTTTTACACCACATCAGGTGCGCTGATCGTGCAGGAGCTGGAGGATCGTTTTCCGCGGCCGGCCGCACCTGCCGATGTCGCCTGCATTGTCCTGCTTGGCGGCGGGATCGCGACAAAGGTCGACGGCGTGCGCGGCGGCTACAACCTGGATGACGCAGCCGATCGCTATGTCGAAACGGTGCGGCTGGCCGGTGTCTATCCCAATGCCAAGGTCATCATGTCGGGCGGCGATGGCAGTCTTCTCGGCGGCTACGTCAAGGAAGCGGACGTCATCCGCAGGATGTTCGACGATTTCCATATCGATCCGGCTCGCGTCGAATATGACACGCAGTCGCGCGATACCTATGAGAACGCCATCAATACAAGGGTGATCCTGCAGCGGCTGAACCTCAACCACTGCCTGCTCGTGACATCGGGTTTCCACATGCCACGGGCAGTGGCAATCTTCCGCAATCTCGGCATGGATGTCACACCCTGGTCCGCAGATTACCGCACGACCGGTGAAGAGGGCCTGACGCTGTCGGTCGGCCATCCGATTGACAATGTCGACCTGTTGACGACGGGCATCCGGGAATGGATCGGCATCGTCGCCTATTATTTCGCCGGGCGCGTCTCGACGCTCTATCCGCAGTGAAGGTACGCGGTCTTCGACGGCAAGACTTCCGCCGGATAGAAACCTGGTACGATCGATCAGCGACGAGCTTCCTTGCAGCCGTCTGTGGCGCCGCCACTGTCACCGGCTGGTCATGACTCGGGGTATGGATTCACGGCAAGCAGCCGGACGAGAGCAGCGTTTCCTTCGCTCTCACTTGGCGGCGCCAAGTAGGTAGCCCCCGTCCCAGTGATAGATCTGCTTGTCGTCGACCGTGACCTTGACGACCGCCTGGAACCCGGCAAGCGTTCCGCTGCCGGCATGGAACGCACAGGTTCCCTGCATCGGGCTGGCAGTGTCGTAGGTGACGCAGTACCCGACCGCCGTGTCTCCGTTTCCGACGGCAATAACAGCCGTGCTGCTGCCGAAAAGGGGACTGCCGGTCACCGGCCCATAGTACAAGATCTTGGTGCCTGCCGGGATCGCCGCGAGGTTCGATTCCGTAATGGTGCAGAAGCTCGGGGTCTCGCCGGTGTACTGGCTGCATTCCTTGGAAATCTTTAGCGGTTGCATAGCCGGCGCAGCGGACGCCACGGACGTTAGTGCCAGGATGGCACTGGCTGACAGGATTAACAGTCTGCTCATTGGCCCACTCCCTATGGTCGAATTAACCTCCCGGATTCTACTCGCTATGTCTTCTCCCAGCAATTCGCCCCTTTGGATCTTCCGGGCGATGGGTTGCGGTCTGCCTCACCGCCGGCCTGCCATGAGTGCGGACCCTGGCGAATTCCGCACTTTTGCTCGCATCGGAACATGGCTATATGTTTGCGCGGGGCAGTATCGGGCGCCAGGGAGCTCTCTTGAGAATATTGATCATCAGCAGGAAGGCGGAGGAGGTTCGGCGGAGCTTCCAGATCCGGCAGATGGCCGCACTTGGCCTTTCCTACGAGTTTCTCGATGCATTCGAGGCGGCGGACCTGTCGGACGAGGATTGCCAGACGGCCGCCAGCAACTGGCCGAGCCCGACGCGGCGGCAGGACATCGCCTGCTTCCACTCCCACCGCAAGGCCTGGCAAACAGTGGTCGAGCATGGTGCGAAGACACTCATCCTCGAAGACGATGCGGTGCTGTCAGACGATATCGCGGCCGTTCTTGCCAATATCGAAGCGCGCAACGAGGCATGGAACACCGTCTACGACCTCGAATTCGCCCCGCGGCGTCATATCCTCAACCGCAAGCGCGCGTGGCAGGATGAGGCCGGCGGTTTTGGCGCCACCCGCGTCTATCAGAACCGGGTGGGGCTGGCAGGCTATGTCATCGGCCCCGAGGCGGCAAAACGCATGCTCTCCGAAACCACCAGCTATTCGCTGATCGACGCGCATTTCTGGCACTGCTCCTGGCTCGCCGCCTACCAGATCGAGCCGGCGCCGGTGATTCAACAGCGGTTTCTGGAAACCGAGGCCGAAAGCGCCGATTTCGTGCGCCCGGAAAAGGACCTGGTCTTCCTGCCGCTCAGCAAGATACGCAGGTTCGCGCGCCGGATGGAACTCGAAGGCATCAAGGCGAGAAACCTCATTGCCGGCCTGTTGTGGGGGAAGAAGCGGGATGTTCTCGTCGATCGCTCACGGTTCAACGAGGCCGTGGTGAAATCGGCCCAGCTGGGGCTGCTGCTGGTGCCGGTGGTCGGGTAGGCAGCGTCCTTCTCTTCTCTCATTCCTGTGCTTGTCAGAGGAGTGAGGAAGGAAGGTTGTGGGCTCACCACTCAATCCAGCCAATAATACCCTGATGTTACGCCGCTCACGATCTGACACGGGCAGCTTTTCAGGGAGGTTGTTGACAAGGTGCGGCCGCCGTATTCAGCTGCGCTTTTCTGATGTCGATGAGGTCAGTTCCGGCGTGTCGTTTGAGGTTTCCGTCAATATTGAAACTGCGCTGCAGAGCGAAGTCTCGGCACTTCTGTCACAGTCGGATTCTGTCGCCGCTGTCCTCTATCCGGGTGAATACCGGCGGCCGATCACCGCGGAGTCGCTGGCAAAGCCGGGCACGCATGTCCTTATTGCGCGTCTCGCCGAGAGGGCGGTCGGACTTTGCGTTCTGTTTGAGCGCGGTGACGGAACCACGGAACTCAAACGCATGATCGTGGATGCCGGCGCACGGGGGGCGGGTGTTGGCATGGCGTTGCTTCGGCGAGCGGAGGCTCAGGCCCTGACGCTCGGAGCTTGGGCCATGCTGCTCGAAGTCGGAACGCGCAATACCGAAGCACAGCAACTGTACCGCCGCGGCGGGTACGCGCCATGCGAGCCTTTTGCGCCCTATACGGCGACATCAATAAGTCTCTTCATGACGCGGGTGCTGACAGAGATCGCACCGGGACGATAGGACTGCCACGATCCTCAACCGTTGACACCCGCCCGCATATCCCGTATCTCCCGGCCCATGCCAGTCCTCTGGCCGTAAGCGTTTGACGTCAAGCAACGCACTTATCGATCCTCGCCGGTCGGAGTGCGTTTTTTTGTGCCCGTCGACGAGGGAACAGCCAGGAGGTTTTCATGGCTTTCCGTCTTACCGGTGATCGCGAGCAGGCCAGGCTTTACCTGCTGACCGCGATCCTCTTCATCTCCTATCTCTGCGTCGCGATCGCGCTTCCCGTGGTGCCGGTCTTCGTGACGAGTGCGCTCGGCCTGAGCAATGGCTGGGCGGGTCTCGGCGTCGGCATTGCCTTTCTCGCCACCATCCTTACCCGCAGTTATGCCGGCGGGCTGGCGGATAGCAGGGGCGCCAAGGTCGCCGTGCAGCGCGGGCTCGCCTTCTATGTCGCGGGTGCACTGATCTCGCTTGCCGCGGGGCTGTCGCTGCAGAACCCGGTTACGGCCTTCGCCATACTGGTTGCCGGGCGGCTGTTGATCGGGCTTGGCGAAAGCCTTGTCGCCGTCGGCGTCATTGCCTGGGGTATCGGGCTTGTCGGGCCGCAGCGCTCCGGCCGGGTGCTGGCGCTCATCGGCGCGGCGATCTATGGCGCGCTCGGGCTTGGCGGGCCGCTCGGCCTGCTGCTCCTCGACGACATCGGCTTTGCCGGGACGATGGCCGTCGGCGCTGCGCTGCCCCTGCTGGGGCTTGCGGCAATCCGCAGCGTGCCGGCCGTCGCCGCCCATCCGGACAGGGAGCGGCCGCCGCTTGCCGCCGTCATCGGCCGCATCTGGCTGCATGGGCTGATCGTCTGCCTGCAGGGCATGGGCTTTGCCGCGATCGGCTCCTTCTTCACGCTCTATTTCCGCGATCTCGGCTGGGATCATGCCGGCCTCGGGCTGACTGCCTTCGGCTGCGGCTTCGTGCTGGTGCGCCTCGTCTTCGGCCACCTGCCGGATCGTTACGGCGGGCTTGCGGTGGCCGTGGTTTCGCTTGCGGTCGAGGCGATGGGGCAGTTGCTGATCTGGACGGCGGCCGATCCCACTGTGGCGCTCATCGGCGCCTTCATGACCGGCCTCGGTTGCTCGATGATCTTTCCCGCCATGGGGCGAGAGGTCGTGCATCTCGTGGCCCCGCATCTGCGCGGCACGGCGCTCGGCGGCTTCTCGGCCTTTCAGGATCTCGCCTACGGACTGACCGGGCCGCTCGCCGGCGTGCTGGCGGACCGGGCTGGTTATGGCAGCGTGTTTCTGGTCGGCGGAATGACGGCAATCTGCGGATTTGTCGTCGCTGTGGTGTTGCGGAGAAGCAAGGCGGTCACTGCAGGGTGACGTGCGGCCTTTCCGTTGATGGAGGCGAGGATGTTTCCTCGCCTCCATTATCTCTCGCCTTTTACGGCTGGTCTTTCCCTGCCGCGCTTTCCGAAACCGTGAGGTTGCCGGCGATCCTTCGAGCGATGCCACCAAGAAAGAGCTCGATACCGGTCAGGAAGTCGGCGCGGTCGTCATGGTCGGGCACTTTCGGGGCGATGCTCTGCACGAAGGGGAAATCCTCGGGATCGAGGGCCGATAATCTCAGCGCGATCTCGCCGAGGAATGCGTCGCGCTCGAGATGCTGCATTCGCGCCATCTCGGCATTGGCCGCGTTCTGGCCCCCCACGCCGAGCACATAGTTCAGAAGTGCGGCCACAACCGTCCATTCATCGTCATGCGGCACGCTCATCGCCCGAACCTGCCGACCGAGATGTTCGAGGATGCGGATCGTCGGCATCGATCCTGGTGCCTGCGCCAAAGCCGAGCCGAGCCATGGACGCTCATCCAGCGCGTCGAACAGGTCGAGGGCGAGGGCGCGGATCTTATCTGCGGGAGATCCGCCGGCCGAACGCGCGGCGATCACGTTGATAACGATCGCGTCGGAGGCGGCAACGAGGAGGTCGCTCTTGTTTTCGACATGCCAGTAGATCGCGCCGGCGCCTGTCTTCAGTCTCTTTGCAAGGGCCTGGAAGGTCAGCCCCTTTTCCCCACCCTCGTCGAGAATGGCGATGGATGCATCGACGACGCGCTCCCTCGTGAGTGAATCCTGTCTTCGCTTTCCATCGGGTTTTCTCATACCTCATCTTGACATGGATGGAACGACATTCCAACTATGGAATGACATTCCATTTTAAATAATTCCGGAGAACTGACATGCATATTCCGATTGCCATTATCGGCGCCGGCCTCGGCGGCCTCGTCCTTGCGCGGGTCCTTCACATCAACGGCATCCGCGCTACGGTCTATGAAGGCGATGCCTCTCCCGAGGCGAGATTGCAGGGCGGTATGCTCGACATCCACGATTTCAACGGCCAGCTCGGCCTGAAGGATGCGGGCCTTTACGAACAGTTCCTTGACCTTATCCATCCCGGCGGACAGCAATCCCGCTTCTTCGACAAGGACGGGACGCTTCTCATGGACAATCCCGATGACGGGAAGGGCGGGCGCCCCGAAGTGCAGCGAGGCGAACTGAGGCGCATTCTCCTGGAGTCCCTGCCGGAGGATGCGGTGCACTGGGGCCACAAGCTCTCGTCGGCGCGATCCCTTGGCGATGGACGGCACGAACTCATATTCGCCGACGGGCAGCTTGCGACGACCGATCTGCTGATCGGCGCCGACGGCGCCTGGTCGAAAGTGCGGCCGCTCCTGACGGATGCGACGCCGACCTATAGCGGGCTGGTTTTCTTCGAGACATGGCTCAACGATGCCGATGTCCATCACCGCGACAGCGCGCAGGCTGTTGGTGGCGGCTCCATGTTCGCGCTCGCGCCCGGCAAGGGCATCATGGCGCATCGCGAGCCGAACGGGGTGCTGCACGCCTATATCGCCCTGCGAAGGCCGAAGGCGTGGGTCGAGAGCATCGATGTCTCCAACCGGGTAGCTGCCACAAGCCGCATTGCCGCGGAATTCGACGGCTGGGCTCCACCGCTGACGGCGCTGATCACCGGATGCGACGTGGGGCCGGTGCCACGTATCATCCACACGCTGCCGGAGACGCATCGATGGAGCCGGGTTCCCGGCGTGACTCTTCTCGGCGATGCCGCGCATCTGATGGTGCCGTCGGGAGAAGGCGCCAATCTCGCGATCTATGACGGCGCCGAACTCGGCAAGTCCATCGCGGCATCGTCTGGCGATATCGAGGCAGCACTGCTTGCATATGAAAGGGAGCTCTTTGCGCGCAGTACGACAGCGGCAGTGGAGGCTTCCAAGCTCACCATGCTTCTGTTCGGCGAAACGGCCCCTTACGGGCTGGTCGAGGCTTTCGAGCAGGAGCTTCTCGGGATCCCGAATTCCTGAGACCGACGTCGGGGCAGGTTGCCTGAGCGAAAGAGAAACGCCATCGCGGTGAAGGCCATCAATCTTGTCCTGCCGCTGCGATGACCCATCTCCCTGATGGCGACATCGGGGGACACTTCCATGCCAACACAGATCCTCTTCATCCAGGGCGCGGGCGAAACCACGCATGACCAGTGGGACAACAAGCTCGTCGACAGCCTGGCGCGTGAACTCGGCGATGCCTACGCCATCCGCTATCCCCGCATGCCCGATGAGGGCGATCCGCATTACAAGGCCTGGAAAGCGGCCATCATCGCCGAGTTCCGGACCCTTGAGGATGGCGCCATCCTGATCGGCCATTCCTTCGGCGGCACCGTGCTTCTGCATACGCTTGCCGAGGACTGGCCGGCATTCGAGCCGGGTGCGGTCATCCTCATCGCGCCGCCCTTCATGGGCGAGGGCGGGTGGGAGAGCGATGAGATTGCCGAGTGCGACGACTTTTCCGCAAGCCTGCCGGAGGGCCTGCCCGTGCTCATCTATCACGGCAGCGAGGACGATACCGTGCCCTTTGCCCATATCGAGCTTTACGCCAGGGCGATCCCGGATGCGGTCGTCTGCGCGCTGCCGGGGCGCGATCATCAGCTCGACAGCGATCTCGCCGACGTCGCCAAGGATATAGTCTCGCTGGACGCATAGGCGGCCGCCCCATTCCATCCGACAACCATTGCCATCGCATCCTCCTGCATCGCTGAAATCAAAGCCGATGCAGGAGCTGGCGCATGGTGTCTGAGCATTCCGGAACAAGAGATAAGGTGGCGGAGCAGGCCGGTCGCCGCCCTCATGCCATCGACATGATCCAGCCGCTGGCCGGCCTCTTTCTTGCTGCCGGCTTCGTGGTCCTGCTCGCCGGCCGCCATGAGCGGCAGCTCATCCGTGCGGAGCGCATCCAGCAGGAGGTCGTCGTTCGATGAATGCCTTCAGCCTGCGCTTCGATTTCGACGAACTCGTCATTCCCATTCTCGGCCGCAACGATAACGGCCTGCTGCTCTACGGCTCTGCCGAGCTTGCGGGCGATCATGAGGGCTTCAGCGTCGAGATGATCCATCTTGCCGAGGGCACGGTACTTCGCCCGGCCGGCAATGCCGAATCCGGCAGGCCCGCGCCCTTTGCCGACGAACTCTTCCGGCGCATCGCTGCCGTTATCGGCAATGACAGGACGGTGCTCGGCCGGCACGCGGCAATGGAATGGGCCGAGCTTGTGGAGCGCCACAGCGAGGCGGCCTGAGCGCCGCGTGCCGGTGCGAAACATCACCCTGTCTTTGTTTGCTATCGAGCGTCCCGAGCTTCCGAAAAAGCCTCGCTGATATGGATCGTGATCGAAGATAGGAATAATTTCCTTGATTGTTGTCCGCGTTGGCGGATACAACCTTATGACGGCAGCGATATCCAGAGAGGGAGTTTTGCATGCAGGCCTGCCCGCTCCAACGGAGCGACGATACGGAGCTCGTCTTGCTCCGCAGCGAGCTGCACGAAGCGGCAATGTTTGCGGAACTGCGGCTGAAAGCGATGCCCGACTATGCCGATACCGTGGAGGAAGCGGCTGCCATCGAGGCGATCCTGCAGCCGGGTGAGGTGATCGCCGACCAGATGCTGTCTCTGCAGGCGGCGACATCGGATGGGGTCGAGGCCCGGCTGCGTGCGACGCTCTGGAAACGTGGCGAATATATCGGGACCTATCTGGGTGAAGAATGAATGAGGCTACTCGACCTTCCTGCCCTTGGAGACCGTCCAGGAATCTGCGTGGTTCTCAACGAGGAAGCCAATACGCTTGCTGTCGCCTATGACCGCGTGACACTGCCATCCCTCGCGCTTGTCTTCGGCCTCCAGAAGGCGGACATCCGTGATCACGTCGGAGCAGAATTTGTCGCCTTCGATCCTCCAGTGTCCGTTCGCTCTCTTGCTGCCTTTCTGGTAGATCGCCGTGCCGTCCGGATTGAAGTACTGAACCTCATTCTCGTTGCTGATTGAATTTCCCTCCAGCGCCGCCTTGATCTCCACGCTCGTCATCGTTTGCGCTAGAGCCATTCCGGCCGGCAGGACGGCCACGGCGGCAGCGAGCATCGTTGATGCCTTGAACCAGGTCATCTTATCTCTCCTCTCCGTTCATCCTCTTCCCGGAATGATGCGCCTGATGCCACGCGATCACAACCAGCATCGATGCTGCTTGCGGCCAATCGCTTTTATCGGTCGGCCGGCCGAGGCTCGTCAGATTGCCCGCTTCACGATGCAGGATGCGCCTGTCGGGGAGGGCACGGGGCCGGTGTCGCCCACTGCAAACTGCGTCGCCACAGCACCGGAACTATGCCCATATCTTCGGTTCAATCTGTCGCCCATCTTTCAGTTGGACAGGGCGGGGTCTTCTGCCGCACCCACCCTAAATCGCCGGCAGCATCCCGCCATCCACCCTGAGATTCACCCCGGTAATATAGCCGGCGCGCGGGCTGACGAGGAAGGAGACCGCGTCGGCGATCTCCTCCAGCGTGCCCACGCGACCCATCGGCACTTCGGCGAAGAGCGGCAGCACGACCTGCTCGATCGTCTCCCATGCGGCATCCCCGGCAACGCCACGCTCGCCGGCGACCTCGCGGAAGCGGGCGTCCAGCCTGGCGCTGCGGATCGTGCCCGGCGAGATCGTATTGACCGTCACGCCTTCGGCCGCCACCGCCTTGGCCATCGAAGAGGTCATGGCGTTCATGGCGGCCTTGCAGGCGGAGTAATCCGGGCGGCCGGCGGGCGGCATCAGGCCGGCGAGGCTCGAAATATTGACGATGCGGCCCCAGCGGTTCTTCCGCATGTCAGGCAGCAGCCGTGTGGTGACGCGGACGGCTGCCAGGACATTGCGGTCATAGGCTTCGGCCCAGGAGGCGGGGCGGCTTGCCGCCCAATCCTCCGGCTGGCCGGAACCGCCGGCATTGTTGACGAGGATGTCGATGTGGCCGGCAAGCGCCCGTGCCTCGGCGATCAGTCCCTCCACCTCGCTATCGATGGTAAGGTCGCCCGTGACCGCATGGGCGCGGCCGCCTTCGGCAAGGATCTCGCGCGCCACGCGCTGTGTTTCGCCTCTGTCGCGGCCGTGGACGATCACGGTGGCCTTCTCGCGGGCAAGCCCTCGGGCGATCGCTTCGCCAATGCCCTTGCTGCTGCCGGTAACAAGCGCCGTCCTGCCGTCGAGTTTCAAATCCATGGCCGTGTTCCTATCTTGGAGTGGATGCAACACAGAAGAACAGGATGATGCTCGACACAATTACGCACTTAAAAGTGCCCATGGACCAGGAAGAGCGCTCCGCCTGCCTCGGGCCTGACGGCTCCGTTGCGCATGTGGCGCGGGTGATGAAGATGATCAGCGGACGCTGGAAGCTGCCGATCCTGTTCCGGCTCTTTGCCGAGCCCTCGATACGCACCTTGCAGCTGAAGCGGGACATGCCGGGTATTTCACAGAAGATGCTGACGCAGCACCTGCGGGAGATGGAAGAGGACAGGCTGATCGAGCGGCGGGATTTCGGCGAGCAGCCGCCACGCGTGGAATACCGGCTGTCTCAGGCGGGCAGGGCGCTGATGCCGGTCCTGATGGCGGCGCGGGAGTTTTCGCGGGATTATTCTGCTGCAGGGTAGCGGATCGCATTCAGATCACGCGGCTTCATGCGGGTGGTTGAAGACCCCTCCCCAACCCCTCCCCACAAGGGGGAGGGGCTTACCTTGCCGCACCCGTTTTCCACATGTCAGACGTTTCGGATGGAGCGAGGCGGCGCCTCGGGTTAGTCCCTCCCCCTTGTGGGGAGGGGTTGGGGAGGGGTCTTTCGAATCCGAACCTCGAACCCCGCAAACAAAAACGGCGCCCCTTGCGGAGCGCCGTCGCCTGCCGAAGCAGAAAGACCTGAATCAGATCAGAAGGCCTGGATGTTGACAGCCTTCGGGCCCTTGCCCATGCGATCCGGCTCGGTGTCGAAGGAAACCTGCTGGCCTTCGCGGAGCGACTGGATGCCAGAAGCCTGGAGAGCGGAGATGTGGACGAAAACGTCCTTCGCGCCGCCTTCCGGCGTGATGAAACCAAAACCCTTGTCCTGGTTGAAGAATTTTACGGTGCCCTTGGTGGCCATGGGGGATAGTCCTTTTCCCATTGGTAGTTAGTTTATCCGCACCCCCGGCGGTGGGGAGGCGGACGGCTTTAGCTTTCGCGTTTCGGCCTGGAAGCCGGACGCGAAGGGTCAGTCGAGACGTCACGTACGGGGAAAGAACATCTACGCACATGGGTGTCACCCATGCCGCCCAACCGGAATTGGCGCTCCAGCCGGACATTACCACTTCAGTCCAGTCACCGGCATGCGAAATGCCCGAGTGTCGCAGTTGGTGCCAGCATTTCGGGCAAAAAGCAAGCGGTAATATTGTGGCATGTCTTTCGCGGTTGCGAGAATTGATGATGATTCAAATGGTTGGCAGAGTGTTAGTCTATGCTGACGGATCTGTATCATTGCGGGACGGGGGTCGCATTTGCAACCTGGGCGTGGTTCGATACTACTGCTGGCCGAGGTATGAGGCAGGTCGGCCATGGCTTTTTTAGGCGGCGGCCGCACCAACGTGCGCAACGAGGGGAAGGCCGTGCCGTGGGATCGAGCCTTTCTGCCGGCCACACCAGAGGGAAAACTCGTCGCATTAACCTTTCATCTGTGGGAAAATCGGCGCCGTTCCACAATTTCGTCCCGAGCTGCCGCAAATATGGCAGCGTGTTTCGGGGCTTGATGCGGCGTCTGCCAGCCGGTAGGTCTCGGAGGGACGAAGCAGTGAATGAAGGAAATGCCGGCGTGATCGATCCCTATGCCATGCTCGGACTGGAGCGCGACGCCAGTGGAGAGGCGATCAAGCTTGCCTGGCGCAAGGCCGCCAAGGGCGCGCATCCGGATGCCGGCGGCGATGTCGACAATTTCAACCGGCTGCAGATCGCCTATGAACTGCTGCAGGATCCCGTGCGCCGGCGTGTCTATGACGATACCGGCTACGATCCGCAGCTAGCCGATCCCAGGGATCTCGAAGGCGTCTTGATGCTGGAATCGCTGGTCAACGAGGTGATCCTCGACGAGCGCGAACCCGGCAGCTTCGATCCCGTGGCCGCCATGCGCCGCAAACTCTCCGACGACATCGTCAAGAGCCGCTTCCACATCCTGGAGCTCGAACGCCACCGCGCCCGCGTGCGCAAACACATAGACCGCCTCGGACGCCGCCCGGAAACCGACGTGCTGGGCTCCATGCTGCGCGCCCGCAGCGAGGCCATCGCCGACGCCATCCGCAAGACCGAAAAGCAGATCGAGACGATCGAGCACACCTATACGATGCTCGAGGGTTACTCGTATGAGGTGGAGGTTCTGGCGCCGCTGGAGGAGGTGACGGTGGAGGTGGTGGAGCCGCAGCGGGGGGAGGCTGCGGAGTAGGGGCACGGTTTGCCCTTGTTTCTCCGCTCTCGATGAGTAACCGCAAACTGTGTGCGTGGCCCCCTCATCCGACCCTTCGGGCCACCTTCTCCCCACCGGGGAGAAGGGGCGTTGCTGCAACGTCTTGCCCACCACCAAACTACCTCATTTGATAGCAAATGGTGCCGCGGGTTCCCCTTCGCCCCAGCGGGGAGAAGGTGGCCCGAAGGGTCGGATGAGGGGGCCACGCTGCATGGCGCTATCTCCCATCTGATCTGAGGCCGGAGATCGGGCACTGCGCTTCTCTGCCGCACTGCCTTGACGGTGACTGCGGCGCATCCAAGTTTCCGCTGTGGGCTTAAGCCTGTCATCCGGAACGAGGTCATCCCGTGAAGTTCTGCCAGTTCCTCCTCTGTCTCACGGTCTCCCTTTTCATCCTTCCGCAGGCCCAAGCCGACGAACTCGTGCACTTCGACAGTGCCGTCGTGAAGCCGAGCCCGTTTCTGGAGCGCAAGGCGAAAGAGCAGGGCGAGGTGCTGCCGGTACCGCAGACGACCCCATTGATCGGTTATCTCACCCGCCCGCAAGGCGACGGGCCGTTTCCGGCTGTCGTGCTGATGCACGGATGCGGGGGCATCCATCCGCATGTGAGAGACGTCTGGCCGGAGCGGCTGGTCTCTTGGGGGTATGTCACGCTCGTGGTCGACAGTTTCACCACGCGTAACATCGAGAACAGCTGCAAGACCTATCTTCCCGATCGGGTGTTCGATGCTTATGGGGCGCTGGACTTCCTGACGAAGAGCGGCTTCGTCGATGCCTCGCGCGTCGCGCTGATGGGCTTCTCGGCGGGTGGGATTGCGACGCTGGAGGCGACGAAGATCGAGGGGAACGAGCAGTTCATGGATGAGAAATTCAGGGCGGCGGTTGCCTATTATCCGGTCTGTGCGCCACATGAAAGCGATGCGACGGTGCCGACGCTGATCCTGAATGGCGATCTCGATGACTGGAGCCCGGCGGAGCGTTGTCGGCAGCGGATCGCCAATCTCAGCGGCAAGGGGCCGCCGGTCGAATTGCATATCTATCCCGGCGCGCGCCATGATTTCGATGATGAAGCCATGACCAAGCCGAAGACGGTTTTCGGGCATGTGGAGGAATATAATGCTGCCGCGGCGGAACAGTCGATCGCCAGCGTTCAAGCCTTTCTGAAGGCATATGTCGGGAAATAGCGCCTGCTCGGCGGCGATGACGAAGGCGAGGAGCAGGCCCGCATCGCCCGGCGCTACTGCGCGAGATAGCCGCCGTCGATGTTCAGTTCCGCCCCGGTGACATAGCTTGCCTCGTCGGAGGCGAGGAACAGGCAGCCATAGGCGATCTCGATCGGCTGGCCGCCGCGTTTCATCGGGGTCGTGTCGATCACGATCCTGTTCAGGTCCGGGTTCTGGGCGTCGGTCAGCGGCGTGTGGATGAAGCCGGGATGGACGGAATTGACCCGGATTCCCTCGCCGGCATAGGTCATGGCGGCGTTCTTCGACATGTTGCGCACCGCGCCCTTGGCGGCATGATAGCTATGGGCGCCCGAGACCGCGGCGCTGCCCCAGATCGAGGAGATATTGACGATCGCGCCTGCCTGCTGCTTTCGCATGACGCGCACGGCCTCGCGCATGCCGAGGAAGACGCCGGTCTGGTCGACGGCGATCATCTTCTGCCAGTCCTTCATTTCCAGCTTGTCCAGCGGCTCGTAGGCGATGATCCCGGCATTGTTGATCAGCACGTCGAGACGACCGTGCTTGCGCACGATGGCGGCGACGGCCGATGCCCATTGTTCCTCGCGGGTCTCATCGAGCATGATCGTCTCGACATCGCCGGCATAGGGTTTTGCCGACGGCTTGATATCGGCGGCGATCACGATGGCGCCTTCGCTGGCGAAGAGGCCGGCCACCGCATGGCCGATGCCGCCTGCCGCTCCCGTGATCAACGCGACCTTGCCCTCAAGTCTCATGTCGCTACTCCCTGATCCGTTGAGGATTGCGTCACCGGTCGGTGACGCTGTTTCCTTGCCTGTGTTTTCCGCTATTTGCCTGCGGGTGCGAGCACTTCCATGCGCATCACCTTGACGCCGCCATCGGCGAGATCGGGCAGCTTGGCAAACCAGTCCTTCACGTAGGGCATGGCGTTGTGAGCCTCGAAATCGGCCTGATTGGCGAAGATCTCGTAGAAGATGAAATGGCCGGGGCTTTCCCGGTTTTCCTGCAGGAAGTAGACGAGATTGGCGGGATCGCCCCGCACGAAGTCGATCAGGGGCAGGGTGACGGCGCGAAGCTCGGCCTCCTTGCCGGGCTTGGCGCGCACTTCGGCGACGATCGAATAGGCGCCGTCGGAGATTTTCGCGTAGCCTTCGCCCGGTCCGCCCTCGGCGGCGGCGAGGCCCGGAAAAAGGCCCGAAAGCAGGAGGGCCGAAATCTGCAGATAGGCAAGAGTTTTCATGGCATGTCTCCTTGTCCCGCGAAAGCTCGCCAACGGAGCCGCGGTTGGGTGTCGGATCTTGCGTGATGGGCTTAGTTGGCGCTCGCGAGGCGCATATGGGCGTCATGCGCATCGGCGAAGCGCTTCTTCACCGGGCCGAGCGCTTTGACGAATTCCAGCTGTTCGCCTTCCGGGCCCTTGCAGTAGATCAGTTCCCAGCCATCGGAGGGGGCGACCGTCACCTTGTTGGTGTTGGTATCCTGGGGCGCCGCCTTGCGTTCTTCTTCCGTGGTGACGCGGATGATGCGGTTTGCGCGCACCTGCGTCATGCCGCGCCGGGCGGATTCCGCTTCGAGATCGGTGATGAACTGGTTGAAGTCGACATCGTCACGCACATAGAAGCAGATATGCATCATGCGCGGGAAGGCCGGGCTCATGTGCTCCACCGGCTCGGCAAAGGCTTTCGGGCCGCCCATCGGCTGGTCGGCATCGCGATATTGCAGGAGTTCGATCACCACATTGTCGAACTGGATGAAGCGCACGTCGAGGCGTTGGGCGCCGCCGCGCAGATCGGGTACGCCGATGGTGCGCGGATTGACGCCGAGCGCATTGGCGATGATCTCCTGGTCGGCCAGCAGCGTGTTCTGCACCGCATCACCCTCGAAATCGCCGTGCCGGAAGACTTCCGTGCCGCCGAGAACGGCGGTGTAGAATTCATAGGCGCGCTCCATGTTCTGCACGGTGAGGCCGAAATGCTGGACGCCTTGCAGGCGGGCGCCGAGCGAACCGGGGTCGCGGGCGGCTGCCGGCGCCCGCTGCGCCGAGACCTTGGTGCTGACCGAAAGGGCTGCGGCCATGCCGCCGATCGCAACGCCGCCGGCGGCGCGCAGTATGGTGCGGCGATCCGGGTTTTCGGGCTGGGTTTGGCTCATCTGCTCGTGTGACATGCTTTTCTCCTCGGGATAGCGGATGGTTTTGCTGTTCGGGCAATTGATCGAATTCTAGATCGGCGGCGCTTGCGGCCGGGGTGAAGATCGGGGAAATTCGGTGAAGGCGCATGGGCCGTTTCACCTTTTACGGGAGGAAACCGGCCGCTGGGGGGCTGGCGCCCGGAGGGGGATGACATGGAGAGAAGGACAGCGTGGCTCGGGCCGGCGGCGATCGTGGTCGGCTCGGGGCTCGGCATGTATTTCAGTATCGGTATCGTGCTGATCTACGGTTTCAGCGTCTTCATCCTGCCGATTGTCGAAGATACCGGCTGGGACCGGACGGCGGTCGCTGCCGTCGTGGCGCCGATCGCCATCGTCAACGGGCTGATGTCGCCCGTCGTCGGCGCGCTGACAGATCGGTTCGGACCGCGCCGGGTGCTGATCGCATCCTCGATCCTGATGGCCCTCGGGCTGGCTGCCGTCGGCATCACGTCACACAGCCTGCAAGCCTTCGTCGCCGCCGTCACCATCGCGAGCCTGCTCGGTGCTGCGCAGACCGGCGTGCCCTATACCTATGTAATCGTCGGCTGGTTCAGCGCACGGCGCGGCCTTGCGCTCGGCATCATGCTCTCGTTCGTCGGGCTCGGCATCGCCACGGTCCCGCCGGCACTTGCCTTCATCATTTCGCTCTGGGGCTGGCGGTTCGCCTTCGTGGCGGCCGGCATCGCGGCCATGGCGATCACGCTACCCGTCGCCTTCTTCGTCATCCGCGATCCGCCGGCGGCAAGCAAGGCTGCGCGCAGCGAGGGGCATGACGTGCCGCAGGCGCTGAGGACATCGAGTTTCTGGCTGATGCTGGCCGCCTTCTTCCTCAATTATTTCGCGGCTGCCGCGGGTTCGATCTCGCTGCCGGTGCAGCTCGCCGATCGTGGTGCTGCGCCGGCGCAAGCGGCCTTCGTGATGAGCATGGTGGGGCTCTCCTTCATCGTCATGCGCCTCGGCTTCGGGGCGCTGCTCGACAGGTTTCCACCGGTGCCGCTGACGGCGCTCGCCTTTCTCGCACCCGTTGTCGGCCATCTGATCCTTCTGAATTCGGAGGGGCAGGCGGCGGCCTATGTCAGTGCCGTGTTCTTCGGCCTCGCCACCGGGGCGGAGGGCGATGCGATCGGTTTCCTGCTGGCGCGGCGGTTCGGCATGCGCAGCTTCGGCAAGCTTTTCGGCATCAACTACATGGCGCTGACAATGGGGGCCGGCCTCGGCCCGGCCATGCTGCATTTCCTGGCCGATGGAGGAACGCGCTACGACGAGGCGCTGACGGTTTTTGCCTGCATCGGGGCGATTGCGCCGCTTCTGCTGATGCTCGATCGCGGCATACGATCACCCGAGCGCGTCGGGGCGTGACAGGCCCTGGTGCAGCTGGCCGGCGAGGCGGTGTCCTTCGCTTGCGGCCGGCAGGGCATCGAGGAGCAGGCGGGCGCGGAGGAGGTCGCTGGTCTCGCAACCGTCGGCGAAGCGCCGATGGATGGGCGCCAGCAGATCGCTTGCCCTTGCGCCGTGCCCTTGCCAGAACCATTCCTCGGCAAGCGTCGTCGCGATGCGCAGCTCCCATGAGAGCGCGCCTTGCCGGTGGGCGAGATCGAGCGCCTGCAGATAGAGCGCTTCGCGGTCCTCTACCGTGCGTGCGGCACTTTCCCGGCGCAGCAGATCGGCCTTGATGCGCAAGAGCTCCGGCATGCACCAGAATTCGTCTGTCGAGGCGGCGCGCGCGATGGCCGCCTCGATGGCCGCAAGCCCGGCCGAGGCATCACCGTGTTCGCCGAGCCCGGCCGCATAAATGCCTGCGTAGAAGGGGCAGCGCATGCGGAAGCCCACCTCATCCAGCTCGTCGAGCGCGCCCTTCATCAGAGTAAGCCCCGTGATATTGCCGCCCTGCAGCAGCCAGTCGGCACGCAGGCAGCGGCCCATCGCCATCCAGATCGTCATCGCATGTTCGGCCATGTGCAGCTCGATGGTGGCGAGCATGGACTCGGCGCCCGCAAGGTCTCCGGTCCAGAGCGCGATGGGGCAGGTGGTGTGGATGAGGGCATTGCAGAGCGCCAGCGCGTGCTGGGCGGCGCGCGCCTCCTGCAGCTGGCGTTCGGCCATGGCCACGGCCTTTTGCGGATGGCCCTGCAGCCAGAGCACATTGGCAAGCGTGCCGCGGGCGGCCGAGCGCGGGTCGAGCTGGAAGCGGGCAATATCCGAATGTGTCACCGGCGGCACGTAGCGGGCGATCATGCGTTCGAAATGACGGCGGGCCTTGCCGAGTTCGCCGAGGTAGCGCAGCGCCGTTCCCGTCTGCCGCTCGACATTGTTGCGGGCGGCCAGATCGCCGATGCTCTCGGCGAGCTTTCTGATCCTTTCGTCGGTTGAGAGCGTCGTGCGGTGGTCCCCGGTCCAGGTGGCGTAGTCGCAGAGACCCCAGAGGCAGCTCATCTGGCTTTCGACATCGCCGAGCGCTTCGGCGCAATCGAGCGCCATGGTCCAGGCGGCCTTGACCTCCGGAAGCGGCCCGCAGGTGTGAAAGAGCGCCGTGCCGAGCGCCAGATGCAGCTTCATCTCGTCGCGCAGACTTCTGTGACCGGCTAGGGATTTGCCGAGCGCGCCCTCGACGCGGACGCGGCATTCCTCGACGAGCGACAGATGCTCCCAGAAGGGAATTGCGGCGACCGTCAGCGCTACGGCGAGCGCAGTGGTGCGGCTGCCGGAAAAGGCCCAGCCGAGCGCCAGGCGGATATCATCGACCTTGCTGCCATATTCGGCCAGCCACTGCGCCGTCGGGCGGATCTTCCACTCGGCTTCGGCGCGTTCGGCAAGCGCCAGAAGGTGTTCGGCATGGCGCTGGCGCAAAGCCTCGTGCTCGCCGCTCTCGGCCAGTTTCTGCAGGGCGTAGCGGCGCGTCATGTCGAGCAGACGGTATTGCGTGCCGAGTTCTCCGCGCTCGATGGCGATCAGCGATTTGGCGACGAGATTTGCCACGCCATGCATGCACTGCGCCCGCGCATGGCCCTTGTCGACCGCGACGACGCAGGCCGATTCCAGGCTGAAGGCGCCGGCGAAAACCGAGAGCCGCCGCAGGAGCATGCGTTCGGGCTCGGCCAGGAGCCCGTAGCTCCAGTCGAGCGTTGCGGCGAGCGTATGGTGGCGGTCGGGGCCTGAGCGCAGGCTGCACAGATGCGACTGTTCGGCGAGAAGATCGAGCAGCTCGCCGGCGCTGAAGGCATCGAGCCGAGGTGCGGTCAGTTCGATCGCCAGCGCCAGCCCATCCAGCTTGCGGCAGATTTCGGCGACGATGGGCGCGTCGGCATCCCTGAGTTCGAAACCGGCAAAGCTCTTGGCGGCGCGTTCGACGAAAAGCTCGACGGCCGGGAAGGCCAGCGCTTCGGCGGCGGAGAGCGCGATCCCCTGCGGCGGCGTTTCGAGCGGCGGCAGGCGGTAGAGCTGTTCGGCCGAGATACGCAGCGGCTCGCGACTGGTTGCGAGAATGCGCAGCCTTGGTGCGGCGGCAAGCAGCATCTCCGTGCAGGCGGCGGCCGCCTCGATGACATGCTCGCAATTGTCGAGGATCAGCGTCAGTTCGCGATCGGCGGCAAAGGCGGCGAGGGCTGCCTCGATATTGGCCGAATGCACCCTGAGCCCGAGCGCCGCAGCAATCGAGGTCGGCACGAGCGCCGCATCGCTGACCCGTGCCAGATCGACGAACCAGATGCCGTGTTCAGAGGCACCTGTCAGTTCATCGGCGGCGGCAAGCGCCAGTCGGGTCTTGCCGATGCCGCCGGGACCGACGATCGTCACAAGGCGGGAATGGGCGAGGACATCCAGCGCCGTCTTCACCGCATCGCTTCTGCCCACCAGCCGCGTCGTGGAAACCGGCAGGTTATGGGCACGCGGCGGCATGGCTGCGGCAGGCACCGGCTTTTCCCCATCCCAGGAGACCTGCACCGGCGAGACGAAGCGATAGCCGCGGCCGCTCACCGTCGCGATATAGCTGATATCGGTGGCGGCATCGCCGAGCGCGCGGCGTATGGCGGAGACCGTGACCTTGAGATTGCTTTCCTCGACAAAGGTTTCCGGCCAGGCGCGCGAGACGAGTTCGCTCTTGCCCAGGATTTCGCCGGGACGCTCCACCAGGGCTGCTAGGATCTCCAGCGCACGGCTGCCGAGGCGCACCGGCCGCTCGTTTTTCACCAGCGACTGCCGCTCAGGAGTGAGGATGTACGGCCCGAAGGAATAGGAACGCAAGGTCGAAGCTCCAGACACCAAGGCCCTGACGGGTCTCCAGGCCGCGATGATAACCGCCGCAAGGCGCAAAAACCATGGCCCTGGATTCTGATCCGGCTGCCTTCCGGCTCCGCGCCGTGGAGCCCGAAAGGATTGGCCGGTTTTGACGGCAGAAACGCGCTGAACCGCACCGGCGCAGCCTGCAGGTATGGCGGAGGCATGAGGGCGTGCTGCGGCAACCGGGCCAAGAAAAAGCCCGGCGGGGTTTTCCGGGCTGGAGGTGGTTTTTGGCGGGTGCGGCGGGTCGTTTCCTCCGCGCCTCTTATGCGGCCTGTTTCCCCTCTGGCCGTTCCGAAACGATCGATCATCGGTGATTGAGATCAGAGATGGTGCTTGCTCGAAAATTGAGAAGGGGGCAGGGCCCGGGCAGCATGATCAAATTCATGGGAACAATGTCTGCGATCGTCGGTTCCTTAACTACCAGCAACTGATCCCATCAGGAGAATACCGATGCGCACGAAAATTGTCGCAGTAACGCTGCTCGCCCTTGGCATGGCCACATCGGCCTTCGCCCAGTCCAACCCCGCCCCGACAGGCGCCACCATGGACAAGAACACCACTGATTCCGGCGGCGGCGCCGGCGTCAAAGCCAAGAAGCCTGTCGCAACGGACAAGATGAAGACCGGCAGCACGAAAATGGGCAGCATGAAGTCGAACAAGGTTCACTGCCCTGACCCTGCAAGCAGCAGCGGCACCGGTCCCGGCAAGCTGCAGACCCAGGGCGGCACCAGCAATGCAACGCCGATGGACGAGGCCTGCGCAGCGCACAACAACTGATCCCACAAAGCCTGATACGGCGCGGGTCGAGAAGATGCCCGGTCATCATGAGGTGGCCGGGCGTTTTCGTGTCGGATGGGGTGATTAGGCGAGCAGCATCGCAGGCGGTTGAAGGGCAGGTTGGACGCCCGCGTTTTAGCGCTCCGATGTCAGGCGATTGCTCCGCAGAAGGAAGTGCGACGCCACACCCCAAAGCCGATGGCAACGCGCAAATATCCCGCTATGCTCCCCCAACCACCGAAGCAGGAGCATACCGCGCGTGCCGCATATCTACATCGTCACCGATTGCGAATTCGACGGCCCGATACCGGGCAGCCATTCGATGCTGTCCTTCGCCTCCGTCGCCGTTTCCGAGACCGGCCAGATGCTCGGTGAATTCGAATCCGTGCTGCAGCCGCTCGAGGGCGCTGGGCGCGACCCCGTCACCACGGCGTTCTGGCAGGCCCATCCGCAGGCCTTCGCGGCCGCGACTGAAAATCCCGAGCCTGCCGCCGAGATCATGGCCCGCTTCGTCGCCTGGGTGAAGGCCTTCCGGGCCGAGCCGATCTTTGCCGCCCATCCCGTGTCGCTCGACGCTCCCTGGATAGATCATTACCTGAAGCGCTTCACCGGCCGGCCGCTATTCGAAGGGCCGTGGATCGCCGACCGCCTGTTTCGCCATCCGCCGCTCTGCATCATGTCGCTGGTGGCGGGCGCGACGGGGCGCAGCCCGTGGGAATGCGATATCGCCCATTATCCGCGCGAGTGGCTGGGCAGCGTGCCGCACACACACCGCGCCATCGACGATGCGCGCGGCTATGCCAACCTCCTGCATTTCTTCCTGACCCGGCGCGAGCCCGGCGGCGGCTACCGGCCGCTGTTGTCTTAGACCCAGCTCTAGGTCAGCCGTATCAAGCCGGCCTCGGTCGGCCTGAAACCGCAGGCGCGGTAGAAGCCCTGAAGATGCGGCTCGAAATCGACATGCAGCCATTCCGCCCCGCGCTCCCGGGCAACCCGCACAGCCTCCACCACAAGCGCGGTCGCTATACCCTGCCGGCGCAGATCCGGATGAACCGTGGTATCGAGGAGGAAGGCATGGATGCCGCCATCCCAGGCGACATTGACGAAGCCGATCAGCTGCCCATCATGATAAGCGCCGAGATGGGCAAGGCTGCGCGACAGGATAGGGGTGAAATCCGGCGCCTCAGCACCATCCCAGGCAGCCGGCCAGAGGGCGGCGAATTCTTCGGGCGAGGGGAAAGGGTCGATGCGGATGTCTGGCATGGGCTGTTTCCGGTTGTGGCGGTGGGAGGTGCGAGTCCCAGCATAGCGGAACGCGGCCGTAGCGCATCATCGACCGGACGGTTGGGGCCGGAAGAGGTCGGCCGTGGGCGGGGCGAAGCTTCCCCCGCCGTTTTCGTGCCCTTGTGCCGTTGCGAGGAGGGCATGAGGTCAATGGCGGGCGCCCATCCAGGAGCAACAGTAGCCCCTACTGCGTTTCACTCAGCAGCGCACTCAGGCTCCACGGCTGTTCGCCCTGCTGGTCGGCAATATCCTCCACCTTCCAGCCGCCATGCTCCTTCACCAGCGTGTAATAGAGCGTGACCTCTTCGCCGTTGCGGAATTGCACCTCCAGCTCGGCCCGGTCGTCCAGCAGGATCGGCTCGCCGATCTCGACATTGCTTGCCTTGCCATCCTGTCCGGCGATGACGGGATCGAAATCGATCGCGCCGACTTCGCCATCCGGCGTGTTGTCGATATCGGCCTGCAGCATCTCGTTCAGATGGTCGGAAAAGAAGGCCGAATAGGGCGAGGGGCCGTCATCGCCAGCCTTGTCCGTGTCGAAGCTGTAGAGGGCTTCAAGCAGCGCTTCCGGGGTCTTGTAGGTCGCGGCGAAACCCGAGGAGGCGATCAGCGCCGACAGGGCGAGGCCAAGGATGAGGGTGGACAGCCGCATGTGCGCTCCTTCTGCTGAGTGAGGATGTGTAGCAGGAGTCGCGGGTGCGGAGGGAGGGTGTTTCGTGAAAAGAAGTGCCGCCGAACGCGCCGTCACAGCGCCCGTGAAAGGCCACGGCTGGCGAGCACATTGCGGGCCGCCGTCACGCCCCATTCCTCATCGAGGTCCTGTCCATCAAGTTCGGCTTCGGTCACAGGGGTCACGCGGATCAGCGGCACGGCACCAAAAGGCAGGCCTTCGATTAGGCCGGCATCGCGGCTCAGCATGATGCGCTGAAACGGCCGGTAATCCTCCGTCAGCCGGCAGAAGAGAACGGCGCCGTGACGCTCCACATCACGAGCGACCCGATGGCCATCGGCCACGAGATCGCCGATGCTGATCAGCAGGTTGCCCCAGCTGTCGATGCCCTCGGCATCCAGCGCGTTATCGTCAAATTCCATGAAGAGCTCGCATTCCACGCCGTTCTCCGGCTCGGATATGCCCGCCCAGGGCGTGGAAAGCCCGTCGGTGGCGAGCAGCAGCACCGCGCCGCCATCGTTGCCGCGACCGCGGATCGAAAGCACCCGGCGATGCGGGCCGAACCATTTCGTCTGGTTGTAGCTGTTAGGCGTACCGCGCTTGGCGGCAAAGCTGTCATCGACAGCGCCGCGAGCCTGCCAGAAGGCGCGCCGCACCGATGCCGCCGCTTCGTAGACGGGATCATCGACCCCGCGCGGCGCGATCGACGGGTCGAAGCTGGTCTCGATCGTCACTTGAGCGCGCATGAAGGGAATTTTCGGCTTCTTCCAGCGGATCACCACCTTGTTGAAACCGGGGCAATCAGCCCCATCCACCGCGCTGGCCGCCAGCTTCTCGACGATATCGGCGATGCGGCTCAGGCTATCCGGCCGGCCTTCCTCCACGTGGCCGCCGTGCGCATCGCGAAAGCCGCCCGTGCGGGAGGAATGCCCGGCCTGCGTAGTGGTCGCTTCCCATTGGCCGGTCACCGCGCCTGTTGGCGGTTTGGCGAGGATGGAACCAAGCTCCCGCATCGCATCATCGGTTGTATAGGCCGCCATGTCGCCGCTCCAGGTTTTGATGCTGCGCCCGCGAATGCGGGGCAGGGTGGAGGTAGGGCGGGGATGATGGAGGGCAATGCGGGGAGTGGGCGAGTTGCCGTGTGCTCTAGACGATGTGACGCAAAAGCAGCAGTGCCTAACGCTTTACACTTCTCTAGCAATAAGCATTTCAATCTAGTCCGCAAATACTTTGAATGTACTTATCGCTGAAGTATCAGCGAAAGAACGTCTACGTTGTGCTTATCTGCCCACTCAACAAGTATAGCCAAAATAAATAGCGCTACAATCGTAACAAGTATTCCATTGAATAATGCGCTATCTACCGGTGTGATTTCGCCACTTTCCAAGAGGAAATTAGTAGTTGTGACGCTCAATCTGAAAGGCAACCCAATTGACGAATTCGCCTGCATCCCAAGCAAAAGCAACATCAGCATAGCTATAGACGACAGTATCGATCTAAGTACGAAGTTCTTTCTTAGGAGTAAGAATATCGTTGAGAGTGCTAAAACGGCAAAATCTAGGGATATAAACAGTACAAATCTTGTGTTTAAACCATCTAACATACTAACTACGGAAAGGGGCATAGCAATCGCCGCCAGCAGCGCGAATATGGTCGATCCAGCTACCGTGTACAGAACTGTCCTGATCATGATCTCAGCGCCAATTTAATGGATTTTTTTACGGCCCTAGCAATAAATGCCGCGAACAGAACAATAAAGAAGGCCACAGCCGCTGCAACAGTGTCCAGAAGTCGTTCTTGTGATGCGGACAGAGTACCCAATATTAGAAAGTAAACAGATAGAAATGACAAAATAACGGGAGCGATAGTCGCTAGTGCCCACACAACGTTGTTAAATATGCGCCTTTCCACCGAGATCGCAATTGCTTCGCTTAGCATATGGTGTGCCAAGGATTCCCTCGTCAGAATGCGTCGAGTGCTGTCAACATCTCTCTGTAGTCTCTCCAGTTTTCCTGCGATCTGGTTGAAATCAATCGCTGGATTGCTCTGTTCTCGACCACTGTAAATGAATGTATTCATATCACTAAAATCTATATGATGTGTATCAATCATATATTGATTACTTGCTAGCAAAACCTTCTCAGGCGTTCCCTCCAAGTAGTCCTTTATGGGCACTATGTTGTTAGTCTCGTGTTGTACACGTTGTGTGTTCACAGCTTTGACTCTCCGGCTACGATTCGCAACTCGTTTGATGGAGTTGTGTAGTGAGTGGTTATCGCTTGTATTTTTGATACTACTTCTTGGAGCGCTTGAACGAATTTATCTAAGTCTTCGCCATCAACGGACAGGACAAGGCTTTTTTGGCGTTCGTCTGAATTGCTAAAATAAGTGATCTTGACCATCGGAGATATAATTTCTCCAACTATTTTACTTTTATTCTTGGAGAAAATTGGTCTTACATCGACAACTGATGACATCTCTAAAAATACGTCATCAAGTTGATAAGGCAGAAGTGCCGCCTTTGATATTGCGGAAATTATCTCAGATTTTATAATATCCTTAAGTATATTCTCCTTTTTGTTGTAATCTTTATCATCAATTGGCTTTGTTATATTGCCAAATGAAATATCATCCACCTCTTTCGCTGCTGAGGCAAAGTGCGCGCAGACTCGAATAAGGGAGCGTGCAGTATCGGAGTCAATCTCAGCCGATAGTTTTTCTCGAAGGGTTTGAGCCTTGAGGTACTCGACTTTATCATTTGAGAAAATTTCACCCAAGCGCTCAAATTTAGCTATCGGGAGATCAAATACTGCTGATAAATCCTTCTCCACAGGGTTACGTTTCGCGGCCATATTGTCCTCGTAGTTTTCTCTTTAATGGCGTATCTAGGAAGATTCTGCAACCTAAATCAAATTAAGTTGACGGTGGCCAGTGTAACAAATTGTTCTTCTTATAAATTACCGCCCCGGCCGCCCGGTCTTGCCCTTCGTGCGGCCCTTGCGCTTCTGGTCGACCGGATCCTCATAACTCCCGACACCCGTCTTGCCGCGCACCAGCGGGCGGGTGCCGTCGTCGCGCTCCGGCTGGCCTTCGAGCAGGGGCGAAAACCGGTTCGTGCCCTTGGCGGCATCCGGCTTCTCCGGCACATGCCCGCTCACCGGCTTTTCCGTCCGGCCCACGGTCATCTCATCCAGCGTGTTGCGGCGGAAAAGGCTCTTGTCGGCGGGGACCGGGCGGGCGTTGCGGCCGCCCATTTCGTCCAGTTCGGGTTTTGCGAAGTAGGAGGGTGAGTTGGGTGTGGCCCCCTCATCCGCCCTTCCGGGCACCTTCCCCCCGCTGGGGGGAAGGGACTCGCTGGTCGCCTTGGCGTTGCGGCGGATGCCTTCCATTGCCTTGGCTTCCTCGCGCGCCAGCGGGTCGTCCATGGCGGCGAGTTCGACGGCCTTGAGGCGTTTGATTTCGTCGCGCAGGCGGGCGGCCTTTTCGAAGTCGAGGTCGGCGGCGGCGTCGCGCATAGACTTTTCCAGCGCGTTGAGATGGGCCTGCAGGTTGTTGCCCACGAGGTTGCCGCCATCGGCAAAACCCTTGCCGGAAGCGCCGGAAATATCGGCGCGGACGTGGTCGCGCTCGTAGACCGAGTCGAGGATATCGGAGATCTTGGCCTTGACGCTTTCGGGCGTGATGCCGTGCTCTTCGTTATAGGCCACCTGCTTTTCGCGGCGGCGGGCCGTCTCGTCCATGGCGCGCTGCATGGAGCCGGTGATGTTGTCGGCGTAGAGGATGACCTTGCCGTCGACGTTACGCGCTGCGCGACCAATGGTCTGGATCAGCGAGGTCTCGGAGCGCAGGAAGCCTTCCTTGTCGGCATCGAGAATGGCGACGAAGCCGCATTCGGGAATATCAAGGCCCTCGCGCAGCAGGTTGATGCCGACGAGCACGTCGAAGGCACCGAGGCGCAGGTCACGGATGATCTCGATGCGCTCCAACGTGTCGATGTCGGAGTGCATGTAGCGCACGCGCACGCCCTGTTCATGCAGGTATTCGGTCAGGTCCTCGGCCATGCGCTTGGTCAGCACGGTGCAGAGGGTGCGATAGCCCTTGGCGGCCGTCTCGCGGATTTCGCCGAGCACGTCGTCCACCTGGCTGCGGGCGGAACGCACCTCGACGGGCGGATCGATGAGGCCGGTGGGGCGGATGACCTGTTCGGCGAAGACGCCGCCGGCCTGTTCCATTTCCCAGCCGCCGGGGGTTGCCGACACGGCGACCGTATCCGGGCGCATGGCATCCCATTCCTCGAAGCGCAGCGGGCGGTTGTCCATGCAGGAGGGCAGGCGGAAGCCATATTCGGCCAGCGTCGCCTTGCGCCTGAAGTCGCCCCGGTACATGCCGCCGATCTGCGGAATTGTGACATGGCTCTCGTCGATGAAGACGATGGCATTGTCAGGGACATATTCGAACAGCGTCGGCGGCGGGTCGCCGGGGTCGCGGCCGGTGAGGTAGCGCGAATAGTTCTCGATGCCCTGGCAGGAGCCGGTGGCTTCCAGCATCTCGATATCATAGCGGGTGCGCTGCTCTAGGCGCTGGGCCTCCAGCAGCCGACCGGCCTTTTCCAGCTCCACGAGGCGGCCCTTCAGCTCTTCCTTGATGGATTTGATCGCGGCATTCAGTGTCGGGCGCGGCGTCACATAGTGCGAATTGGCGTAGATCTTTACCGATTTCAGGTCGCCGGTCTTCTGGCCGGTCAGCGGGTCGAACTCGGTGATCGCGTCGATCTCGTCGCCGAACATGGAGATGCGCCAGGCGGCATCTTCCAGGTGGGCCGGGAAGATCTCTATCGTGTCGCCGCGCACGCGGAAGGAGCCGCGCTGGAAATCCATGTCGCGGCGCTTGTATTGCTGGGCCACGAGATCGGCCAGGAGTTGGCGCTGGTCCAGCCTGTCGCCGACATTCATCTGGAAGGTCATGGCCGTATAGGTTTCGACCGAGCCGATACCGTAGATGCAGGAGACGGAGGCGACGATGATGCAATCGTCGCGTTCGAGCAGAGAGCGCGTCGCCGAGTGGCGCATGCGGTCGATCTGCTCGTTGATGGAGCTTTCCTTCTCGATATAGGTGTCGGAGCGCGGCACATAGGCTTCCGGCTGGTAATAATCGTAGTAGGAAACGAAATATTCCACCGCATTGTCGGGGAAGAAATTCTTGAACTCGGAATAGAGCTGGGCGGCCAGCGTCTTGTTCGGCGCCAGGATGAGCGCCGGGCGCTGCGTTTCCTCGATCACCTTGGCCATGGTGAAGGTCTTGCCCGAGCCGGTGACGCCGAGCAGAACCTGGCTGCGCTCGCCTGTCTCCAGCCCGCCCACGAGATCGCGGATCGCCGTCGGCTGGTCGCCGGCGGGGCTGTATTCCGAAGCCATGCGGATCGAGATGCCGCCTTCGGATTTATCCGGCCGGGCAGGGCGGTGCGGCGTCCAGATCTTGCCGTTCTTGTGCAGCGGGTTGCCGCTTTCGATCAGCTTGGAGAGCGCCTCGACGGTCGCTGTGACGCCGCCATTGGCGAGACTGCCGGCATCTTCCAGCGAGATATCGAGACCGGCAACGGGGTTCAGGCCGGCCGCGGCGCGGGTCTTTGGATCGGACGAGCCGCCGATCGAAACGCCGCGTGCCGTCTTGCTGACGGTGGCCTTCTTGTTGACGCTGACGGCCTCCGTATGCTTGCGCGCCTCGTTCTCCACCTTCTTGCGGTGCTTGCCCGCCTTGGAGGCGATTTCGCGCTGGCTCTCGACGCCTGCCTGCTCGGCATCGGCTTCGAGCTGCTTCACCCAATCGGCGACACTGCCGCTGAGCGGGGCGCCTTCAAAGGACGATTGGGGAGCTTCCTCGAAACCATTCGAGGCGGGGGATTTCTTCGGAGATTTTGCCATGCGCGGAATATGGCTGTTGTCATGCGGAAATGGAAGGGGTTGAGAGTACAAAAGGGAAACGAATGAATCGTTCGGGATTTTGGAATAGTGGGAGGCGTCTCTTAACGGCGCCGACCTCGTTTTGGGCAGGGGCGCTAACCCAAGCTCCCTCATTCCTGTGCTTGTCACAGGAATCCAGCCACCGCGTGTCCACGCGGTGAATAACTCACCATCGCACCGCGGGAAAAAGACGCATTTCACAAAAGTGCCCTGCGCGTGCTAGCAGGAACGAAACACCAGCCGCGACTGCGAGGCGCGATGTCTGACAAGATCATGGACCGCATCGATCTTCCCGACGGCGAGGGAAGCATTCTGCTTTACGACTACATGCTTGAGGAGGTGAAGGACGGCCGGAATCTCATAAGGGTCGACGCGAGCGGGCGTATCGTCTGGAAGGCCATCCTCCCGCCCGTCTCCGCCTTGGATTGCTTCGTCGCGGTCAGGCTCGAAGACGGAAAACTCATCGCCAATACGCTTAGTTGCTATCTCGTGGCTGTCGATATCGAGCATGGCCGCTCGACGGTGCTTACCTTTACGAAGTGAGAATAGAGAGAAGCAGCCAGCGGCATTTTGAAAATGCTCCGGTGCTGGGCGCGTTTTTAAGGGATTTTCTCGGCTTGCAGACGCAAGCCGGCTGGATTCCTGTGACAAGCACAGGAATGAGGGAGGGGAGGCACTGCCGGCGCCTATCCGTCACGCTGGCCATTCTTCCGCTGCCCTTCCACCGAGAAGGCCGCTCCACCCATCAAGCCGAGCGCTGATCCGCCGGCCCCTCGGCCCGCGCCAGGTTCAACGCACTGTTGATCAGCCCGATATGGCTGAACGCCTGCGGAAAATTCCCGAGCATGCGCTTTGACCCCGGATCATATTCCTCTGCCAGCAGCCCGACGTCGTTGCAAATCGCCAGCAGCCGCTCGAACAGCTGCAGCGCATCCTCCGGCCGCCCGATCATGTAGTAGGCGTCGACGAGCCAGAAGCTGCAGGCGAGGAAGGCGCCTTCGCCGGGTGGAAGGCCGTCATCCACTTCCTGCGTCTCGTAACGCAGGAGCAGGCCGTCGCGCAGCAGCTTGCGCTCCACCGCCTCGACGGTCGCCACATAGCGCGGATCGTCTGGCGCGATGAAGCCGACCATGCCGAGATGCAGCAGGCTCGCATCCATCGCGCTCGAGCCGTAGGCCTGGGTGAAACAGCCGAGTTCGGCGTTGAAAGCCTTTTCGCAGACCTCGGCATGGATGCGGTCGGCGATCGCGCGCCAGCGGGCGGCTTCTTCTGGCTCGCCGTCCGCCTCGGCGATCTGGACGGCGCGGTCGAAGGCCACCCAGGCCATGACCTTGGAATAGGTGAAATGCTGGCGCTCGCCGCGCACTTCCCATATGCCCTCGTCGGGCTGCACCCAGACCTTTTCCAGGAAGGGCAGGATGGCGATGGCCAGTTCGCGGCCGCGGTGATGCGGCGGCAGGCCGCCCTTGCGGGCCTGCAGCAAGGCATCTGCCACCTCGCCATAGACATCGAGCTGCACCTGCTCGGCGGCGGCATTGCCGATGCGCACCGGCGCGGAGCCGTCGTAACCCTTCAGCCAGGGCACCTGCCATTCCAGCAGGTTGCGCTCGCCGGCGACGCCATACATGATCTGCATCTGAGCCGGAGCACCGGCAACGGCACGCAGCAGCCAGCTGCGCCAGGCGCTCGCCTCCTCGTAGTAGCCGAGCTTCATCAGGGCGAGCAGGGTCAGCGTCGCGTCGCGCAGCCAGCAATAGCGGTAATCCCAGTTGCGCGGGCCACCGATCTTTTCCGGCAGGGAAGTCGTGGCCGCCGCGACGATGCCGCCCGTCGGCATGTAGGTCAGCGCCTTCAGCGTGATGAGAGAGCGCTTCACCTGCTCCGTCCACTTGCCCACCTTGGGGCATTTCGCGGCAAAGGACTGCCAGAATTCCTCGGTATCCGGCAGTGCATATTCCACCTGCCGCTGGGTCGGCTGCGGCAGGTGCGAGGGGGACCAGGTCAGCGTGAAGATCTGCTGTTCGCCGGTCGCGACCTCAAAAGAGCCGACCGTGCTCAGCCCGCGGCCTTCCAGCGGCACGGCGCAGTTCAGCGTCAGCCTGTCCGGGCCGGCAATGGCGGTGATGCCGCCATCCTCGCCATGCGTGACCCAGGGAACGGTGCGGCCGTAATCGAAGCGCAGGTTGAGCTCCATGTCGAAGGCGACGGTGCCGTTCTTGCCCTCGACGATGCGCATCAGGTCGCTCGTGCCATCGCGCAACGGCATGAAGTCGGTGACGACAGCGGTGCCGGTCTCGGTCCGGAATTCGGTTTCGAGGATGAGCGTGTCTTCGCGGTAGCGGCGCGTGGTGCTGTATTTGCCGCCCGAAGGCGCCAGCGACCAGAAGCCGTTCTCCTCGGTGCCGAGCAGGGCGGCGAAACAGGCGGGGGAGTCGAAGCGCGGAAAACACAGCCAGTCGATCGAGCCGTTTCTGGAGACGAGTGCTGCGGTCTCGCAATCGCCGATAAGGGCGTAATCCTCGATAAGTGCCGTCACCATAACCTCCTCAGCATGTCAGCCGGGGTTTAGGTAGGGCTTGTACGCGGAGGTCAACCGTGAGAACGGCGCGCGTCAGTTGCCTGCTGCTGTCATCTCCACCAGCCTCCTGTATCGCGGGTGATCGCGGATCGTGTCGAGGTCCGGATCGCTGGTCCACCAGTGGCGGTGCACGGAGGCGATCGGGAGGACCTTTTCCAGGAGGACGAGCGCTGCTTCCTGGTCTCCCATGTTCAGATAGGCGCAGGCGATATTGTACATGGCGTTGAGATCATCGGGGTCGATGGCGAGCGTGCGCGCCGCCCATTCCCTGGCGCGGTCGCATTCGCCGAGATAGGCGAGCATCAATGCTCCGAGCTGGGCAGGGCTTGAATTCTCGGGATGCTGGCTGAGTTCGCGTTCGGCCCGCTCAAGGCCCAGCCGACCGGCCCGCTGCATGTCGGCGCGGCGGCCAAGCTTGAGATAGATGCAGGCCAGGAGCGCGGCGGAGCGGTAGTCGTCGAACCGCAGCTGGGTGGCGCGTTCAAACAGGGTGGCGGCTTGTTCGAAATCGCCATTTTCGAAGAAGAAGCGGGCGAAGAAATAGTTTGCCTCATGCAGATCCGGATCGAGCGTGAGCGCCAGCTCGAATTCGGCGGCGGCTTCATCGCGCTGGCCGCCATATTGCAGGGCGAGGCCGCGCGAGGCATGGGCGTCGGCGAGATCGGGATCGAGTTCCAGCGCCCTGGCGCTCGTCGCGAGAATGCCCTCGATCGAGATATCGGCATATTGCCAGGAGTGGAGAACGGAATCGCAGAGCGCGATGCCGGCATAGGCGCGCGCATAGTCAGGGTCGATCTCGGCCGCCTTCGAGAACATGCGCCGCGCCAGCAGCATGTAGGATCTCGAGCACATGTGCAGGAATTGCCGGCCCCGGAGGTAGTAGGTGTAGGCCTTGACATCCTCCGTCGGCGTGGCGTCGATCGCCGCTTTCTCATCCGGCAGCAGCCTGACCTTCAGCTGCTCGATGATGGCGTGGGCGATCTCGTCCTGTATGGCGAAGATATCGGTCAGTTCGCGGTCGTAGCGCTCCGCCCAGAGGTGGCTGCCATCCCGGCCGTCGACGAGCTGCCCGGTGATGCGGACGCGGGCGCCGGCCTTGCGCACGCTGCCTTCCAGCAGGAAGCCGACGCCGAGTTCGCGGGCCACCTGCTCGATCTTCACGGCCCGGCCCTTATAGGTGAAGCTCGTGTTGCGGGCGATGACATGCAGGCCGGAGATTTTCGCGAGGTCGGTGATGATGTCTTCGGTGATGCCGTCGGAGAAATATTCCTGCTCCGGGTCGCCGCTCATGTTGCTGAAGGGCAGGACTGCGATCGAGATCCTTTTCGGCGCCCGCGGCCCGGCGCGTGAAGACATGCCCTGATCGAACGTCACGCGGTAGCAGGCGATCGGCTCGGCAATATTCTTGACCCGCTGCTCGCCCATCGGCTCGAAGGCAAAGGCGAGCTTGCCGGAAACCTCACTCGAAACCTTGCCCGAAACACAGATGCCGCCGGGGTCGGCTAGGGCCTGCAGGCGGGCGGCGATATTGACGCCTTCGCCATAGCGATCCTCGCCCTCGACGATGACCTCGCCGAGATTGATGCCAATCCGTATTTCCAGCGGGGTGCTTTCCGCAGCATCGGCATTGCGCCTGATCATGCCGCGCTGCAGGGCGGCGGCGCATTCCACCGCATCGACGACGCTGCCGAATTCGGCCAACAATCCATCGCCCATCAGCTTGAAGATGCGGCCATTATGTTGGCGGATTTCCGGCTCCAGCAGCTCCTTGTGATCCGCCCTCAGCCGCTGGAACGTACCGGCCTCATCCTGCTCCATCAGCGCCGAATAGCCGGCGACATCGGCGGCGAGAATGGCTGCGAGCTTGCGTTCCATGCCGGTCCCCTCGATGAGCATGCTCTCGAGCGGGAGTGTAGCATAGGCGCGAAAGCCAGTCTGCTTCGCTGCAGAGATCGGGGCTGGGCCGGGACATTACGCAGGGGCGGCCGTCGGGTAGGGGTGCCATAGGCAGATACCCTGCGCAATGCGCCGTCTTCCACCTACAGCAACAGCCGCTCCAGGCTGCCCTGGTCCTTCACGCCATGCTGATAGAAATGCAGGATCTGGATCGCCAGTTCCTCGCGTTCGCCGTCCGTGGCGATATGCCGTGCCGCACAGATATGGTCATAGACGCTCTGGCAAAGAGCGACATCTTCTTCCTGCATCGGCGTCTGACTCGCCGACATTTTCTCTCTTATCATCGACATTCCCTCAAACGTCCCCCCGAACGTTCTAGGGCGCAGATTGTGTTCTTCAACAAAAAGTAGATCACGTCCTCGTGCAGCCCCGTCCGCCCTGGGGATTTCTTCAATGCCTGTTCACGATGTTACGCATGTAATAGCAACAGATCCGCGCTTGCGGTAAAGGAAGGAGAAGGGCCGCCCGGTTCAACAGGTTGGGCAACCCTTCTCCACTGGGTTTGCAGCATCCAGCGTGGAACATTGTAGGCCTGAATAATGGAACCGCAATTTCACTTTTTAAATCGCGGCGAAATTATTTCAGCTGTTGCTTAATAAATACCCGGCGGAGCTTTCCGCCGGGTATTTGTTTAATTTTTGCACAGTTAAAACGCAGACTTGGCAGGCTTTTTGACTTGTCAGACCGCCACAGCCATCTGCGCCTCATCCATCTGGGCGAGGCATCTCGCCTGATCGAGTGGCCGGCCGAGTTCCTCATAGCGGGCGGCGGCCTCGGCGAAGGCGGCGACGGCGCGGATTCTGTTGGCCTGGGCCTGGCGCTGGACGCCGCGGGCCTCCCATAGAGCAGCCGCCCAAGGGCCGCCCTGCCACATGCCGGCAATGCGTTCGGCCTCGTTCAGGCGGCGGTCGACCTGGTCGAGATTGCCGGCCTGTGCGAGCGCGATCGCGGACGCCGTGCGCAGGCCCATGGAGCAAGGCTGGCAGGCGCCGGGGGTCAGAAGCCGGTCGCCGGTGAGGATGGCTTCGGCGACCTTTTCCTTGCTGGTGGCGGAGCGCACGGCGAGCGCCTGCAGGCGCAAGAGCAGGTGGCCTGACAGCCAGGAGGCCTGCGCATCGGCAAATGCCTTCTGGATGAAGCGGGCGGCGCGCCATTTCTGGCCGCGGGCAAGCGCGATCTCGGCCAGCCGCTCCAGCACCAGCACCCGGCCGGAGATGGCATTGGCTTCCACATGCAGGCGCTCGGCCTCAACAAGCAGCCGTTCGGCCTCATCGAGATTGCCGGCGCAGCGGGCGATTTCGCCGAGGATGAGGCAGGCGAGGCCGCGGCCGGCCACGGATTTTGCCTCGTCGGCGACACCGAGCAGCTCTTCGGCGCTCTCGTGAATGAGGCCGTGGCCGCGGGCGTCACACAGGCAGAATTCCGCAAGGCAGAGATGGCCATCGAAGACGGCGGGCACGAAGGCGCTGCGCTTCCTTACCCATTCGGTAAATTCGCTGCGGAACAGCTCTCGCCACTGGCCCTGCATATGGGCCGTGAGCCCGAGGATGGCGCCGGCTTCGCCGACCTCGCGGCCGAGCCCGGCATCCAGCGCCTCGGCGCGGGTCTGGCGGGCGAGATCGGCAGCTTTTGCGAATTCGCCGCTCTGCAGATGCACGAGCGCCCAGGCAAGGGCTGCGCGGATGCGCTCCACCGGGGCTGCCGGTTGCGCGCCCGACAGAGCCAGCGCCCGCTCGTAGAGCTCGATTGCCGGGCGGCTGGGGCCAACGCCGAGCTCGGCGTGCAGCTTTTCGCGCAGCTGGTCGAACTGGCGGATCGCCTCCGTGCGGTTGCCGGCATCAAGGGCTGCCTGCATGAGGGCGCATTGCGCCTCCTCGTCGGTCGGGTCGAGCGCGATCAGCCGGCGCCACAGCTTGCCAGCGCGCAGTGTCTCCACATAGAGCTGCTGCAGGCGCTGGCGGGGTGCGTCCAGCCATTCGAGGAAGCGGTCGTCCGGCAGCAGCGCGCCGCCATAGAGATCGGCCGCGGTCTCGCATTCGGCCGCATCCCTGCTGCGCAGTGCAGCCTTTGCGGCGGTCTCGAACCTGATGACGTCGGTCTCGATTTCAACGTCGGGCGAGAAGGCGACGATTTCCCTTACTATGCCGATCGCGTCAGGCGCGCCGAGCGCCTTGCGGGCGAAATGCAGCGCCTTGCGCAGATTGGCGCCGGCGGCTTCCGCATCCAGATCAGGCCAGAAGGCCTCCATCGCCTGTTCGCGGTGGATGCGACGCTCGGGCGAGAGCGCCAGCAGCTTGATGATGGCGGCGGCGCGGTCTCGCTTCCAGGCGGCGGCCGGGATTTCGACACCATCGACGCGGACCGCAAAGCGGCCGAGCAGCTCCAGAGAAATTTTCACATTATGCCCCTGTCAGATCAGGCCCGATCGCGGCCCGGAATGTCTCGAAAATGCCATGTCGAAAAAATGTCCGTGCCGGCGTTCCCGCCCGCCGCAGCGAAAGCTGGCTCGGGGAACGCTGGAGGAACGGCCGGTACGTAATGTCGCCATCGTACATCCGGCGCTGGCGATGGCAACACACCCAGAGCAGCGCAAAGAGGATCAGCCCAGATTTCGCGACCCCGGCCAGAGGCGGCCGGCAAACCAAGAGGACCAAGACCATGTCACTGCGCATCAACGACATCGCCCCCGATTTCACCGCCGAGACCACCGACGGCATGATCAGCTTCCACGAATGGCTGGGCAAGGACTGGGGCATCCTGTTTTCCCACCCGAAGGATTTCACGCCCGTCTGCACCACGGAGCTCGGCTACATGGCGCGGCTGAAGCCGGAATTCGACAAGCGCGGCGTCAAGATCATCGGCCTCTCGGTCGATCCGGTCGACAGGCATTCCGGCTGGGCAATGGATATTGCCGAAACGCAGGGGATGGCGCCGAACTTCCCGATGATCGGCGATCCCACGCTTGCCGTCTCCAAGCTCTACGACATGCTGCCGGCCGCTTCCGGCGAGACATCCGAGGGACGCACGGCCGCCGACAACCAGACGGTGCGCAATGTCTATGTCATCGGCCCGGACAAGAAGATCAAGCTCGTCATCTCCTATCCGATGACGACGGGGCGCAATTTCGACGAGATCCTGCGCGTGATTGACAGCCTGCAGCTGACGGCCAAGCATCGCCTGGCAACGCCCGTGAACTGGAAGCCGGGCGACGAGGTGATCATCGCGGGCTCAGTTTCCAATGACGAAGCGAAGCAGCTCTATCCGCAGGGCTGGAAGGAGCCGAAGCCCTATATCCGCATCGTGCCGCAGCCGATCCTGACCTGAAAGATGCTGCCTCCCGTAAGGAAATGAATAGCTTGCCCTTAGGGAAGGTCATCCGAAGAGGCGAGGGCGGGAGTGTGCATCCGTCCTCGTCCCATATTCCGCTTTTTTCCATGCGAGCGTATCATCGGCCACGGCATCGGCCCGAAAATCGGATTCGATTTTCGGAAAGCCTGCTGCGGAGATTGAAAAGACAGAGCGTCCATTACCCGTCCGAACGGATGCACGGCGCCCTGGAGCCGGTATCCGTTCGCTTGGCGAGATCGAGATGAGCACATCACGGAGACGACCATGATTTTCCGACAGCTTTTCGACAGTGTTTCCGGCACCTATACCTATCTCATCGCCTCCAGGCGCGGCGGCGAGGCGCTGATCATCGATCCCGTGCTGGAAAAGGTGGATCGCTACATGCAGCTCGTGCGCGAGCTGGACCTGAAGCTGGTCAAGGCGGTCGACACACACCTCCATGCCGACCACATTACCGGCCTCGGCGCGCTGCGCGACCAGACGCATTGCATCACCGTGATGGGCGAGCAGACCAAGGCCGATGTCGTCGCCATGCGCGTTGCCGAAGGCGACCGGGTGACGATCGAGGGCATGAGCCTCGACGTGCTCTATACGCCCGGCCATACGGACGATTCCTATTCCTATCTGATGGGCGACCGCATCTTCACCGGCGACACGCTGCTCATCCGCGGCACCGGCCGCACCGATTTCCAGAACGGCGACCCGCGCGCCCAATATGACTCGATCTTCAACAAGCTCCTGCGTCTGCCGGAGGAAACGCTGCTCTTCCCCGCCCACGACTACAAGGGCGACACGGTCTCGACCATCGGCGAGGAAAAGCGCTTCAACCCGCGCCTGCAGGTCAAATCGATCGACGAATATGTCGACCTCATGAACAACCTGCACCTGCCCAACCCCAAGATGATGGACGTCGCCGTGCCCGCCAACATCCACATCGGGCTGCATCAGGAGGAGATTGCAAGGAAGGGCTGGGCGGTGAGCGCGCGGGATGCGCTGGGGCTGAGGGGGCGCAGCGATGTTGTCATCGTGGACCTGCGCGAGAGGAGCGAGCGGGAGCGGCATGGCGTGATCCCGGGCGCGCTGCATGCGCCCTATGCGGACCTGCAGGAGAACCTGTCAGCGGGCGGGATGCTGCACGAGCTGGCGATGGCGACGGGGAAACGGGTGGTGTTTTACTGTGCGTTCGGAGAGCGGTCGGCGATGGCCGTGCAGGCGGCGCAGGATGCGGGGATGGGGAGCGCGTGTCATATTGAGGGCGGGATTGATGCTTGGAAGAAGGCTGGGGGAGTGGTGGGGGAGTGAGGGTACGGAGTTGTGACGGCAGCGCATGCTAACTCTGCTCATGGTTCACAGAAACAGAGAATAAATCATCCAAAGAGTGATGAATATTCGGCCGTGCGTATAGTCGGTCGGTTAAATGATGAAGCTGCCGAAATGCAGGACGATTAAGGTGACGCAAAAGTTCCGCGGTGCGCCACGATTCCCATCCAATTGGTTTATCGGCAGCAATTCGCCTGACTATTGGCGGGTAGTTCTTGAACTGTTCGAGTTGGGCTGAAACAACCTCGGCTCTTATTCGACCGCTTGTTGTTCCGAGATCAACGGCAATAAATTTGTCATGTTCTTCTCGCCACGTCAAAAGGATAGCCACCTGAAAGCGCGCAGGATCTCGATCAATTTGGGTGTGGCAATTGCTGCACAACTATATCGCGTTCGTGAAGTCTCCGCGCGCGCTGTCCGACATTTCCTCATTATATCTGGCGGAGTTGGGACGTGCCCCGCATATGTGCGCCGCTTCACTTACAGTCGTATATTTGCTCGACTCCGCATTCGGCCCGACTGTCGAAACTCGACAGTCGGGGTTTGAACAAACGAAGCCCGCTCTTTTCGCGAGAAGTGTCGATAGTGATTTTGGCGAAACCGCATAGTATACGATTTTCTTTATATTATATTGGACTTCCAGTAGGTTCACTCTGCAATTTTTTGTTTTTTCGGTTGCTTTGGCGAAGTATGTCATGGATTTTTTGATAGCCATGCCGCTCTACAAGCTTAAAAAAGAAACTCGGCTCCGCGGATCTTACGAACGCTAGGTTGCCAGCCAATCGCGGAATTTCTTTCAAAGGCAAGATACCTTTATGGTAGTGATCGAGTTGCGCTCTCAATGCTCGCTTTCTATCACGCCCTATCGTAACACGACCGTCGTTTGCGAGCGTAAGTCCAGTCACCTGACGGTGATACTTCATCGTTGCGTAAGTAGTTTTTTCTGGGTTGAGCTTTAGCGACGGATACTGGATCTCTTTAAGAGCGTCTCTGACGGCTTTGGCGACAACGGTTAGATGACCGGTACGTGGTCCTGAGAAGGTGAGATCATCGGCGTATCTGCTATAGATGACACGGTCGACAGCAACGGCCTCGGAAATTATTTGATCAAAAGGAAACATGACTAGGTTGGAAACGATCGGTGACGACGGCGCTCCGATCGCTAGTCGAAGAACTCTCCCGCCGGCAGGGCGATGAAAAAGCAAAAGTGACGTGAGCCGTATGTCCTCAGGATCGGCAAGGCAATTCGTTTGAGTACAATATGCAGCCCAGTCGCGCGCGGTTATTGAAGGGAAAAAGTCCTTAAAATCCATTTTTAGGATCGGCCCCGAGTGGCAATGCAGCTCGGCGTTATGTCTTATGTTGCGACCTTTGACGTATGCGGTCGCCGCCGGGTGAACTGGAAGCTTGCTTAATAGTAGGTCAGTCAAAGCTCTCTGCAGGAGTTTGACCTCTCGTGCAGGTTGCGCAATCTTACGTGTCCCGCCATTCTTTTTCGAGATGTGGTAGGTTTTGTACCGTTCGGGCGCATTTGCAATGATTTGGCGAACAGTGCCTTCCACCAATCCAGTCTCAATCGAAAGCTGTTTGAGAAGTTCTGTCACATCACGCCTCATTCATCACTTCGGCTATTGAGCGAAATCGCAGATCGTCATTTGCCTTCCAGTGTGCTCGAATTTCGGCTTGCCAGCGCTGTCGATTGACCATCTTCTTTCCCGAACGTGCAACAAATTGCACAGCCATCGTATTTGATTTTGCTACGTAGAATGTTTGAACACCGCGTTTTTTTGGGGTGACCCATTGAGCGAATTGGGCGCACAGAAGGTAATCGGGAATTCGTGCAGGAGGACAATTTACGTTCAGACAATATAGTGCGGTCTCAATTTCAGCGACCGTCAAGGCGCCGTACCATTGTATAAGGCCAACTATTAGCTTTATAACGTGCCCACTCAGCGTTGGATTGAATGTGCTGTGCTCAGGTATTGACCGTTCTCTATGCTGAAATGCTTCTTGGATAACTCGTGAGAATAAATCGACGTTGAGCCTTTCGAGCTCGGTAATATTGGTAATGCCAAGATCTTTTAAGTTGATAACGCAGACGCAGCCGTCGCCATTTGCTATCTCAAGTGCCCTCAATGGACCCAGTTTGATGAATGAATTTTCCTCATAGTGTTTGTCATCTATGACAACTAAAAGTTTCTGCGCGATCTCGCTAATCATTGCGAAAGCGCCAAGCTCAGCTGCGCTTCCGAAGCTTTCGGAAAATAGCAAAACTATCGCCGAAATCTGCGCGATGTCGCTTTCGAGGCTGAGGAAATCTTTATAGTTGCCGTCAGGGAAGAACGCATTCAATTCTTCAGCAAGGATCGGAGTGAAGCGCTCAAAGGGGCGGGAATAGGCAATCCGCATAAACGCATCGCGCAACGATATTGGAGGCTGTGCTGCGACTTTGGTTTTTCCTCCGCAAATAAATATTATTCTTGTCGGCTGATAGACCCGGATTTTGTCCGGGTCTATCAGTTCGAGTATGTTCTCAATGTTGAGATCGTCGATCACTTACCAAAGGCTCGGAAGGTTACAAAGTCTTGCCGAGCGGAGCGTCCTCATCGAGGCGGTAAGGCTTTGGAACCTTCCGAGCCGCAAAAAGGAAACCAATCGAGTGAGGTCTAGCGAAACGCCCGACCAAGCTTAAATGCCATTCGCGTAAGTGCATCCGGGTTTTTATCCAGCGAATCGACGAAGTCAACGGTTTGTTTTACAAACTTCGGACGTTGTGTGCAATTTTAAGTTACTTTGAAATCTATTTTTTCCACAACCGTTCTGGTGGGATGAGGTAGATTCCCGCTAGGCACTAGCTTCCATGTTTTCACTTGGCTCGATCCATCCAACAATGCCCGAAAAATCCACCCCTGAAGCCCTGAGCCAGCGTATCCACGCCCGCCTTCTCGCCCGCAGCCACGGCCCGGCATGGAGCACCATCTCCGTCCATCTGCTCTCCCACCAGCTGCTGGAGACCAATCTCCTCGTCCCCGCCGTCGCCGAGCCGCTGGTGGTCTGGATCGTCTCCGGCTCCGCTCGCATCGAGGAGCGCGATATCGGCGGCGAATGGATGGCGGTGGAGGTCTCTGCCGGTGACTTTTATCTGACGCAGAGCGAGACGCCTTATGAACTCAGATGGGAGACGAGCGCGGGCGAGCCGCTTTGCGTCATGCATCTCTATCTCGGGCTGCCGATCTACCAGCGGGCGATAGCGGAGGTTTTGGGCGCTAACAGCGCGGAGCAGTTTCGGCTGGTGGATGTTTCGGGGGCGCGGGACGAGGTGATCTCGGGGTTGATGGGGATGATCCTGAAAGAGCTGACGGACGCTGCCGAGCCTAGCGAAATGGCTGTACAAGGCATTGCGCAGGCGCTCGCCGTGCATCTCGTGCGGCATTACGGCAGCCGATACGGCGCGGTGCCCGCCCGGCGCGGGGCGCTGCCGGCCTTCAAACTGCAAAAGGTGGTGCGGATGATGGAGGCGGGGCTCGATCGTGCTTTCAATCTCGAAAGCCTCGCTGCGGAGGCCGAACTCAGCCCCTTTCATTTCTCCCGCGTCTTCAAGCAATCGACGGGTTCGTCGCCATCGGATTACTTCATACAGCTGAAGATGGCCGAGGCGCGCCGGCTGCTGCGCGAGACGGATGCGAGCATCATCCAGATCGCGCTCGATCTCGGCTATTCCAGCCCCAGCCATTTTGCGCAGGTGTTCCGCCGGCAGGTCGGCGTCAGCCCGCGTGACTATCGCGGGTAGACTCCTTTTACGCAATTCCGGACGCAAAACCGCTGCACACTTTTGCTGGAATTGCTCTCTTTCGCAGCAAATCCGCGACAGTTCCAGCAAGCAGCCGAGCGAAGGGCCGGCATGATTTTTCTAGTTTGTTCCCGTCGAAACCAGCCGTCTCAGGCACCGCAATGAAAGGGAATGAACATGTCACTCGAACGAAAAACCGCACTCATCACTGGCGCGTCGAGCGGGATCGGCGCTGCCACGGCGCTCAAGCTTGCAGCCAATGGCGCCAAGGTCGGGCTTGCCGCGCGTCGCACTGAGCGGCTGGAAGAGATAGTTTCGCAGATCAGCCGGGCCGGCGGGCAGGCGATCGCTCTTGAAATGGATGTCGTCGATGTCGCCTCCGTCGAGGCGGGCGTTTCCAGGCTCGCCGAAACCTTCGGCAGTATCGATATCCTCTTCAACAATGCCGGCCTGATGCCGCTGTCGGATATCGACGCGCTGAAGACGGACGAATGGCACCGGATGGTGGACGTCAATATCAAGGGCGTGCTGAACACGACGGCGGCGGTGTTGCCGCATATGATCGGTCAGAAATCCGGCCATATCGTCAACACATCATCGATAGCCGGCCGCAAGGTGTTCGGCGGCCTGACGGTCTATTGCGCGACGAAACATGCGATCACGGCTCTGTCTGACGGGATGCGCATCGAGCTCGGCAAGAAGCACAATATCCGCGTGACCTGCGTGCAGCCCGGTGCTGTCGAGACCGAACTCTACGACCAGATCTCCGATCCCGCGGCGCGCCAGCAGATGGAAGATCTGAAGACGCAGATGGAATTCCTCAAGGCTGAGGATATCGCCGAGACGGTTCTGTTTGCGGTGGAGTCACCCAGGCATGTGGATATTGCCGAGGTGTTTGTGATGCCGACGCAGCAGGCTTGGTGAGGTTCGGGCGCACCCCGGATCTCTGCACGACGCCGGTGTCGCGGGTTCGCGGCATCGGCTGTGGATGGCCGTGTATTGCGGATATTATTCTCGTAATATTTGTAGGAAATATTCTGCGCCTTGTGCTTTGCCTTTTGGGAGATCGAACTTGATCTGTACTTCTCTGTGCCGCCGCGATCACATTGGCCGGCTGCCAGACTCCGGCACCACAATCTGTTTTGGATTCGCAACGTCCTCCGTCCAGCTCAGTTAAGCGCGAGTATGTGGACGCCGTGCGCGGAACCATCAAACCGGGGAATTTCGTGAAGGCCGAAATTTCGAGCGTGGTGCTGCTCGATCCTGAAAAGCAGGTCTACGCTTATTGCACGCGGACGACGGAGCGTGCCAACCCGAACTGGTCCTATATCGACCTTACCTTGAAGCAGAATATGATCATGGGCCTCTCAAAGAATGACGTCCGCTGCCGCGACGAGCGGCTGCGTTACTACGATTTTCCCGAGCTGCGAAACATGACGTACTGACGAAAGAGTTGCGACGCCTGCCATGTGGAACGGATGCTGGCGGAGACGATGCGGCAGGCGTGTATTGATACGGCGCTCGACGCCGGCATGGCGATCAATGAATATGACGAGGATGCCGCTGAAGTTTTGGTATTGAGCGATAGGCAGTCGCGAGTAAGGATTCAATCGAACAAATTCGTGTGGACGCCTGTTTAAAACTTTTAGGTGAGAGTTTATTTACTTCAAGCTGTCGTTTTTATTTGGCGATTGAGAAGCATACAAATGGGGCGCAATGATTGATCTTTCCTTGCCCTGGGCGATTGGGCCGGTTCCTTTGGGCCTTACGATGGCTGCGGCTTATGGTGTGTTTTTCGCTTTTGTCACACGTAAAGATTTTTCCTTTAACTTCTTTGCTTCCTCTGTGGGTCTGGTGTCGGGCGTTGCGGCCTTCGCGGTCCATTTTTGGCGACCGTCTGTCGACCACATGACGATTTTGCTGACGGCGCAAGTGGTTTGCACCGGCGTCGTCTTCCTCTTGTGCTGGCTATCGTGGGTAGCTCGGAAGCCGGAAGGGAAGCCTCAAAAGTTGGTATCGGACATGGCGCCAATCAAGGGACTATTGGCTAGCCTTGCATTTCCGCTTGTCATTGACGTGCTTTTCTACCTCTGGCCCATAACATCGAACTATTGCGCCAAGCTCGCTTATGGCAACGCTTATAGCGGGGCAAAATGTCGGGTTCAGGAGAATTTTTGGGGACTTCATGATCTTCCGCTGGAGATTTACTTTGGTGTTCTTTTCGGTGCATTCGGGCTCGGCGCGTTCATTGTCACCGTATTTAGGCTCGGTCTAAACATCTTCAGAACGAAGCGCGGCAAAGCGGCGCCGGTGGCTGAGGATTGAGCAGCAAGTGAAGATTGCCTGACCGGAAAAGCTCTGCGAGCGGGTTTGGCTAATTCCACTCTTTGCACGGCGCCATCAAGCTACGCCTTGCACCGCCCAGGCCACACTCTCAAACCCACGCGGCCCATCCTTTGACCTGCCATCCAGATAAGCTGCTTTCAACGCTTCCCTCAGCCGCTCCTGCCGCACCTCCGGCAACGCCTCGAAAAACGCCGAAAACCGTCCCTGCCCATAGACCTTCGGCAGGTAGAAATCGTCGAAATCGGCGTAGTTCATCGTGATCGTCAGCCTTGCCTCGGTGACATCGGCAAAGCCGGCATTCGCAAAGAGCGCCCGCAGCTCGCCCTCCGCCGTCATCGGCCTCGGGCCGGAGGGGATGCCGTTGCCTTCGGCTTCGGGTTCGACGGCGCGGATCGTGTTCCAGAAGAGACGCCAGCTCGGCATGCCGTCATGGGACCAGACGGCAGCTGCGGCGGTGGCGCCCGGTTTCAGGACGCGGCGCATTTCGGCGATGGCCTTGTCGGCGTCGGAGACGAAATGCAGGACAAGCAGGGAATAGGCGGCGTCGAAGCTCTTGTCGTCATAGGGCAGGGCGCAGACGTCGCCCTGGCGGGTCGATATTCTCGGGTCATCCGTGCGGGCGCTGAGGGCTGTGACGAAGTTTTGCTCGAAATCCAGGGCTTCGATGGCGCTCAGTCCCGGATGGGTTGCGAGCGCCAGCGTCAGGCTGCCGGTACCGCAGCCGGCGTCGAGGACGCGGCCGTGCGAGGGCACGCCTGCGAAGGCGAGGAACGGGTCTGCGAGCTTGCGGCTCCAGCGGCCCATGCTGGCTTCATAGGCATCGGCGCCCTTGGCGATGAAGGTGGATGGCATGGGGCGCTCCCAGCAATGGTGCTTTTGCGGGGCGCATATAGGGCGGGGTGGATGCTGCGTCTATCGGAGGGCCGGGGTTTGTTCGGTTGTGCCGTGGACACACGCTCTGGCCTCCTGCCATCGGGCTATGACATGGCCTCTGGCGGCCTGCTGGCCGCCAGTTTTCATGGTGGCTCCTGCGGCAGCTGAGAAGAAACCCCTTGGCGATGTTTCCACGCAATACCGACCGCTGGTTTGCCTCTTGATTAATGCTTGCTGATTATGTTCTTATAGTTGAATTATAGGTGACTCATGCAAGCCAGACGGTATCGTGTCATCACGCTGGGCATAGTGCTTGCTGTCGTCGGGGCGGTCGCGCCGCTGGCGGTCATGGCCTATGCCTCATGGCAGATTGCGATCGGCAAGGAACTGTCGGGCCTTCAGCGACAGGCCGAAGACGCGGTCGAGCGGGCAAGTTTCACCTTTTCCGATGCGCGCGCAGCACTTGCCGAAGTGGATGCCGCAAATGTCACTCCCTGCTCACCGCAGCATATCGCGCTCATGCGTGTGCTGACCATAAATACGGCGTCTGTGGAGGAGATCGGCTATTTCGAAGATGGCAAGCTCAAGTGCACGTCATGGGGCGTCACGGAAGCCGATATCGCGAAACCGCGTGTGGATTACACCACCGCTGACGGCGTGGAGGTATCTCTTCGCATTCTGCCTATTGTAAGCCGAGGCAAACATATGACGGCGCTGCACCTGGGCAATCACAATGTCCTTGTGACGCCTTCAAGGTTTGTCGATGTCGAGCTTGGCCGCGGCATATCGCTTGCGCTTTTCAACAACAGCGGGCTGCTGATCGATGGAAGCAACGATCCGGATATTTCGTTCGCCCGCCAGCATATCGACAATAAGGTCACGGGCATCGACGGCGAGAGGATGTTTGCGTCGGTATCGGGCGGTGGTGTCGTCGCCGTGACTTCGGAGCAGACAAGCATGGTGTACGGCCAGCTTCGCCGGGAGCTGACCTTGTTTCTTCCGGTCGGCCTTTTCATCGCCGCGTTCATCGTGGCTGTGGTCGTGGTGTTTTCCAGGGGAAAGCTGTCGCCGCGGGCCGAACTGGAGTTTGCGATCCATAGACGGCAGTTCATCGTGCATTACCAGCCTATCATCGAGCTGGCGACGGGTGTCTGTGTGGGCGCCGAGGCGCTGGTGCGATGGCGGCAACGGGATGGCAGCATGGTCCGCCCCGATCTCTTCATCCCGCTTGCGGAGGAAACGGGGCTGATTATGCCGATCACCGATCAGGTGGTCGAGGCGGTCGTAAAGGATATGTCGGAGGTTCTCGCCAGCGACAGGGGGCTGCACATCGCGATCAATCTCTGTGCGGCCGATATCAAATCGGGCCGCTTCATCGACATGATCGCCGAAAAGCTTCAGAACACGGATATTCACAACGAGCAGATCTGGCTGGAGGCGACAGAGAGGGGCTTCATGGACGTCGAGGCCGCGCGGACGAATCTGGAGAGGGCACGAAAAGCCGGCCACTCGGTTGCCATCGACGATTTCGGGACGGGCTATTCCAGCCTCCAATATCTCCAGGGTCTGCCTGTGGATGCGCTGAAGATCGACAAATCCTTCATCGACATGATTGGGCGGGCCACAGCGACGAGTTCCGTAACCCTGCATATTATCGAGATGGCACAGGAGCTTGGACTGTTCGCCGTTGCGGAAGGTGTCGAAACGGAAGAGCAGGCCGCCTATCTGCGCGAGCACGGCGTCTCGTTCGGCCAGGGCTGGCTTTTCTCAAAGGCGCTTCCGGCGCAGGACTTCCTGGATTTTCGCAAGACCTCGATCGCCAAATTCGGACCGGCGCCGGCGATCATTCGGCTCGTCAAGTCGCTTTGATCCGGACATTCGAGATTTCCGACAACCGCTATCGGGCACGTGGCCCGCCCTCCGACCTGCTATTCGTGGGGAGGATTGGGGCGTTCGCGTTCGGCCCCATGTGGCGCATTGCTGTAGATCGGGCTTCGAAACTGCCTCCCAGGCCCTCAAGGGAGCCCGGGAGGCATGACGCACCGGCCGCTGCGGTCAGGGGTGGACGGTCGGGGCGTTTGGCGGGGTTTCCTGTGGTGCGGGCGTTTCCTGCTCGGTGACCGGTCGTTTCGTCCTCATCAGCTTCAGCACGAAGACGAAGAAGGCCGGGACGAAGAAGATGGCCAGAACCGTGGCTGATATCATGCCGCCCAGCACACCGGTGCCGATGGCGTTCTGGCTTGCCGCGCTCGGGCCTGTCGCTATTGCCAGCGGCACGACGCCGAGGGTGAAGGCGAGCGAGGTCATGATGATCGGGCGGAAGCGGACGCGGGCGGCTTCTATCGCCGAATCCAGCAGGGATTTGCCTTCGGCGTAATAATCCTTGGCGAATTCCACGATCAGGATGGCGTTCTTGGCGGATAGACCGATGATCGCGATGAGGCCCACCTTGAAGTAGATGTCGTTGGGCATATCGCGCAGCATCACGGCCGCCACCGCGCCGATGACCCCGAGGGGCACGACCAGCATGACCGCGAGCGGGATCGACCAGCTTTCGTAGAGACCTGCCAGAAGCAGGAAGACGAAGAGGATCGACAGGCTGAAGAGGATCGGCGCCTGGCTGCCGGAGGTGATTTCTTCCGCCGACTGGCCGGACCATTCGAAGCCGAAACCTTCCGGCAGTTGCGAGGCCAGACGCTCCATTTCGGCGATTGCCGCGCCCGAGGACTGGCCGGGGGCCGGCGCGCCGGAGATGCGCACGGTCGGATAGCCGTTATAGCCGACGATCTGCGGTGCGCCCTTCTGCCATTGGGCAATGGCGAAGGAGGAGAGCGGCACCATGCCGCCGCTCGCGTTGCGCACGTTGATCTTCATCACGTCGTCGATCTGCAGGCGGGCGCGGTCATCCGCCTGCACGATGACGCGCTGCATGCGGCCGGTATTCGGATAGTCGTTGATATAGGACGAGCCGAGATTGGCGGTGATGGCGTTGTTGATATCGGCGAAGGATATGCCGAAGGTGTTCGCCTTTTCGCGGTCGATCACCATCAGCACCTGGGCTGCGTCCGGCATGCCTTCGACGCGCATGCCCGTGAGAACCGGGCTTTTGCCCGCCATCTGCATCAGCTGGCCGGCCGCCTCGACAAGGGCGGTCTGGCCCTTGCCGCCGCGGTCCTGCAGGCGGAAGGAGAAGCCGCCGGTGGCGCCGAAGCCTTCGATCGGCGGCGGCGAGAGCGCGAAGGTGGTGGCATCCTTCAGGGCGAAGAGCTGGCCGTTCACGCGGTTGGCGATTTCCTGTACGGTATTGCCGGGGCCGCGGTCCGCCCAGTCCTTCAGCGTCACGAAGGCGAGGGCTGCATTGGCGCCGTTGCCCGAGAAGGAGAAGCCCTGGATCGCGACGATATTTTCGACGGCGGATTCGGTGCGGAAGATCTTTTCCACCTGCTTGATGGATTCGATCGTGCGGTTGGCGCTCGCTTCCGGCGGGCCCTGGATATCGACGATCATGAAGCCCTGGTCTTCATCCGGCACGAAGGCGGTCGGCAGGTTGATGAAGAGATAGCCGAGGCCGACGACGAGGGCGAGATAGACGATCATCATGCGCCCGGCGCGGCGCGCCATGCCTGTCACCGTCGTCGAGTAGCCCGCGGTGATGCGCTCGAAATTGCGGTTGAACCAGCCGCCGATGCCGCGTTTGCCATGATGGCCCTGCTTGATCGGCTTCAGGAAGGTGGCGCAAAGGGCTGGTGTCAGCGACAGCGCCAGGAAGGCCGAGAACAGGATCGAGACGACCATGGTCAGCGAGAACTGGCGGTAGATGATGCCGGTCGAGCCGGGGAAGAAGGCCATGGGAATGAAGACGCAGGAGAGAACCAGCGTGATGCCGAGGATGGCGCCGGTGATCTGGCTCATCGCCTTCTGGGCGGCGGCCTTCGGCGACAGCCCTTCCTCGGCCATGATGCGCTCGACGTTTTCGACGACGACGATCGCGTCATCGACGAGAATGCCGATCGCCAGGACCATGGCGAACATGGTGAGCACGTTGATCGAAAATCCCGTCGCATACATGACCGCGCAGGTGCCGAGCAGCGCAACCGGCACGACGAGCGTCGGGATCACCGTGTAGCGGAAATTCTGCAGGAAGATGAACATGACCACGAAGACGAGGGCAACAGCCTCGATCAGCGTGTGGATGACCTTCTCGATCGAAGCCGAGACGAAGGGGCTGGTATCGTAGGGAACGGAATATTCGATGCCGGACGGGAAGAAGCGCGAGAGCTCCTTCATCTTCGCGTTGACGGCGTTGGAGACGGCAACCGCATTGCCCGTCGACGAGAGCTGGATGGCGATCGCCGCACTCGGCTGGCCGTTCAGGCGGCTGGTGAAATTGTAGGATTCCGCACCCTGCTCGACGCGGGCGACATCCTTCAGGCGCACGGTGGAGCCATCGGGATTGGCGCGCAGGATGATTTCGCCGAATTGCTGCGGCGTCTGCAGCTGGCCCTGCACGAGAACGGTTGCCGTCAGGTCCTGGGTGACCGGGTTCGGCGCAGCGCCGATCTGGCCGGCGGCGACCTGGGCGTTCTGGGCGGTGATGGCGTTGTTGATGTCGTCGGTCGTGAGATTGAGGCCGACCATCTTGTCCGGATCGATCCAGACGCGGAGCGCCCGCTGGGCAGCAAAGAGCTGGGCGCGACCGACGCCATCGATGCGGCGCAGCTCGCCGATGATGTTGCGGGTGATGTAGTCGCCGAGCGCCACTTCATCGCGGGTGCCGTCCGTCGAGGTCAGCGCGATGAACATCAGGAAGCCGGAGCTTGCCTCTTCGACGTTGATGCCCTGCGAACGCACGGTGGCGGGCAGGCGGGCTTCGACGCGGCGGATGGCGTTCTGCACGTCGACGGAGGCCTGGTCGATATCGGTGCCGGCGCGGAAGGTGGCGTTGATGCTGACCGAGCCGGAATTGTCCGATGTCGATTCGAAATACATCAGGCCTTCGACGCCGTTCAGCTCATCCTCGATCTGGCGGGTGACGCCCTGATAGATTTCCTGCGGTGAGGCACCTGGATAGGAGGTGGAGATCGAAAGCTGCGGCGGAGCGACCTTCGGATATTGCGAGACCGGCAGGAAGGGGATTGCGATGATGCCGGCAATCGAAATGAACAATGCGAAGACCCAGGCCAGGATCGGCCTGCGGATGAAGAATTGTGCCATGAGCTCTTACTCCGCCGTCTTTGCCGGAGCAGGGGCACTCGCGGAAGCATCCGCTGGTGCGGCGGAAGTGTCCGCCGGGGCGTCCGGCTTCCAGGGTTCGGGCGCGACAGTCGCGCCGGGCTGCACTTTCTGCACGCCATCGGCAATGACGGTTTCGCCGGGCTCCAGGCCTGTCTCGACGACCCATTCGGAGCCGAGAACCTGGCCGAGCGTGACCGGGCGAAGTTCCGCCTTGTTGCCTTCGGCGAGCACATAGACCTGCGCCTGGCCGGCTTCGTTTCGCGTGACAGCCCGCTGCGGCACGGTCAGCGCATCCTGGCGCACGGCTTGTTCGATGCGCACGCGCACATACATGCCGGGCAGGAGATCGCCATGCTTGTTGGGGAATTCGGCGCGCAGCGTCACCTGTCCGGTATTGGGGTCGACATTGGCGCTGGCAAAGAGCAGCCGGCCGGGCTCGGCATAGAGGCTGCCATCGTCGAAGACGAGTTCGACGCGGGCCTCGCCGGGCGCCGTGCTCGCAAGCTTGCCGTCGGCCACCGCGCGCTTGAGGTTCAGGAGATCCTGGGCCGACTGGGTGAAATCGGCATAGACGGGATCGACCTGCTGGATGAGCGCCAGATTGGAGGTGCCGTCGGCCGTCACGAGCGCGCCCTCGGTCACCAGCGCGCCGCCGATGATGCCTGAAATCGGCGCGCGGACCTCGGTGTAATCGAGATTGATCTTGGCCTCATCGAGGCCGGCTTCGGCGCTTGCCACATCGGCATCGGCCTGGGCGACGGCGACGGCGGCCGTATCGTAATCGATGCCGGTCGCGATATTGCGCTCCTTCAGGTTCTGCTGGCGCTGCAGCTGCAGGCGGGCATTCTGCTGCGTGGCCTTGGCGCGCTGCAACGTCGCTTCGGCGCTCGCGACGCGGACGCGGAAGATGCGTGGATCGATGCGGTAGAGCACGTCGCCCTGCTTGACCAATGTGCCTTGCTCGAAGACGCGCTCCTGCAGGATGCCGGAGACGCGGGCGCGCACTTCCGAAACACGGGTGGCGGCAATGCGGCCCGGCAGCTCGTTGACCACAGGCACGGCATGGGCCTTCAGCTCGACGACGCCGACGGCGGCCGGCGGCATCTGCATGCCCTCCTGCGCCAGCGTCTCACCAGCGGTGAATGCGAGGAGGGCGGTGGCTGCCATGATCGCCTTGAGGCGCGGCAGTCTGGTCTTGCGCAACATCAGTCTTTTCCCTTTTTGGCCGCCCCCGGGCGGCTTGTTCAGGTCATTTTTCCCAAGCAGTTCCCATCGGAAAGACCGCTCAACGGCATTCCCGGAACCGGTTTGGAGTTTAACTAGGGTCAGCTCTTCGTTTCAGGAGGCTCGCGAAACGTTGTGTAGACGTTACGGATATCCTCGAGCAGCTGCTGGCGCTCGCCACCGCTCCAGCGGTGGAAATCGAAAAGTTCGGTACAATAGAAACCGGTCAGCGCCAGATAGGCCATCAGGGCTGCTCGCGGCTTCGGCCCGGCGGCCATGGCCGCCAGATCGCTCACCACCCATTTGCGGATGATCTGCTGCAGGTTTTCCTCGCTCGACATGGAGGCGCTGATCGCCATCGCCACGGCGCGGTCGGTATCGTCGAGCGTCTTGTCGGCAGCGGCAATGCGGCCGTAAAGCTCCGGGTGAGGGGTATCCGTCGCGGCGTCAACGCATTCCTGCATATGGGCGACATCTGCCCCGACACGACGATCGACCAGCGCTTCCAGAAGCGCGCTCTTCGTCTTGTGGTCATAGACGACGCGCGACTTGCTGACGCCGGCTTCCTTCGCGACCGCATCGATCGAAAGCCCGGCCGCGCCAGCGCGCACGACCACGCGCTCTGCAGCATCGAGAATATCGTCAGTAGTGATCTTGCGCGTTCGCGTCACAGATATGGGCCCCGGTTTTCATGGATAAAAATACGAACGTTCGGATTTAAATGCAAGCGCTTTTGTTTTTTGCCCGGCCGCGCCTGCGATTGCGCCTTTGTCGCCTGGTTGACCACGCCGCCGATCGCGGTGAAATTGCTGTGGAAGCTGGAGAATTCTCCGATCTGTATGCCGGCGCCGATGTCGAGCGGCTGGCCGGCGATGTTGTGGCGAAGGCAAAACTCCGTCACAAGGACCAGGGGCCGCTGTGCCGCCGGTTGAACGACGGGAAGAGTATCAATGACGTTCAGATCGAAAATTCTGGTCCTCGCTGTCGGCCCCCTGATCGTGGTTACGCTGGCGGTCACCATGCTGCTCACCTGGCAGTCGGCCAAGCTTGCACGCAGCAATTCGGCCGCGTTCGAGGAAGCGATGCTGCGCTCGAAGGAAGGGGAGATCGCCAATCTCGTCGGTGTGGCAATGTCATCCATCCAGTCGACCTACGACGGCGCGGGGGTGGATGACGACGCCGCCAAGGAGCGCGTCGCAGCGATCCTGAATTCGCTCGACTACGGCAAGGACGGATATTTCTTCGTCTACGACTATGCCGGCAACAATGTCGTTCATCCCCGGCAGGCGTTCCGCAACGGCAGGAACTGGATGACGCTGGTGGACCCTGACGGCGACCGGGTCATCCGCGAGCTTGTCGCTGCCGCCAGAAGCGGCGGCGGCTATCACCGCTACAAGTGGCAGAAGCCCTCCACCGAGGCCGTCGCCGACAAGATCTCCTATGTGGTGGCGCTTCCCAAATGGGGCTGGGTGCTGGGTACGGGCGCCTATCTGGACGATGTCGCGGTCCAGACCTCGGCGGCCAACGCGGCGCTGCGCGAGCGCACGCGGCAGAGTTTCATCATCGTCGCGCTATTTGCAGTGCCGGCGGTGGTGATCGTCTTTTCGACCTGTCTCTATCTGACGCTCGACGAGCGTCGGATGGCAGACGGGGCGCTGAAGCAGCTGACGCAGCGCGTGATCGACACGCAGGAATCCGAGCGGGCGAGGCTGGCGCGGGAGCTGCACGACGGCATCTCGCAGGACATGCTCGGCGTACGCTTCGCGATGGAGCTTGCGGGGCGACATGCGGAAACGACGGAGCTGAAAGAGGCGATCGACGAAAGCGTCAAAGGGCTCAACGCGACGATCCGCGAGATCCGCGAAATCTCGCATGACCTGCGGCCGCGCGTCCTTGACGATATGGGGCTGGCTGCCGCCATCAAGAACCTGGCGGAGAAATTCTCGCTGCGCACCGGGCTGGCGCTGACGATGGACATGGAGAGCTTCGTGGACGATCTCTCGCCCGACGCGCGCACGGCTCTTTTTCGTGTCACCCAGGAGGCGCTGAACAATGTGGAGCGGCATTCGAAGGCCACGGCGCTGGAAATCAGGCTATGGAGCGAGAACGGGCGAGCCAGGATGCAGATCGCCGATAACGGCCTCGGCCTGCCGTCCGGCTTCATCAGGCAGAACGAAGGGCTCGGGCTGCAGAACATCCGCGAGCGTGTTGCGCATTTCGGCGGGATGGTGATTATCGGCGGAACCGAAAAAGGCACGAAATTGCAGGTGATGCTGCCGCGATCGGCAGCACGAGCGGACGCTGCGACAAAAGCAGCATGAGATGGCCGCTTGAAGCGGTCGTGTGAAAGGGGCGGACGATGATGACGCCGATCACCGTATTCCTGGTCGACAACCATCCCGTCGTGGTCGATGGGCTGAGGAAGGTTCTCGACACCTACGACAGCGTCACCGTCGTTGGCGGCGCAAACGACGTGGCCGAGGCACTGCCGCTCCTGCGGGCGCTGCGCCCGCGCGTCGTGCTCCTCGATATCAACATGCCGAAGACCAGCGGCATCGACGCCATAACGCTGATCAAGGCCGAGAGCCCAGAAAGCCGTATCGTCATGCTGTCGATGCACGACAGCCGCGAGTATATTTCGTCTTCGATCATGCGCGGTGCTGCGGGCTACGTGCTCAAGGAGGTACCGACGTCAGAGGTCGTGGAGGCGATCGTGACGGTGGCGGGCGGGCAGACCTATTTTTCCAGCGGCGTGAGGGATCTGCTGCTCAACACCGGTCCGCTGCCGACAGGCGAACGCCTGACCCGGCGCGAACACGAGGTGGCGCGGCTGGTGGCTGCCGGCAAGAGCAATCGCGAGATCGGCGACGAACTCGGAATCAGCGAGGCGACCGTCGAGACGCACCGCAAGCATCTCAAGCGCAAGCTCGGCGTCTCCACGACCGCTGATCTCGTGCGCTTCGTCCTGGAGCATCCCGATGCGCTGGCGGAGCTACCCACCAGTGGGTAGTCCGGCGCCAACATCCCCGCCGCGCGTCTTGAGGCACGTGCGCTGCCTGTTCTAGCAAGGCTTGCGCACAGCGGAGGATCTGTGCCCAGGGGAGAAAAATCCGCCAGCCATACGACCCGCCGCGGCTTTGTCGCGGGGTCGGCCCAAGATCTTTCTCCGTCTGGCCGGGCAGGCGCCCGGGCGCTCAGGACGAGAGGATATCATCGTGAATCAGAAATCGACCGGGAAGGCGGCGCTCTGGCTGCTGCTCATTCCCTATATCGGCCTCCTTTGGGTGCCGTTCTACAATTTCCGCGAACCGGAACTCTTCGGCTTCCCCTTCTTCTACTGGTATCAGCTGCTCTGGGTGCCGATCACCGCAGCCCTGATCTGGGTCGCCTACAGGAGCACGCGCGATGGGGAGTGACATCAACGTAACGGCGCTCTCCGTCTTCATCTTCTTCTTCGTCCTGGTCACGATCATGGGCTTCGTCGCCGCCCGCTGGCGCAAGCCCGAAACGCTTGCCCATATCGACGAATGGGGTCTCGGCGGCCGCTCGTTCGGCACCTGGATCACCTGGTTCCTCGTCGGCGGCGATTTCTACACTGCCTACACGGTCATCGCCGTGCCGGCGCTCGTCTATACGGTCGGCGCCTACGGTTTCTTTGCGCTGCCCTATACGATCATCGTCTATCCCTTCGTCTTCATGGTCATGCCGGTGCTGTGGAAACGGGCGAAGGAGTTCGGCTATGTCACCGCTGCCGACGTCGTGCACGGCCAGTACGGCTCACGCGGGCTGGAACTGGCGGTCGCCGCCACCGGCGTCATCGCCACCATGCCCTATATCGCCCTGCAGCTCGTCGGCATGACGGCAGTGCTCAAGGCGCTCGGCCTGCATGGCGAACTGCCGCTTGCCATCGCCTTCATCGTGCTGGCGCTCTATACCTATTCCGCAGGCCTGCGCGCACCGGCGCTGATCGCCTTCGTCAAGGACATCATGATCTATATCGTGGTGATTGCCGCCGTGGCACTGATCCCCTCGAAGCTCGGCGGCTACGCCAATGTCTTCAATGCCGCCGATGCCGCCTTCCAGGCCAAAGGCTCGGGAAGCCTGCTGCTCGCCTCCAACCAGTATGTCGCCTATGCGACGCTGGCGCTGGGTTCGGCGCTTGCCGCCTTCATGTATCCGCATACGCTGACCGGTATCTTCGCCTCCAACAGCGGCAACACGATCCGCAAGAATGCGGTGCTGCTGCCGGCCTATACGCTGCTGCTCGGCCTGCTGGCGCTGCTCGGCTACATGGGCCATGCCGCGCATCTGCAGCTGGACAGCGCCAACGACGTCGTTCCCGCGCTGTTCAAGACCCTGTTCTCCAGCTGGTTTGCAGGCTTTTCCTTCGCGGCGATCGCCATCGGCGCGCTGGTGCCGGCTGCGGTCATGAGCATCGGTGCGGCCAATCTCTTCACCCGCAATTTCTGGAAGGCTTACGTCGATCCCGCCGTGTCTCCGGCGGGCGAGGCGAAGGTCGCAAAGATCACGTCGCTCATCGTCAAGATCGGTGCGCTGCTCGTGATCCTCTTCCTGCCGACGCAGTTTGCCCTCGACCTGCAATTGCTTGGCGGCATCTGGATCCTGCAGACGCTGCCGGCCCTGGTCTTCGGCCTCTATACCGGCTGGTTCCGCGCACCCGGCCTGCTCGCCGGCTGGTTCGTCGGCTTCTTCGGCGGCACCTATCTCGTCTGGGACGCGGGCTGGAAGCCGCTGCATGCGGTAACCATCGGAGGCGCGAGCTTCACCGTCTATACCGGGCTTCTGGCCCTTGCGGCGAACATCGTCGTCGCGGCGGTTCTGAGTGCGGCGCTCGCGAAATCCACACGGCCTCAGACCCAGCAATGATCCTGACCGGTGGCGACCGCGAGGTCGCCGCCAACGCCCGGCCGCCCCGCTTGAGGGCGGCTGGACAGTCCCGATACGGGGGAGGCATCCGCCGCGCTCACTCCGCCGGCAAAATCCGCGCCTCCACCGGCTGCTCGAAGCCCTTCAGCGAGAGCATCCGCACCTCGCTGCCGGTCATGAGCGCCGGCGCCTGACGGGCCGCTTCGGCCGAGACCACGATCTCGCCCGGCTGTGCCTGCGATTCCAGTCTTGCCGCCTGGTTGACCACGCCGCCGATCGCGGTGAAATCGCTGTGGAAGCTTGAGAATTCGCCGATCTGGACATCGCCCGTATGGATGCCGACGCCGATGCCGAGCGGCTCGCTCACTTCGATGTCGGCAAGCGCTTCGCCGCAAAGGCGCTGGATATCCCTGCCGGCCCGGATTGCGGCTGCGGCATGGTCTTCGCGCTTGATGGGAAAGTTGAAGATCGCCATCAGCCCGTCGCCCATCTGCTTGTTGACGATGCCGTCGTTTGCCCAGATCGCCTCGGCCGCTCGGGTCTGGAACAGGCTGACGATCTGGCTGAGTTCGACCGCGCCGATGCGTTCCGACAGGCCGGTATAGCCCCTGATATCCGCAAACAGGATCGTTGCGCCCGAGGTGATGTGGCGCTGCTTCTTCACATATTGAAAGGAGCGCTCGCAGATCGTGCAGATATCGGGGTTCATCTTGCTTCTGGTGATGCCGAAGGCGCGCAGCGGCAGTGAGAGCGGGCCACCGATCGGGATCGGCATATGCATCTGGTCCCAGCAGCCGCGGCAGATGCCGGCGCTGCCGGGTTTTGCATGATGTCCTGTGATGGTTGCTGTCGTCATGCCTGCCGTTACTCCCGTGTTGTGGCAGCTTCCGCCAGTCCGGCGCATTTGGCAACAGCGTGTGTCCGGGCGCTAGGAGACCGGCAGAATATTCTGCGCGTCGGCCTGATGCAGTCGCTTTTCGGCGAGTTCGATGAAGGCGCGGACCAGCGGCGAGAGGTGCTTGCTGCTGGGATAGACGACATGCAATCCGCCCGACGCCGTCCTATAGCCGTCGAGCACGCGCTGCAGACGCCCGTCGGCGATGCAGCCGAAGGCGACGCCGTAAGGCAGCTGCGCGATGCCGTAGCCGGCGACGGCGGCTTCCTTGACCGCCTGCATTTCATTGGCGGCGAAGCGCCCCGATACCGAAACCGCTTCCTGTCCGTGCGGGCCTTCCAGCAGCCATTGGACATGGCTGGCCGATGGCCCGGCGATGACGCAGTCATGGGCCGCGAGATCGGCCGGCGTCGCCGGTATGCCTGAACGGGCGAGATAGGCGGGACTGGCGCAGAGCAGGCGGTAGGTGGTGCCGAGCCGCCGGGCAATCAGCGTGGAATCTTCGAGCTGTCCGGTGCGGAAGGCGAGGTCTATGCCATTGTCGATCAGGTTCAGCCGTTCGTCGGTCAGGCGCAGCTCGACGCTCGCCTTGGCATAGGTCGCCAGAAAATCGAAGATCGCCTCCTGCAGGAAGTGGCTGCTGAAGCCGACCGGCGCCGATATGCGGATCGTGCCCGCAGGCTCGGCGCGCGCTTCGGCCAGCCGCAGGTTGGCATCCTCGATCCGCCGCAGCGCCTGGCTGCTTTCCGCGTAATAGAGCCGCCCTGCATCGGTCATGTTGAGGCTGCGGGTCGTGCGCTGCAAAAGCCGCACGCCAAGCTCGCGCTCCAGGGCGGCGATGCGGCGGCTCACCGTCGTCTTGGGCATGCCAAGCAGCCGGGCGGCAGCCGTGAAGCTGCCGGCCTCGATGACGCGGGCAAAGATCGCTATGTCGTTGAGATCGATCATTGGTGCCTGTGATGGGACGATGTTTTGCATTTGTAAGCCATTATGGCTCAATGCGACAATGCCTAACTTTGCTTCATCAGCAACGACAGGTGGGAACACGGGTCCCGCCGCAATCAAGGAGCAAGCGATGAGCAATATCAGAACCATTCTCGTATCGGGTGCGACCGGACAACAGGGCGGCGCCGTCGCCCGCGCGCTCGCTGCACGCGGCCACCGCATCAAGGGCCTGACCCGCAGGCCGGACAGCGATGCCGCCCGGCAGCTGGCCGCGACAGGCGTCGAAGTGGTCGCCGGAAATCTCGATGACAAGGCTTCGGTCGTGCAGGCGGCAAAGGGCGTCGATACGATGTACCTGATGGGCAACAGCTATGAGGCAGGCATCGAAGCGGAAACGCGCCAGGGTATCATTGCCGCCGATGCGGCGAGGGAGGCCGGTATCGGCCATCTCATTTACGGCTCGGTCGGCGATGCCGACAGGAAGACGGGCATTCCGCATTTCGACAGCAAATATCTGGTCGAGCAGCATATTGCCGGGCTCGGCATTCCCTATACGATCTCGGCTCCGGTCGCCTTCATGGAAAATACCGTGGCGCCCTGGTCGATCGGCGGCCTGAAACAGGGCGTCTATGCCGCAGCCCTGCCGCCGGCCCGCAAGCTGCAGCAGATCGCCATCGACGATATCGGCCATTTCGTCGCCGCCCTTGCCGAACGCCGCGAACAGGTCTTCGGAAAGCGGTTCGATATTGCCGGTGACGAACTCTCCGGCGAGGAGCAGGCGAAGGTTCTGACCGAGGCAATCGGCCGGCCGATCCGCTTCCAGGAACTGCCGATTGCGGCCATGCGCCAGCAGAGCGAAGATGCGGCGCTGATGTTCGAATGGTTCGACCGCACGGGCTATTCCGCCGATATCGCGGCCTTGCGCCGGGATTTTCCCGAGGTCGGCTGGCACAGCTATGCCGACTGGGCGAAGGGCTTTGACTGGAGTGTTCTCGACGGGAAATGATCTGCAGGAGGCTATACCCCGCGAAGCGGACCGGCGCGAAGCCGGTCCGCTTCGTACCGGTTCACCCCTGCGCCGTCGGCCGTATGACGATATCGCCGACATCGACATCGTCGGGCTGCTCGATGGCAAAGGCGATGGCACGGCCGATCGCATCGGGCGAGATCGCCATCTCCTCCATGCTTTTGGTGATACCGGCTTTCACGGCCGGGCTGGTCAGGGAGTCTGCGAAATTGGTCCTGATGAAGCCCGGCGAGATATTGGTGACGCGCAGGTTCGGGCCGGCCTCCTGGCGCAGGCCCTCGGCAATGGTGCGCATCGCATTCTTCGTGCCGGCATAGACGGCCATGGTCGGCTTGATGGTGATGCCCGCCGTCGACAGCGTGTTGACGAAATGGCCGAAACCCTGGCGACGGAAGACGGGCAGGGCGGCGGCGATGCCATAGAGCGGCCCCCTGATATTGACGTCGATCATTTCCTCCCAGTCCTCGACGCGCAATTCGTCCATCGGCGAGATCGGTCCAATGCCGGCATTGTTGATCAGCACGTCGAGCTTTCCATAGGTGTCGCAGGCAAGTGCCACGAGAGCTTCGAGATCCGTGCGCTTCCTGACATCGGTGACGCGATGGATGGCCTTGCCGCCGGCGGCGATGATGCGCTCGGCCAGCCCCTCCAGCTTTTCGTTGCGCCTTGCACCGAGCACCACCCTGGCGCCGCGCTGCGCCAATATCAACGCGGTCGCTTCGCCGATGCCGCTGCTGGCGCCGGTGATGGCGATAACCTTGTCCTTGATCGGTGACATCTTCGTTCTCCTTGGTCCGTTAGCCAAGGATTGCAGCGTCAGGCCGGAGAATCTATGCTGCCGGCTCCGTCATTTCGTCGAGATCGTCCAGAAATCATGATCGATCCACTGTCCGATATGTTTTCGCTCGTCGATATCGAGAGCGCCCGCTGCACGCGCTTCGAAGTGGGCGGGCAATGGGCCTTCCGCTTTCCGCCAAAGCCGGCATTGAAATTCGTCGCCGTCCTCAGGGGATGCTGCTGGATCATCCTGCAGGGCGAGCCGCCTTTTGCTCTTCGGGCCGGCGATACATTCCTGCTCGCCAATGCCCCGGCCTATGTCATCGCCAATGACCTCGCGAGCGAGCCTGAGGATGGCATTGCCTTCTTCGACTGGGAGCATTCCGACATTGCCCGGCATGGCGGCGACGAGACGGCGCTGATCGGCGGCAGTTTCACGCTCTCCGGCGGCAATGCGCAACTGCTCATCGATGCGCTGCCGCCCTTCATCCATATCCCGGCCGACGATCGTGCGGCCGGCATTCTGCGCGCCACGCTCGCAACCCTCGACGAGGAGCTCGGCGCCGGCGACATGGGCTCGACACTGATGACGCGACGCATGGGCGATATCCTGCTGGTGCAGGCGCTGCGCGCTCATGTCTCGCGCGTCGGGCCTGAAAATGCCGGCTGGATCGGCGCGCTCGGCAATCCGCAGATCGGCAAGGCGATCAGCCTTGTTCATAACGACCCCGGATATCGCTGGACGGTGGGCGAGCTTGCAAGCCGCATCGGCATGTCGCGCTCCGCCTTTGCCGAACGCTTCCGGGCGCAGGTCGGCATCGCACCACTCGATTACGTCACCCGCTGGCGGATGCATCGCGCCCGGGAAGCGCTCCGGCGTGGGCATGCGACAGTGGCGGGCCTTGCGGCCGATCTCGGCTATTCCTCCGAAAGTGCCTTTGGCAATGCTTTCAAGCGTGTCTTCGGCCGCGCGCCGAAACGCTACTGGCGGGATGCCTGACAGAGCAGACCTGCGACGCTTCCAGGGGGCAGGCGGACGGCCGGGCTTCGAATTGAGCTCATGCCTTGAAATCCAGAGCTCCCGCCTTCACCAGCGACGCATAATTCACTTCCGTCCATTCCTGCCTGGCGATGAGGTTCTGGATGCAGACTTCGTTGGCGGTGGCGATGGTCGTGCCGGGCTGCACCTTCGACAGATAGCCCCTGGTCTGCGCGATATTGCCGCTGACGACCGTCGCCACGGCATCGATCCTCAATGTCAGCTTCGGGGCGTCGGGGAATATGCCCTGGACGAACCAGACACCGCCGCCCTTGGATTTCACCGCGCTGCCGATTGCGCCGCGGCGTACGGTATAGCCGGCGCCGTTGTGGACGATCGCGCAGCCCGAATTGATCATCACGCTGACGGCGCGAACGCCGAAGACTTCAACCATGATGGCGGTCCACAAATCAGGGATGCCGGCGAGCATGCCTTCGGTGTCCGCCTGATAGGCGAAACCGCCGCCTGCATGATCGCTGCACACGTTCGAATCCGTGCCGATCGCCGCGGCAGTCGGCCCGAGGCGGGTGTCCTTGATCACCAGATCGACGTTGCGGGCCGACATGCCGCCGCCGCCCGCCACCAGCTTGCCCGAGGGGTCGTTGACTTCGGCGGTGTTTCCGAGCAGTTCGCAGCCGCTGACATTTGCCGCCGAGCCCATGGAGAAGCGCAGCCCGCCGCCGCTGCTGTCGGCGGTGTTCTGCAGCACCTTGCTCTTGGAAATGTCGACCCGCGACAGGACCGAGGCATAGAGCCCGCCGCCGTCGTCCGCGCACCAGTTCTTTGACAGCGTGCTGTCGGAAATGCTGACCGCCGTCGTCTGCGCACGCTTGATTTCATCTGCGTTCCACGCGTCCCACTTGTTGAGGCTGAGCGCCGAGGTGGAGGCGAAATAGAAGAGGTGGTCCAGCGCTTCGGACCAGCGCGCGTTGATCAGGTCGAGGATCACGGCCTTGATGCCGCGCACCGGCGGGCTCGGGGCTGCGGGATTGGCCAGCCATTTGGCATAGTTGATGATATCCCAGACGCTGATGTAGGACAGCGGCGAGCCGATGATCGCCTTCACCGCCGCCAGTTTCGAGGTCAGGAACTTCACCATGTCGATCTCCGACAGGTTGCGCGGCAGCTTGCCGGGCAGGGCCACCTCGCAGCCGACGCCGCCGCCATCGCGACGCCCCACATTTCCCGACCGGTTGCCGTCGATCACGCAGGCGTCGAGCGTCGGCCATCCATAGCCGACCACGGCGACGCCTGCGCCGCGGCCTTCGGCACTGTTGCCGCGAAACAGGCAGCGGCGGAAGGTGGGGCTTGCCCAGACGGTTGCCGCGCCGCCGCCGAAGGCCTGTCCGGCGAGCCAGTGGTTCGGCCGGCCCGATCCGAGTTTTGCGTCAAAGGCCTTGCCGACCTCCGTGAGGATCGTGGCGCGGCTGACGTGCGCAAGCTTCGGATAACCGGCAAGGACGAGGGCGAAGTTGGCGGTGTCGATGAGCGTGTTGATGAAGGACTCCACCGTCGGCGTGAAGATCGCGCCCACCAGATCGACCACCGCGTCGCGAAAGGCCGTGCGGTCGGCTTCCGGCCAGGAACCGATCGGCGCGGTCTCGGTCTGATTGTCGGTGAAAACACAGCGCTCGATCGTGACATTGTCGATATCGACCACCGCTATGCCGCCGCCGGCGCCCTGCGCTGGTTCGGTGCTCGTGTGCAGGGACCGGCCGCCGCGGATACGCAACCCCTTGATCACGACCGGTCCGGCGCTCACGCGTGTGGCGGGCGTGCCGGTAATGCGCAGGACGCGCGCACGCGTGCCCGACTTGATCGTCAGCTCAGGCAATTTCTTTGGATCGAACCCGGCCGCGGTCGGATCGGCCGAGGGATTGGTCAGAAGAAAACTGCTGACGAGAGTGAGCGGCTTGTCGATCACCAGCTCACCTTCCTTGTAGCTCTCGGCATCCTGGATCACGATCGTGTCGCCGGCCACGGCAACCTTGAGGGCGGCCGTGATGCTGCGCGCCGGGGTCAAGGCCGTGTCGAACTTGCCGCCGGTCTTGCCCGTCTTGGCATTGACATAGCGGGTCGTCACACCTGCCGTCCTGTCTTGGGATCGTATTTCACCTCCACCGGCACGACCTGGTCGGTCGGCAGGATCTCCAGCCACTGGTCGAACACTTCATAATTGCCGGTGACGTTGGCGCGGAAACCATCCTTGAGTGGGTAGAAGCCGTGCTCGTAGACACGGTCGATCGGCGTCGAGGTCACCACATTATCCTCGTCGACCAGCGTCGGATCGGCAATCTCGCTTTCCTTCGGGTATTGGCCGTTTTCGACGCCTTCGGCGTGTTTGCGGCGGATCTTCTTCGCCAGGTCGAGGATCACGTCGATCACCTTCTGGCCGTTGAGCGGATTGCCGTTGATATCCTTCTCGTCGGGATTGTTGGTCTGGTAGATGTCTGCGTCGCCGATGCCGTTGAACCCTTCGACGCCTTTCAGCCAGTTGATTGCCGCTTCCTCCTTGCCCGGACGGATCGGGATGACCGCCTTCACCCAGGGGGCGTTGAGGAAGGCGTTGCGCATGTCGTCGCCGTCGAGCTGCAGCAGCCAGCCGAGCGAGCTGCCGAACCGCGCGGGCTCGGAATCCTCGGTTATGTAGTAGTTGTCGCGGAGCGGATCGTCGATGCCGCCCCAACCGATGGTGCTGGGGGCAAGCTTGGCGGACTGCTGGCTGGCGTTGAAGGAATACATGGTCTTGGCGACCGCCTTCGTGACCGTGCTGAAGGCGGAGGAGACGGACGCGGAGGAGGCGAGAAAGTTGTTCGGCGCCGCCTTGGTTTCGCCGAGCTGCTGGGTGTAGACGCGCAGCCGCGGCCGCCACCATTCGGGCGCGACGAAGTACAGCATCTTGTCGATGTCGAAGATCGAGTTGATCAGCTCGGCTACGACATGCCGGGTGCGATCGTCCGGCATGGTGATGCCGTGCATCAGCATGTCCTGGATGAGCTTGCGATAGACGACGATGCGCTCTTCCTCACGCAGGTCTTCGCTCGGCCGCGGCTTGATCTGGTGCGTGAGCTTGATGCGGTCCTTGGCGTTCTGGACGAAGGCCTTCTGATACTCGGCCTGCTCCTTGGCCTTGAAAGCCTCGACGTTTTCCTTGTTCTTCTTGACCGCCTCGTCATTGGCGCCGTCGGTCGGCGTCCAGTGCAGCAGGAGCTTCACCTGTACGCTGTTCTGGCCCTGGAAATCGGCGCTGTCGAGGTGGAGCGTGAATTTCGCCTTGTCGGCGTTGTTGACGATATCGCCCTTGCGGGAGGCGGCCACCGGCTTGCCCTGGCCGTCGAACTCGACGCCGGTCAGCGCGTAATTGCCCTTGGGGCAGATGCATTCGATCGGGAAATCGGCCTGGATCTTTTCGAGGTTGCCGAATGCCTCGGAATCGTCGACCTCGATGCCGTCCTTGTAGACCTCGCCCTCATTGTCCGCGTCGGTATCCTCTACCGAGATGAAGGGGATCGTCACCATCTTGTTCTCGCTGAAGGGCTGCAGCATCGGGATCTCGTCCGGCGCGTGCAGGCCGTCCAGTTCCGCCGGCTTGGCGATGTGCATGAGGTCGGCGATGCCGAGCGATTCACCGGGCCGGTCGACGTAGGTCTGCCAGCAGAGATAGGTGCCGACGTCCTGCACCTGCACGGCCACCTGGCGCATCTTCCGGCGCAGCTCGTAATTGATCAGCGCCTGCGTCGAGTTCGTGAGCAGGTAACGCTTGCTGGACGTGTCGGTCGTCTCGGTTACGGTGCGGAATGTCGTCTTGTAGTTCTTGCGTATCTCGGTGGAGAGCTTCTCCGTCTGCTGGCGCATGCGCTTGTGCGACTCCTCGCGCGCAGTCTGCTGCGAGGTGGAATAGTCGAAGCTGGATGTGGCCGTGACGGAGGCGTATGAGGCAGTCACGCTCGCGCCGAACTTGATGTCCTGCTTGTTGTCCTCCTTGACCGCCTCGCTGATCTCGTCCTGCTCGGTCTTTTCGCTTTCCGTCTTGGTGACGGTTTCGGTGAACGTTTCCAGGCTCTTTTCGACCAGCACGCGCCGCGTCTGCACCTCGATCAGCTCGACGGTGGAACCGGGGCTCATCCAGACGTGACTGACCGGTGAGCCGAGGAAGGAATCCAGCTCGAAGAAATACTGGCGGAACAGGTGCACGACGCTGATCGGCGACAGCGCCACGCGACGAATGTCCTCCTGGTCCTGCGGGTTCAGGTTGTCGATGCTCAGATAGCCGTCGACGAGTTCGAGCGCGCCAAGGATGGCGGAGAGGTTGGCGGCCTGCAGCGCATTGTTCTTCAGGCTGTAGAAGATCTGTTCGAGCTGTGCATGGTGATTATGCTCAGTGAGGTAGAGCAGTGCGCCGGCTTGCGAGGACTCGTTGCGCAGCTGGCTCTCGAACGCCTTCAGGTACAGCACCCGCTGACTATCGACATCGCCCCTGTCGGCCTTCATTGCGAGACGCACCGGCGTGGTGTTGCTGCGGCAATGCTCGGTGTAGAGCCGGCTGTATTGCGGGATCACCACCTGCGTGAAGATCGATTCGATGGTGTCGCGGCTGATGATGTCGCGCCAGATGTCCGGCTTGTACTGCTCGTGCGGCGGCAGTTTCTTGGCCACGGTTTCAAGCACGACGCTGTCGAACGTGCGCGGCTCGCCGAGCTCCAGCGCCCCAGGCTTTATGTCGATGCCGACCTGGCAGCCTTCGCGATAGTTGATGCTGACCTGCGGATTGAACTGGGTTCTCAGCCGGTTCAGCAGCGATTGCTTGTCCTGCTTGAAACCGTCGTTGAACCGGTGTTCCAGCCGCTTCGACTTCCAGCCGAGCAGCGGCTGGTAGATGCCGAACAGTTCGCTGGCATAGGGTCGGACGGTCGTGTAGTCGATGAGCTCCTGCAAAGTCTTGTTTGACGGCATATTCGCCTCCGCTGGTGAATGAAATTCGCAGTGGTATCGGCACGAGATATGGCGAGAAATTTTTGCGTGCCCCGATCTTTGGCCGGGGTTGCTCACATTGCATCTGGAAGCAGATTGGAGAATTGTAGCCTAACTCAGCGGCCTTGCGTAGGCGCTCCCGGCATCTCCAACGCGATCAGGGTGAACAAATTCCTGCGGTAGTGTGCGAGTCTGGTACGCTGCTCCGTCAGAGCGAAAGCGCCTTCGGGATGAGCGTCAAGCGCGTTTGCTGTGCGCACTCCAGCGTTATTGATCGAGACGCTCAGCGAGCGGGAAACCGGCAGCCGAGCAGGACGCTCTTGACGCCGGGTCGCCGGGCGCCACTTCAACCGTCACTCACGCGGGGGTTCTGTTGCACCGGTTCGATCACTATCTCGTCTTCATTCTGCTCACGCTCGGCGGCGGGCTTCTCATCGGTCTCATCAATCTGCCGGATGAATGGTACCAGTCGCTCGCCAAGCCCTGGTTCACGCCGCCGGACTGGCTGTTCGGCCCGGCCTGGACGATCCTCTATATCCTCATCGGCATCGCGGGCGCCCGCACCTATGCGCGTAGCAGGCGGTCACCCGTCATGACCTGCTGGATCGCCCAGCTCGTCCTGAATTTCGCCTGGTCGCCCGCTTTCTTCGGCCTCAGATCCCCGAGCCTGGGGCTGATGATCATCATCCCGCTGCTTCTGCTGATCCTTGCCTTCATCGGCCTGTCCTGGAAGCGGGACCGGATATCGTCGGTCCTGTTCATGCCCTATGCGGTGTGGGTGGCTTATGCGACGGCGCTCAATGCCGCCATCGCCTCGATGAACTAGACGGGAAACCGGAAAACGCGGTCAGTGGAATTTCCCGTTCGCCTTGTCGGCGATAGCAGCACCCGAGATAAGGCGGTTGCGGTCGGAGGTCCAGGCGGCGACGAATTCCTTGCGCACCGCATCTGGAAAAGCCGTGCCCGCCAGAGCGGACTCGCTTGGGGCGCCAGGGGCGAGCGCCAGCTCGGCCCGGGTGGTCGACGCGATCCGGCCATAGGTGAAGGCGCGGGTGATCGGATCATTTTCCGCAGATTGCGGAGCGCATTTGCCGCCTTGCGGCGGGCGTGACGTCACCGCGGCCGTCCTTACCGTCACGCCGTCGCGGAACAGAAAACAGTAGGCCTTGTCTGCCGGGCCACCGATCACGGACTGCGGCTCGATCACATAGCCGCGCACCGGAAACTGGGCATTCGAAGCCGACCAGATACGCTTCTCGATATGGCGCGCGCAGGCCCTCATGTCGGTCGCTGCTGCGTCGCGGCACGCGGAGACTGTCCAGCGCGCCAGCTGTGCGGCGCTCGGCAAGGCGAGGGTCACCGTCGCCTCGGTGTTCAGTTCCCTGTAGGTGCAGCGCTGGAGTTCGACGCCCGGCCAGTCGTCCGCCGTCGTCGGCGAGCACGATGATCTCATATACTGGCCGGCGCTGATGCGCGTCTCGAAGCGGTGTTCCATTTCGGCCGTCAGCGATGCCAGGTCGGTTTCTGCCGCCTGCGTGATACGCGTGGCAGACGCCGCCACCAGAATGGCAAGCCCGACGTTTCTCAAGGTCATAAGAAGCAGCCGCCGCATTTTACCGTCCTTGCGAGATCTTTGGAGGAAATACTTTCAACCTGGGGAGACAAAGTTGTTTTTATTGTCGTTAATATTGCACAATCCAAGATTAAATGAAATAGTGACTTGGGTCGTTCACGTTGCACCGAAGCCGAGCAGAGGAGCCGCAGACCATGTCTCTCTACATGCTTCAACTATCCCGCGTTTTAGTAACGCTTGGCATTGCAGTGCTTGCCTTTCACGCTTACGCCGCCGAACCGCCGGCAAGCTCGGCGGACGTCCTCAAGGCCGTTGAATTCTCCGCGGCGACGCCGCTCGACGAGTCCTACCGGGGAGAGTTCGTCGGTTGCGACGGCGCGGCCGGAGCGAGCAGGAAGGACAAGTTTCTCGGTTTCAACCTGAGGCTTCCTGGTGTCGCGGAATCGAAACAGTACTATCTGTGCAGTCGCGACCCCAGCAATGTGAAGGCGTTGCTGCGCCTCAAGGACGGCGCGATCTACTGGCGCAGCAAGATGGCGCTCGACGTCGACGGATCCTGGGCGGCATGGAACGGTCTGCCCGGTGCTACCGATCTGAAGGAGACGTCGTACAAGTGGCCGGGCTCCTCCAATCCTTCCGCGCAATCCGCACAAATCGATCCGGACCGCATTCCCTTCATCGTGATGCCGACGGCCGGCCTTTCCAAGATAACCGGCAACAAGAGCGGTGAAATGGGCCGCATGTTCGCTGAGAAGACCGGGCTGCGGCTCGGCGATATGGGCGTCGTCGTCTACAAGGACCGGTGGACGCCGGTTCTGATCGCGGATGGTGGTCCGTTCATGCGGCTCGGCGAGGGATCGAGCAGGGTCTTCGAAGCAATCGGCGAAAGCCGTTGCAAGAAGTGGAACAGCGATCAAACGGCCTGCGTCGGGCCGGGACACGTTTACCCCTACAAGAATTTCGGTCTCGGCCATGACGTGATCTTCATCGTCTACCCAGGCAGCCGGGACACCGGTCTCAAGCCGGAGAACGCCATCTCGAAAATGTGTGCCTTTGCCAAGGAGAAGCTCAACCTGACGGGCGGCGCAATGTGCCCGTGATGTTTCCACGCAAGCAGGAGAGGAGTTTGCGATGCGTTACCTTTTGCCATTGAGCATTCTGATACTTGCCGGCGCGACCGGCGAGCTCAGCGCGGCGACCTTTGGAAAATGCAAGTTCAATACAGAGACCATGGCCTTTGCAGGAACCCCTGGCGAACAGGCATCCTGTCTGCTGCGCAAGGTGAAAATACTGGGAAATGTCGACGCCACACCCGCGCAGCTGCCGTCCAATCTCGCAGGCTTCATCGGCCAGCCGGTCACCATCTCCAAGACGAAGCTGCGGCAGGCACTTTCCGGCCAGGGACTGACCGAGGCCGGGCTCGGAGGCAGTCTCGACGCGCCCTTGTCCCGCGGCAACACCAACAATCCGCAGGCACCGATGGCGCGCTACTTCGTCATTCACGATACGAGTTCGCCGAATTTCGGGAACGTGGCGCAGTTTCCCGCTGACATCGATACCAGCAACCAGGTCAATCGGCTCGACGGTTTCAAGAGCCCGTCGAACGCCAAGGCGCACATATTCCTCAACCGCCGGGGCGAGATCTATGTCGGCCATGATTTTGGCGTGCCGTGGCGCGCAACCAAGCTGGAGCAGCAGATCGGCACTTTGTCGCGCGGCATGTTCCTGCACATCGAGAACGTGCAGCCGCGCCGGAAGCACCCGAGCCAGCCTGATGGTAACGCGCCAACGCCCGGTTTCTCGAAAGACCAGTATGACCAGCTCGCGCTCCTTTACCTCATGGCGAGCATGCGCGCCCAAACCGGCCTCGTTCCGGCATTTCATGCGGCAATAGACCAGGGCCTGAGCGACGGGCATGACGACCCGCAGAATTTCAGCCTGGAGGATTTCGACGCCGCACTTGGACGCCTTCTCGCCAGTGTGAGTTAGAAGATCGCTCTCGACCATGCGTGGCGTAAACTGAAGTCGCTGTTGCCATTTGCGTAGCGACTTCCGTTACGGGTGCTGCTGGAAGAATCGATGGGAAGCCATTGATTATTTAGGGAAAGGCGAGCGCTCGAAGCTGAGGAGCAATTCCGGCAAAACGGCACCGTAGTTCTGTGGGCGCAATTGCCTGGAAACAATAAGAGCCGATTTGCTTGCCGCGCAGGTCACTCAGTCCTAATGTCGAAGCGGACATTGTCCCGTGTTGAGGGAGAAGCGCGATGCCGTCGAGTTTCAATGTCGAAAGTGCCGATGGTTACGAGCAGCTGATGGGGCGCTGGAGCAAGAAGCTCGCGCCCGGGCTCGTCGATTTCGCCGGGCTTGCGGATGGGGAAAGCATTCTCGATGTCGGCTGCGGCACGGGAAGCCTCACCTTCACGCTGGCGAAAAATCCCCGACTGAAGGCGATCTCGGCCATCGATTTTTCACCCGTCTTCGTGGAGGCGGCAAACGGGCGCAATACGGATCCGCGCATCGCTATTCGCGAGGCGGATGCCTGCGCGCTGCCCTTCGAGGATAACAGTTTCGACCGGGCGCTATCGCTGCTCGTGCTGCATTTCGTGCCGGAGGCCGGCAAGGCTGTGGCCGAGATGCGGCGCGTCGTGCGTCCTGGCGGTGTCGTTGCCGCCGCCGTCTGGGATCACTATGGCGGCATGTCCGGCATGCGCATGATGTGGGATACGGTGGCGATGATCGACGCGAATGCGCGGACGATGCGCCATCGCTATTGCTTCCAGCCGATGACGCAGCCGGGAAAAATGAAGGCGAGCTTTGTCGGCAATGGTCTCGTCGATGTCGAGGAGACCTCGCTGACGATCCGCATGGATTACGGCTCGTTTGCCGACTTTTGGGATCCGATCGCCTCGGGCGAAGGTCCGCTCGGAAAATATGTGGCTGGCCTGGATGCGGAGATGCGCAGGCGGGTCGATGCCTCGGTGAGGGATGCCTACGAGGCCGGAGAGCCGGACGGGCCTCGGTCGTTTGCCTCGGTCGCCTGGGCGTGCCGGGGCAGGGTACCGGGATAGCCGCGGCAACCTTTGTTTCCATACCCACTTGTGCCGGAGCCGCTTTAGATCCCGGACCTCCGGCGATCGCGATACAAGCCGATGCTGATCACATTCGGTCCAAGGTCCCTTTTCTGCTGCGGTATCTTGGCCGACTCAGTGGAGGCTTCGGCAGGCTGTTCCGCTCCGGCGGGCTGTTCCATTGTCTGGGGAATGTCTGCCCGTTGGGCCTCGACCAGCGCCCGAAGGTCCCGCACATTGCCGTAGAGTTGCGCCACCAGCTTGCGATAATAATCGACGACCTGCTGATGTTCCTCGCGTGAAACGTAGCGTTCCCGAAACCACTGAACCATGTCATTTCCACCTGCTTGCTTACGGCAGGGAAACTTCCCGCCATGGGAAGCGGTTCCGAAATGGTCGGGCTATGGTTAAGGTTTCGTTGCCGTTGCGGGCTGGCCGGGCAGAGAGAGGGAAGCGCCCGATCGTGTTCCCTCAGTCCGCTTTCGTCACTTGCCCTGCTTGCGAAGCGCTTCGAGCAGCACGCTCGCCGTCGGCCCTGACGAGGCGGGATTCTGGCCGGTGATCAGCTGGCCGTCGACAACGGTGTGAACACCCCAGTCCTTCACCTTGGAGAAGGTGGCGCCGAGGTTCAGGAGCTCGTCCTCGACAAGGAAGGGCACAACCTTGGTGAGGCCGACGGCTTCTTCTTCGCCGTTGGTGAAGCCGGTGACCGTGCGGCCGGCGACGAACGGCGTGCCATCGGGCTTCTTCGCGCGATGCAGGGTGCCCGGCGCATGGCAGACGAGGGCGATGGTCTTGCCGGCGGCGATGAAGCTCTCGATCAGCCTGACGGAATTCGGGTCTTCTGCGAGATCCCACATCGGCCCGTGGCCGCCGGGATAGAAGACCGTGTCGAAATCGGCCTGATTGACACTGTCGAGGCGAACCGTCCTGGCGAGCTGCGCCTTTGCGGGTTCGTCGGCATTGAAGCGGCGCGTCAGGTCGGTCTGGAACATCGGCTCGTCGCTCTTGGGATCGAGCGGCGGCTGGCCGCCCTTGGGAGACGCGAGCGTTATCTCGGCGCCGGCTTCCTTGAAGACGTAAAAGGGTGCGGCAAGCTCTTCGAGCCAGAAGCCGGTCTTCTTGCCGGTGTTGCCGAGCTGGTCATGCGAAGTCAAAACCATGAGGACTTTCATGCTGCTTCTCCCTGTTGGCGTGGTTGATTGGCATGCGCTGAAAACTGGGGATTTCGAATGCCGAGGCAAGCCCCGGCGCGTCGCAATGTCAGGCCTCTCAGGGCTGCGGCCTCCTTCAGCCCAGCCTTGCCAGCACCTCGGCTGCGGCCTTCAGATCCGGTGTGTCTCTGCCTTCCGTGAAACTCTCGTAGACAGGCCGCAGCAGCGCCTTCGCATCTCCGGCGCGCTCGCGACCGAGCCAGTGGGTGGCGAGGTCCGTGGCGGTGCGGATTTCCCAGGCTTTGGCGCCCTGTGTGCGGGCGAGTTGCAGCGATTGGGTGAAATAGTCCTCGGCCGACATGTTGCTGAGTTCGGGAGCCGAAAGCAGGATGGCGCCGCGCAGGCGCAAGAGTTCGGGCAGGTAGGAAGTATAGCCCTTCTCCTCGATCCCCTGGCTGGTTTCCTCGGCAAGCGACCAGGCTTCGGCAAAGTCGCCGCTTTCGGCAAGCGCCGTGGCGATGACGATGTTGAAGCGGATGGAGAAGAGCTCGAAGCGGGCGGCGTGGAGTTTCTCGAGGTGGCGCTGCAAGGTGGCGACACCGGTTTCGACATCACCGCGGCGTATGGAAAGCTCGGCCTTGAAGGCGTTGCCCATATGGAGATAGGGGCCGGTCGAATGGGTTTCGGCACGCGCGACGAACCAGTCCAGATGTTCTTCGGCGAGATCGAGATCGCCGACCCAGAGAAGCGCTGCCACTGCATTGATGACGATTGCGAAAGCGACGGGATGGCGCATGGCTTCCGCTTCCCCGACAGCCTCGTCGATCGCGTCGCGCATCTGTGCCGTATGACCCTGCAGCCAGAGGGCCGTGACCCAGCCGATGCCGGCCCAGCTGTAATGGTCGAAGCCGTAGTGGATCTGGCGGCTGGCAAGTGGATTGTCGGGTTCTAGAACGGTTTCCAGCTCGGTGCGAGCGTCAGCCAGGCCTCCCATGACGCAGAGCGAGACGCCCATCAGCGTGTGGGAAAGTGCGGTTGCCGCCGGATCTCCAAGCGTCGCTGCAATTTCGGCACAGCGTTTCGCCTGGAGCAGGCATTGCCTCTGTTCGCCGCTGCGCAGGTGATAGAAATAGATGGGTCCGATGAGGCGCACGGCATTGAGATAATCGCCGCGCATCTGCGCGATCTCGAAGCTTCTGTTCAATGCGGCAACGGTGGCTTCATGGTGGCCGCGCGTGAACATCATGGAGACGCCGAGCGAGGCCTGCAGCTGCATTTCCTCGCTGCCGCCACGCGTCGTCTCGTCCAGCGCCTGCAGCGCGCGTTCGGTCCAGCGGTGGCATTCCGGCAGCAGCCCCATGGCGCGCGAGACGGGCGCAGCCGCAGCCGCTAAGCCAATGCCGATCTGCCTGTCGCCGGTGTCGCCGAAGCACCAGTCGAGAGCGGCGCGCACATTGTTGATCGCTGCAAAATGCGGGGCGCGCTCGTTGGCGGTCGACAATGTCGACCATTCGCTGCCGTTCTGTTCCAGCCAGCGTCGGAAATAGGCGGCATGGCGGCCGGAGAGCTCCGTCCATTCGGCCGTATCGGTGCAGAGGTCGATCGCATAGGCGCGGGTGGTGTCCAGCAGCCGGTAACGCATCATGGCGCCGAGCGGGCGGGCGGCCACCATGGATTTTTCCACCAGGCTGTCGATTGCGGCAAAGACGGCAGCGCGGTCGAGCGTGTCGTTCGTGACCACTTCAAGGGCGGCATCCAGCGTGAAATGGCCGACGAAGACGGCGAGCCGCCTCAGCACCGCGCGCTCGAGATCCGAGAGCAGGCTGTAGCTCCAGTCGAGCGTGGCCTGCAATGTCTGCTGGCGCGGCGGCGCAGTGCGCAGGCCATGCCAAAGAAGCGTCAGGCGCTGGTCGAGAAGGGCTGCCGTCTGTTCCAGCCCATACGCCTCGACACGGCGGGCGGCGAGCTCGATTGCGAGCGCCACGCCATCGAGCTTACGGCAGATATCGCTGACAATGGCGGCTTCCGCATCGCTGACATCGAGATGCGCGCCGTTTGCCATGGCGCGCTCGATGAAGAGTTGCGTTGCCGGAAACTGCTCGATCGCGCTGACGGAAAAGCCGGGAGCCTCCGGCGGATAGGCCAGTGCGTCCAGCCGGTAGATACGCTCGCCCTCGATGCGCAATGCCTCGCGGCTGGTGGCGAGCACGTGCACTTCGGGCGCGGCCTCCAGGATGGTCTCGACCAGGGCGGCGATCGCCTCGACGAGGTGTTCGCAGGTATCGAGCACCAGCAGGAAGCGCTTGTCTTTCAGGAAGCGGATCAGATCCGGCGTCGGGTCCTCGGCCTGCACCGACAGGCCCAGCATGGAAGCAATGGTGGTGGCCGCCAGTCCTGGATCCGTGATCACGCTGAAATCGACGAAGAGCACATGGCCAGCGAAATCCTCCGCCACCTGATGGGCGGCTGATATCGCGACCGTCGTCTTGCCGACGCCGCCGGGGCCGACGATGGTGACGAAACGGGAATCCGTCAGCTGTGCCGCGAGCTTCATCACGTCAACGTCGCGGCCGATCATCCGGCCAAGGCGCGGGGGTAGATTGGCATGTGAAAAATGCGGAGTGGCAGCGGATGGGCCGTTCCGTTCTGCAGGCGCCAGCGAAACGGGCGCGACGAAGCAATAGCCGCGCCCGGGAACCGTCGTGATGTAGCGCGCTCCGGCCTGGCCGTCGCCGAGCGCCTTGCGCAGGCCGGTCATGTGGAAGCGCAGGCTGCCTTCCTCGACCAGGGCATCGGGCCAGACCTGCGCCATCAGGTCCTTCTTGGAGATGATCTCGTTGGGGGCGGTCACGAGTGCGATGAGGATGTCGAGCGCGCGTCCGCCGAGCTCTATGGGAGCGCCGTCTTTCGTCAGCAGCCGTTCGCTGACGGCCAGCAGGAACGGGCCGAAGCGAAATCCGCCGATATCCTCGTCCACCCCATTCGCCACGGCGTTTCTTCCCCGCCAGCCCCTGTGCGGGGCGAACTTTAGAGCAAGTATCTGGCCTGCGCCATACGGCAATCGCCTTGTTTCGCCCTCGCGGTCTCGAGCTTTGCGACCTCTGATAAGCGCTTGCGCAATGAGTGCCCGTTTAGCGGATCTCCGCGTGCGGCTTGCAAGAGCTAACAGCCTCTAACAAGCCCTAACGGGCTATGCGCCGCCTTCTCCCGTAGGTTCCTGCCAGCACAAAAGTGCAGCCGGAACATTCCCGAATTCAAGGAGATCGCCATGCATACCGATGTCGAAGAGATCGATCAGGACCGCCGCATGCTGCTGGGCGCTGCAACGCTTGGACTTGCCGCCGCCGGTACGATGGCGCTGATGCCGTCAGCTCTGGCAGCTGCGGCCGACCCCGAGGCCATCCGTCCCTTCCATGTGAAGTTCAAGGACGAGCAACTGAAGGATCTGCACCGGCGCGTTGCCGCGACCCGCTGGCCGGATCGTGAGACAGTCTCCGACGATACGCAGGGCGTGCGGCTCGATACGATCCAGAAAGTCGCAAAATACTGGCGGGCGCATGACTGGCGCAAGGTCGAGGCACGGCTGAACTCCTTCCCGCAGTTCATGACCGAGATCGACGGGCTGGACATTCACTTCATCCATGTGAAGTCCAAGCATGAAAAGGCGTTGCCCATCATCATCACGCATGGCTGGCCGGGTTCGATCATCGAGCAGATGAAGATCAT
>Ga0102592_1000243_pt1 | contig 118971 bp, 113 predicted proteins | sample AraplaCol_mMF_r2_FD_76861 | JGI IMG/M metagenome (GOLD analysis project Ga0102592, IMG submission 76861) | Arabidopsis root microbial communities from North Carolina, USA - plate scrape MF_Col_mMF_r2 (SPADES assembly) (version 2) | ecosystem: Host-associated > Plants > Roots > Endosphere...
CGACGGGTGCGGCGCTGGTGTACTACATCCACACCGACCACCTGGATGCGCCGCGCATCGTGGTGGACCGGGAGAACCGCCAGCGCTGGAGGTGGCTCAGCGAGCCCTTCGGGACGACGGCGCCCGAAACCAACCCGCAGGGGCTGGGGGACTTCACGCAGAACCTGCGGTTCCCGGGGCAGTATGCGGACCAGGAGTCGGGGCGCTGGTACAACCACCATCGGTACTACGACACGAGTGGTCGATACACTCAATCCGACCCAGTCGGCCTCCATGGTGGAATCAACACCTACGGCTACGTCGGCGGAAATCCGACAAGCTATGTTGATCCGCGGGGGCTCTTCGAGAGTTCACCGTGGTTGCGGGCAACCGTGCCCGGTCAGGTCTCCTTCGACAATGCCGTCACTGCTTGGGAACAAGGAAGCTATGGATGGACTGCCGCGCATGGCACTGCGATGCTGCTGGAGCAGGTCATGTTTGCCGTCTCACTTGGGGCGACACGGGCAGTTGCACCGGTGGCGCAATGTACGACTGTTGCTGCAAAGGAAACGACGACTCTATATCGAGCGGTCACCCAAGCTGAGTTGAAGCAGATTCAGAAGACGGGGACGTTTGAGGCAGGGGCGAACTCGCTGGGCGGGAAGTGGTTCGCGGAAACAGCGGACCATGCGCGCCAGTGGGGTAACGTAATGAACGGCCAAGGCGCTTCAACGATTCTGGAGATTCAGTTACCTCGCAGTCAGGCTGATCAACTCATGAGGATGGAACGGTTGGATGGCATTGGCCCAGCACGATACGGCGAGCTTGAGCAGCTTCGTGGGGCGATCATCAAGGCATTAGGACTATGAACTCACCTGTCAAAGTTAATGTGGCTTGGTCGGACGACAAGATGGGCAACTTGCCGTCTGGGACCAGCTACGCCACGGTGGCGAAATTTGCCGAGGATGTAGCAGCATGGCCTAGCGAGGGCTGGAGCGTGGTTCTTGATTTCGCTTCTGCGAACGCGCAAACCCGCTCATTCGAGGCTACTGCGCGGTTCTTGATGTCGAATGCCCCATGGGGTCGATTGAAAACAGGATGTGTCTTTGAACTCTACGAGGGGCACAAGCGGACAGCAACGGTGAAAGTGCTGTAGTTGCGCAAATGGGAGGCGGTCTCAAGTCTGAAGTGCAACACCTTGCCAACAGGTAAGGTCAACGAACGCACAAGACGAGATACCAGCAATTGCAGCCAGAAGACCGCGTGAGCATTGCAAGCCTGCGGCAGCAAGGTTTTGGAGTGAGGGCGATCGCCCGCGCGATCGACCGCTCGGCGAGCACGGTGAGCCGGGAGCTGCAGCGCAACACCGAGCAGAGGAAGGCGTACTCGTCGTCCCGGGCGCTACGCCTGGCGCAGACCCGCCGCGAGGCCGGGCGGCCGTGGCCGAAGCTGTACCGCGAAGGGCGGCTGTGGCTGGTGGTGAAGACGTGCCTGTCGTGGCGTTGGTCGCCGCGGCAGATCGCATGCACACTGGCACGCATGTGGCCCGACGAACCCGACATGCAGATCTCGCACGAGACGATCTACACGGCGATCTACGCGCACGCCAGCGGCGAGCTGCGCCGCCAGCTCATCAGCTGCCTGCGCCAAGGCAAGAGCACGCGCAGGCCCCGTTCTTGCAGGCAGGATCGGCGCGGCGGCATCCCCGAGATGGTCAGCATCCACGTGCGTCCGCCCGAGGTGGAGGATCGGATGATTCCTGGTCACTGGGAAGGCGACCTAATCCGTGGGGCCGAGAACAAGTCGGCGGTGGGCGTGCTGGTGGAGCGCAGCACGCGGCTGATGCTGCTGGCCAAGATGGCGGATGCGACGGCTGAATCGGCGCTTCGGGCGTTCAGCGCCAAGCTCAACTCGATCGCCGAGCCGATGGGCCAGACGCTGACCTACGACCAGGGGCGCGAGATGGCCAGGCACCAGGAGCTCACCCGGCGCACGGGCGTGAAGGTCTACTTCTGCGACCCACACAGCCCGTGGCAGCGAGGCACCTTGTCGTGGTCAAGTAATTTCGGACACGCCAATGAGTTGGTTGGGTTGAATCTCAGTGAGTGAGTTCGGCGCGTCGCTCGTGCTCGACAGGCGAGCGGTAGCCGAGGGTGGAATGGAGCCTGACGGGGTTGTAGAAGCAGGCGATGTAGTCGGCGACATCGATCATTGCTTCGGCGTGATTGGCGTAGTCGCGCTGCCAGACGCGTTCCATCTTCAGGTTCAAGAAGAAGCGTTCCATCACGGCGTTGTCCCAGCAGTTGCCCTTGCGGCTCATGCTGGCCACCAGGCCGTTGCTGGAGAGCAAGGCGGCATGCTCGCTGCTGGCGTATTGGCTGCCGCGATCGGAATGAACGATCAAGCCCGGAGCGGGCCGGCGGCTGACGATTGCCATGTTCAGCGCCTGGCACACCAGCTGCGCTGGCATGCTCGGCGCCATGGCCCAGCCCACGACCCTGCGCGAGTACAGATCCAGCACGGCGGCCAGATACAGCCAGCCGCTGCGCGTGCGGATGTAGGTGATGTCCGAGACCCAGGCACGGTTCGGCGCCGCGGGCTGGAACTGCCGATCGAGCACGTTGGCTGCTACCGGCAAGCTGTGACGGCTGTCGGTGGTGTGAACGAACTTGCGTCGCCAACGCGGCCGCAACGCATGACTGCGCATCAACGTTCTGGCTCTGTGGCGCCCCACGTTCACGCCCAGCGCCCGCAATGCCGCGCTCACGCGTCGGCTGCCGTAGCTGCGCCCGCTGGCCTCGAACACCGCCTTGGCGTGCGCAGCCTGGGCACACGTGCGCGGTTCGCGCTGGCGCCCGGCGTAGTACCCCGAGCGGCTGACCTGCAGCACTCGGCACAACTGTTTGATCGAGGCCTTCCCCACCCACTGCGTGATCAACGTGTGAATCACTTCAGTTCCCGGGCAAAGAAGGCCGACACTTTTTTTAGCAGGTCGTTGTCCGACTTCAGCTGCCGATTCTCTGCTTCGAGCTGGCGAATGCGTTGCTGCTCCGCCGTCAGCGGCTTGCCCGCACCAGGGCGGCCTGCCGCTTCTTCATCGAACTGCTCGAGCAAGCGCCGCACGCCGCTGTCCGTCAGGTTCATGTCTCGGCACACCTGCCCGACGCTCAATCCCTGCTCTCGCACCATGCGAACCACTTGCAGCTTGAACGCCGCATCAAATGCCCGGCGGGCTCTCTTCTTCTCGGTCATGCTCTTCTCGTCCTCTGCGGGAAATACTCCCATCGAGGTGTCCATCAGAATTGGACCACGTCACTGAAGGATGTTCAAGCAATCTCAAGGGCGCTACAGGGGTTCTAAATGAATACTGATGAATTCATCGAGTTTTCAATGCAATGGGGTGTCACCCTGCCGAAGGCGGGAGCCTGGATGGATCTATTGCCTCTCATCGAGCGGGTATGTGAAGCAAAGGGTGGCTACTTCATCTTCAAGATTGATGGGGCGCGACCAAGCGGCAGATATACATTTACTGTGAACCTCCCGTATCCGGCCGATGTCGTCCTTCGAAAGGATACGGACAACTTCGACGAAGGATTTGCCTACGTCGTGCGAGAACTTCGTTCGACCGGGATTCGTCCGGGGGGTTAGTTGCAGCAAAGCGAGCACGCCGAGGGTCAGGTCTTGCCTTTTGCCTGCTAAGAACGTTTCGCGGAGCAGCGAGCAAAAGGCGAACCTGACCTCGGGCGGTGGTACTCGCGCAACGGCCTGGGCGAGACCGAGCAGCTGAAGAGCCCGGACACCGGGACGGAGAACCTGAGCTACGACGCCTCGGGGAACCTGGCGACCCGCACCGACAGCCGCGGCGTGCAGGCGAGCTACGGCTACGACGCGGTGGACCGGCTGACCTCGGCCGCGTACACGAAGAGCGGGGTCCCCGCCGAAACCCTGGGCTGGACCTACGGCGAGACGGGCGCGGGGTTCTCGTACGGCATCGGTCGGCTGACGAGCACGGGCTTCCCCGGGGGATCGAGCCGCTACGCGTACAACATGTGGGGCGAGGTGATCAAGGAGACGCTGAGCCTCGCGAGCCTGAGCTGGGCGGTGGGGTACAGCTACGAGCAGGGCGACCTGACGGGGATCACCTACCCGTCGGGGCGGCAGCTGACGCTGGCGGTGGCGCAGGGCAGGACGCAGGGGCTGTCGCTGGACGGGCAGGCGTTGATCTCGCAGATCGAGTGGACGCCGTTCGGTGCGGCGGCCAAGCGCTGGCGGTGGGCCATGACCAGTGGGGCGAAGCTGCACGAGCGGTACTTCGACCTGGCGGGCCGGCCGATCCGCTACACGCTGGGCGACGGTGTGCGGGACCTGCGCTACGACGCGGCGAGCCGCATCGTGAGCTTCACGCACCTGAGCCCCGACGGCACGGCGCAGCCGCAGCTGGACCAGGCCTTCGGGTACGACGAGAACGACCGGCTGACGGCGATCACGACGCAGGCGGCGAGCTGGAGCATCCAGTACGACGCGAACGGCAACCGCACGGGGATGAGCCTGAACGGCAACCCGAGCAGCTATGCGGTGGAGGCGACGAGCAACCGCATCACCGGCATCAGCAACCCGGCGAGGAGCATCGGGTTCGATGCGGCGGGGAACACGACGAGCGACAGCTCAGGCTACACGGCCACCTACAACCTGCGCGGGCAGCTGGAGACGATCACGAAGGCCGGGGTCACGACGACCTACACCTACAACGCGGCAGGCCAGCGGGTGCGCAAGGCGAGCAGCACGGGGGCGGTGGTGCATTTCGTGTACGACACGGGCGGGCACCTGCTGGGCGAGTACGACCACAACGGCGCGGCGCTGCGCGAATACGTGTGGCTGCGCGACACGCCGGTGGCGATGTTCACGCCGGACCCGGCGAACCCGACGGGTGCGGCGCTGGTGTACTACATCCACACCGACCACCTGGATGCGCCGCGCATCGTGGTGGACCGGGAGAACCGCCAGCGCTGGAGGTGGCTCAGCGAGCCCTTCGGGACGACGGCGCCCGAGACCAACCCGCAGGGGCTGGGGGACTTCACGCAGAACCTGCGCTTCCCGGGGCAGTATGCGGATGCGGAGAGTGGGCTCTGGTACAACCACCATCGGTACTATGGGGCGGCTGAGGGGCGGTATACGCAGTCGGATCCAATCGGCCTCCATGGCGGAACCAATACCTACGGCTACGTCGGCGGAAACCCGACGAGCTATGTTGATGCACTGGGGCTCTTCGAAAGTTCACCGTGGTTGCGGCAACCGTGCCCGGCCAGGTCTCCTTCGACAATGCTGTCACTGCTTGGGAGCAAGGAAGCTATGGGTGGGCTGCCGCGCACGGAACAGCGATGCTCCTGGAGCAGGCCATGTTTGCGGTGTCTCTGGGGGCGACGCGCGCAGTTGCGCCAGTGGCGCAATGTACGACTGTTGCCTCAAGGAGTGGAACTGCCGCAAAGAGTGGAGCCGAGATCCTCGAAAGGGAAGGCAATGTCGTCATTGCGTCGTTTCCCGTTGTCAAAGGTGAAGCGCGCGTGATGGCCGAAATGATCCGAGACGGCGACAGACTCATATTGAGGGGAGCTCACATAGAGGGAAACGGAACGCTGAAGGAGGCGCTGTCAGCGGCCAAAGCATTTGGACGCGAGCAAGGCGTCAAGGAAGTTGTAATTGAAGGCGGTGCTCGTACTACCGGTGCCGTTCCGGGACATGTACCGCGCCCCATAACTATCGGAACAGGGCTATGACTACACTCACAATAACTGCTTGGAAGACGGGGCTGCAGGTGATATCGCTCACCGAGGCAGTCAGGCAGTATTCGACTAGATCGTTAGTTCGAGCAAAGGCAGAAGTCGAGCGCCTGTTGGCGGGGGAGGCGGTCACTCTCGAGTTCGATTCCGAATCGGATCGGAATGAATTTCAAAAAAAGGCGGAGGCATTCGGCGCAATCTTTGATTGATTCCTTGCCAAGGGTACCCATCGGGCGGTAGCTGGCGCTGTCGGTGACTCGGCTTCTGAGTTTTCTCGAATATCCTGATGCTTGGTTGGATCTGAGTATGTATCCGGAATCTATGGCGGCGATGCAACTTGAGGAGGTACTCCACCGACTGAGAATTGATTTGCCTGGCTTCTTGATACTTCCTTCGACTACAACTCTGCCGGATGGCGCAGAGCATTTTCGAGCGGCGGCAATAGCCTATTGGTTAAAGCAAGAAAGGACTAGTGAGCAGACAGAGAAACTTTGCCGCTTGATTGCACTGGATCCTGATGCCCCCATGGCAAGAGCATTTATGCGCGAGCTCGGCTGCAACCGTGGAGAAGAAACGCCGCCGAAGGAGGGCGATCCGGGAATCCACTTGGAGGAAATTGAGCATGAATAATATCGAACTTGCTGGAGATGGAACCGTCACGAACCCGAATCTGCATGACGGACGCTTCGCGGGCTACTGATTCCCGCCGATAAGAGAGTGATGTTGCCTGTCCAGCAAAAGAATGGAGAAGGACTCTGTCTCGTGATGCGCGGTGTTGAAAGATTACGAGCCGATGACTTCCGGGAAGGGAACATTATTCTTGACGTTACTGTGACCGCTGGGGAGCAGCTCGAATTGGATGATGTGGCGGAGGCTTTTGGCCTGGATACAGAACCATCTCCCTTTTTGCAGAATACTATCGACCGACTCAAACGAGACCGCATGATCGTGGTTCGAATCAATCCTTCTTACGGTTGCGTCGTCACTTGCGTATGCAGTGAAATGAGCGTAGAGGTCGATGTGCTTCCTTTGTGAGTATGAGGGCGCTTCTCTTCGTCCAAGGGTGGTCTCAAGCCTGAAATGCACCACTCGCAACGGGTACGACTGATCCCCTTCCCCTACATGAAGACGCCAGGAAACATTGATCTCCAAGTATGGATTAATTGAGGATCAACGGTGGAAACTAGTCATGCCAAAGAACTTGCCAGTCGATTCGTGGCTGAACGTTTTATGCCGCCGGATGACGATCAGTTTGTGCTTGTTGATGCCGCCAGTAAAGAGACGCCAGAGGGTTGGTATTTCTTTTTTCAGAGTGCGAAGTTTCTGGAGTCCCGGGACATGAATTACTTCTTCGTTGGAAACTGGCCCATATACGTAAGTCATGATGGATCAATCGTAGAGCAACGTAGACCGCCTCTCTCTCATTTTCCAGTGTGAAGTCCCGCAAAAGCTTTTGGGTTGGATAGGCTGCTTTTGAGCGATGATGTGATTGAGGAAAAACGCGTTCTTTTAAACAACGCCTTGGATGCGTTGGATCGCTTGTTTGATCGCGAGACTGATTTAATGGATGTTGAAGCGATCTTTTGTGCGACGGGTGTAGCGATACGTCCAGACCCACTCTCGCTCTTCTTTCTGGAAGCTTCACTCACACTTGGGAAGATTCGCCGTGAGGGGTTAACAAGTGAGGACGTCTGGGAATCCGCTCTGCGCTCTACGAATGAGTTAAGAATTGCGCTAGCCGAAGTACTTCAAGAGTGAGTTAAAGGTTCCCGATCTCTGACCTGCACGAGCGGTACTTCGACCTGGCGGGCCGGCCGATCCGCTACACGCTGGGAGACAAGCTGCGGGACCTGCGCTACGACGAAGCGAGCCGGATCGTGAGCTTCACGCACCTGAGCCCGGACGGCACGGCGCAGCCGCAGCTGGACCAGGCCTTCGGGTACGACGAGAACGACAGGCTGACGGCGATCACGACGCAGGCGGCGAGCTGGAGCATCAGCTACGACGCCAATGGCAACCGCACGGGGATGAGCCTGAACGGCAGCCCGAGCAGTTACGCGGTGGAGGCGACGAGCAACCGCATCACCGGCATCAGCAACCCGGCGAGGAGCATCGGGTTCGATGCGGCGGGGAACACGACGAGCGACAGCTCAGGCTACACGGCCACCTACAACCTGCGCGGGCAACTGGAGACGATCACCCGAGCGGGGGTGACGACGACGTACACCTACAACGCGGCAGGCCAGCGGGTGCGCAAGGCCAGCAGCACTGGCAGCGTGGTGCACTTCGTGTACGACCTCGCGGGGCACCTGCTGGGCGAGTACGACGGGCAGGGCGTGGCGCTGCGCGAATACGTGTGGCTGCGCGACACGCCAGTGGCGATGTTCACGCCGGACCCGGCGAACCCGACGGGTGCGGCGCTGGTGTACTACATCCACACCGACCACCTGGATGCGCCGCGCATCGTGGTGGACCGCAACAACCAAACCCGCTGGAGGTGGCTCAGCGAGCCCTTCGGGACGACGGCGCCGGAGACCAACCCGCAGGGGCTGGGGGACTTCACGCAGAACCTGCGCTTCCCGGGGCAGTATGCGGATGCGGAGAGCGGGCTCTGGTACAACCACCATCGGTACTATGGGGCGACTGAGGGGCGGTATACGCAGTCGGATCCGATAGGGCTTTCTGGAGGCGGAAATACGTATGTATATGTTGATGGAAGCCCGTTGAAATTCTCCGATCCACTAGGACTGGCTAAAATTGTCGGCAGGCCTAACGGATTTTCCGAGGGGATCGCTTGGGCAAGAAAGTACAAGGAGTTGTTTGAGTACAACGAGTGGGCTCGCAAGGAGATTATTTCGAAATGCAATGATGGCGGGAAGACTCTGGCAAGATTTGATAATTGGATAATTCGGATTGATCCGAATATAGATAATCTTCTCAGGCGTGCTAGGACAAATTTTGCGGTGACTTCCTTTGGCACCCAAACGACTCAATTTAATTGGGCGTTCTTTAACCGGGAGCCACTGGATCCTGGGCCCGGCCTTATCTTTATGCACGAGTTTCGACACCTTATGCCTGAGAATCAAGCGCTTGTAAGTGCATTCAGCGTGGGGGCTGCCATTGTTCAAGATCTATCGAGTCCAGTGGAGGTTGATGCCGACGCTTGGGCGAAAAAATTCCTCAGCGGAGACTGTTCATGCAAAAAATAATGTTCAAGGTTGCATTGTTGACTGCCCTGATTGTGGCTGGCAGCGGGGTTCAGGCCGTAGAGGAGTCGCAGTATGTCGATCTGTTTCGACGTATGCCGATAGTCCTCAGTGTGGGGCGCGACAACGTCACTCTACTTGATCAGCAGTTCCCATTAAAATACTGTTCGGGTGACGCGGCATTTATTTGCGTCACCTCCGACGTATTGCGGTTCGCTATTCCGAAGCGGGATCCGATTCCGAAGAATTGGAGTTATGAAGGTGCGGATTATGAGATTGTGAGAGATGGAGAGGTTTTTCTTAATGGGAAAATAGTCTCGTACCAGGCAATCCGTCAAAAATGGAAGGGGCAAGTGACTGAGTATGCATATTCTGCGGGCCGGGGAGTAATTGCGATCAAATCGAAGGACGGTGGTCAATTGTTCCTGAGTACTGGATGTGGGTTCGCAGTTGGTGCTCGGCAAGATTGCTAGCGCAGGAAAGATAGAAGACAAGACGGGCAGTCTCAATCCTGAAGCGCAACACCAACGGGTACGGCCGCTTTCAAAGACGCCAGTGCTCCAGACCCCGCAGCGCTGTATCCGCAAGTCAAGAGTCAGGTCCCGCTTTTGCCTCCCAAAGACGTTTCACGGAGTCGCGAACAAGAGGCAGGCCTGACTTGATCTTTAAAAAGAATTGATATATATGAGTGACATGAGCAAGCAGCAGAAATGCCTTGATTTCATCGATCAAGTGGAAGCTATTGCACGCACAAGGCCGGGAATGCTGGGATCGATGAATGAGATCGTCGCGATGTTTTATATCTCGGACAACATCAAAAGCCTGCTGCTGTTTGGTGAGATGTTACCGCGGGAGCTCTTCTGGCATGAATATTTGATTGAGAGAAGATTGATTCGAGATCTCAAACCGATCCCGATCGAAGATGGATGGGATTTTGAAAGGTTCGCTGCCTTGCGTGCTCAATACTTGGAATGGGTCAAAATGCGCCGGACCCCGGAGGGGCGGTCTCAAGTCTGACAAGCGCATCGAGGATCAGGTCTCGCCCTCTGCCTCCCAAGAACGTTGCGCGGAGCAACGAGTAAAAGGCATGACCTGCCGCGCCGGGGGGCCGTTTGACCTTTTGATGCGGTTCGCCCGTCGAGGACTCCGTGATGTACAAGCAAGAACTCTTGGTTTTGCCGTTTCCATCGACGGCAGTTATTCGTGGCCCTGTGCTTTGCACGGATGGGGGCGACTTACTGCTGTCGATGGACTTCGATGATGACGGGCAGAAGCGGTCAGCCAGCCTGCGCTTTGCGAAGCAGCGTGCGTTCCGGAAGAGATCCGAGATCTACTGCACGGGGTGGCATGTCAGCGACACCTACGATACGGTCTGCGAGGTCAAGGAATCCGATTGGGTGGGGGAACTTCGAAACGATGCAGTGCCTGATTGGCGAGATCGATGGGTCATGCGCCACTTCATGATCTACATCGATAGCTTCGGCTGTCTTGAAGTCGTCGCAGAGTCCGCCTTGCTCAATGACAAGAACCACGGCGGTACCTGATCGGTCAACCACACGCTGCTGTCAGCAGCGCCGAGAAGCGCCAGGGTCACCGCTTCCCCACCACCGTATCGTTCTCCAGCCCCGACGTCGTCTGCGGATCCAGCCCCCGGTCCGTTGACTCGAAATGCTGCTGCCGCTCGTACCCCGGCTCCACCAGTTCCTCGATGATCAGCCGCCCGAAGTGTTGCGCCCGCGCCGCGTTGTGCTGCCGTGCCACCTCGGCGATCTCTTCCTGGTGATCGCTCTTCGGCCACAGCACGATCAGGTAGCTGTGCCCTTGCTCCGCCAGGGCCAGGTGGGTCTTCAGCAGGTTCATGTCCTGCCCGATCGAGGCCAGCGGCCCCGCATGCGCGATGTTCGTCTCCATCTGCCGCTTCATCTGCTGCGGCGTCAGCGCGAGCATCTCGCTCTCCTGGTAGCCCCGATCCAGCAGCGCATCCAGCGCGCCCTGCATGTCGTCCGGCGACTGGAAGGCCACGAAGACCTTGTTCTCCGGCGGCAGCACGCCATCGTCGCGGATCGGGTCCTTGACGGCGTTCGCGGAAGTGGTCGGGGTCGTCGTGTTGTTCATGGGCCCTCCAGGTCGGCGGTCGCCGCTGTCACCTCGACGGCGGCACGTGGTCTCATGGTCGGCCGCGCCGTCCCCGGCGTCTCTAGTCCGGCGTCGGGTTCCGCTGTCGGAGCTGGCCTACGCGGCCCGGGGAAGTCATCCACCCGGATCACCTGCGCCACCGCGCGCAGGTAGGCCAGCGCCACCACCGGGTCGCGCGCATCCCGCGCCGCATCCTCCAGCGTCCCACCCTGCCGCAGCCGCTGGTTCAGCTTGCCCGCCTCCTCGCCCAGCGCCCGCGCCTGGTCCAGCGCATCCTGCAGCTCGCGCAGCCCGCCGCTGCGCGGCTTGCCCACGTCGATGCACAACCGCGCCAGCACCGAGGGCTCGCTGCGCAGCGATTCCGCCAAGGCCACCAGGTCGCGGTCTCGCAGCGGGGCCAGGTGCCGCGTGCCGTGCAGCAGCACCGGCGCCAAGGCCCTCAGCACCCCCGAGGGCAGGTTGGCATACAGGTCGCGCAGCGTCGCTGCCGCCTGGTCCAGCTGCACGCGGATCGCCGCGCGCGCGATCGGCAGCAGCGCCGGGTCCGCCTCCTGCCGGTAGCGCCACACGCTCGCCGACGCCAGGTACAGGTTCGACAGCACATCCCCCAGCCGCGCCGAGAGCAGCTCCATGCGCTTGAGCTTGCCCCCCAGCAGCCCCATCGCCAGGTCGGCCGTCAACGCGTACTTGGCCGAGACCCGGGCGATGAGCCGCGCCTCCTTCTCCAGCCCCTCGGGCACCGCCCCGCGCACCGGGGCACCGAACAGGCTCGCCCCCAGGTTGCGCAGCACATGCTGCCCATGCGCCAGCAGCGCCCGTCCCAGGGCCTCGTCGTCACCGGCCTGCACCGCCGCCATCTCGTCCAGCACATGCGGGTGGCAGCGCACCGCCCCCTGCCCGAAGATGATCAGCGAGCGCGTCAGCAGGTTCGCACCCTCCACGGTGATCGCGATCGGCGCCTGACGCCAGGCGCTGCCTAGCAGGTTGCTCGGCCCGTTGATGATGCCCTTGCCCCCCAGCACGTCCATCCCGTGCAGCACGGCACGCCGGCCGGCTTCGGTCAGCTGCACCTTCAGGATCGCGCTCGCCACGCTCGGCCGCTGCCCCGCATCCAGCGCCGCGGCCGTGTAGCGCCGCGCCGCATCGCCCGCATACAGGTCGGCCGCCGTGCGCGCCAGCAGCGCCGCGATGGCATGGAACTTCGCGATCGGCAGCCCGAACTGCTCGCGCAGTTGCCCATAGCCGTTCATTACGAACAACGCCGTCTGCTGCATCGCCGCACCCATCGCCGGCAGCGAGATCGCCCGCCCCGCCGCCAGGCACTCCATCAGCATGCGCCAGCCCTGGCCCACCCGGGGCTCGCCGCCGATCACCCAGTCCATCGGCACGAAGACATCGGTGCCGCGGATCGGCCCGTTCATGAAGGCCGAGTCCATCGGCCGGTGCCGCCGCCCGATCTCCATGCCCGGCGTCGGCACCGGCAGCAGCGCGCAGGTGATGCCCAGCTCGCGCTCGCCTTCCGGCCGCGTCGGGTCGACCGCCTGGAAGGCCAGTCCCACCACCGTCGCCACCGGCGCCAGCGTGATGTAGCGCTTGTCGAAGTTGACGCTGAAGCCGCGCACGCGCCGGCCGTCGACGACGCGCTCGGTCAGCACCCCGCGGTCCGGGATCGAAGCGGCGTCCGATCCCGCATACGGCGAGGTCAACCCGAAGCAGGGCAGGTCGCGACCGTCCGCCAGGCGTTGCAGGTACTGCTGTTTCTGCGCCTCGGTGCCATAGCGCAGCAGCAGCTCCGCCGGCCCCAGCGAGTTGGGCACCATCACCGTCACGGCGGCGGCCACGTTCACGCTCGCGATCCGCGCCACCACCGTCGCATGCGCATGGTGGCTGAAACCCAGCCCGCCATGCTCGGTGGGAATGATCATGCCGAAGAAGCGGTGCCGCCGCAGGTGCGCCCACACCGCCTCGGGCAGGTCGCCCTCGGTGTCGATCGCGTACTCGTCCAGCATGCCGATCAGCTCGCGCACCGGCCCGTCCAGGAAGGCATGCTCCCTCGGCGTCAGCCGGTTCGGCGCGATCGCCTGCAGCGCATCGAAATCCGGCCGCCCCGCGAACAGCTGGCCCTCGAACCCCACCGTGCCGGCCTCCAGCGCCGCGCGCTCGGTGTCGCCCATCGCGGGCAGGGCGTTGCGGAACACCGGCATCAAGGCACGGCCGATCTGGCGGGACAAGAAGCCCATGCGGGGTCTCCAGGCTGAAGAAGAAGCCCCATCCTCGGTTGCCCACCGCCGGGAATCTGTCGGACGCCAACCCTCCTCGCCGTCGGACACATCCGGTAAAACTTTCCCGGAAATGTGCAGTTGATCTGCGTTTGTCAGACAAGGGATCTCCCGCCCAATGGACAGGGTTGACCAGGGAGGCACCATGCTATTGAGAGACATGCGCGTGAAGACCAAGCTGATGCTGGGTTTCGCCGTACTTGCCGCCATCGTGCTGCTGGTGTCCGGGCTCGCCTTGCGATCGCTGGGGCGGTCCAACGACCGCTTCACCGACTACCTGGCCGGCGTCGGCCAGCGCGAGCGCCTGGCCACCGACCTTCGCGGCGCGGCCATGCAGCGCGCCATCGCGGCCCGCAACCTGGTGCTGGTCACCTCCCCGGCAGACCGTGACCTGGAAAAGGCCGCGGTGACGCAGACCCACGAGGCGACCAAGGCCGCGATGGGGCGCCTGAAGGCCGCGCTGGCCACCAGCAAGAACGTCACGGACCGCGACCGCGAGATGGTCGCCCAGCTGGACGCGGTGGAAGAAAAATACGACGCCGTCGCGCTGTCCATCGTCGGCATGGCGCTGGAAGGCAAGCGCGACGAGGCGATCGCCAAGATGAACGCCGAATGCCGGCCGCTGCTGGCCACGCTGATCAAGCTCACCAGCGACGTCATCGCCTATGAAGAGAAGCAGGCCGACGAACAGGCGGCCACGGCCGCGTCGGGCTATGCCGCCGACCGCCTGCTGATGATTGCCGCCAGCGTCGCCGCGACCTTGGCTGCCATCGCCCTCGGCTGGCTGCTGGCCCGCGCCGTCACGGTGCCGCTGATGCGCGCCGTCCACGTCGCCGAGGCCGTCGCCGCGGGCAACCTGGGCACGCGCATCGTGGTCGACAGCCGCGACGAGACCGGCCAGCTGCTGGCCGCCCTGCAGCGCATGAACGAGAGCCTGGTCGGCATGGTCGCCAAGGTGCGCGAGTCGGCCGACGGCATCGCCACCGCCTCGGCCGAGATCGCGATGGGCAACCACGACCTCTCCGGCCGCACCGAGCAGCAGGCCAGCGCCCTCCAGCAGACCGCGGCCTCGATGCAGCAGATGACCGAGACGGTGCAGCACAATGCCGACAGCTCGCGCCAGGCCAGCCAGCTCGCCGAGGCGGCTGCCGACGTGGCCGGCCGCGGCGGGGACGTGGTGCAGCGCGTGGTCTCGACCATGGGCGAGATCAGCGAATCGAGCCGCAAGATCGCCGACATCATCGGCACCATCGACGGCATCGCCTTCCAGACCAACATCCTGGCGCTGAACGCGGCGGTGGAAGCGGCGCGCGCCGGCGAGCAGGGTCGCGGCTTCGCGGTGGTGGCGGGCGAGGTGCGCAGCCTGGCCCAGCGCAGCGCCCAGGCGGCGCGCGAGATCAAGGGCCTGATCGGCGCGAGCGTCGAGCGGGTCGAGGCCGGCAGCCAGCTGGTCGGCGAGGCCGGCAGCACGATGAACGAGATCGTGGCCCAGGTGCGCCGCATGACCGACCTGATCGCCGAGATCAACGCCTCGACCGCCGAGCAGAGCACCGGCATCGTCCAGGTCAACCAGGCGGTGGCCTCCATCGACACCGGCACGCAGCAGAACGCGGCCCTGGTCGAGGAGAGCGCCGCCGCGGCCGAGAGCCTGAAGAACCAGGCGGCCGTCCTGCTCGACGTGATCTCGGTCTTCCGCACCGCCGAGGCCCGCAGCGCGTCCTTCGCCTGACGGGCCGGGCGTTCTTCTTCAGGCGGGGTACAGCCCCCGCACGCGCCCGAAGAGCCGCGTCATCCCCAGCAGCGCGTCGATGTTCGGCGTCGCCATCTGCAGCCGCTGGGCGATCTCGCGCACGGCGCCCACCAGCGCATCCAGCTCGATGCCGCGGCCGGCCTCCACGTCCTGCAGCATCGAGGTCTTGAACGCGCCGAGCTTGCGCGTCACCTGCTGCCGGTCTTCCGGCGTCTGCGCGATCTCGCAGCCGATGCGCGCCCCGATGGCCGAGGCCTCGCGCATCGCGTTGGCGCAGAAGGCGAGCAGCAGCGGGTCGTCGAGCACCCGGTCGACGGTGGCGCCGGTGATGGCCGACACCGGGTTCATCGTCATGTTGCCCCACAGCTTGTACCAGATGTCCTGGCGCACGCGGGTCGACACCGTGACGTCGAAGCCGGCCTGCGCGAGCAGCGCGTCGACCTCGCGCCCGCGGGCCGATTCGCCGCCGCCCGGCTCGCCGATGATCAGGCCCTGGCCCATCTTGTGCTCGACGAGCCCGGGTTCGGGGCTCGTCGTCGCCGCATGCACCACGCAGCCGAGCACCTGCTCGTGCGGGATCAGGGCAGCGATGCGGCCCCCCGGGTCCACGCTCTCCAGCGGCGCGTCGCCGAGGGCGGCGATGCCGCGGCCGAACCACCACGGCACGCCGTTCATCGCGGGCAGCACCACCGTGTGCGGCGCGAGCAGCGGGGCCAGCTGGCGCGCCACCTCCGGCAGGGCCGGCGCCTTGACGGCGACCACCACCAGGTCCTGCGGGCCCAGGCTTGCCGCGTCGGCGCTCGCCGTCGCCGGCCCGCCGCTCAGCGCGCCGCCTTCCCTCAGCCGCCAGCCGTGCTGCTGCAGCGAGGCCAGGGTGGCCCCGCGCGCGACCGCGCTGACCTGCGCGGTGGTGCGCGCGGAGAGCCGCGCGCCGATGAAACCGCCGATGGCGCCGGCGCCGTAGATGCAGACCTTCATCCCGCTGCCCTTTCCGATGATCATCCTGGATGCGATGGGAGCGATTCTGCGGCAGCCGGCGGCTGCCGGTACTCGGCCCTCACGCCGCCGCCCGGCGCTTCGCCCAGCGTGACGCTTCCGCCCAGCCGGTCGGCGATGTTGCGCACGATCGACAGGCCGAGGCCGCTGCCGGTCTCCTGCGTGCCCACCAGGCGGTAGAAGGCATCGAAGACGCGCTCGCGCTGGTCCGCCGGAATGCCGGGCCCGGTGTCATCGACGCGCAGCAGCACGCCCCCGGCGTCGGCGAACACGCTGAGGTCGACCCGGCCCCCGGCGGGCGTGTAGCGCACGGCGTTGTCGACGAGGTTGCGCACCAGCGCGCGGATGTCGATGCGGCTGCCGCGCAGCTGCGCCGGCTCGAGCCGGGCCACGCCCAGGTCGACGCCGCGCGCCTCGGCCAGGGCGACGAGGTCGGCCACGACCTCGCGCACCACCTCGTGCAGCGGCACGGTCTGCGGGTCGGTCGCGGCATGGGCCTGCACCCGGGCCAGCGACAGCAGCTGCTCCAGCAGGGCCCGCGAGCGCGACAAGCCCTCGCGCAGCGGCAGCAGGCGCCGGCGGGCCTCGGGCGACATCTCGGCGCGTTCCATGTTCTCGGCCTGCACCGTCAGCGCGGTGAGGGGCGAGCGCAGTTCGTGCGCCGCATCGGCGACGAAGCGGCGCTGCTGGGCCAGCGCCTGGCTGAGGCGTCCCAGCAGCGCGTTGATCGAGCTGACGAAGGGCCGCACCTCGTCGGGCATGCCGGCCTCGGGCACGTCGACCAGGGCGGCGCCGCCTTCGCGGTCGAGCTGGTGCGAGGCCTGCGCGATCGGCCGCAGCGTGTTGCGGATCACCACCCGCACCAGCACCAGCAACACCGGCAGGAGGAGCATCAGCGGCACCAGGGCGGCGAGCGCGCTGTCCTGGGCGATGTCGTCGCGCCGCTCGGTCTGCTGGGCGACGACGATGCGGCGGCCGTCCGGCGCGTGGGTGAGCAGCATGCGCCAGGAGTGGCCTTCCGCCCGGTAGGTGTCGAGGCCGTCGGGCAGGCCTGGCGGCAGGTGGCCGATGCCCGGCACCACCGCGTCGGCGCCGGCCTCGACCTGCTCCACGACGACGCGCGGCCGCAGCCCCGGCGGGGCGCTGGCCGGCTCGACCGGGTTGATGCTGAGCTGGCCGGCGAGCACGAGCGCGGCGGTCTGCTCCAGCAGGTCGTCCTGCAGCTCGTTGGCCTCGTGCAGGGCCCAGAAGAAGGAGAGGGCTCCCGCGGCCACGCCGGTGGCGAGCAGCAGCACGGCCATCCAGAGCGAGAGGCGGAACTGCAGCGAGTTCTTCATCGCGAACCTGGCCGTCGTCGCGGTTGTCATGCGGCGCGGTCCACGCACCAGCCGACGCCGCGCACGTTGCGGATCGCGGTGGGGCCGAGCTTGCGGCGGATGCCGTGGATGAGCACCTCGACGATGTTGCTCTCGACCTCTTCGTTCCAGCCGTAGATGCGCTCCTCGAGTTCCTGGCGCGAGAGGATGGCCCCGGGACGCAGCAGCAGGGCCTGCAGCAGGGCGAACTCGCGGGCCGAGAGCGGGACGCCGCGGCCTTCGAAGGCGGCTTCCCGCGTCACGGGGTCGAGGGCGATGCGGCCGTTGGTGAGCAGCGGGGCGGCGCTGCCGCCCTGGCGCCGCACGACGGCGCGCATGCGGGCGAGCAGTTCCTGCACGTCGAAGGGCTTGAGCACATAGTCGTCGGCGCCGAGGTCCAGGCCGGCGATGCGGTCCTCGACCTCGTCGCGGGCGGTGACGATCAGGACCGGGATGCGGGCATCGCGCGCGCGCAGCTGGCGCAGCACGTCCAGGCCGTCGCGCAGCGGCAGGCCGAGGTCGAGCAGGACGAGGTCGTAGGTGTGGGTGAACGCAGCGGTGAGGGCCTGCTGGCCGTCGGTGACCCAGTCGACCGCGTAGGCGGCGTCGCCGAGGGCCTGGCGCACGGCCGCCCCGATCATCCGGTCATCTTCCACCAGCAGCACTCGCATGCCGCCGATTATCGGGTGCTATGCGAGCGTCGGCCGCACGGTCAGGTACAGGGGCTGCCCGCCCGCGTTCCCGCGCAGCAGCTTGAGCACGCAATCCCGGTTGACGCGGCTCGAATCCAGCGCCTGGTGCAGCCGGTCCACCGACTCGATGGGCGTGCCGTCGATGCCGACGATCACGTCGCCTTCGCGCAAGCCGGCGCGGGCGGCCGGGCTCTGCGGCTCCACCGCCAGCACGCGCACGCCCTGCGACTGCTGCAGCTCGAGCGCGAGCACGACGCGCCGGTCCAGCGGCGTCGTGCTGCCGCCCACGCCCAGGTAGCCGCGCCTCACCCGGCCGTGCTGCAGCAGCTGGGGGATCACCCATTCGGCGATGTCGATCGCGACCGCGAAGCTGATCGACTGCGCGCCGCGGATGATCGCGGTGTTGACGCCGATCACCTCGCCGCGCGCATTCAGCAGCGGCCCGCCGGAGTTGCCCGGGTTCAGCGCGGCATCGGTCTGGATCACGTCGGGGATGAGGCGGCCGCTGCCAGAGCGCATGCTGCGGCCCAGGGCGCTGATGATGCCGGCCGTCACCGTGTGCTCGAAGCCGAGGGGGTTGCCGATGGCGATGGCGATCTCGCCGCGGCGCAGCCCGGCCGAGCGCCCGAGCGGCAGCGGCGTGAGCCCGCCGCGCGACATGCCGTCGATGTGCAGCAGGGCGAGGTCGGTGTCGGGGTCGTCACCCACCCAGCGGGCATCGAACTCGCGGCCGTCGCTGAGCGACACGCGCTGGCGCGTCACCTGCGGCGAGGGCAGCGCGGCCGCCCCGGCGCGGGTGACGTGGGCGTTCGTGAGCAGGTAGCCGTCGGGGGTGAACAGGAAGCCGGAGCCGCCGCCGAGCTGGGCATCGCGGTTGGTGGCGTTGCCGATGACCTTGACCGAGGCGACGCTCGGCCCCGCGCGCTCGACCACGCCGGACACGGTTTCGGAATAGGCATCGAGCAGGAAAGCGTCGTTCGCACCCATGGGGCGTCCTCCAGACAAGCCATCTGGGAACGGGGCAGGGCGCTTTCAAGTGCCGGTTAGGCGCAGACCCGGTTGCGGCCCTCGGCCTTGGCGCGGTACAGGGCCGCGTCGGCGCGCTGCAGCAGCTGCTCGGTGCCCTCGCCCGGCCGTGCCGTCGCGAGGCCGATGCTCACGGTGACGCGCAGTCCCGCCGCCACCTCGTCCCAGGCCTCGCCGGTGGCCGCGGTCCGCACCCGGTCCGCGACGCAGCGCGCCGTCTCCGGCTGGCTCGTCGCCAGCACGAGCAGGAATTCCTCGCCGCCGTACCGCCCGAGGCGGTCGTCCGCGCGCAGCGTGCGCGCGGCCCCGCGCACGAAGCGACGCAGCACGTCGTCGCCCGCGAGGTGCCCGTGGCTGTCGTTGACCTGCTTGAAGTGGTCCAGGTCCATCAGCGCCACCGTGGGCGCCAGGCCCGCCTGCAGTGCGTCCTCGAGCACGCCCATGATGGCGCGGCGGTTCAGGGCCCCCGTCAGCTCGTCCTTCGAGGCCAGGGCCTGCAGTTGCCCCTGCGCCGCGGCCAGCTCGCGGTTGCGCGTGCCCAGCAGCTGCCGCACCGACGCGCCATACAGGCCGACCACCGCGCAGCGCCCGACCGCCAGCGACAGCCAGGCCGCCGACAGCAGCGCCTGCCACGGCGTGGCATGCGGCAGCGCCGGCCCCTGCGGCGACAAGGCGATCGTGAGCGCGATGCCGATGGAGATCATCAGCCACAGCGGCAGCAGCTGGCGCGGCGTGAGCCGGAGCGCGCTGAAGGCGAACACGATGAACACGATGCTGAACGACAACAGCCCCACCTCGGGCGCGAGCACCGCCATCACGAGCTGCAGCGCCGAGGCCGTCATCATCTGCGGCCCGGTGAGGTACGGGTCGGCGAAGCGCTCGCTCCAGCCGCGGAACAGCATCAGGTAGAAGAGCGCGCAGCCGATCCCGGCCGCCGCCGCGTAGAACAGCGGCGCGATCCAGCCGACGCCCCCGGCCGCCGCCAGCAGGGCCAGCAGCACCGAATCGATGCTCACGCTGATGGTCACCATGCCGAGCATGCGCAGGCGTTCCCCGCGGCGGCGGCCGGCGCGGGCCTGGCCCTCCTCCGGCTGCACGGGCGGCAGGTGGCTGCCGGCGGCAGGGAAGGGGATGGACTTCAGGGCGTGGGGCATGGAAACACGGGTGACTCGTCCGCAATCTCGGCCCCGCACGCGGGTTCTTGAACAGGGCAATCCCGCCCATTCGCTCCGTGCAAAACCGCACGACCGTTCGACGGGCCCGTGCTCAGGTCGCGCCGGCCGGGGCCGATAACCCCGGAGGAAAGCCGTCGCCCGAGGTGTCCACCGGGCACGAACGGCGGACGGAGTACTGCATGACCTCGCTCAACCCGACCTGGCGCGCCCTGCTCGCCTGGCTGCTCGCCGGTGCGCTCGCCGTGGCCATGGCCGGCTGGGCGATGCGCAGCGCGTCGCGCGCGCAGCTGCGCGCCGATGCCGAGCACAGCGCGCTGCAGTGGGGCCAGTACGTGCGCGACACCGTGCCCGAGCTGGACGCCATCCTCGCCGGCCGGCCGCTCAGCGCCGCCGCGGTCGAGCAGCTGAGCCGCCTGCGCCGCCTCGGCGAGGTCTTCCGCTTCAAGTTCTACGACCCGCAGGGTCGCGAGGTGCTGGTCTCGGACCAGCTCGGCCTCGGCCCCGACGAGCTCGCCCGGACGCGCCGGGCCGCGGCCCCGGACACCCTGCAGGGCAGCCCCGAGGTGCGCGAGCTCGTGCTCGTCGGCGGCCGCACCGTCGTCTACCTGAAGGAGTCGCGCCGGCCGGACCGCCCGCGCGTCTACAGCGAGGCCTACATCCCGGTGCAGGGCACGAACGGCAACCTGGGCGGCATCGTCGAGGTCTACGTCGACCAGGCCGACCGGGCGGATCGCATCGGGAGCGCCTTCCTGCGCGTCTCGATGGCGGTGGTGCTGGGCCTGGCGCTGCTGCTCGGCCTGGGGCTGCGCCAGTGGACGCTGCGCTCGCGCCGCGAGCGCCATGCCGAGGACCAGGTGCGCTACCTCGCCGAGCACGATCCGCTGACCGGCCTGCTCAACCGCGCCAGCTTCAACGCGGCACTCGGCGAGGCCGAGGCGCGCGCCCGCGCCGGCGGCCCGCACTTTGCGGTGCTGTGCCTGGACCTGGACCACTTCAAGCACGTCAACGACATCCATGGCCAGGCCGTCGGCGACCAGGCGCTGCGCAGCGTCGCGCTGCGGCTGGGCGAGCTGGTGCGCCAGTTCGACCTCGTGGCGCGGCTCGGCGGCGACGAGTTCGCGATCCTGCAGGCCGGCGTGCGCGGCTCGGACGACGTGTCCTCGCTCGCGCAGCGGGTGGTGGATGCGCTCGCGGCGCCGCACGAGCTGGCCGAGCTCCGGGTCGAGGGCGGGGCGAGCGTCGGGGCGGCGATCTACGGCATCGACGGCCAGGGCCCCGACGAGCTGCTGCACAAGGCCGACCTCGCGCTCTACCGCGCCAAGGCCGACGGGCGCAGCCAGTTCAGCTTCTACGACGCCGGCATGGATGCCGAATTGCAGTTGCGCCGCGAGCTGGTGCGCGAACTGCGCAGCGCGATCTCCGGCAACCAGCTGACGCTGCATTTCCAGCCGCTGGTCGAGGCCGACGGCCTGCACGTGAGCGGCTACGAGGCGCTGGCGCGCTGGCCGCACCCGGACCGCGGCGCGGTCTCGCCGGCGGAGTTCATCCCGCTCGCCGAGCAGTCGGGGCTGATCGAGCCGCTCGGCCGCTGGGTGCTGCAACGGGCCTGCGAGGAAGCGATGCGCTGGCCGGCCCACCTGGACGTGTCGGTCAACCTCTCGGCGGCCCAGTTCCAGGGCGACGTGGTGGCGCTGGTCGGCGACTGCCTGCGCAGCAGCGGCCTCGCGCCGCAGCGGCTGCAGCTGGAGATCACCGAGTCGCTGCTGATGCGCAACACCGACCAGGTGCTGCAGACGCTGCAGGCGCTGGCGGTGATGGGCACGCGGATCGTGATGGACGACTTCGGCACGGGATACTCCAGCCTGGCCTACCTGTGGCGCTTCCCCTTCCACAAGGTCAAGATCGACCGCACCTTCACGCAGAACATGGAAGGCGACGCGAAGGTCGACCTGATCGTGGCCTCGATCGTGTCGCTGTCGCACGCGCTCGGCATCCGCGTCAACGCGGAAGGGGCGGAGACGCCCTCGCAGCTGGCCCGGTTGCAGGCGCACGGCTGCGACGAGGTCCAGGGCTTCCTGCTCGGCCGGCCGCTGCCCGCGCACCAGCTGCAGCACGGCGAGCCGCCGCGTGTCCGGCCCGCCGGACCGACGCTGAGCACGCTGGATCCGGTGATCTGAACGCGCTCAACCCGGCCTGATCGGCCTGATGCGCACCACCGGCCGCGTCGGCTTGCGCCGTGCGACCTCTTCGAAACCGGCCGCGTCGTACATCGCCTTCGGGCCGAACCACATCGCGTCGTCGGCGCTGCGGCCCGGCTTGTCGACCGGGTAGGCCTCGACCAGCCCGACGCCGCGTTCGCGCGCGTACGCCACCGCGCCGGCCAGCAGCGCGCTCGCCACCCCGCGGCCGCGCCAGGCCGCGGGCACGACGAAGCAGGTGATGGACCACACGGGCTGGTCGTCGACCGGCTTCATGACCACCGAACGCGCCAGCTTCCTGAACGCCTCGCGCGGCGCCATCGCGACCCAGCCGACCGGCTCGTCGCCGTGGTACGCCAGCAGGCCGGGCGGATCGCCGGCATCGACCACCGCCTTGAACTCGCGCCGCGCCACCTCGGCGTGCGTGAGCCCGGGCGGACGCGGCGGCTTCTCGCCGCTGCGGCGATAGAACGTGCACCAGCAGCCGCGCGCCACGGCGCAGCCGCGGGCGTTGAAGACCGCCTCCAGGTCGGGCCAGCGCTGCGGCGTCAGCGGCTCGATGCGCAGCTTCATGCCGCCGCCCCCTTGGACCGGCCCGCGCCGGGCGGCACGAGGCCGCGGCGCGGGATCGGCGTGGAGAAGACGATGGAGGTGCGCGTCTCGCCATAGCCGTTGATCTCGGCCAGGAAGCGCTCCAGGTCCTGCAGATCGCGCGCGACCACGCTGAGCAGGAACGAATCGTCGCCGGTGACGTGGTGGCACTCCAGCACCTCGGCGGTGCCGCGCAGCTTGTCGATGAAGCGGCGCTTGTGCGGCTGCGGCACGGTGATGCCCACGCAGGCCCGGACGCCGTAGCCGACGCGCTGCGGGTCGACCTCGGCCCCGAAGCCGCCGACGACGCCGGCGTCCTGCAGCCGGCGGATGCGTTCGGCCGTCGCCGGGATGGAGAGCCCCGCCGCCTCCGCCAGCGCCTTCAACGGGCTGCGCGCATCGCGCTGCAGCGCCATCAGCAGGCGCCAGGCCTTGTCGTCGAGCACCGGGGCAGGGGTTTCGGTCATCGGGACCTTTGGCGATAAAAAAGAAAAGCCGGATCGATTCTGGCCTGAAGTTTCGGATGGCTCAAGCGCGCCCCGGCCGGGACAATCCCGCCATGACGTCCTCTTCCCCGCTGCTGCTGTTCCTGTCCTCGGTGCTGATCGGCCTGTCGATCGCCGCGCCCGTCGGCCCGATCGGGCTGCTGAGCATCCAGCGCACGCTCGACGCCGGCTGGCGCGCCGGGCTGGCCACCGGCCTCGGGGCCGCGGCTGCCGACACGGTCTACGGCGCCATTGGGGCCTGCGGCGCGACGGCGCTGATCGCGTGGCTGGTGGGGGCGAAGACCTGGCTCGCCGTGGTCGGCGGCGCGGTGCTGCTGCACCTGGCCTGGTCGGGCTGGCACCAGGCCGCCGGGCCGCAGCACGCCCAGCCGGTGGCCGCCGTGCCGTCGCTGTGGCGCTGCTTCGCCACGACCTTCGTGCTGACGCTGTCGAACCCGATGACCATCGTCTCCTTCGTGGCGATCTTCGGCGCCATGAGCGCCCAGGTGGCGGGCGGCTCGCCGGGCGTGATGGTGGCGGGGGTGTTCGTCGGTTCGGCGTTGTGGTGGCTGGTCCTGTCGGCGGCGGTGGGGCGGCTGCGCGAGCGCTTCCGCCTTGGCTGGCGGCGCGCCATCAACCGCGGCTCGGCGCTGCTGCTGGCGGGTTTCGCGCTCTGGCAATGGGGCGGCCTGCTGGCGCGCTGAACGCGCGGATCCCCCCTTCGGATGACGGGGACAAACGCGGAGGCGCGGGGGCGTGTTGCAAAACTACAATGCGACCCGCGTTGCGCCCGCGAGGCGCCTTTTTCCCGTACCCGAGGACCGTCCGACCGTGAAACGAGCATCTCCCTGGCTGAAGCTGGGTGTCGTCTCTGCCTGTGTGGCGAGCACCCTGGTCCCGGCACAAGCGGCCGGCCTGTTCGATTCCGTGATGGGCCGCCAGGCGGCCCCCGCCGAGCCCAACGCCGCGCGCGGCAAGCAGCGCATCTGGCGCATCCGTGATTTCACCTCGGTGCAGCTGCTGGCCCACGAGCCGGGCGCGCCGGACAACCAGCACCCCGTGAAGCTGAACGCCGAGGCGCTGCGCGCGGTGCTGTCGCAGTTCAAGGCGGCCGACCTGCGCGGTGCGCCGCAGCCGCTCTTCGCCGCCGACGAACTCGCCGAGATCACCGAGCCGCTGGTGCAGGCCTTCGCCAATGCCGAGCCGGGCGACGACGTGCTGCTGCTGTCGAGCTCGCGGCGCGACAACTTCCTGGCCCCGCCGACGGCGGTGACGGCGCGCCTGTTCATCGAGAACGGCAACCTCAATTTCATCGCCCACGACAGCAGCTTCGAGTTCGTGCACATCGTGCGCTCGACCAGCATGTCGCCCAACTTCGTCTTCGGCTCGCGCGGCAAGGCCTCGGAGGTGAAGCTGAGCAGCCCCGCCGCCGGCACGGCCAACCGCCGCGGCGACTGGTTGACGGTGGCCCTCGATGTCGCCCGCACCGCGCCGGCACCGGTGGTCCTGCCGCCGCTGGTGGGCAATGCCCCACCGCCGGCTGCAGCCGCCACGATGGTCCCCTCCGCCGCGCCCCAGCCCGCGCCCGCCGTAGCCCCGGTGGTCGCCGCACCCATCGTCAAGCCGGTGGATGCAAAGGCGGACGAGGTCGAGCGCCGCCTGGTCGCGCTGAAGCAGCTGCGCGACAAGGGCCTCATCACCGAAGACGAGTACAAGCAGAAGCGCAAGGACATCCTTCAGTCGCTCTGACCCGTCGCCCGGCTTCCCAATCCGACATCCCCCCGTTGGGGGCCTCAATCGGATGGATGGCGCGCGGCCCTGCTGCGCCGCATCATGTCGCATCGCCGCAAGAGACCGCGGCGGCCCAGGCCGAGGAGTGACAGATGCAGTTCGACCAGCAAATCAACGAAGGCGATTTCCGGATCTACGTCGCGGCCGAGGATACCGGCCGGGGCCGCGGCTTCACGGCCTCGGTGATCGTGAGCCGCATCCGCGGCGCGTTCAACACGCCGTGCGAGGTCTACCGCGACACCTGCCTGGCCAACGGCCACCGCTGGATCTCGCGCAGCGCCGCGCTGTCGTACGCGGTGTCGGTGGGACGCGAGATCGCCCACACCGCGCCGGACCGCCTGGCGCCCTGCGGCGCCTGATCAACGCGCAAATAAACGGGCAAAAGAAAAAGCGGATAGTGCAAGCACTATCCGCCTGAAGAAGCCGCAGTGTCATTGGGAGGAGGGAGGAGGTAACTGCGGCCCCGTGTCCGTGACTGTATAACGAAACCCATCCCCAACCTGTAGGACGACACGCCGTATTTATGCAAGCCATTGTTGCAAACGATGGTTGCACAACGCGGGGTCAGCCGCCGCCACCGCCTTCGCCCTCGCCGTCGGCCAGGCGAGCGGGGTCGAGCAAACGTTCAAGTGCAGCGCGACCGAGGTCCGTCTGCTCGTCCGCGACATCGATGATGGGCCGGCCCTCGCGGTAGGCCTGCTTCGCGATCTCGGCCGCGCGCGCGTAGCCGATCAGCGGGTTGAGGGCCGTGACGAGGATGGGGTTGCGGGAGAGGGCGGCGCGCAGGTGGTCGTCGCGCACGCTGAAGCCGGCGATCGACTTGTCGGCGAGCAGGCGGCTGCTGCGGGCCAGCAGCCCGAGGCTTTCGAGCAGGTTGCGCGCGACCAGGGGCAGCATCACGTTGAGCTCGAAGTTGCCGGACTGCCCGGCGATGGTGATCGCGGCATCGTTGCCGATCACCTGGGCCGCGACCATGGCGGTGGCCTCGGGGATCACCGGGTTGACCTTGCCGGGCATGATGGACGAGCCCGGCTGCAGGGCCGGGAGTTCGATCTCGCCGAGGCCGGCGAGCGGCCCCGAGTTCATCCAGCGCAGGTCGTTGGCGATCTTCATCAGGCTGGCGGCGAGGCTCTTCAGCTGGCCGGAGACCGAGACGGCGGTGTCCTGCGTGCCCATCAGCGCGAAGTAGTCGTTGCCGGGGCGGAAGGGCTGGCGCGTCAGGGCGCCGAGTTCGTCGCAGGCGAGGCGCGCGAAGTCGGGGTGGGCGTTGACGCCGGTGCCGACCGCGGTGCCGCCGAGGGCGAGTTGCGTGAGCTGGGGCAGCAGGGCCTCGAGGCGCGCGACCTGGGCGTCGACCTGCGAGGCCCAGCCGCCGAGGGCCTGGCTCAGGCGCACGGGCATGGCGTCCATCAGGTGGGTGCGGCCGGTCTTGACGTGGTGGTGCACGGTGGCGGCCTTGTCGCGCGTGACCTGGGACAGGTGGCGCAGCGCGGGCAGCAGCTCGTCGGCCAGCACGACGGCGGCGCTGGCGTGGATCGCGCTCGGGATCACGTCGTTGCTGCTCTGGCCATGGTTGACATGGTCGTTGGCCGAGACGGGGCGTCCGAGGCGGCGCGTGGCGAGCGTCGCGATCACCTCGTTGGCGTTCATGTTCGAGCTGGTGCCGGAGCCGGTCTGGAACACGTCGAGCGGGAAGTGCGGCATGAAGTCTCCGCCCAGCAGGTCGAGGCAGGCGGCCTCGATGGCCTGGGCGGTGTTGGCGGGCAGCTTCCCGAGCCGCGCGTTGGCGCGCGCGGCCGCGAGCTTGAGCTGCACCAGCGCGCGGATGAAGGCGGGGGGCAGGGGGCTGCCGCTGATCGGGAAGTTCTGGACGGCGCGCTGGGTCTGCGCGCCGTAGAGGGCGTCGGCGGGGACGGCGATGTCGCCGAGGCTGTCGTGTTCGATGCGGGTGGCGGGCATGGTCGTGTCGCGGTTCGTGGAGGATGCATGGATCATGGCCGAGGTGGCCCGACCTCGGCGCACGCAATGACAATCGCGGCCGCCGGCTCCGGTGGCCGGGACGCTAAGATCCAGCCCGCGCCACGGGCGGGGATGATGGAATTGGTAGACATACGGGACTTAAAATCCCGAGCCGAAAGGCGTGCGGGTTCGATTCCCGCTCCCCGTACCAGAGCCCCGCCCACCCACGGTGCGGGCGCATCCCGTGAAGTTCGCCGGGCTGGCTCATCCCCTGAGCCACCGGCCGCCGACACTGTGCTTGACCGGGTCCCGCCGCACGGCCGACGGGCATCGGTTCTCCGCAAACTTCCACGAGGACTTGTCATGAAGATGAAGCATGTTCTGCGTCTGCTCGCAGGGGGGCTGGCGTCCTGGCTGTGCGCCGCTCCTGCCCTGGCGGCCGGCTGGACCCTGACCGACCTCGGCACCCTGGGGGGCGCCGGCAGTGCGGCCGACGGTCTCAACAACGCGGGCCAGGTGGTCGGCTATGCTGAGGCGGTCGATGGCACGCCCTACCCGGTGATCTGGAGCGGCGGCGTGGCGGTGCAGCTCAGCACCCGCCCCGGGCGGGCGCTGGCCCTCAGTGCCGGTGGCGTCGCGGCGGGCAACGTGATGGGCACCGACGGCCTGCGGCTCGACGCCACCTTGCTGAGCGGGGGCAGCGCCTACGACCTCGGCACCTTCGGCGGCAGCTTCAGCTACGCCGTCGCCGTCAATGACAGCGGGCAGGTGGCCGGCTATGCACGCACCCCCGACGAGAAGGACCATGCCTTTCTCGCCACGGCGTCCGGCATGGTGGACCTGGGCACCTTCGGCGGGCTGTACAGCTATGCCCGGGGGCTCAACCGGGCCGGGCTGGTCGTGGGCAGCGCCTACGACGCCTCGGGCGCGTCGCGCTGCTTCCTGTCCACGGGCGGTGGGCTGGTCGACCCGGGCACGCTGGGCGGCCGGGTCTGCAATGCGCTGGCCGTCAACGACGCGGGGCAGGTCACCGGCAACAGCACCACGAGCGCCGGAATCGGCCACGCCTTCGTGTTCGACAGCCGCGGCATGGTCGACCTGGGTACGCTGGGCGGCAGCAGCAGCATCGGCCAGGCGATCAACCGGCTCGGGCAGGTGGTGGGGGCGGCGCGCACGGCGGCGAACCAGCTGCATGCGTTCCTGCATGACGGCACCCGCATGATCGACCTGGGCACCCTGGGCGGCACCAGCAGCGTTGCCACGGGCATCAATGCGTCGGGGCAGGTGGTCGGCAACGCCACGCTGGCCAACGGCAGCAGGCAGCCGTTCTTCTTTGCCAACGGGGTGATGCTCGACGTGAACACGCTGGCCCCGGGTTTGTCGAATGTCGATGCGACCCGCGTGTACCTCAACGACGCGGGCCAGATTGCCGGCACCGGCACCATCGACGGCAAGCAGCGCGCTTTCCTGCTGACACCCACGCCCTGAGCGTCGCACCACGAGGTCCGCATCGTCATTCCTGAGGATGCCGCGGCCGAACCTCCACCGCACAATGACAGGCTCTCAGGGAGAGCTTGCGCATGAGCGACGACACCACCTCCAGGCGCCGGCGGCTGCTGCTGTTGTCCGGCCTGGGCGGACCGGTCCTGGTTGCGGGGCCGGTCCGCGCCGCGGATGAGCCCCCGGCCTTCGGGGGCCGCCGTCCGCCCAGCCTGGAGACGCGGCTCACGCGCGACTACGGTGTGCGCCATCCCTTCGTCGGGGCCGGCATGGGTTTCGTCGCGATGCCGTCGCTGGTGGCCGCGGTGTCGAACGCCGGCGGCATTGGCGTGCTGGGCAACGGCATCGAACCGCCGCCCGGCACGCAGGCGCTGATCCAGTCGACCAAGGCGGCCACGGCCCATCCCTTCGGCGTGGACTTCATCTTCGACGACTCCGCCTTCGGGCCGCTGGTGACCGAGGCCCACATCGACGTGTGCATCGCCGAACGTGTGCGCCTGGTGGTGTTCCACATGAACGTGCCGCCGCGGGCCTGGATCGACCGGCTGCATGCGGCCGGCGCGCGGGTGTGGATGCAGGTGGCGTCGGTGCAACAGGCGCTCGAGGCCGCGGCTGCCGGAATGGACGCGGTGATCGCCCAGGGGCTGCAGGCCGGAGGCCACAACAAGAGCAGGACGCCCACGCTCCAGCTGCTGCAGCAGGTGGTCCACGCGGTGCGGCCGCTGATGGTGCTGGCCTCCGGCGGCATCGCCGACGGGCACGGCGTGGTCGAGGCCTTGTCCCACGGTGCAGACGGCGTCTGGGTGGGGACGCGGCTGGTCGCCTCGACCGAGGCCCATGCGCATCCGGAGTACAAGCGCCGCATCGTCGAAGCCCGGGGACGCGCCACGGTCACGACCACGCTGTTCGGGCCGGAGTACCCGAACCGGCCCTACCGCGTGCTCCGCAACCGCGTCGTCGACGAATGGGCGGGCCGGGAAGGGCAGGTGCCGAATCCGCCGCCGCCGCCCGCGGTCATCGGCAGCACGGTGCTGTTCCCGCTGACGCTGAAGCAGAACTACAGCATGCCCAAGTTCAGCGCCATCGTGCCGACGCCCGAGACGGCCGGCGATTTCGAGGAGATGGGCCTGCCGGCCGGATCGGAGAGCGTGCGCTTCATCAAGCGGGTGCAGCCGGCGGGTGAGATCGTGCGGGAGATGATGGATGAGGCGAGGGAGCTGATCCGCGGCGGTGATTCACGCGGCTGACGCATGGGTCTTGTGCTGGAAGTTGCTGGCGCCGCGCGCGCGGAGGGGGGCCATGCTCGATATCTGGACACGCGAAGCGGCTGACACCGTCGAGCGATTCGCGCAGTCGCATGCCGCGACGACGGGCGAGAGCCTGGATCCTGCTCGCATGCAATCGCTCGTGGCGGGGGTCTGCCCCTACGATGGCTATGACTGGATGCGGGTGGAGATCGATCCGCAGATCGTGAAGCGGCCGACTGGGGAAGCGACGATTTCGACGCGGTCGATCTCCTACTTCCTGCGGAAAAGGAGCGGTACGGCGAGCGCGCTTGCGGTCATCCCGCTGAGCCGATCGGCGAAGGCGGTGGCCGTGACCAACAAGCTGCTTGGATTCCGCGTCAGCCGGGAGAACGTACTTGACTACATTCTCTTCATCGGGCATCTCTACAACGCGTCTCCGTTCTATTTCTTCACCAGGCTCAGCCATGTGTCCACGCTGCTGAGCGGCACGCCGGCCAACCAGCATGCCGCCATCAAGCAGACGGTGCTCGGCGTCTTCCGCAGCCCGGACGGCGATGCCCTGCAGGCGGAGGTCGAGGAGAAGAAGCATTTCCTGATGGGAAATTACTTCCTCGTGAGGATGCCATGCCTGTTCCGCGGAACGCTCTACATCACGAGGCTGCGGGTGGCCGAGGACGGCCACATCACGATGGAGAACGACGATGCGCTGAATGTGCAAGGCATCTTCGACAGCGAAGAGAGCCTGCCCTACTATCCACTCGATCCGCCGCCGGGTTTGGCGGCGGCGGTGGCGAAGGTGAACGACCGGGTCACCCGGCTGGCCGAGGGTTCCGCCCGCGTGCTCGTGGTGGACACGGTCCTGCAGTGGCTGCTGCTGCCCCTCTTCTTGTTCACCTGCTTCGTCCTGGTCAGCCTCGGTCCCGAGAATCCGGCTCTCGTGGCGTACCTGCGCGAGTTGCGCGGATCGACAACGATATCCGTCGTGGCGCTCGTGCTGGGGGCGAGTGGGACGCTCATTGCGGCATACCGGTTCGTCTTCCTCGAGTTCATCATCTATGTGCGCAAGCTCATCCCGTCGGTGTGGGCCCAGCTTGCGGACGCCTTGGAGACGCAGCACCGGCAGGCGGCCGAGAACTTCGGCATTGTCGTCTTCGTGGCGGCGAACACGATCGAATTTCTCGTTCGGACCGCGATGGTGCTCAGCCTGTTGATCTATGGGCTTTCGGCGCCGCCGGTGTCATGGCTTGGACATGAGGTGCACTTCGGGACGGCGATCGCGGCGGTGGTCCAGAGCACACCCCTTGTCGGCGGGTTCCTGGAGAAAGCCGCGCAGGGGAGTTCCTATGCCATCGACGTGTTCTCGGCCTCGGAGCGGAAGTTGCTGGCCGGGCTGGTCTCGTTCATGTTGGGAACGATCTGCGTGGGTGTGATCGGTCGTGTCACGAAGCAGGCGATGGCGAAGACTTGACGGGACTGTTGCCGGCAGGGGGGCCATGTCCAGCGGCCTCCGGATCGAAGTAGCGGCGCGACAGGCCGGCGCGGCCGGGGACTCGCCGGCGACCCAGGTCCGGCCCTCGAGCTGGCGGTCGACCAGCGCATAGGCCGTCCGCAGCCTGTCGTGCGCCTGGGCCACGCCCTGCGCATCGCGTTCGGCCAGCGGGCGCAGCAGGTCGGCGGTGCAGGCCTGCATCGGCGTCATCACGTGCAGGTCGAAGAGACGGTCACACAGCCGCACCTCGAGCGCCGCGTCGGGGTCCTGCGGGATGAGCAGGTGGCCGGGCCGTGCGTGGTGGCGTTGCAGGTGCTCGATGATGATGCCCGTCTCGGGGATGGGGCGGCCCTGGTCGATGAGCAGCGGCATCTTGCCGGTGGGCCACAGCGCGAGGAATGAAGCGGTGTTCGCATCCGGTACCGGAACGACGATGTGGGACCTCGCGTCGCGCGAGCAGCTCGTCGAGTTGCCGGGGTTTTGCGCCCGCTTGCTCCACAAGTCGCGCAACTCGCTGCTGGCCTTCGGGACGGACGAAATTCTCGAGCTGTCCCTGCCGTAGCCGGCCGCTGCCATCCGTCAGAATCAGGGCATGGCCCAAGGCAAGCGAATCTCCGCAGACATCGACGAGGGTGCCCTCCAGGCGATCAAGGACATGGGGCTGGCCGCGAAGCAGGCCCGCACCGCCGCCGGCGAGGGCCAGGCCGCAGCCGCTTCGCGCCTGGGGGTCCACGTCCAGACCATCGCCCGCATCGAGTCCGGCGAGCCGGGCGTCGCCATCGGCCACGTGATGGGGCTGCTGGCGCTCTATGGCATCGCGATGGTTCCCGTGACCACGGGCCGCGACTGACCCGCGGGCCCCCGGATTGGCATCCGGGCTACGAGCCATCCCAGCCGGGGATCGCGGCGGCCTGGCGGATCCAGTCGGCCATGCGGTGCACGTCCAGCCCATCCGCCTCGCGCACGTCCAGCGAGCGCACCTCCTTCACGCCCACCGCCGGTGGTGCCGGATCGAGCAGCGCGCCCTTGAAGAACGTGAACTTGAGGTGGCGTTGGAAGGCGTTGAAGGCGAGAAACCACCCTTGCCCTTCCACGCCGTAGAACGGGCAGTGCCAGCGCATTCCCTTGCGGACACCCGGAACCTGCTGCGCGACCAGCGCGTCCACCTGCTTCGCGACCTCGGCCTGCCACGGCTCCAGGCTCGCGATGAAGGCCTGCACGCCCGCGTCGCCGTCGGACTTCGGCAAGGACGCCGGCTTGCGAGCCTTGGCCGCCGGTGGCGCCTTGGTGCGTGGCATCGCGAGGCCCGCGGCCTACTTCCGGCCCGCGCCCTGGTTGAAGGCCACCGCGGCCTTCACCAGCGCCTTGAAGGCCTTCTCGTCGATCTCCGCGCCTTCCGCGAAGTCGATCGCACGCCGCACGCCGCCGTCCAGGCTCGAGTTGAACAGGCCCGTCGGGTCCGGCAGCGACGCCCCCTTCGCGAAGGTCGTCTTCACGGCCTTCTTGTAAGTCTCGCCGGTGCAGATCAGGCCGTCATGCGACCACACCGGGTTGCTCCACTTCCATTCCTCGACCACCTGCGGATCGGCCTCCTGGATCAGCGCACGCAGCCGCGCCAGCGTCTCGCCCCGCCAGTCGCCCAGCCCGGCGATCCGCTCGTCGATCAAGGCCCCGGCCGGCTGGGCCGCCGCCGTCGTCGCGCTCTTCTTCGTTGCCATCGGGCCCTCTCCTTCAGCGTCGCGCCTGCACCATCTTCCAGCCGTTCCCCGACGGGTCGCGGAAGCTGGCGTCCACGCTGCCGTAGCGCTCCACCGGCTCCTGCGTGAACTCCACGCCGCGGCCGCTGAAGCGGTCCCACGCCGCCCGGCAATCCTCCACCACCAGCACCAGCGGCGGCATTGCCCCCTTCGCCACCAGGGACTGCAGCGCCTGCGCGGTCGCCTCGTCGTGCATCGGCGGCCCGGGCCGGAACAGGCCGAGCTGGAACGATGGCTGCTCCGGGTGCTGCACCGTCAGCCAGCGGTAGTCGCCGTTGCGCACGTCGGTGTGCACGCGAAACCCCAGCTTGTCGACGTAGAACGCGAGCGCCTCGTCCTGATCGTGCACATACACGCCCGCCACATCCACACCTTGCTGACTCATGGCATTTCCTTGTCTTCGGTTGCGATGCCCGGGTTTATAGCGTCGGCCTCCTGGCGCCGCTTCTCCGAAACTGCTGTCCGCAGGTCGGGCCGGTTCGCCGCGCTCAGGAAGCAGGGCGGCACTTGCCCCGCGACATGGCCCGGTGTCGGCCCGCGTGCCCGTGTCTCGCCCGGGCTCTCGCCGGTGATGTCGCGGAAGGTGCGTCCGAAGGTGCCCAGGCTGCCCCAGCCGGTTTCGAATGCGATCTCGGTGATCGAGAGCGCGGTGTCCCGCAGCAGCGCCGTCGCCCGCTCGATGCGCCGCGTCAGCAGGTAGCGGTGCGGCGGCACGCCGAAGGCCTGCTTGAAGCAGCGCGCGAAGTGGGCCTCGGACACGCCGCTCACGGCCGCCAGGCGCTCAACCGGCCAGGCCTCGTGCGACGCCGCATCAATGCAGTCCTTCGCGCGCAGAAGGCGGCGCAGCAGCAAAGGATCCTGCTGCGGCGGCACATCCAAGCTCATATCGTCACCGCCGACACCTCGCAGGCGACGTCCAGCCAGGCCGAGGCGAAACGCCCCAGGCTGTCCGCATCGCCCGTCGTCTGCAGCCGCACCATCGGGCTGTGCCGCGCGACGATTCGGCTCTCCGCCCACAGCTGCGCCGCGCGCCGCGCCACCGCGTCCGAGGTGTCGATGATCTGCACCTGCGGCCCCAGCGCCGCCTCGATCAGCGGCCGCACGAACGGGTAGTGCGTGCAACCCAGCACCACGGTGTCGACCTGCGCGCCCCGCAAGGGTTCGGCGTAATGCGCCACCAGGGCCCGCAGGTCGGGCGCATCCAGGGGCCCGCGCTCGATCAGGTCGACCAGGCCGGGGCAGGGCTGGGCCAGCACCGTCACGCCATCGCCCTGTTGCGCCAGCAGCGCCTGGAACTTCGCGCTGCCGAGCGTGCTGCGCGTCGCGAGCACCGCGATGCGGCCGTTGCGCGTCGCCGCGGCGGCCGGCTTCAGCCCCGGCTCGACGCCGACGATCGGCATCCCCGGCCAGCGGGCCCGCAGCCCGGCCACAGCCGCCGCCGTCGCGGTGTTGCAGGCCACCACCAGCAGCCGCGCGCCGTTCGACACCAGGTGCTCCGCCACCCGGTGCGAGCGCTCGACGATGTAGGCCTCGCTGCGGTCCCCATACGGTGCGTGCGCCGAATCGGCCACGTAGTGCAGCGGCGCCTCGGGCAGGCGCGACCGCAGCGCGCGCAGCACCGACAGGCCCCCCAGGCCGGAATCGAAGACGCCGATGCCCGCGACAGCGCAGGGGTCGGGAACAGCCTCGGTGACGGGCGTGGCGGTGGGCTCTGGCATGGCGGCGCAGTCTAGCAACGGCCATCCGCCCCAAGCTGTGCGACAATCAAAAAAGCACGATCGTTCTATTTTCTCGGGCGACCCCGGACCCGACCACTAGAATCGATCAACCTATTCGAGTCCTCAGGAGCGTGCGCATGAAGGTATTGGTCGCGGTGAAACGCGTGGTCGACTACAACGTGAAGGTGCGGGTCAAGAGCGATGGCACCGGCGTGGACATCGCCAACGTGAAGATGAGCATGAACCCGTTCGACGAGATCGCTGTCGAAGAGGCGGTGCGCCTGAAGGAAAAGGGCGCCGTCACCGAGGTGATCGCCGTCTCGTTCGGCGTCACCCAGTGCCAGGAGACGCTGCGCACCGCGATGGCCATCGGTGCCGACCGCGGCATCCTGGTCGAGACCGCGGACGAACTGCAGCCGCTGGCGGTGGCCAAGCTGCTGAAGGCGCTGGTCGACAAGGAGCAGCCGGGCCTGGTGATCCTGGGCAAGCAGGCGATCGACGACGACTGCAACCAGACCGGCCAGATGCTGGCCGCCCTGGCCGACCTGCCGCAGGCCACCTTCGCGAGCAAGGTGCAGATCGCCGACGGCGCCGCCACGGTCACCCGCGAGGTCGACGGCGGCCTGGAGACGCTGAAGGTCACGCTGCCGGCGGTGGTCACCACCGACCTGCGCCTGAACGAGCCGCGCTATGTCACGCTGCCCAACATCATGAAGGCGAAGAAGAAGCCGCTCGACGTGCTGAAGCCCGCCGACCTGGGCGTGGACGTCGCGCCGCGCCTGAAGACCCTGAAGGTCGCCGAGCCGCCCAAGCGCAGCGCCGGCATCAAGGTGCCCGACGTGGCCACCCTCGTCTCCAAGCTCAAGACCGAAGCCAAGGTGATCTGACATGACCGCACTCGTGATTGCTGAACACGACAACGCCTCGATCAAGGGCGCGACCCTCAACACCGTCACCGCTGCCGCCGCCTGCGGGGGCGAGGTGCACGTGCTGGTGGCCGGCAGCAACGCCGGCGCCGCCGCCCAGGCCGCCGCGCAGATCGCCGGCGTCGCCAAGGTGCTGCATGCCGAGGGCGCGCAGTTCGCGCACGGCCTGGCCGAGAACGTCGCGGCCCAGGTGCTCGCCGTCGCCTCGGCCTACAGCCACATCCTCTTCCCGGCCACCGCCAGCGGCAAGAACATCGCCCCGCGCGTCGCCGCGAAGCTGGACGTCGCGCAGATCAGCGACATCACCAAGGTCGACAGCCCCGACACCTTCGAGCGCCCGATCTACGCCGGCAACGCCATCGCCACCGTGCAGAGCACCGACAAGGTGAAGGTCATCACGGTGCGCTCCACCGGCTTCGACCCCGCCGCCGCGACCGGCGGCTCGGCGGCCATCGAGAGCGCGAGCGCCGCCGCCGACAGCGGCAAGAGCAGCTTCGTCGGCGCCGAGATCGCGAAGAACGACCGGCCCGAGCTGACGGCCGCGAAGATCATCGTCTCGGGCGGCCGCGCGCTCGGCTCCAGCGACAAGTTCAACGAGGTGCTGACGCCGCTGGCCGACAAGCTGGGCGCCGCGCTCGGCGCGAGCCGCGCCGCCGTCGATGCCGGCTATGCGCCGAACGACTGGCAGGTCGGCCAGACCGGCAAGATCGTCGCACCGCAGCTGTACATCGCCGCCGGCATCTCCGGCGCGATCCAGCACCTGGCCGGCATGAAGGACTCCAAGGTGATCGTCGCGATCAACAAGGACCCCGAGGCGCCGATCTTCAGCGTGGCCGACTACGGCCTCGAGGCCGACCTCTTCACGGCCGTGCCCGAGCTGGTCAAGGCGCTGTAAGACGCCGCAGCGGTACCGCACGCCGCCCTGCCAGCCCGTTGGTTCGATCGCGAAGCAACGGGCTTTTCTTTTGAGAGAACGACACGGAGACATCCCGATGAGCTACACCGCCCCCGTCAAGGACATGCTGTTCTGCATGAAGGAGCTGGCCGGCCTGGAGGCCGTCGCGCAACTGCCGGGCTTCGAGGACGCCGGCCTGGAGACGGCGCAGGCGGTGCTCGAGGAATGCGCGCGCTTCAACCAGGAGGTGCTGGCGCCGCTGAACGTCGAGGGCGACCGGAACCCGTCGTCGTGGAAGGACGGCCAGGTCACCACCACGCCGGGCTTCAGGCAGGCCTTCCGCCAGTTCGCCGAGGGCGGCTGGCAGGGCCTGCAGCACCCGGTGGAGTTCGGCGGGCAGCACCTGCCCAAGACCATCGGCGCGGCCTGCATCGAGATGATCAACAGCGCCAACATGAGCTTCGCGCTGTGTCCGCTGCTGACCGACGGCGCGATCGAGGCGCTGCTGACGGCCGGCTCGCCCGAGCTGCAGGCGATCTACCTGCCGAAGATGATCTCCGGCGAGTGGACCGGCACCATGAACCTGACCGAGCCGCAGGCCGGCTCCGACCTGGCGCTGGTGCGCACGCGCGCCGAGCCGCAGCCCGACGGCAGCTACAAGGTCTTCGGCACGAAGATCTTCATCACCTACGGCGAGCATGACATGGCGGCCAACATCGTCCACCTGGTGCTGGCCCGCGTGGCCGGCGCGCCGGAGGGCGTGAAGGGCATCAGCCTGTTCCTGGTGCCGAAGTTCCTGGTGAACGCGGACGGCTCGCTGGGCGCGCGCAACGATGCGCACTGCGTGAGCATCGAGCACAAGCTGGGCATCAAGGCGAGCCCGACCGCGGTGCTGCAGTTCGGCGACCACGGGGGTGCCGTCGGGTACCTGATCGGCCAGGAGAACCGCGGCCTGGAGTACATGTTCATCATGATGAACGCGGCCCGCTACGCGGTGGGCATGCAGGGCATCGCGGTGGCCGAGCGGGCCTACCAGAAGGCGGTCGCGTACGCGCGCGAGCGCGTGCAGTCGCGGCCGGTCGACGGCTCGGTGGCCGGCAGCGCCACCATCATCCATCACCCGGACGTGCGCCGCATGCTGATGACGATGCGCGCGCTGACCGAAGGCTGCCGCGCGATGGCGCTGACGGCGGCCGCGGCCAACGACGCGGCGCATGCGCACCCGGATGCCGAGGTGCGCCGGCAGAACCAGGCCTTCTACGAGTTCATGGTGCCGCTGGTGAAGGGCTACAGCACCGAGATGAGCCTGGAGGTGACGAGCCTGGGCGTGCAGGTGCACGGCGGCATGGGCTTCATCGAGGAGACCGGCGCGGCGCAGTACTACCGCGACGCGAAGATCCTGACGATCTACGAGGGCACGACGGCGATCCAGGCGAACGACCTGGTGGGCCGCAAGACGGCGCGCGACGGCGGCCAGGTCGCGAAGGCGATCGCGGCGCGCATCCAGCAGACCGAGGCCGAGCTCGGCCAGCTCGACGGCGCCGCGGCGCGCGCGGTGCGCACGCGTCTCGCGGCGGCGCGCGAGGCCTTCGTGCAGGTGGTGGAGTTCATCGCCGGCGCGACCAAGGCGCAGCCGAACGCGGCCTTCGCCGGCTCGGTGCCCTACCTGATGCTGGCGGGCAACCTGATGGCGGGCTGGCAGCTGGCCCGTGCGCTGCGGGTGGCCGAGGCGCAACTGGCGGCGGGCGAGGGCGACCGCGCCTTCCTGGAGGCCAAGCGCGCGACCGCGCAGTTCTATGCCGAGCACATCCTGAGCCGCATTCCCGGCCAGCGCGATGCGATCCTGGAAGGCGCCGGCAGCGTGATGGCGCTGGCGATGGACGCGTTCTGAACCCCCTCACCGGAGACCTGCCTTGTCGTCGCTTCCTCCTGTCCTGCGGAACCTGCCGCTGCCGGTGATCGGCTCGCCGCTGTTCATCATCAGCAACCCCAAGCTCGTGATTGAGCAGTGCAAGGCCGGCGTCGTCGGCGCGATGCCGGCGCTGAATGCGCGCCCGGCCGAGCTGCTCGACGAATGGCTGGCCGAGATCACCGAGGCGCTCGCGGCGCACGACCGTGCCCACCCCGAGCGCCCGGCCGCGCCCTTCGCCATCAACCAGATCGTGCACAAGAGCAACGACCGGCTCGAGCACGACATGGCGCTGTGCGCGAAGTACAAGGTGCCGATCGTCATCACCTCGCTGGGCGCGCGCACCGACGTCAACGACGCGGTGCATGCCTGGGGCGGGGTGGTGCTGCACGACGTCATCAACAACTTCTTCGCGAAGAAGGCGATCGAGAAGGGCGCCGACGGGCTGATCGCGGTGGCCGCAGGGGCGGGCGGGCATGCGGGGGTGAAGAGCCCGTTCGCGCTGGTGCAGGAGATCCGCGCGTGGTTCGACGGCCCGCTGGCGCTGAGCGGCTCGATCGCGAGCGGCGACGCGGTGCTGGCGGCGCAGGCGATGGGCGCGGACTTCGCGTACATCGGCTCGGCCTTCATCGCCACCGAGGAGGCGCGCGCGAGCGACGACTACAAGCAGATGATCGTCGACAGCAGCAGCGACGACATCGTGTACAGCAACCTCTTCACCGGCGTGCACGGCAACTACCTGAAGGGCTCGATCGTGAAGGCCGGGCTGGACCCGGAGAACCTGCCCGAGAGCGACCCCAGCAAGATGAACTTCGGCGGCGATGCGCGCAAGGCCTGGAAGGACATCTGGGGTTGCGGGCAGGGGATCGGCACGGTGCGCGACGTGGTCCCCGCGCGGGTGATGGTGGAGCGGCTGGCGGCGCAGTACGGCGCGGCGAAGCGGCGGCTGCTGCAGGCGGCTTGACGGTGGGTCGGAATAGTTGACGTCACCTCTCGGGTGTCTGAACCCGTAGCCCGGATGCCAATCCGGGATCGTCCTTCACGCTTCAACCGCCGCTCCCGGATTGGCATCCGGGCTACAAGTCCCGCTCAGTGCGTGGCAGGCACCGCCGCCTGGGTGAACTCCCGCATGCGCTTTGCGATCATCAGGGTGATGGCGGGCAGGCGGTCGTTGGCGGGCGAGGTGTGCAGGCGGATCGCGCCGCCGAGCGCGAGGGCACGCACCGCTTCCGCCGTCTGCTCCGGCGAGCGGGCCCCGTCGCCGGCCCAGGCCTGCGCCTGGATCGGCCCCTGCCGCGGCCGCAGCATCGCATTGCGGGGCCGCGCGCCGGTCGCCTCGGCGTGTTGCGGCGGCCGGTCGAGCAGTGCGCCGTGCGGCGTGTCGTCCAGCCCGTCGTGGCGGTCTCGGTCCGCGCTGCGCACGCTGCCGCGGCCGCGCGCCGACCGGGCCGGGCCCGCCGTGCCCCGGCGGGTGGTGCCGACCAGGGTGGGGATCGCGCGCCCGAGCTTGTTGAACGGCATCGTGCTCTCCTCAGACTTTCATGAAGGTGTACGCCGGCGCCTCCGCCGGCGCCTGGCCCAGGGCCTGCGCCGCCTTGTGCTGCTCTTCCTTCAGCAGGTACATCAGCGGGCTCTCCACCGGCGTGCCCTCGTCGGCCATCGTGTTGCCGGTCGCCATCAGCAGCGTGATCGCGTCCGCCCGGCAGGCCTCGCGGCTCGCGTCCTGGCCCTGCATCAGCTCGTCCGTCACGTCGTCGATCAGCGCCCGGAAGCGGCTGAGCATCTCGAGGCTGAGCGCCGGCTTGGCGGGCGCCGCCGCGGCGGCCGCCGTGGCCGGCTGGCGACCGGGCTGTCCCTGGCGGGCGTTGCGGCCCGCCACGTCCTGTGGCTGCTGGATCACGGCGAATGTCATGGCCGCACGATAGGCCGGCCGCGCTGTCCGCCGCGCCGGCAAAGCGAAGCCGGCCCCCGGCGGCACGAAGCCGCCTCAGCCCAGGTCGCAGTCAGCCACCTCGTAATCGCAGTCGCAGCCCGCGCCGGCCGCGATCAGGCGCCGCACCAGCCGCTGCGCCGCCCGGGCCACCCAGCGCGGCCCGCCCAGCCGCCCGGCGCGCAACAGCACGCCGCAACGGTAACCACCCGGTTCCACCCATTCCAGGGCCGCGCAGGCCCCGTGGCGGCGCCGGCTCGCCAGCATCCCGACCGGGCAGGGCTCGGCCAGGCAGCACACGCCGCAGCCGTTGCACGGCGCGCCCCACGCCGGCTTGGCCGGCGCCGAAGGGTGGATATGGATGACGCGCTGCATGGTCTCTGCGGCCGGTTGCACGGATTGTCGCCCGCACGAAACACGGCGATCCCGCGAGGTGGACCGCAGAATTCCAACGGTGTTACAGTCCGCTCCCGTGACTTTCAGGTCCTTCCCGTCCCCTTGCTGGTCAACAGTCAAGGCGGGTCGCAATCCGCCAGCCGGTCTAGCCGTGTCGCGGAAGGTTTGTTAACCCACTACAGCACTGGAAACCAGTGCGAAAGGTGAGCGAAATGATGCAGGAATACAGGTCGAACTCGTACCTGTTCGGGGGCAATGCGCCCTACGTCGAGGAACTCTACGAAGCCTACCTCGACAACCCGGGCTCCGTGCCCGACAACTGGCGCGCCTACTTCGATGCGCTCCAGCACGTTCCTGCTGCCGACGGCAGCTCGGCCGCCGACATCGCCCACGCGCCCGTCGTCGAATCGTTCGCTCAACGCGCCAAGGCCAATGCCTTCGGCAACAAGGCCAGCAGCGCCGACCTCGCGATCGCGCGCAAGCAGGTCCACGTCCAGTCGCTGATCGCCGCCTACCGCTTCCTCGGCTCGCGCTGGGCCGACCTCGACCCGCTCAAGCGCCAGGAACGCCCCAAGCTGCCCGAGCTGGAACCGGCCTTCTACGACCTGAGCGAGTCCGACATGGACATCTCGTTCAGCGCCACCAACACCTACTTCACGACCGCCGAGCAGATGACGCTGCGGCAGATCGTGCAGGCCCTGCGCGAGACCTACTGCGGCTCCATCGGCGCCGAGTACATGCACATCACCGACCCGACCGAGAAGCGGTGGTGGCAGCAGCGGCTCGAGGCGATCCGCTCCAAGCCCAACTTCACGGCCGACGAGAAGAAGCAGATCCTGAACCGCCTGACGGCGGCCGAAGGCCTGGAGCGCTACCTCCACACCAAGTACGTCGGCCAGAAGCGCTTCTCGCTCGAGGGCGGCGAGAGCTTCATCGCCTCGATGGACGAGCTGGTGCAGCGCGCCGGCGAGAAGGGCGTGCAGGAAATCGTCATCGGCATGGCCCACCGCGGCCGCCTGAACGTGCTGGTGAACACCCTCGGCAAGATGCCGCGCGACCTGTTCGCCGAGTTCGACCACACCGCCCCCGAGAACCTGCCCTCCGGCGACGTCAAGTACCACCAGGGCTTCTCCAGCGACGTGACCACCCCGGGCGGCCCGATCCACCTGAGCCTGTCCTTCAACCCCTCGCACCTCGAGATCGTCAACCCGGTCGTCGAAGGCTCGGTCAAGGCGCGCCTCGACCGCCGCGGCGACAAGGAAGGCGACACCGTGCTGCCGGTGCTGGTGCACGGCGACGCGGCCTTCGCCGGCCAGGGCGTCGTGATGGAGACGCTGGCGCTCGCCCAGACCCGCGGCTACTACACCGGGGGCACCGTCCACATCGTCATCAACAACCAGATCGGCTTCACCACCAGCGACCCGCGCGACACCCGCTCGACGCTGTACTGCTCCGACGTCGTCAAGATGATCGAGGCGCCGGTGCTGCACGTGAACGGCGACGACCCGGAAGCGGTCGTGCTGTGCACCCAGCTCGCGCTGGACTACCGCCAGGAGTTCAACAAGGACGTGGTGGTCGACATCGTCTGCTTCCGCAAGCTGGGCCACAACGAGCAGGACACGCCGGCCCTGACCCAGCCGCTGATGTACAAGAAGATCGCCCAGCACCCCGGCACGCGCAAGCTGTACGGCGACAAGCTGGTGGCGCAAGGCGTGCTGCCCGCGGACGGCCCGGACCAGATGGTCAAGGAGTTCCGCGCCGCGATGGACGCCGGCAAGCACACCGTCGACCCGGTACTCACCAACTACAAGAGCAAGTACGCGGTCGACTGGTCGCCGTACCTGAACAAGAAGTGGACCGACTCGGCCGACACGGCACTGCCGCTGGCCGAGGTCAAGCGCCTGGCCGAGCGCATCACCACGCTGCCGGCCAACTTCAAGGCCCACCCGCTGGTCGAGAAGGTGCTGGCCGACCGCGCCGCGATGGGCCGCGGCGACATCAACGTCGACTGGGGCATGGGCGAGCACCTGGCCTTCGCGTCGCTGGTGGCGAGCGGCTACCCGATCCGCCTGTCCGGCGAGGACAGCGGCCGCGGCACCTTCACCCACCGCCACGCCGTGCTGCACGACCAGAACCGCGAGAAGTGGGACGAAGGCACCTGGACGCCGCTGCAGCACGTGGCCGACAACCAGGCCCCGTTCGTCGTCATCGACTCGCTGCTGTCCGAAGAGGCCGTGCTCGGCTTCGAGTACGGCTACGCGAGCGCCGACCCGAACACGCTGACGATCTGGGAAGCCCAGTTCGGCGACTTCGTCAACGGCGCGCAGGTCGTGATCGACCAGTTCATCGCCTCGGGCGAGGTGAAGTGGGGCCGCGCGAACGGCCTGACGATGATGCTGCCGCACGGCTACGAAGGCCAGGGCCCCGAGCACTCGTCGGCACGCCTGGAGCGCTTCATGCAGCTGGCCGCCGACAACAACATGCAGATCGTGCAGCCGACCTCGGCGAGCCAGATCTTCCATGTGCTGCGCCGCCAGATGGTGCGCATGTTCCGCAAGCCGCTGATCATCATGACGCCGAAGTCGCTGCTGCGGAACAAGGACGCCACGTCGCCGCTGTCCGAGTTCACCAAGGGCGAGTTCAAGACGGTGATCCCGGAGGCGAGCGCCGAGATCGCGGCCGACAAGGTCAAGCGCATCATCGCCTGCTCGGGCAAGGTCTACTACGACCTGGTGAAGGCGCGCGCCGAGAAGAAGGCGAACGACGTGGCCATCATCCGCGTCGAGCAGCTGTACCCGTTCCCGCACAAGGCCTTCGCGGCAGAGGTGAAGAAGTACGCGAACGCGACCGAGATCGTGTGGTGCCAGGACGAGCCGCAGAACCAGGGCGCCTGGTTCTTCGTGCAGCACTACATCCACGAGAACATGGTCGACGGACAGCGCCTGGGCTATGCAGGCCGCCCGGCCTCGGCCTCGCCGGCGGTGGGCTATGCCCACCTGCACCAGGAGCAGCAGAAGGCGCTGCTCGACCAGGCCTACGCGAAGCTGAAGGGCTTCGTGCTCACCAAGTAAGCCGCGCTTGCGTCGACCCAGCGCTGAACAATCAGAAAGAAACACCCCATGGCAATCGTAGAAGTCAAGGTCCCGCAGCTGTCCGAATCGGTGGCCGAAGCCACGCTGCTGCAGTGGAAGAAGAAGCCCGGCGAAGCCGTCGCGCAGGACGAGATCCTGATCGAGATCGAGACCGACAAGGTCGTGCTCGAAGTGCCGGCCCCGGCCGCCGGCGTGATGGCGCAGATCGTCAAGGCCGACGGCGAGAGCTGCACCAGCGATGAAGTGATCGCGAAGATCGACACCGAGGCGGCCGCGCAGGTGAGCCCGCTCGAGGTGAAGCCCGTGCCGGCGCCGGCCGCGGCCGCCCCGGCGGCAGCCGCCGCTGCACCGGCTGCCGGCGGCAGCAAGTCGGACGTCGCGATGCCGGCCGCCGCCAAGCTGCTGGCCGACAACAATCTGTCGACCGCTGCCGTCGCCGGCACCGGCAAGGACGGCCGCGTGACCAAGGGCGACGTGCTGGGCGCGATCGCCGCCGGTGCCAAGCCCGCGGCCGCACCGGCCCCGGTGGCGGTGCCCGCCGCCCCGGCGGTGGCCAAGCCGCTGCCCGCGGTCGCCGCGCCGATCCAGCAGAACCTCGGCGAGCGCCCCGAGCAGCGCGTGCCGATGAGCCGCCTGCGCGCCCGCGTCGCCGAGCGCCTGCTGCAGTCGCAGGCCACCAACGCCATCCTGACCACGTTCAACGAAGTGAACATGGCCCCAGTGATGGAGATGCGCAAGAAGTTCCAGGAGAAGTTCGAGAAGGAGCATGGCGTGAAGCTGGGCTTCATGAGCTTCTTCGTGAAGGCGGCGGTCGCGGCGCTGAAGAAGTACCCCATCATCAATGCCAGCGTGGACGGCAACGACATCGTCTACCACGGCTACTTCGACATCGGCATCGCGGTCGGTTCGCCGCGCGGCCTGGTCGTGCCCATCATCCGCAATGCCGACCAGCTGAGCTTCGCCGACATCGAGAAGACCATCGCCGGCTTCGGCCAGAAGGCCAAGGACGGCAAGCTGTCGCTCGAAGAGCTGACCGGCGGCACCTTCTCGATCAGCAACGGCGGCACCTTCGGTTCGATGCTGTCGACGCCGATCATCAACCCACCGCAGTCGGCGATCCTCGGCGTGCACGCCACCAAGGACCGCGCGGTGGTGGAGAACGGCCAGATCGTGGTGCGCCCGATGAACTACCTGGCGATGTCGTACGACCACCGCATCATCGACGGCCGCGAGGCCGTGCTGGGCCTGGTCGCGATGAAGGATGCGCTGGAAGACCCGGCACGCCTGCTGTTCGACATCTGAACCGGGAATCTCATGAGCAAATCATTTGACGTCGTCGTGATCGGCGGCGGCCCGGGCGGCTACATTGCCGCGATCCGCGCCGCGCAGCTGGGCTTCAACACCGCCTGCATCGACGAGTGGAAGAACGAGAAGGGCGGCCCGGCCCCGGGCGGCACCTGCACCAACGTCGGCTGCATCCCGTCGAAGGCACTGCTGCAGTCCAGCGAGCACTTCGAGCACGCCGGCCATGCCTTTGCCGACCACGGCATCGGCCTGAAGGACCTGAGCATCGACATCGGCAAGATGCTGGCGCGCAAGAACGCGGTCGTGAAGCAGAACAACGACGGCATCCTGTACCTCTTCAAGAAGAACAAGGTCTCGTTCTTCCACGGCCGCGGTTCCTTCGTGAAGGCCGGCGAGCAGGGCTGGGAGATCAAGGTGGCCGGCGCGGCGGACGAGACGCTGCTGGCGAAGCACGTGATCGTCGCCACCGGCTCCAACCCGCGCGCCCTGCCGGGCGCCCCGTTCGACGAGGAGAACATCCTCAGCAACGACGGCGCGCTGCGCATCCCCGCGGTGCCGAAGAAGCTGGGCCTGATCGGCGCCGGCGTGATCGGCCTGGAGATGGGCTCGGTGTGGCGCCGCCTGGGCGCCGAGGTGGTGGTGCTGGAAGCGCTGCCGACCTTCCTGGGCGCGGTCGACGAGCAGATTGCCAAGGAGGCGCAGAAGGCCTTCAACAAGCAGGGCCTGAAGGTCGAGCTCGGGGTGAAGATCTCCGAGGTCAAGGCCGGGAAGAAGGGTGTATCGGTCGCGTATGCCAACGCCAAGGGCGAGGCGCAGGTGCTGGAGGTCGACAAGCTGATCGTTTCGATCGGCCGCGTCGCCAACACCATCGGCCTGAACCCCGAGGCGGTCGGCCTGAAGCTGGACGAGCGCGGTGCGGTGGTGGTCGACGACGAGTGCCGGACCAACCTGCCCAACGTCTGGGCGATCGGCGACGTGGTGCGCGGGCCGATGCTGGCGCACAAGGCCGAGGAAGAGGGCGTGGCCGTGGCCGAGCGCATTGCCGGCCAGCATGGGCACGTCAACTTCAACACGATCCCGTGGGTGATCTACACCTCGCCCGAGATCGCGTGGGTGGGCCAGACCGAGCAGCAGCTCAAGGCGGCGGGCCGGGCGTACAAGGCCGGCACCTTCCCGTTCCTCGCGAACGGCCGGGCGCGTGCGCTGGGCGACACCACGGGGATGGTGAAATTCCTGGCCGATGCGGCGACGGACGAGATCCTGGGCGTGCACATCGTCGGCCCGATGGCCTCGGAGCTGATCTCCGAAGCCGTGGTCGCGATGGAGTTCAAGGCCTCGGCCGAGGACATCGCCCGCATCTGCCACGCGCACCCGTCGCTGAGCGAGGCGACGAAGGAAGCGGCCCTGGCCGTCGACAAGCGCACCTTGAACTTCTGATCGCATTCGTAGCCCGGATGAACATCCGGGACCGCGGTTCACATCGACTGCCGCGTCCCGGATTCCGCTGCGCTCCATCCGGGCTACGACGCTGAATTCGCACCGCCGATGCCGTCCGTCACCGAGCTTTATCACGCGACGCTGGCCGAGCGCGGCTACCACAGCGACCCGGCGCAGCTCGCCGCGGTCGCTGCCCTGCAGCGCTGCCAGGACGAGTGGGAGGCCTACAAGGCCCGGCGCAGCAATGCGCTGACCAAGCTGCTGGTGCGCCCGCCGCTGCCGCGCGGCGTCTACATGCACGGCGGGGTGGGGCGGGGCAAGAGCTTCCTGATGGACTGCTTCTTCAACGCGGTCCCGCTGCAGCGCAAGACGCGGCTGCACTTCCACGAGTTCATGCGCGAGGTGCACCGCGAGCTGGCCGAGCTGAAGGGCGTGGTCAACCCGCTGCACGAGCTGGGCGCGCGCATCTCGCGCCGGCACCGGCTCATCTGCTTCGACGAGTTCCACGTCGCCGACGTGACGGATGCGATGATCCTGCACCGGCTGCTCGAGAGCCTGTTCGAGCACCGCGTCAGCATCGTCACCACCTCGAACTTCCGGCCCGATGACCTGTACCCGAACGGCCTGCACCGCGAGCGCATCCTGCCCGCCATCGAGCTGCTGAAGCAGCACCTGGAGGTGATCAGCGTCGACAACGGCACCGACTACCGGCGCCGCACGCTGGAGCAGGTGACGCTGTACCACACGCCGCTCGGCCCGCAGGCGGATGCCGCGATGGCCGAGGCCTTCGGACGGCTTGCCGAGGCCAAGGACGAGGCGCCGGTGCTGCACATCGAGCACCGCGAGCTGCACGCGCGCCGCAAGGCCGGCGGCGTGGTGTGGTTCGATTTCAAGACCTTGTGCGGCGGGCCGCGCTCGCAGAACGACTACCTGGAGCTCGCGACGCAGTTCCACACCGTGCTGCTGTCGGATGTGCCGCAGATGCCGCCGCGGCTGGCCTCGGAGGCGCGGCGCTTCACCTGGCTGGTGGATGTCTTGTACGACCGCCGCGTCAAGCTCATCATGTCGGCGGCGGTGCCGCCGGAGGAGCTGTACCTGGACGGTCCGCTGGCGCACGAGTTCCCGCGCACGGTGTCGCGGCTGAACGAGATGCAATCGACGGAGTTCCTGTCGCTGGCGCGGCGGGACGTGGACACGGGGCTGACCTGATGCGATGGCCGATGCGGTGGGGCCCGGTGCTCCTGACCTGCCTGCTGGCGCTGCCGCCGGTGCGCGCCGAGGACGCCCCGTCCTCGCAGGCCGAGCGCGAGCGCATCGCGGGCGAGCGCGAGGCGGCCGAGAAGCAGTTCGCCGAGCGCGAGGCGGAATGCCGCCGGCGCTTCGTCGTCACCTCGTGCGTCGACAAGGCGCGTGCCGACAGGCGCCAGACCCTGGACAACCTGCACCAGCAGGAGATCGCCCTCGACGAGGTGGAGCGCCGGCAGCGCAGTGCCGAGCACAAGCGCAAGCGCGATGCGAAGGCCTGGGAAGAGATCAACAAGCCGGCGCCCGAGCCCCGGCCCGTGCGCGAGCCGAAGCCGCCGAAGGCGCCGACCCCGATCCTGCCGCGGCAGGCGGCGTCGGCACCGTCGGCCGAGGAACGCAGCGCGGCCGAGCAGCGCTCGCGCGAGCGCTACGAGGCGCGCCGCAAGGAGGCCGAGGACCACCGCGCCGCGGTCGAGAAGCGCAACCAGGAGCGGGCCGCGAAGAAGGCCCGGCCGCTGCCGGTGCCCGGCGCGGCGAGCGCCGCCCCTTAGTCAGCCCAGGGGTCAGCCGAGCGCGTCGATGCGGATCAGGGCCAGCGACAGGTTGTCCCCGGTCCCGCGCGCCCGCTGGCGCGCCTTCGACACCAGCATCTCGCTCGCCTCGCGCGGCGGCAGGGTGTGGACGATCGCGCCCAGCTCCTTCGGGCTGAAGTAGTGCCACAGCCCGTCGCTGCAGGCGAGGACGGAATCGCCGACCTGCAGCTGGTCGATGTGGTGCAGCGTCAGCGGCGGGTCCTGGAAGGTGCCCAGGCAACCCGTCAGCAGGTTCGACTGCGGGTGCGTGTTGGCCTCGTCCTCGCTGATCTGGCCTTCGTCGACGAGCCGCTGCACGAACGAGTGGTCGATCGTGCGGCGTACCATGTCCGGACCGCGGAAGTGGTAGCAGCGCGAATCCCCGGCGTGGATCACGTCGCACTCGCGCGAGGGGCTGATCAGGAAGGACACCACGGTGCTGTGGGGTTCTTCCTCGGCGGTGATCGCCGTCAGCTTGATCATCAGGTGGGATTCGAGCACCAGCTGCTTGAGCAGCTCGGACGGGTCGTCCTGGTTGGGGCTGTAGCGCTCGAAGAGCTGGCGCGCCGTCAGCACCACCTGGTCGGCGGCCTTGCGCCCGCCGCTCTTGCCGCCCATGCCGTCCGCCAGCACCGCCAGCGCACACCCCGGGACCCGGTGGTGGGGCAGGATCTCGACCTGGTCCTGCTGGTAGGCCCGATCGCCGCGGTGCATGCCGGTCGCGGCGTTCAGCCGATATCCTGGGGGTGTGCTCATGGGCGAAAACTATAATCGCTTTGCCCTCCCGTTCACCGGTCAACCTCCGCGACGTTCTCCTCGATGGACGACAACCTGCACTCGCCGCAGCGCCGCCTGATCGAGCTTCGCATCGAGCATGCCGACCTGGACAGCCTGATCGACCAGGCCGGCGGCGACCGGCCCCACGACGAACTGGTCATGCGCCGGCTGAAGAAGCGCCGCCTGGCCTTGCGCGACCAGATCGCGAAACTCGAAGCCCAACTTGACCCGCCCGAACCCGCCTGAATCGACCCCGCTGCAGGATGCCGTCAGCGAAGCCTTCGCCCAGGGCGGCGCGCTGTCGCAGGCGGACGAGCATTATGTCGAGCGCGAGGTCCAGCAGCGCATGGCCCTCGCGGTCGCGCAGGCGATCGACGAACGGCGCGCGCTCGTCGCCGAGGCCGGCACCGGTGTCGGAAAGACCTTCGCCTACCTCGTGCCCACCCTGCTGTCCGGCGCCCGCGCCCTCGTCAGCACCGCCACCAAGAGCCTGCAGGACCAGCTCTTCCTGCGCGACCTGCCGCGCCTGCGCGATGCCCTCGGCCTGCCGATCACCCTCGCCCTGCTGAAGGGCCGGGCCAGCTACCTCTGCATCCACCGCATGAACCAGGCCCGGCAGTCGGCCCAGCTGCCCGACCGCTGGGCCGTGCGCACCCTCGCCAAGATCGAGGTCTGGTCGCGCGCCACGCCCAGCGGCGACCTGGCCGAGCTCGACGGCCTGGACGAGCGTTCCAGCGTGATCCCGCTCGTCACCTCGACGCGCGACAACTGCCTCGGCAGCGAGTGCCCCGACTACCGCCAATGCCATGTGATGAAGGCGCGCCGCGATGCCATGGCCGCCGACCTGGTGGTCGTCAACCACCATCTGTTCTTCGCCGACATGGCGCTGCGCGACAGCGGCGTGGCCGAGCTGCTGCCGAGCGTCGAGGTCGCGGTGTTCGACGAGGCGCACCAGCTTGCCGAGGCCGGCGTCGCCTTCCTCGGCACCACCCTCGGCACCGGCCAGGCGATCGACTTCGCACGCGACCTGCTGGGCGCCGGCCTGCAGCTCGCGCGCGGCCTGGCGCCGTGGCAGGAGCTGTCCGCCGCCTGCGACAAGGCGGCCCGCGAGCTGCGCCTGGCCGCCGCCGGCCCGCTGCGCGAGGTGCGCGGCAGCCTGAAGCTGCGCTGGGAAGAACGTGCGGGCCGGGCCGACTTCGGCACCGCGCTGCAAGCCCTGGACGAGGCCTGCGAGGCGGCCCAGGTCGCGCTGGACACGGTGAGCGAGATCGCGCCGGACTTCGCCAAGCTGATCGAGCGGGCGCAGAACTTCCGCCGCCTCGCCGCCCTGTTCGCGCACGAGGCCACGCCCGGCCGCGTGCGCTGGATCGACCTCTCGCCGCACCAGGCGCGGCTGATCGAGTCGCCGCTGGACATCCGCGAGGCACTGCGCGAGCAGATGGAGGCGGCGCCGCGCGCCTGGGTCTTCACCTCGGCCACGCTGGGCGACGACGAGCGGCTGTCGTGGTTCACCGAGTCGGCCGGGCTGGAGGATGCCGACACGCTGCGCGTGGGCAGCCCGTTCGACTACCCGGCGCATGCGCGGCTCTACATCCCGGCCGGCTTTCCGAAGCCGAACGAGCCGGGGCACCCGCCGGCGGTGGCGGAGCTGGCGGCGCGCTGCGCGCGGGCGCTCGGCGGGCGCACCTTCGTGCTGACGACCACGCTGCGCGCGCTGCAGGCCGTCGGCGAGCGGCTGCGCGACCTCTTCGAGACCGAGGGCGACAGCATCCAGGTGCTGATGCAGGGCTCGATGCCCAAGCGCCAGCTGCTGCAGCAGTTCCTGGCCCAGCCGCGCTCGGTGCTGGTGGGCTCGCAGAGCTTCTGGGAAGGGATCGACGTGCCGGGCGATGCGCTGCAGTGCGTGCTGATCGACAAGCTGCCGTTCCCGCCGCCCAACGACCCCCTGGTCGAGGCGCGCGTGAAGCGGCTGGAGAGCGAGGGGCGCAACCCCTTCGCCGACTACTTCATCGCCGAGGCGGCGGTGTCGCTGAAGCAGGGGGCGGGGCGGCTGATTCGCAGCGAGACCGACCGCGGGCTGCTGGTGGTCTGCGATCCGCGGATGGCGGGGATGAACTACGGGCGCCGGCTGCGCGACGCCCTGCCGCCGATGACGCGGCTCATGTCGGAGGGTGAGGCGCTCGAGTGGCTGGCCACGCTCCAGGCGGAGGCGTTGCCCTTTTGAGTGTTCGATCCCGGATTGGCATCCGGGCTACGGAATGCATTCGCAGCCCGGATGCCAATCCGGGGTCCACCGTCGAACTTCTACTGCGCCGTCGCGGGCGCCGGCTCGGACGCGATGAACTGGCTGTTCGGGAAGTTCTGGCGCAGGACACGCCCGGCATCGTCGCGCAGCTGCACCAGGCCGAGCTTGTCGTAGCTCATCACCATCAGGTGCAGCGCCTCCTCGGTGGCCGGGGCCTGCTGGAACTCCTGCACCGTCTGCTGCGCCCGGTTCGCCGCCGCCACGTAGGCGCCGCGCCGGTAGTAGTAACGCGCCACGTGCACCTCGTAGGCCGCCAGCGAATTCACGATGTAGCGCATGCGCGCCAGCGCGTCGGGCGTGTACTTCGACTGCGGGAACTGGTCCACCAGCTGCTTGAACGACTGGTACGAGTCCTTGGACGCCTGCTGGTCGCGCTCCGACAGGTCCTGGCGCGCGATGCTGCTGAAGATGCCCAGGTTGTCGTTGAAGTTGGTCAGCCCCTGCAGGTACAGCGCGTAGTCGAAGGCCGGGCTGGTCGGGTGCAGCTTGATGAAGCGCTCGAGGATCGACAGCGCCGTCGCCTTCTCGCCGGTCTTGTAGTTCAGGTAGGCACGTTCCAGCTGGGCCTGCTGGCCGAGCGGCGTGCCGGCGGCGCGGCCTTCGAGCCGTTCGTAGAGCTTCATCGCCCGTTCGTAGCTGCCGGCATCCGCCTCGGACTTCGCCTCTGCATACAATTTCTCGACGGTCATGCCGGCCGTCTCGTCTTTCGGGGTCGAGCCGCAGGCCGACAACAGCGCGGCCAGCACGGCCGCCGAAGCCAGGCCCGACCACCGGCCAACCAAGCGAATCACATCCATGAATGAGCCTCGTGGCGCCACAGCCGCGGCGCATCCAGTCGAAAGAAGAGCGGCGATTATATGGTTCACCCCCCCGGCGACCTGGACGACGACGGACCCGAGGCCCTGGAGGCCGGCCTCGAGGCCGGCGTCAGCGACCTGCCGGAGCGCCGCGTCGCCGTCATCGACCGCAGCCTGCACGGCATGCGCCTCGACAAGGCCCTGGTCGCGATGGCCGGCGAGTTCTCGCGCAACCACCTGCAGACGCTGATCGAGGGCGGCCACGTCTGGGTCGACGATCGCTCCATCAGCCGCGCTTCCCACAAGGTGCTGGCCGGCCAGCAGGTGGTGGTGGAACTGGTGCCGACCCCCGAGAGCCTCGCCTTCCGCCCCGAGGCCATGACGCTGCCGGTGGTGTTCGAGGACGAGGCCCTGCTGGTGGTCGACAAGCCGGTCGGCCTGGTCGTGCACCCGGCCGCCGGGCACTGGTCCGGCACGCTGATGAACGGGCTGCTCGCCCACCATCCCGCCGCCGCGACGCTGCCGCGCGCCGGCATCGTGCACCGCCTCGACAAGGACACCTCCGGCCTGATGGTGGTCGGCAAGACGCTCCCGGCGGTGACGGCCCTGGTGCGTGCCATCGCCGCGCGCGAGGTCCGGCGCGAGTACATGGCGCTGGCCCATGGCCGCGTGCCTGCCGAGCCGTTCCGCATCGACGCCGCCCTGGCCCGCGACCCGCAGTCGCGCGTGCGCATGGCGGTGATGGGCGGGGGCAAGCCCGCGCAGACCGACGTGACCCGGGTGGGGATGGCCGACTTCCCGACCCTCGACGGCGGTGCGGTGAGCGCCCTGCGCTGCAGGCTGCACACCGGGCGCACCCACCAGATCCGCGTCCACCTGGCCTCGCGCGGCCACCCGCTGCTGGCCGATGCGCTGTATGGCGGCCGGCCGGGCCTCGGCATGGCGCGCCAGGCGCTGCATGCCGAGCGGCTCGGGTTCGCGCACCCGATCGACGGCCGGCCGCTGCAGTTCGACGCGCCGCCGCCGGACGACCTGGCACAGGCCTGGCAGCGCGTCCTGGAGGCCGCCGACGATGCCCCGTGACAGGGGGGCGGGCGGGCCTATACAATGGCGTCCGACCCTCCCCGGATTCACGAAGCGATCCGCCCGGCGCCCGCGCCTGGCACGACGGCTTCCTGCCATGGAGGTGACCGCGCCGGAAGGGCGCGGCGCCCGGTTCGCCGCGACAACGCATCGAACCAGTTGCTCCAAGCGCCCCGCCCCCCATCGACAGTGAAGCACCGGTGCAGTCGCCGGCTCCTGCGAGGGACGATGCGAACGGAGCCTGCCCCCGACAGCCCGCCGGCCCTGCCGGCCGAGAACGTGAACGAAGGCCAATGAACACACAGGATGCGAAGCGCGTCCTCGAGACCGCGCTCATCTGCGCCCAGCAGCCCATGCCGCTGCGGGACATGCGCGCGCTGTTTGCCGACGAGGTCGGGCCCGACACCCTGCGCGCGCTGCTCGACGAGCTGATGCGCGACTGGGAAGACCGCGGCGTCGAGCTGGTGGCCCTGGCCCACGGCTGGCGCTTCCAGAGCCGGCCCGAGATGCGCGAGTACCTCGACCGCCTGAACCCCGAGAAGCCGCCGAAGTACTCGCGCGCCGTGATGGAGACGCTCGCGATCATCGCGTACCGCCAGCCGGTCACGCGCGGCGACATCGAGGACATCCGCGGCGTCACGGTCAGCAGTCAGATCGTCAAGCAGCTCGAGGACCGCGGCTGGATCGACGCCATCGGCTACCGCGAGGCCCCCGGCCGCCCGGCGCTGTATGCGACGACCCGCCAGTTCCTCGACGACCTGGGCCTCGCCAGCCTCGAGCAGCTGCCGATGCTGGAAAGCTCGACCTTGAACCCCGGCGCCATGGCCGAGGCGCTGGCCGCGCAGCCCCAACTGCTCGAGGAAGAGCGGCAGGGCACGCTGGCGCTCGAGGGCGAGCCGGAGCCGGCAGTCCCGGAGGCTGCGGTGCCCGAGGCGCCGCCGGTCGACGAACCGCTTCCGGCCGAGGCGCTGCCCGAGCCCGCGGCCGAGGGCCCGGTCGCCCTGTCCGAAAGCGACAGCGAAACCGACACCGACACCGATCCCGTTTCCGATCCTGCGGCCGACGCCGCCCCCAAGGACACACCGCATGAACCAAGCTGACGACTCTTCGACGACCCTGCCGCCCGACGCCGAAGGCGGCGACGCGACAGCCGCGAAGCCCAAGCGTCGACGCACGACCAAGGCCGCCGCGGCCGAGGCCGCCCCCGCGACGGTCGAGGCGGCTGTCGCTGCCGGGCCCTCCGCCGAAGCGGCCGAGCCGGCGCCCAAGCCGGCCCGCAAGCGCAAGAGCGCCGCGGCCAAGGCCGAGCCGGAAGCGGCTTCCGCCGAGCCGGCGCCCCCCGCCGAGCTGGCCGCGCCGGCACCCGCACCGGTCGCGCCGGTGGAGCGGGTGCCCGCGCCGGCCCCCGTGAGCGCCGGCGCGCCGGAGGCCGCCCCGGCCGAGCCGGCGCTGTTCAGCATCGCCAACGACGGCCAGCCCGACCTGCCGCCGGACTGGGATCCGCCCGGTTTCGAGCGCGAGCTCGACGAGAACGGCATGCCGACCCGCTCCTCGCGCAACCGCCGCCGCGGCGGGCGCAAGGAGCAGCGCCGGCGCGAGCAGGAAGGCGAGGGCGCCGTCGCCGGTGCGCCGTCCGAGGCGGCGCCGATGCCGGATGCGGGCGAGCTGTTCGCCACCGTGCTGTCGGGTGACTTCGACGTCGAAGGTGCCGAGCCGGCGGACCTGCCGGCCGACGCGCCCGCCGAAGCCCTCGCCGACGACGAGGCCGCCGTCGCGGGCGATGCCCAGGCCGACGACGCCGAGAACGATGCCGACGCGCAGGGGGCCTCTCAGGACGCCGAGCACAAGCGCGTGCTGCAGGCCGACCCCGATGCGCCCAAGCTGCACAAGGTGCTGGCGCAGGCCGGCGTGGGCTCGCGCCGCGACATGGAAGAGATGATCGCCGAGGGGCGCATCACGGTGAACGGCCAGGCCGCCCACACCGGCCAGCGCATCTCGTTCGGCGACAGGATCCAGGTCGACGGCAAGCCGGTGCGGGTGCGCATCGTGCCGCCGGCGCCGCGCATCATTGCGTACCACAAGCCGGTGGGCGAGGTCGTCACCCACGACGACCCGCAACAGCGCCCGACCGTGTTCCGCCGCCTGCCGCGCCTCGCGCAGGGCAAGTGGCAGTCGGTCGGCCGCCTGGACCTGAACACCGAGGGCCTGCTGCTGTTCACCAACTCCGGCGAGCTGGCGAACCAGTTGATGCACCCGCGCTTCGGCGTCGAGCGCGAGTACGCCGTGCGCGTGCTCGGCACCCTGGAAGAGGGCGACAAGGCCAAGCTGCTGGCGGGCGTGCCGATCGAAGGCCAGGTCGCCGGCTTCAAGTCCATCGCGGACGGCGGCGGCGAGGGGGCGAACCACTGGTACCGCGTCGTCATCACCGAGGGCCGCAACCGCGAAGTGCGCAAGCTCTTCGACGCCGTCGGCCTGACGGTCAGCCGGCTGATCCGCATCCGCTACGGCACCGTCGTGCTGCCGCGCGGCCTGAAGCGCGGCGTCTGGGTCGACCTGCAGGAGGCCGACGTGCGCGCCATCCGCCGCCTGGCGGGCGGCGGCGAAGGCCAGCCGCGCCGCGACAACCCGCAGCAGCAGGGGCAGGGCGGCCGCAACGACAACCGCAACGACCGCGGCGGCCGTGGCAACAACAACAACGCCGGCGGCAACAACAACCGCCCGCGCAACGAGCGCGACCGCCCGGACCGCGGCCCGCGCGGCAACCGCAACCCGCAGGGCCCGCAGCAGCAGCCGGTGCCGGCGCAGGCGCGCGAGCCGGGTGACGACTACGGCCGCGACCGCGACGACGAGGACCTGGATTTCGATCCGGCCAAGATCCCGAACCCGCTGGAGCAGACCTTCGACAAGCGCTTCGTCCAGAAGCCGCGCGGCCCGGCCGGCGGTGCCGGCTTCGGCCGTGGGGGCGGCGGCTTCGGCCCGGGCGGCAGCGCGCCGCCGCGCCACAACGCGCCCAAGAAGGGCGGCGGGCCGCGCGAGCCGGATCCGCTGCAGACCTCGATGGGCTACCTCGGCGCCGACGCCTTCCACCGCCGCGGCGGCAAGGGCGGCGGGGGCGGCAACCGCGGCGGCAACCGGGGCGGTGGCTTCGGCGGCGGGGGCGGCTATGGCGGCGGCGGCGGTCGCCGCGGCGGCCGTTGAGCAGCCTTCAAGCGATACAATTCGAAGCTTTGCCAAGTTCTTGATTCAAGGAGAAAAATCATGGCGATCGAACGCACTCTTTCCATCATCAAACCCGACGCCGTTGCCAAGAACGTGATCGGGCAGATCTATGCCCGCTTCGAAGGCGCCGGCCTGAAGATCGTGGCCGCCCGCATGGCGCACCTGTCGCGCGGCGAGGCCGAGGCCTTCTACGCGGTGCACAAGGCCCGCCCGTTCTTCAAGGACCTGGTCGACTTCATGATCTCCGGCCCGGTGATGATCCAGGCGCTGGAAGGCGAGAACGCAATCGCGAAGAACCGCGAGCTGATGGGCGCCACCGACCCGAAGAAGGCCGAGAAGGGCACCATCCGCGCCGACTTCGCCGACAGCATCGACGCGAATGCCGTGCACGGCTCCGATGCCGCCGAGACCGCGGCCGTCGAAGTCGCGTTCTTCTTCCCCGGCATGAACGTCTACTCGCGCTGAGCGGGCGGACGTCGCGCGCGCCGGAGAGGCTGGAGTGAGCCTGACCAACCTCCTCGACTTCGATCTCGACGGGCTCGCCGCCTACTGCGAGCGGCTCGGCGAGAAGCGATTCCGCGCGACCCAGTTGTTCCGCTGGATCCACCAGAAGGGTGCGGCGGACTTCACTGCGATGTCCGACCTGGCGAAGTCGCTGCGCGACAAGCTGGCCGGCGTCGCCACCGTGTCCCCGCTGGCGGTCGTGAGCGAGCAGGCCTCGACCGACGGCACCATCAAGTGGCTGTTCGACGTCGGCGGCGGCAATGCCGTCGAGACGGTTTTCATCCCCGAGGACGACCGCGGCACCCTGTGCGTGTCCTCGCAGGCCGGCTGCGCCGTCGGCTGCCGCTTCTGCTCCACCGGCCACCAGGGCTTCAGCCGCAACCTGACGACGGGCGAGATCGTCGCGCAGCTCTGGTTCGCCGAGCACCACCTGCGCCGCCGCCTGAACCTGGCCCCCGGCGAACGAGCCATCACCAACGTCGTGATGATGGGCATGGGCGAGCCGCTGCAGAACTACGCCGCCCTGGTGCCGGCGCTGCGCACGATGCTCGACGACCACGGCTACGGCCTGTCGCGGCGCCGCGTGACGGTCTCGACCTCGGGCGTGGTCCCGATGATCGACCGGCTGCGCAGCGATTGCCCGGTCGCGCTCGCGGTGTCGCTGCACGCGCCCGACGACGCGCTGCGCGACGACCTGGTGCCGCTGAACCGCAAGTACCCCATCGCCGAGTTGCTCGAGGCCTGCAACCGCTACCTCGATGCCGCCCCGCGCGACTTCATCACCTTCGAGTACTGCATGCTCGACGGTGTCAACGACACGCCGGAGCATGCGCGTGCGCTCGTGCGCATCAGCCAGGCGGTGTCGTGCAAGTTCAACCTGATCCCGTTCAACCCGTTCCCGCAGTCGGGCCTGAAGCGCTCGCCGCGCGAGCGCGTCACCGCCTTCGCCCAGGTGCTGCAGGACGCGGGCGTCGTGACCACCGTGCGCAAGACGCGCGGCGACGACATCGACGCCGCCTGCGGCCAGCTGGCCGGCGAGGTGCAGGACCGCACCCAGGCCCACAAGCGCATGACGAGGGCGCCGATCCGCGTGCACCGCACGGCCGCCGATTCCGAGACCGATTCATCCACCGCCACCACTTCACGCTCGAAGGAGAGCCGTACATGACCTGGGGACGTCGTTGCTTGTCGACCGCGCTGGCTGGCGCGGCCCTGTGCGGGGCGGTGCTGCTCGGGGCGTGTACCACCACCACGACCGTGAACGGCGTGCCGCAGGCCGAGGGGCGGGACCGCATCACGGCGTCCGACGAGCCGGATTCGACGCGCCGCGCGCGCGTGCGCATGGAGCTGGCCACCGCCTATTTCGGCCGCGGCCAGCTGACGACGGCACTCGACGAGGTCAAGCTCGCGCTGCAGGCCCAGCCCAACCTGGTCGAGGGCTACAACCTGCGCGGCCTGATCTACGCCGGCCTGAACGACGACACGCTGGCCCAGGAGAGCTTCCGCCGCGCGCTGCAGATCAACCCCCGCGACGGCGACACGCTGCACAACTACGGCTGGTACCAGTGCCAGCAGAAGCAGTACGCCGAGGCGGCCTCGCTGTTCGAGCAGGCCCTCACCGCACCGCAGTACGCCGGGACGGTGCGCACCCTGCTCGCCAAGGGCGTGTGCCAGGCGCGCGCCGGGCAGTGGCCGGAGGCCGAGGCGACGCTGACGCGCGCCTACGAGCTCGACCCGGGCAACGCCGCCACCGGCGTCAACCTGGCCGAAGTGCTGCTGCGCCGCGAGCAGTACGAACGCGCGCGCTTCTACATCCGCCGCGTCAACGCGGTGCCCGACCAGGCGAACGCCCAGACCCTGTGGCTGGCGGCGCGCATCGAGTACAAGCTGAACAACCGCCAGGGCATGAACGACCTGGGCAAGCAGCTGCGCGACCGCTTCCCGCAGTCGCGCGAGTCGTCGGCCTTCGACCGGGGGCAATTCGATGAGTGAGCCGGCGCCGGCTGAACCGGCCGAGCCCGCGGCGGCCGCGGCGCCGGCCGAGCCGGCCACCGCCGGCGCGCTGCTGCGCCAGGCGCGCCAGGCGCGGGGCCTGCACATCGCCGCGCTGGCCACCGCGATCAAGGTCGCGCCGCGCAAGCTCGAGCTGCTCGAGGCGGATCGCTTCGACGAACTGCCCGACGCCACCTTCACCCGCGCCCTCGCCCAGACGGTGTGCCGCTCGCTCAAGATCGACGCGGCGCCGGTGCTGGCCTTGCTGCCGCAGGCGCAGCAGGGGCACCGCCTGGAGCACCTCAGCCAGGGCCTGAACGCGCCGTTCCGCGACAAGCCGCGCCGCGTCACGCCCACCGACCTGGGTTTCCTGAAGAACGCCTGGGTCATCGGTGCGCTGGTGCTCGCCGTGGGGGCCGTGACGGTCTACCTGGCGCCGGCCGGCTGGATCGGCGCGACCCTGCCCGGGGCCGCCGGGGGTGCTGCCTCGACGGCGGCGCGCAACGCGCCGGCCGGGTCCGAGCCGGGCCCGACGATGCCGCCCAACACCGTGGTCGAGTCGGTGGCGCTGCCGGGTGCCGGCCCGGGGGCCTCGACCGCGACGCCGCTGTTCCCGCCCGGCACGGTCAGCACATCGCCGGCCGCGACGCCGGCTGCGGCAAGCGGGCCGGCCGTCCCTGCCGCCTCCACGCCGGCCACGGCGGTATCGCCGTCCGCCGTCGCTGCGGCCTCCACGCCGCGCGTCACCTCCGGCGCGCTGCTGGTGAAGGCGAGCGCCGAATCCTGGGTCGAGGTGATCGACGGCCGGGACACCGTGCTGGTCTCGCGCCTGCTCCAGCCCGGAGAGTCCTTGGGGCTGGACGGGGCATCGCCGCTTCGCGTCAGAATCGGCAATGCGTCGGCCACGAGCGTCACCTACCGCGGCCGCGCGATCGAACTCGCGCCCACGCGCGACAACGTCGCCAAGCTCGAACTCAAGTAAGCCGCCTGCCATGTCTTCCACCGCCTTCCTCCTCGACGACGAGTTCATCCAGCCGGCCGCGCCGCTGCAGCGCCACACCCGCCAGGCGCAGGTGCGCTGGGGCGACCGCGTCGTGACGATCGGCGGCGGGGCGCCGGTGCGCGTGCAGTCGATGACCAACACCGACACGGTGGAGGTGATCGAGACCGCGATCCAGGTCAAGGAGCTGGCGATCGCCGGGTCGGAGATGGTGCGCATCACCGTCAACACGCCGGAGGCGGCCGCCGCGGTGCCGCACATCCGCGACCAGCTCGACCGCATGGGCATCGACGTGCCGCTGGTCGGCGACTTCCACTACAACGGCCACCGCCTGCTCACCGAGCACCCGGCCTGCGCCGAGGCGCTGTCGAAGTACCGCATCAACCCCGGCAACGTCGGCAAGGGCGACAAGCGCGACAAGCAGTTCGCGCAGATGATCGAGGCCGCCGCGCGTCACGACAAGGTGGTGCGCATCGGCGTCAACTGGGGCAGCCTCGACCAGGAGCTGCTCGCGCAGATGATGGACGAGAACGGCCGCCGCGCCGAGCCCTTCGAGCCGCAGCAGATCATGTACCGCGCGATCATCACCTCGGCCATCGAGTCGGCCAGGCGCGCGCAGGAGATCGGGCTGCGCCCCGAGCAGATCGTGCTGTCGTGCAAGATGTCCGGCGTGCAGGACCTGGTGAGCGTCTACCAGGCGCTCGCGAAGCGCTGCGACTACCCGCTGCACCTGGGGCTGACCGAGGCCGGCATGGGCACCAAGGGCACCGTCGCCTCGACCGCGGCGCTCGCGCTGCTGCTGCAGCAGGGCATCGGCGACACCATCCGCGTCTCGCTCACGCCGCAGCCCGGCGAGGCGCGCACGCAGGAGGTGGTGGTGGCGCTGGAGATCCTGCAGTCGCTCGGCCTGCGCGCCTTCAACCCGAGCGTCACCGCCTGCCCGGGCTGCGGCCGCACCACCAGCACCACCTTCCAGGAGCTGGCCAAGCAGATCGACGACTACCTGCGCGAGCAGATGCCGGTGTGGCGCGCCCGCTACCCGGGGGTCGAGGGCATGAAGGTCGCCGTGATGGGCTGCATCGTCAACGGCCCCGGGGAGAGCAAGCATGCCGACATCGGCATCAGCCTGCCGGGCAATGGCGAGGCCCCGGCGGCCCCGGTCTTCATCGACGGCGAGAAGGCGCTGACGCTGCGCGGCGATCGCATCGCCCAGGAGTTCCAGGCGCTGGTCGAGGACTACATCGAGAAGCGCTACGGCGCGGCCGCCAGCGTCGCCACCGCGGCCTGACGCACGACGCGGCCACCCGGCGGGTGGCCTTTCCGGTTTCCGTTGAACGAGTTTCCATGGCTGACACCAAGCAAGCCGCCCTCCAGGCCGTGAAGGGCATGAACGACATCCTGCCGGCCAGCGTGCCGCGCACCGAGAAGCTGCCCGACGCCGGGCTGTGGCTGTGGTTCGAGACCACGGTGCGCTCGGTGCTGGCGCGCTACGGCTACCACTACCTGCTGACGCCCATCGTCGAGCCGACCGCGCTCTTCGTGCGCGGCCTGGGCGAGGTGACCGACATCGTCGAGAAGGAGATGTACAGCTTCACCGACTCGATGAACGGCGACCGCCTGACGCTGCGCCCCGAGGCCACCGCCGGCATCGTGCGCGCGATGGTCGAGCACAACGCGCTCTACAACGGCCCGCTGCGGATCTGGACGATGGGCCCGATGTTCCGCCACGAGAAGCCGCAGAAGGGCCGCTACCGCCAGTTCCACCAGCTCGACGTCGAGGCGCTGGGCTTCGCCGGCCCGGACGTCGACGCCGAGCTGATCCTGATGGTGCGCACGCTGTGGCGCGAGCTCGGCCTGGTCGAGGGCGAGCACGTGCGGCTGGAGCTGAACAGCCTCGGCCAGCCCGACGAGCGGCGCGCCCACCGCGCGGCGCTGGTGGCGTATTTCGAGCAGCACCAGGCGCAGCTCGACGAGGATTCGAAGCGCCGCCTGCACAGCAACCCGCTGCGCATCCTGGACAGCAAGAACCCGGCGCTGCAGGCGCTGATCGAAGCCGCCCCCCGGCTGATGGACTTCCTCGGCGAGGCCTCGCTCGCGCACTTCGACAGCGTGCGGGCGGTGCTGGACGCGGCGGGCCTCGCCTACCGCGTCAACCCGCGCCTGGTGCGCGGCATGGACTACTACAACCTCACCGTCTTCGAGTGGGTGACCGACCAGCTCGGCTCCCAGGGCACGGTGTGCGGCGGCGGGCGCTACGACGGGCTGATCGAGCAGCTGGGCGGCAAGCCGGCGCCGGCGGTCGGCTTCGGGCTCGGCATCGAGCGCCTGCTGCTGCTGATCCAGGCCCTGGGCCTGCCGGTGCCGGCCGCGGCGCCGCGCGTCTATGCGGTGCTGATGTCGCCGGCGGTGCTGCCGCAGGCGATGAAGACGCTGGAGGCGCTGCGCGCGGCCGGGGTCTCGGTGCAGATGCACGCCGGCGGCGGCAGCCTGAAAGCCCAGTTCAAGAAGGCCGATGCGAGCGGCGCGCCGTATGCGCTGGTCTTCGGCGAGTCCGAGCTGGCGGCCGGCGAGGTCGGCCTGAAGTCATTGCGTGACCCGGCTGTCACACAACGCAACTTGTCGCTCGCGGCGGTGTCCGAGTGGGCGAGCGAACTGCGCAACGCATAATCCCGGCTTCGTCCGAAATTTCCACCGAATCTCCATGGCCACCCACCTCGACTTCGAAGAACAAGAACAGATCGACCAGCTGAAGGCGTTCTGGAAGCAGTACGGCAACCTGATCACCTGGGTGCTGATCCTCGCGCTGGGCGGGTTCGCCGCCTGGAACGGCTGGCAGTACTGGCAGCGCGACCAGGCCGCGAAGGCCGGCCTGCTGTTCGACGAGATCGCGAAGGCGGTGGACGCCGGCAACACCGAGCAGGTCGGCCGGCTGTTCGGCGACATGAAGGAGCGCTATGCCGGCACCGCCTATGCCCAGCAGGGCGGGCTGCTGGCCGCCAAGCTGCAGGCCGACAAGGGCCAGGCCGACGCGGCGCGCGCGACCCTGACCTGGGTGGGCGAGAACGCCGCCGAGCCGGAATACAAGACGGTGGCCCGGCTGCGCCTGGCGGGCCTGCTGCTGGACGAGAAGAAGTACGACGACGCCGCCAAGGCGCTGGACGGGGCCACGGCCGCCGGCTTCGAGGGCCTGGTGGCCGACCGCCGCGGCGACGTGCTGCTGGCCCAGGGCAAGGCAGACGACGCGAAGGCGGCCTACCAGCAGTCCTTCAAGGCGCTGGACGCCACGCTCGACTACCGCAAGCTGGTCGAGGCCAAGCTGACCGCGCTGGGCGCGGCGCCGGCCGCCGATGCCGCGGCGAGCGCCGCCAAGGACGGCGCCAAATGAGGGGTCGCACCCGTCGCCCGGCGGCGCTGCTGCTGGCCTGCGCGCTGGCCTCGTCCCTCCTGGTGGCCTGTTCCGGCCGCTCGGAGCGCCCGGCGCCGACCGTGCTGGAAGAGCTGACCCCCAGCATCGCCGGCCGCCAGGTCTGGAGCCAGTCGCTCGGCACGCTGAAATTCCCGCTCGCGCTGGTCGCGGCCGGCGACAACGTGATCGCCGCCACCGACGATGGCAGCGTCATCGCCTACCGCGCCGACACCGGCCAGGAAGCCTGGCGCGGCCAGGTCGACGGCCGGCTGAGCGCCGGCGTCGGCAGTGACGGCCGCTATGCCGCCGTCGTCACGCGCGACAACGTGCTGGTGACGCTGGACGGCGGCAAGGAGATCTGGCGCCGGCAGCTGCCCTCGCGCGTCAGCACGCCGCCGCTGGTGGCGGGCGAGCGCGTCTTCGTGATGGGGGTGGACCGGGTGGTGCAGGCCCACGACGTGCTGGACGGGCGCAAGCTCTGGACCTTCCAGCGTCCGGGCGATGCGCTGACGCTGTCGCAGCCGGGCGTGCTGGCGCCGTTCAAGGACACGCTGCTGGCCGGGCAGGGCTCCAAGCTCGCCGGGCTGGACCCGCTGCGCGGCACGGTGCGCTGGGAGGTCTCGCTCGCGTCGCCGCGCGGCACCAACGAGATCGAGCGCCTGGCCGACCTGGTCGGGCCGGCTGCGCGGGTCGGCGACAACGTCTGCGCGCGGGCCTTCCAGGCGGCTGTCGCCTGTGTCAACGCCGAGCGCGGGAGCCTGGCCTGGACGCGCAACGTCGGCGGGCTGCAGGGCGTCGCGGCCGACGAGGACGTGACCGTGGCGGCCGACGCCAGCGACCGCATCACGGCCTGGCGCACGGCCAGCGGCGAGGTGGCGTGGAGCCTCGAGAAGCTGCTGTACCGCGGCCTGTCGACCCCGCTGCTGGTGAACAAGATGGTGGTGTTCGGCGACGTCGAGGGCCTGGTGCACTGGCTGTCGGCCGCCGACGGCACGGCCAGGCTGCGCCTGCCGACCGACGGCAGCCCGGTGGTCGGCAAGCCGCTGCTGGTCGGCCAGACGGTCATCGTGACCACGCGGAATGGCGGCCTGTTCGCCTTCCGCCCCGAGTGAATGACGACCACCCCCGGAGGCGCTGCGCGCCACCCCCTCAAGGGGGCGCCCCCAGTGGCCCGGCGGAGCCGGCTCCACGGGGGCCGCTGGATCGGCGGACGTTGAGCGCTTCGGCGAGTTTGGAGATTTGAAATGAAACCTGTGATCGCGGTCGTCGGCCGCCCCAACGTGGGCAAGTCGACCCTGTTCAACAGGATGACCAAGAGCCGCGACGCCATCGTCGCGGACTTCGCCGGCCTGACGCGCGACCGCCACTACGGCGACGGCCGCCTGGGCGACCGCGAGTTCATCGTCGTCGACACCGGCGGCTTCGAGCCCGACAGCACCACCGGCATCGTCAAGGAAATGGCCAAGCAGACCCGCCAGGCCGTGGCCGAGGCGGATGCGGTGATCTTCGTCGTCGACGTGCGCGCCGGCGTGTCGGCCCACGACCACGACATCGCGCGCTACCTGCGCTCGGTCAACAAGAAGGTGCTGCTGGCGGTCAACAAGGCCGAAGGCATGGCCGAATCGCCGCTGCTGGGCGAGTTCTACGAACTCGGCATGGGCGAGCCCCACCCGATCTCGTCGGCGCACGGCCAGGGCATCCGCAGCCTGATCGAGGCGGCGCTGGCCGACTTCCCGTTCGACGACGAGCCCGAGGAGCCGGAAGAGGGCGCGCCGATCCGCCTCGCGGTCGCGGGCCGCCCCAACGTCGGCAAGTCGACCCTCATCAACACCTGGCTGGGCGAGGAGCGTCTGGTCGCCTACGACCAGCCCGGCACGACGCGCGACGCCATCAGCGTGCCCTTCGAGCGCCACGGCCAGAAGTTCGAGCTCATCGACACCGCCGGCCTGCGCCGCAAGGGCAAGGTGTTCGAGGCGATCGAGAAGTTCTCGGTCGTCAAGACGCTGCAGGCGATCGCCGATGCCCACGTCGTGCTGCTGCTGCTGGACGCGACCCAGGGCGTGACCGACCAGGACGCGCACATCGCCGGCTACATCCTCGAGAGCGGCCGCGCGGTGGTGCTGGCCGTCAACAAGTGGGACGCGGTCGACGACTACCAGAAGCAGACGCTGGAGCGCTCCATCGAGCAGCGCCTCGCCTTCCTGAAGTTCGCGCCGGTGCTGCGCATCTCGGCCATCAAGCGCCAGGGGCTCGGGCCGGTGTGGCAGGGCATCGCCGACGCGCACGCCTCGGCCATCCGCAAGATGACGACGCCGGTGCTGACCCGGCTGCTGCACGAGGCGGTGGAGTTCCAGACCCCCAAGCGCGCCGGCGCCTTCCGCCCCAAGCTGCGCTATGCGCACCAGGGCGGCATGAACCCGCCGGTGATCGTGATCCACGGAAATTCGCTGGAACACGTCACCGATGTCTACAAACGCTACCTGGAAGGGCGCTTTCGCGCCCATTTCAAGCTGGTCGGCACCCCCCTGCGGATCGAGATGCGCTCGTCGAGCAATCCCTTTACCGACAAAGATTGAGTCATTTGGGGGGTCCCGTGCTGCGATGCGGCACGGCGCTGTGTTAACGTGACAGCCTCCATCACTTTCCATCACGGAGCATATCGTGAGCAACAAAGGGCAACTTCTACAAGACCCGTTTCTGAACCTGCTGCGCAAGGAGCACGTTCCGGTGTCGATCTACCTGGTGAACGGCATCAAACTGCAGGGCCACATCGAATCCTTCGACCAGTACGTCGTCCTGCTGCGCAACACGGTCACCCAGATGGTTTACAAGCACGCGATTTCCACCGTCGTGCCGGGCCGTGCCGTGAACTTCCACGCCGCCGAGGCGCCGGAGCAGACCTGAGGCCGCCGAGCGTTCCCGGGTGCCCCCGGCGGTGTCAGCCATGACGACCGCGGCAGACCACGCGTCCTCGACGCAGGCGGACCTGCCACGGGCCATCCTGGTGGGCGTCGACTTCGGCGGCGGCTCGCATTTCGATGCGAGCCTCGACGAATTGGCGCTGCTCGCCGAATCGGCGGGCGACGTGCCGGTGGCGCGCATCACGGCGCGCCGCAAGTCCCCCGATCCCGCGCTGTTCGTCGGCTCGGGCAAGGCCGACGAGATCAAGGCCCTGGTGCTGGGCCACCAGGCCGAGGCGGTGCTTTTCGACCAGGCCCTGTCGCCGGCGCAGCAGCGCAACCTCGAGCGCCACCTCGGCGTCGCGGTGGCCGACCGCACGATGCTGATCCTCGAGATCTTCGCCGCGCGGGCGCAGAGCCACGAGGGCAAGCTGCAGGTCGAGCTGGCGCGGCTGCAATACCTGTCGACGCGGCTGGTGCGGCGCTGGAGCCACCTCGAGCGCCAGCGCGGCGGCATCGGCAACCGCGGCGGCCCCGGCGAGGCGCAGATCGAGCTCGACCGGCGCATGATCGGCGAGCGCATCAAGTCGGTGAAGGACCGGCTGGTGCGCGTCAAGAAGCAGCGCAACACCCAGCGCCGCTCGCGCGAGCGCAGCGGCACGTTCCGCATCTCGCTCGTCGGCTACACCAACGCCGGCAAGTCGACGCTGTTCAATGCGCTGGTGAAGGCGCGCACGTATTCGGCCGACCAGCTGTTCGCGACGCTCGACACCACGACGCGCCAGCTCTGGCTCGAGGACATCGGCCGCTCGGCGGCGCTCTCCGACACCGTCGGCTTCATCCGCGACCTGCCGCACAAGCTGGTCGAGGCCTTCGAGGCGACGCTGCAGGAGGCGGCCGACGCCGACCTGCTGCTGCACGTCATCGACGCCGCGAGCCCGGTGCAGGCCGAGCAGATGGCCGAGGTGCAGCGCGTGCTGGGCGACATCGGTGCGGCCGACATCCAGCAGGTGCTGGTCTTCAACAAGGCCGACAAGCTCGAGGACGGCCAACTGCCGCGCAGCGCGAGCGACGTGCTCGAGCTGGAAGGCGGGGTGCGCGTGCCGCGGGTGTTCGTCAGCGCGCTCGATGGGCGCGGGCTGCCGGAGCTGCGCCGCATCCTGTCGTCCGCCGTGGCCGGAACCTTGCAGGCCGACTTGAACTCGATGCCTGGATCCTCAATTGAGTCCTCAACGACGTCCGGGGCGCCGCTGCACGACAGCTTGCCCGAGCTGCCCGATGCGGCGGCCTGAGGCGTCGGCTGAGTCCGCCAAGCCCGATTTTTTCTGCACAACCCATGACCATGAGCCCCTCTCCCCGTGTGCCCGCCGGCTTCGTCCCGCGGGTGAATGACGTGGCCCTGGCGGTCTCGGCCCTGTTGTCCGGACTCGCCGGCCGCGCCTGGTCGCGCCTGCGGGGCATCGATGCGCCGGTGCTGAACAACGGCCGCGAAGGCCCGCCCGACCTGGACGAGCTGTGGCGGGATTTCAACCGCAAGCTCAGCGGCCTGTTCGGCGGCAAGGGCGGCGGTTCGCGCCCGAACGGCTCGGGCGGCGGCAACGGCGGCCCCGACATGCGCAGCGCGGGCATCGGGGTCGGCCTGATCGCCGGCGTGGTGGTGCTGATCTGGGCCTTCAGTGGCTTCTTCATCGTGCAGGAAGGCCAGCAGGCGGTCGTCACCTCGTTCGGCAAGTACAGCCACACCGTCAACGCCGGCTTCACCTGGCGCTTCCCGTACCCGTTCCAGGCCCACGAGACGGTCTCGGTGACGCAGCTGCGCACCAAGGAGATCGGCCGCAGCAACGTCGTCCAGTCGACCGGGCTGCGCGAGTCGTCGATGCTCACCCAGGACGAGAACATCGTCGACATCCGCTTCACGGTGCAATACAACCTGAAGGACGCGCGCGCCTTCCTGTTCGAGAACCGCAGCCCGGAAGACGCGGTCGAGCAGGCCGCCGAATCGGCGGTGCGCGAGATCGTCGGCCAGGCGACCATGGACTCGGTGCTCTACGAGCGGCGCGACATGCTCGCCACCGACCTCGCGAAATCGGTGCAGTCGCAGCTCGACCGCCTGAACACCGGCATCCAGGTCGTGAACGTCAACGTCGGCAACGTGCAGGCGCCCGAGCAGGTGCAGGCCGCGTTCGACGACGCCTTCCGCGCCGGCGCCGACCGCGAGCGCGCGAAGAACGAGGCCCAGGCCTATGCGAACGAGGTGATCCCGAAGGCCCAAGGCACCGCCTCGCGGCTGCGCGAGGAGGCCGAGGCCTACAAGGCGCGGGCCGTGGCCACCGCCGAGGGCGATGCGCAGCGCTTCGGCCAGGTGCTGACCGAGTACCAGAAGGCGCCCGGGGTGACGCGCGACCGCCTGTACATCGACACGATGCGGCAGGTCTACACCAACGTCAGCAAGGTGCTGATCGACACCCACGGCAACTCCAACCTGTTGTACCTCCCGCTCGACAAGCTGATGCAGCAGGCGGGCACGAACGCGCCGCTGCCGGCCGCCGCCCCGCCGGCCGCCGCCGAGGCCCCGGCCGCCGCGGCCGGCGTCGACATCCGCTCGCGCGACGGGCAACGCAGCCGCGATCGCGACGGCCGCTGAACGAGTTGCAGGAACCCCTCCCATGAACCGTCTTGCCATGCTCGTTGCCGGTGCCCTGGTGGCACTGATGCTCCTGTCCTCCGTCCTGTTCATCGTCGACCAGCGCCAGTTCGCGATCGTCTATGCGCTGGGCGAGATCAAGGAAGTGATTGCCGAACCGGGTCTGAAGGCGAAGCTGCCGCCGCCGCTGCAGAACGTCGTCTTCCTCGACCGCCGGGTGCAGACCCTGGACAGCCCGGAGACCCGCCCGATCTTCACCGCCGAGAAGAAGAGCGTGGTGATCGACTGGCTGGTCAAGTGGCGCGTGATCGACCCGAAGCAGTTCATCCGCAACAACGGCAGCGCCGACATGCGCACCGTCGAGAGCCGGCTGAGCCCGATCGTGCAGAACGCCTTCAACGAAGAGGTGACGCGCCGCACCGTGCAGGCGATGCTGGCCACCGAGCGCGACCGCGTGATGCAGGGTGTGCGGGTGCGGCTGGCGGACGAGGCGAAGAGCTTCGGCATCGAGATCGTCGACGTGCGCATCAAGCGGGTCGACTTCTCGGCCAACGTCACCACCTCGATCTACAGCCGCATGGAATCCGAGCGCAAGCGCGTCGCGAATGAGCTGCGCTCGACCGGCGCCGCCGAGGGCGAGAAGATCCGAGCCGATGCCGACAAGCAGCGCGAGATCATCGTCGCCGAGGCGTACCGCGATGCGCAGAAGGTGCAGGGCGAGGGCGATGCGAAGGCCTCGGCCATCTATGCCGACGCGTTCGGCCGGGACCCGCAGTTCGCCCAGTTCTACCGCAGCCTGGAGGCGTACCGCGCCAGCTTCCGCGGCAAGAACGACGTGATGGTGGTCGATCCGTCGAGCGAGTTCTTCAAGGCGATGCGCGGGTCGGCGCGCGAGCCGGGGTCGACGACGCGCAGCAAGAAGGCGGCGGCCGCGGCCGAGTGAGGCGCGGCCCGCGGACATGGGGGATACGCTGCTGGCCGCACTGGCGCTGATGCTGGTGCTGGAGGGGGTGCTGCCGTTCCTGAGCCCGGGGATGTGGCGCCGGGTGTTCGAACGGGCGACGCAGTTGTCCGACGGACAGATCCGGTTCCTGGGGTTGAGCAGCATGCTGGCCGGCGTGCTGGCCTTGTGGATCTTCTGGAGCTGACGACCCCGGATTCCGCTGCGCTGCATCCGGGCTGCGAATGCCTGGATCGAGCCCGGAGCGGGGCGCGTACAATCTCGTTTTTAATCCCCCCGGTGATTCACATGTCGTCTGCTTGGCTGTTGCCCGAGCACATTGCCGACGTCCTGCCCGCGCAGGCCCGGCGCATCGAGGACCTCCGCCGCGACCTGCTCGACGGAGCACGCCGCTACGGTTTCGAGCTGGTCATGCCGCCGCTGCTGGAGCACATCGAGTCGCTGCTCTCCGGTACCGGCGATGAACTCGACCTCCAGACCTTCAAGCTCGTCGACCAGCTGAGCGGCCGCACCCTCGGCGTGCGCGCCGACACGACGCCGCAGGCCGCGCGCATCGACGCCCACCTGCTGAACCGGCGCGGCGTGACCCGGCTCTGCTACTGCGGCCCGGTGCTGCACACCCGGCCCGCCGGCCTGCATGTGACGCGCGAGCCGCTGCAGTTCGGCGCCGAGATCTACGGCCACCGCGGCCTCGAGGCCGACCTGGAGATCCAGGAACTCGCCCTCGACCTGCTGCAGCGCGCCGGCGCCACCGGCCTGACCCTGGACATGGGCGACGCCCGCATCGTGCGTGCGCTGCTGGCCGGCAACGGCCTGGCGTCGGATGCCGAGGCCGCGATCTATGCGGCGCTCGCCGCGAAGGACCAGCCGGCGGTGAGCGAGCTGACGGCCGCGCTGCCCGCGGCCTCGCGCGACGGCCTGCTGGCGCTGCTGCGCCTCTACGGCGGCGAGGAGGTGCTCGCCGCCGCGCGCAGCCAGTTGCCGGCGCTGCCGCAGATCGCCGCCGCGCTCGACGACCTGCAGTGGCTGACCCAGCACCTGCGCCAGGCCCATCCCGGCGTGCGCATCGGCTTCGACCTGGCCGACCTGGGCGGCTACGACTACTACAGCGGTGCGCGCTTCGCGGCGTATGCCGCCGGCTCGAGCGACGCCGTCGCGCGCGGCGGCCGCTACGACGAGATCGGTGCGGTGTTCGGGCGCAACCGGCCGGCGGTCGGCTTCAGCCTGATCGACCTGAAGGAACTGGTGGTGCTGGCGCCGCCGCGAACGATGCGCCCGGCCATCCGCGCGCCCTGGGGCGAAGACGCGGCGCTGCGGGCCGCGATCCGGCAGCTGCGGGAGCAGGGCGAGACCGTCGTCTGCATCCTGCCGGGGCATGAACACGAAGGCCAGGAATTCGACTGCGACCGCGAGCTGGTCGCCGCCGGCGGCTCCTGGCAGGTGCGCGCGCTCTGACGGCGCGCCGCCGGCCGAACCTCATCGAGACATTGGACAGGACAGACATGGACAAGACACGCAGCAACGGCCACAACGTGGTCGTCGTCGGCACCCAGTGGGGCGACGAAGGCAAGGGCAAGGTGGTGGACTGGTTGACCGACCACGCCCAGGCGGTGGTGCGCTTCCAGGGCGGCCACAATGCCGGGCACACGCTGGTGATCAAGGGCGTCAAGACCGCCCTGCAGCTGATCCCCTCGGGCATCATGCGCGAGGGCGTGGCCTGCTACATCGGCAACGGCGTGGTGGTCGACCCGGTGCACCTGCTGGGCGAGATCGAGCGCCTGGAGGCGATCGGGCTGGACGTCCGCTCGCGGCTGTTCATCAGCGAGTCGTGCCCGCTGATCCTGCCGTTCCACGTCGAGGTCGACAAGGCGCGCGAGGCGCTGCGCGAGAGCAGCGGGGCCGGCAAGATCGGCACCACCGGCAAGGGGATCGGCCCGGCCTACGAGGACAAGGTCGCGCGCCGCGCGCTGCGCGTGCAGGACCTGAAGCACCCGGAGCGCTTCGCCAAGAAGCTGCACGAGCTGCTGGAGCTGCACAACACCGCGCTCGTCGGCTACCTGAAGTCGAAGCCGCTGGAATTCCAGCCCATCTTCGACCTGGCGATGAAGGTGGCCGAGCAGCTGAAGCCCATGCTGGCCGACGTCGGCTACACGCTCTACACCAAGAGCCGCGAGGGCGCGAACATCCTGTTCGAGGGGGCGCAGGGCACCCTGCTCGACATCGACCACGGCACCTATCCCTACGTCACGTCCAGCAACTGCGTCGCCGGCAACGCAGCGGCGGGCTCGGGCCTCGGCCCGGACATGCTGCACTACATCCTCGGCATCACCAAGGCCTACACGACGCGCGTGGGCAGCGGCCCGTTCCCGACCGAGCTCGACATGGCCGAGCCGGGCACCGTCGGCCACCACCTGTCGACGGTGGGGCAGGAGCGCGGCACCGTCACCGGGCGGCCGCGCCGCTGCGGCTGGCTGGATGCGGCGCTGCTCAAGCGCTCGATCATCATCAACGGCATCTCGGGCCTGTGCATCACCAAGCTGGACGTGCTGGACGGCCTGCCCGAGATCAAGGTCTGCGTCGGCTACGAGCTGCGCGGCGAGCGCATCGACATCCTGCCGCTGGACGCCGACGACATCGCCGCCTGCCGGCCGATCTACGACAGTTTCCCCGGCTGGACCGAGCGCACCGCCGGCATCACGCAATGGGATGCGCTGCCGCTGAACGCGCGGCGCTACCTGGAGCGGGTGCAGGAGTTCATCGGCGCCCCCATCGACATGGTCTCCACCGGACCCGACCGCGAGCACACCATCCTGCTCCGCCACCCCTACCAGGCCTGATGCCAGGAGCCACACGCATGCTGACCGACGACGGCAAACACCTCTACGTCTCCTGGGACGAGTACCACATGCTGATCGAGCGCCTGGCCCTCAAGGTGCACGCCTCGGGCTGGGAGTTCGACCAGATCCTCTGCCTGGCGCGCGGCGGCATGCGGCCGGGCGACGTGCTCTCGCGAGTGTTCGACAAGCCGCTGGGCATCATGTCGACGAGCTCGTACCGGGCCGAGGCCGGCACCATCCAGGGCCGCCTCGACATGGCCAAGTACATCACGCTGCCGAAGGGCGAGCTGGCAGGGCGGGTGCTGCTGGTGGACGACCTGGCGGACTCGGGCGTCACGCTGCGCGCGGTGGTGGACCGGCTGCGCGGCATGCCGGCGATCGCCGAGCTGCGCTCGGCGGTGATCTGGACCAAGGGCGTCTCGAGCTACACGCCGGACTACTACGTCGAGCTGCTGCCGACGAGCCCGTGGATCCACCAGCCGTTCGAGGAGTACGACGAACTGCGTCCCGACGGCCTGGCGAAGAAGTTCGCGATTTGACGCGACGAGGCCTGGAAATGAAAAAGGCCAGCACATCGTGCTGGCCTTCCGGATCTTGTTGTTCTTCGCGTTCTTTTTCTTGCTCTTCACCAAATGCTTGTTTGGTGGTGCCCAGGAGAGGACTCGAACCTCCACGGAGTTACCCGCTAGTACCTGAAACTAGTGCGTCTACCAATTCCGCCACCTGGGCATCTCAGGAAGCCTGCGACTATAGCATGAGTCTCGCAACTCACTTTCCACAGGCTCCTCATCTAAAGCAAAAGGCCAACACCTTCGTGTTGGCCCTGCGTCTTTTTCCCAATTTATTGTTTATTCTTGGTGCCCAGGAGAGGACTCGAACCTCCACGGAGTTACCCGCTAGTACCTGAAACTAGTGCGTCTACCAATTCCGCCACCTGGGCATTTCAGGAAGTCTTGGACTATATCATCAAAAACAACAACTTCTCTACCAACACCCCCTCGCACGTCGGCAACGAACTGATGAGCGAGGTCGAGGGCACGGTTCAAGGCCATCGCGATGGCCACGGGTTCCTGATCCGCGACGACCGCCAACCCGATCTCTACCTCTCGCCGCAAGAGATGCGCGCGGTACTGCACCGCGACCGCGTCAAGGCGCGCGTCATCCGCTACGACCGCAAGGGACGGCCCGAGGGCCGCGTGCTCGAGATCGTCGAGCGCAAGAAGGCCCCGATCATCGGCCGCCTGCTGCACGAGAGCGGCATCTGGCTCGTCGCGCCGGAAGACAAGCGCTACGGTCAGGACATCATGGTGCCGAAGAACGCGATCGCGAACGCGAGCGCCGGCCAGGTGGTCGCGATCGAACTCACCGAGCCGCCTTCGCTGTACTCGCAGCCCATGGGGCGCGTCACCGAGGTGCTCGGCGAGATCGACGACCCCGGCATGGAGATCGAGATCGCGGTGCGCAAGTACGAGGTGCCGCACCGCTTCACGCCCGAGACGCTGGCCCAGGCGGCCGGCCTGCCCGACAGGATCCGCAGCGTCGACCGCAAGGACCGCATCGACCTCACCGACGTGGCGCTCGTCACCATCGACGGCGAGGACGCGCGCGACTTCGACGACGCGGTTTACTGCGAGCCGGTCAAGCTCGGCCGCGGCAAGACCGCCTTCGAGGGCTGGCGGCTCGTGGTCGCGATCGCCGACGTGAGCCACTACGTGAAGCCGAACGAGCCGATCGACGAGGACGCCTACGAGCGCGCCACCTCGGTCTATTTCCCGCGCCGCGTCATCCCGATGCTGCCCGAGAAGCTGTCGAACGGCCTGTGCTCGCTGAACCCGAACGAGGACCGCCTCGCGATGGTGTGCGACATGCTCATCACGCAGGGCGGGGCGATCCACGCCTACCAGTTCTTCCCGGCGGTGATCTGCTCGCATGCGCGCTTCACCTACAACGAGGTCGCGGCCATCCTCGGCAACACGCGCGGCCCCGAGGCGGCGCGCCGCAAGGAGCTCGTGCCGCACCTGCTGCACCTGCACGAGGTCTACCGCGCGCTGCTGAAGGAGCGCGGCCAGCGCGGCGCGGTCGACTTCGAGACCACCGAGACGCAGATCGTCTGCGACGACAACGGCCGCATCGAGAAGATCGTGCCGCGCACGCGCACCGAGGCGCACCGGCTGATCGAGGAGGCCATGCTCGCCGCCAACGTCTGCTCGGCCGACTTCATCGCGCAGCACAAGCACCCGGCGCTGTACCGCGTGCACGAGGGCCCGACGCCCGAGAAGAAGACGCTGCTGCAGAACTACCTGAAGGCGCTGGGCATCGGCCTGTCCGTGAGCGACGATCCGAAGCCGGGCGAGTTCCAGGCCATCGCCGCCGCGACCAAGGACCGGCCGGACGCGATGCAGATCCACTCGATGCTGCTGCGCTCGATGCAGCAGGCGATCTACACGCCGATCAACAGCGGCCACTTCGGCCTCGCCTACGAGGCCTACACGCACTTCACCAGCCCGATCCGCCGCTACCCCGACCTGCTGGTGCACCGCGTGATCAAGGCGCTGCTGCAAGGCAAGCGCTACAGCATCGTCACCGGCGCGCTGGAGCCGGCGTCGAAGTCGCGCCGCGGCGCGGCGGCCGAGGAGGAGACCTGGGAGGCGGCCGGCGCGCACTGCAGCGCCAACGAGCGGCGCGCCGACGAGGCCTCGCGCGACGTCGAGGCCTGGCTCAAGTGCCGCTACATGCGCGAGCACCTGGGCGAGGAGTACGGCGGCACCGTCACCGCGGTCACGACCTTCGGCCTGTTCGTCACGCTGGACGGCCTGTACGTCGAGGGGCTGGTGCACATCACCGAGCTGGGCGGCGAGTACTACCGCTTCGACGAGGCGCGGCAGGAGCTGCGCGGCGACCGCACCGGCGTCCGCTACACCGTGGGCGCGCGGGTGCGCGTGCAGGTGAGCCGCGTCGACCTGGACGGCCGCAAGATCGACTTCCGCATGCTGCACGAGGGCGACGAGGGCGGGCCGGCGGCGCGGCCGCGCCGTGCCGCCGACAAGGCGGCAGCGGGGGCCGCGGCCGAGCTGGCAGCGGTCAAGGGCGCCGACCGTGCGGCCAAGGCCGGCACGAAGGCCGCGAAGAAGAAGGGCCCGACGGCCCACCCGGTGCGGGCGGCCAAGACGGCGGCGCGCAAGACCGGCGGCAAGGCGGCGGGGAAGACGGCGCGCCGGCGCTGAACGTGGGTGGCGCGGCGCCGCGCCTCAGGCCCGGCGTTGCTGGGCATGGAGCGCCTCGATGAGGTCGCTTGCGCGCAGCGGCGTGGCCGGCGCGAGGTCCGCGGCGCGGCCGTGCTGCCAGGCGGCGGCTGCCGCCAGCGCCTGGACGTCCGCATCGCCGCCATCCCCTGCCTGCGCGGCCCAGCGGCCGCCGAGCCAGCCGGCCAGCACGTCGCCGGTGCCGGCCGTGGCCAGTGCGGCATTGCCGGTCGGATTGACGAAGGGCGCCCGGCCGGGCGCCGCGATGACGCTGCCGGAGCCTTTCAGGACGACCACGCCCTGCAGTTCCTGTGCGAGCGTGGTGGCGGCGTGCAGGCGATCGGCCTGGACGGCCGCGGTGTCGGTGCCGAGCAGGCGCGCCGCCTCGAGCGGATGCGGCGTCAGCACGCCGGGCCGGCCGGCGCGGCCGCGAGCGACCAGCAGGGCGCGCAGGGACGTGTCGGCGGCGAGCGCATTCAGCGCGTCCGCATCGAGCACGAGGCGGGCTGCGCGGCCGATCACGCGGGGCAGCACGCCGCGCACGGCGGGGCCGCCGCCGCAGCCGCACACCACGGTCGCCTGGTGCAGCAGCGCGTCGTCCCACAGCGCACGCCGCAGCATCAGTTCGGGCCGCTCGCCGTCGAGCGCCGGGCCCGCGTCGTCGAGCGTGCCCAGGTAGACACGCCCGGCCCCGGCGGCCAGGCCGGCGCGCGCCGCCAGCAGCGCGGCGCCCACCATGCCGTGCGATCCGCCGATCACCGCCAGGTCGCCGAAGCTGCCCTTGTGCCGGGCATGGCGACGATGCCAGCCGGCCGCGGGCGGGGCGGGCGTGAGCCAGGCGTCGGGTGCCTCGGCGGTCACCGACAGGTCGTCCAGCCAGGCCTCGCCCGCATGGTCCCGGCCGCGTCCGGTGAAGAGCCCCGGCTTCAGGGTCAGCAGCGACAGCGTGTGCGACGCCGTCACGCAGGCATCGCCGTGCGGCTGGCCGGTGTCGGCGTTCAGCCCGGAGGGCAGGTCGACGGCGATGACCGGGCAGGGGAGGGCATTCAGCGTGGCGATCAAGCCCGCGAGGCGGCCTTCGGGCGCGCGGCTGCCGCCCACGCCGAGCAATGCGTCGAGGGCCAGGTCGCCGGTGGCCCCGAAGCCTTCAGGCGCTGCGTCGACCCACCGCAGGTCCTCGGCCTGCGCCAGCGCGTGCGCCTGGCGCGCATCGCCCTGCAGCCGATCCGGATCTGCCGCCAGCGTGACGAAGACCTCGAGGCCCGCGCGTCGCAGCGCCGTGGCTGCCACCATCCCGTCGCCGCCGTTGTTGCCCGGCCCCGCGGCGATCCAGGCCCGGCGCGTGTGCGGCGCAATGGCGCGCGCGAGCCGGGCCACGGCCTCGCCGGCGCGCCGCATCAGGCTGAAGGGTGGCAAGCCCTGCAGCGCCGCCGCCTCGATCTCCCGCGTGCGCGCCACCCCATGCAACGGCCACGCCTCGGGGCGGGAGTGGACGCGCTGCAGCATGCCGTGCCCCGGTCCTTCAGTGCCGCAGCCGCTCGACGCCCAGCCCGTCGACGTCGATCGCCGGTGCGCGCCGCGCCATCTGGTCCGCCAGCACGCGCGCCGAGCCGCAGGCCAGCGCCCAGCCGCTGGAGCCGTGGCCGAGGTTCAGCCAGACGCCGGCGAGCCCGCTGTCGCCCAGCACCGGCGGCCCGTCCGGCAGCATCGGCCGCGCGCCTTTCCAGCGCTGCGCCTGGCTCATGCGCGCCGCGCCGGGGAACCAGTCGTTCAGCACCTTGTAGAGCGTGTCCAGCGAGCCGGGGTTATAGGCCTGCGGCGCGCCGCCGATCTCCGCGCTGCCGGCCACGCGCACGCGCGACCCGAGCCGGCTCACCGCGACCTTGTAGCGCTCGTCCATCAGCGCCGAGCGGGGGCCGACGTCCGGGTGCGCCTCGTGGTGGCGCAGCGGCGCGGTCACCGAATAGCCGTAGACCGGCGCCAGCGGCAGCCGCAGCCCGTGCGGCGCGAGCAGCGCCGGCGCGCCCATCGCGGCGCAGAGCACGATCGCGTCGAAGGACTGCATCTGCGGCCCCTCGATCGGCGGCGGGGCGCTGCGCCGCACGTCGGTGCTCGAGGCCGCCAGGCTGGAGGCCTCGGAGGGCAGGTGCTCGTGCGTGAGCTGCGGCCGCGAGCCCGGCTCGATCTGCGTGACGTTCGCGTGGAACACGAAGCGCGCGCCGCGGCGCTGCGCCTCGGTGCGGATCAGGCTCGCGAACTGGCGGCAGTTGCCCACCTCGTCCTGCGGCAGGTGGAGGCCGCCGTGCAGCTCGGTCTCCGGATTCAGCCCCGGCTCGACGCGCCGGCACTGCGCCGCGTCCAGCACCTCGAAGCGCTGCCCGAGCTCCTGCAGCATCGCGATGCCGGCCTGCGCCTGCGCGGCATCGCGCGCGCTGCGCCACAGCACCAGATAGCCGTCGGTGCGCTCGTACTCCAGCTGCATCGCGTGCGTCAATTGGTGCAGGCGCTCGCGGCTGTACAGCGCCAGGCGCTGCATGCGGGTGCGGTTGGCGCGGTAGGTGTGCAGGCTGCTCGCGCGCCACCAGCGCCAGATCCAGCCGAGCGTCGCCAGGTCGAGCCGCGCGTTGACGCGCACCGGCGAGTGCGCGCTGAACAGGTGGCGCAGCACCTTGCCCGGCATGCCCGGGGCGGCCCAGGGCGTGACGTAGCCGGGCGCGACCACGCCCGCGTTGGCGAAGCTGGTCTCGGCCGCGACGCTGCCGCGGCGCTCGAACACCGTGACCTCGTGGCCGTCCACGGCGAGCTCGTAGGCCGTCGTGACGCCGACGATGCCGGCGCCGATGATCGCGACGCGCATCAGGCGGCCTCCGCGTCGGCCAGCACGCGCTCGATCGCGAGCGACACGTCGAGCACGGTGTCGTCGCGCAGCGCGCTGCCCCACACCATCAGCCCGACCGGCAGCTCGCCGGCGCGCTGGCAGGGCAGGGAAAGGGCGCAGCCGTCGAGCATGTTCACCACCGAGGGGTTGCGCAGCAGGCGCGCGTTGGTCGAGAAGAACGCGGCGTCGTCCTGCAGCGCCGCCAGCGGCGGGGCGGTCATCGGTGTGGTCGGCGACAGCACGGCATCGAAGGGCGAGAGCGCGCCCGTCACGCGGCCGATCCAGTCGGCGCGCAGGCGCAGCAGGTCGATGTAGTCGGCGGCGCCCAGGCGCTCGCCGCGGCGGATGCGCAGCGCGACGCGCGGGTCGTAGTCGGCCTCGCGGCGCGCCAGCAGCTCGCGGTGCCAGGCCCAGCTCTCGGCCGCGGGCAGGCCGCCGTTCGCATTGATGGCGGCGAGCTCGTCGAGGGCGGGAAGCGCAATCTCGTGCAGGTGCGCGCCGGCGCGGCGCAGCGCGGCCAGGCTGCGCTCGAAGGCGGCGGCGACCGCCGGCTCCAGCCCGTCGAGCATCAGCGTGCGAACGACCGCCAGGTTCAGGGTCGAGGCCGGCCGCTGCGCCAGCCCGACGCGGCGCGCCGACAGGATCTCGTGCAGCAGCACGGCGTCGCGCACCGAGCGCGTGATCGCGCACGCGGTGTCGAGGCTGGTCGACAGCGGGATCGCGCCCTCGGTCGGCGTCAGGCGCTGGGTGTTCTTGAAGCCGACCAGGCCCTGCAGCGCCGCCGGGATGCGGATCGAGCCGCCGGTGTCCGAGCCGAGCGCCGCCCAGGCCGCGCCGGTCGCCACCGAGGTGGCGCCGCCCGAGGTCGAGCCGCCGGGGATGCGCGGCGTCGCCTCCAGCGCCGCGGTGCCGGCGTTGACCGGCGTGCCGTGGTGCGGGTTCAGGCCGACGCCGGAGAAGGCGAACTCGGTCAGGTTGGTGTGGGCCGTGAGGGTGGCCCCGGCGGCGCGCAGCCGCGCCACCGCCGGGCAGTCCCGCGCCGCCGCGGGCGCGTCGGCGAGCGCCTTCGAGGCGGCCGTGGTCGGGTGGCCCGCGACATCGAACAGGCCCTTCACGCTCACGGCCAGGCCGGCCAGCGGCGGCAGCGGCAGCCCGGCGCGCTGCTGCGCATCGATGCCGGCCGCGACGGCGGCGCCGCCCTCGAAGCGGCGCAGGAAACTGTGGGCGTTGAGCGGGGCGTCGGCGGCGGCTTGGCTGCGGGCGAGCGCCTCGGCGGCGCTGAGTCGGCCCTGCTGGATGTCGCTGCGTGCAGCGGTGAGGTCGAGGGGCATGAGAGGGAGGTGGGCCGTGCTATACTCTACGGATTTATCTGAATGCTCCCCCTGAAAAGAGGTGGGCGTCAGACAGACAAATCGCGAATCCGGCTGTTGAAAGGTGTTGCGGCACGTGATCTTTTTCGATCAGTGCCTGCAATTCGAGTCGGATTCTAGAACCAACCTTTGGAGTTCACATGTCCATCACCATGCGTGAGATGCTGGAAGCCGGCGTCCATTTCGGCCACCAAACCCGCTTCTGGAACCCGAAGATGGCCCCGTACATCTACGGCCATCGCAACAAGATCCACATCATCAACCTCGAGAAGACGCAGCCGCTCTTCAACGACGCGATGAAGTTCATCCGCCAGCTGGCTGCGCGCCGCGGCACCATCCTGCTGATCGGCACCAAGCGCCAGGCCCGCGAGGTCATCGCCCAGGAAGCGCGCCGTGCCGGCATGCCCTTCGTCGACCAGCGCTGGCTCGGCGGCATGCTGACCAACTTCAAGACGGTCAAGGGCTCGCTGAAGAAGCTGAAGGACATGCAGGCCCAGGTCGAGTCGGGCACCGAGATCCGCATCAAGAAGGAAGCGCTGATGTTCACGCGCGACCTGGCGAAGCTCGAGAAGGACATCGGCGGCATCCAGGACATGAACGCGCTGCCTGACGCGATGTTCGTGATCGACGTCGGCTACCACAAGATCGCCGTCGCCGAAGCCAAGAAGCTGGGCATCCCGGTGATCGGCGTGGTGGACTCCAACCACTCGCCCGAAGGCATCGACTACGTGATTCCGGGCAACGACGACTCGTCCAAGGCCGTGGCGCTGTACGCCCGCGCGGTGGCCGACGCGATCCTCGAAGGCAAGGCCAACGCCGGCAACGAAGTGGTCCAGGCCGCTTCGGGCGAAGGCGACGAATTCGTGGAAGTCAGCGAGAACGCCTGACCCCGCGCCCCCGGCCCGCCGAAGCGCGGGCAGCGAAAGGGGCTTCGGGCCCCTTTTTTTCCACCTGACAATTCCGGTGCCCGGCCTTCGGCGGGGCGCCCCAGACAACGGAGATTCAAGATGGCTGCTATCACCGCAAGCATGGTCGCCGAGCTGCGCGCCAAGACCGACGCCCCGATGATGGAGTGCAAGAAGGCCCTCACCGAGGCCTCTGGCGACATGGAGAAGGCCGAGGAACTGCTGCGCGTCAAGCTGGGCAGCAAGGCCGGCAAGGCCGCCTCGCGCGTCACCGCTGAAGGCGTGGTCGCCGCCGCCGTCGACGGCACGACCGGCGCCGTCGTCGAGATCAACTGCGAGACCGACTTCGTCTCGAAGAACGACGACTTCCTGGCCTTCGCCAACGGCGTCGCCGCCCTGATCGCCAAGAACAACCCCGCCGACACGGCCGCCCTGTCGGCCCTGCCGCTGTCGCTGGCCGGCTTCGGCCCGACCGTCGAGGACGTGCGCAAGGGCCTGATCGGCAAGATCGGCGAGAACATGACGATCCGCCGCTTCAAGCGCTATGCCAACGGCGGCAAGCTCGCGAGCTACCTGCACGGCACCCGCATCGGCGTGGTCGTCGAGTTCGAGGGCGACGACACCGCCGCCAAGGACGTCGCGATGCACATCGCCGCGATGAAGCCGGTCTCGCTGGCCTCGTCGGAGGTGCCGGCCGAGCTGATCGAGAAGGAACGCGCCGTGGCCGCCGGCAAGGCCGCCGAGGACGCCAAGGCCGCCGAAGCGGCCGGCAAGCCGGTGCAGTCGGCCGAGATCGTTGCCAAGCGCATCGAAGGCTCGGTGCAGAAGTTCCTGAAGGAAGTCAGCCTGCTGAACCAGACCTTCGTCAAGAACGACAAGCAGACCGTCGAGCAGATGCTCAAGGGCGTCAACACCACGGTGAAGGGCTTCACGCTCTACGTCGTGGGCGAAGGCATCGAGAAGAAGGTCGACGACTTCGCGGCCGAAGTGGCGGCCCAGGTCGCGGCGGCCAAGGGCGGCTGAGCGCCCGACGTGCGGGACGGCGGGGTCGCAAGGCCCCGCCGCGGTGGTTAGACTTCAGCGCCGCAAGGCCTGGCCAACAGAAGGGGAGAAACTCGCATGCCGGCGTACAAGCGCATCCTGCTCAAGCTCTCGGGCGAGGCCCTGATGGGCGATGACGCCTACGGGATCAACCGGGCCACCATCGTGCGCATGGTGCGCGAGGTGCAGGAAGTGACGCAGCTGGGCTGCGAGGTCGCGGTCGTGATCGGCGGCGGCAACATCTTCCGCGGCGTGGCCGGCGGCTCGGTCGGCATGGACCGCGCCACCGCCGACTACATGGGCATGCTGGCGACGGTGATGAACTCGCTGGCCCTGGCCGACACGATGCGCCAGGAAGGCATGACCGCGCGCGTCATGTCGGCCATCAGCATCGACCAGGTGGTCGAGCCCTATGTGCGGCCGAAGGCGCTGCAGTACCTGGAAGAGGGCAAGGTCGTCGTGTTCGCCGCCGGTACCGGCAACCCCTTCTTCACCACCGACACCGCGGCCGCGCTGCGCGGCGCCGAGATGGGCGCCGAGATCATGCTGAAGGCCACCAAGGTCGACGGGGTCTACACCGCCGACCCGAAGAAGGACCCGAGCGCCACGCGCTACAGTCAGATCACGTTCGACGAGGCCATCACCCGCAACCTGCAGGTGCTGGACGCCACCGCGTTCGCGCTGTGCCGCGACCAGAAGCTGCCGATCAAGGTGTTCAGCATCTTCAAGGCCGGTGCGCTGAAGCGCGTGGTGATGGGCGAGGACGAAGGCACCCTGGTTCACGTTTGAGGAAACCGACATGAGCATCGCCGACATCAAGAAAACGGCCGAGCAGAAGATGGGCCGGACGATCGAATCGTTCAAGGGCGAACTGCAGAAGATCCGCACCGGGCGCGCCCACCCGGGCCTGCTCGACCAGGTGCAGGTCGAGTACTACGGCTCGATGCTGCCGATCAGCCAGGTCGCCAACGTGACGCTGCTGGATGCGCGCACGATCACCGTGCAGCCCTGGGAAAAGGGCATGGGCGCGAAGATCGAGAAGGCCATCCGCGAGTCCGACCTGGGCCTGAACCCGTCCGCCCAGGGCGACCTGCTGCGCGTGCCGATGCCGGCGCTGACCGAAGAGCGCCGCCGCGACCTGACCAAGGTCGTGCGCAACGCCGGCGAGGACGCCAAGATCGCGACCCGCAACCTGCGCCGCGACGCCAACGAGCACGCCAAGAAGCTGCTCAAGGACAAGGAGATCACCGAGGACGACGAGCGCCGCTCGCTGGAAGAGGTGCAGAAGCTCACCGACCGGACGATCGCCGAGATCGACCGCCTGATCGCCGGCAAAGAAGCGGAGATCATGGCCGTCTGACGCGGTCGTGAAGGTCCCCATCGTTTCCTCCTTCTTCTCCCGCGCCCCGACCGTGGACACCGCCCCCCGCGTCCCGCGCCACGTGGCGATCGTGATGGACGGCAACGGCCGCTGGGCCAAGAAGCGGCTCATGCCGCGCTTCTTCGGCCACAAGCAGGGCGTGGATGCGCTGGTGCGCACCGTCGAGGCCTGCGCCGATCGCGGCATCGAGTACCTCACCGTGTTCGCGTTCTCGTCCGAGAACTGGAAGCGGCCGACCGAGGAAGTCTCCGGGTTGATGAACCTGGTGCTGGTCGCCGTCTCGAAGTACCTGGCCAAGCTGGCGGGCGAGGGCGTGCGCATCCGCATCGTCGGCGACCGCTCGCAGGTCTCCGACAAGGTGCGTGCGGCCTGGGACGAGGCCGAGCGCGCCACCGCCGACAACCGGCGCATCACGCTGTCGGTCGCCTTCAACTACGGCGGCCGCTGGGACATCGTCCAGGCGTGCCGGCAGGCGATCGCCGCCGGCGTGTCGCCCGACGAGCTGGACGAGGCCCGCCTCGGCAGCTTCATGGCGATGAACTACGCACCCGATCCCGACCTCTTCATCCGCACCGGCGGCGAAGTGCGGGTCAGCAACTTCCTGCTCTGGCAGGTGGCCTACTCCGAACTCGTGTTCAGCGATTGCCTCTGGCCGGAGTTCGGCGTCGCCGAGCTGGACGCGGCCCTCGCCGACTATGCCGGCCGCGACCGGCGCTTCGGCCGCGTCAGCAGCGACGATGCGGCCGCCGAAGCGGTCGCGGACAGCCGGGCCTGAAGCGTGCTGAAGCAACGCGTCATCACCGCGGTCATCCTGCTGGCGATCCTGCTGCCGGCGCTGTTCGCCCCCGTGGCCTGGCCTTTTGCGCTGCTCACGCTGCTCATGATCGGCGCGGCGGGCTGGGAATGGGCGCGGCTCAACGGCGCTGCCGGCGGCGTGGCCGTCGCCCTGGGCCTCGTGCTCGCCGCGGCCTGCGGCGCCGCGCTGGGCCTGGGCTGGGTGCACGGCGGGGCGAGCCCGGCCTGGTGGCTCGCCTTCGCGGTCTGGGTGCTGGGCGGAGCCCTGGCCCTGCGCGGCGGGCCGGCGGCCTGGCCGCAGCTGCCGATGGCGGCGCGGCAGGTGCTGGGCCTGGCGGCGCTCTGGACCGCCTGGCTGGCGTTGGCCAGTGCCAAGACGCTCGGCGTGAATTTCCTGCTGTCGGTGATGTGCCTGGTGTGGGCCGCCGACATCGCTGCCTACTTCGGGGGCAAGGCCTTTGGCCGCCGAAAGCTCGCCCTGTCCATCAGCCCCGGCAAGAGCTGGGAAGGCGTCTGGAGCGGCATGCTCGGCGTGCTGCTGCTGGCCGGTGCCTGGATCGCCTTCGACCGCTCGGTCCCCACCGACTCCCTGAGCCTGTACTCGATCCTGCTGCAGCGCTTCGGCCTGCCGGGCCTGCTGCTGTCGCTGGTGTTCCTGGCGGCGATCAGCGTGGTCGGCGACCTGGTCGAATCGCTGGTGAAGCGGGCCGCGGGCGCCAAGGACAGCAGCAACCTGCTGCCTGGCCACGGCGGCGTGCTCGACCGCGTCGATGCGCTGCTGCCGGTGTTCCCGATCGCGATGGCGCTCAGCGCGCTGTAACCTCCGTCGCACCGTCCCGCGACGCATCCTGCCAGGCCCTCCGATGTCAGAAGTCTCGTCCCCCCGCCAGCGGGTGGCCATCCTCGGCTCCACCGGCAGCATCGGCACCAGCACCCTCGACGTGCTGGCCCGGCACCCGGAGCGCTACGAGGTGTTCGCGCTCTCCGCCCACAGCCGCAGCGACGAGTTGCTCGCCCAGTGCCTGCGCTGGAAGCCCCGCTTCGCCGTGATGACCGACCCGGCGCACGCGCGCCGCCTGCGCGAGGCGCTGCGCCAGGCCGGCGCCCGCACCGAGGTGCTGGAAGGCGCGGCCGCACTGGACGAGGTCGCGGCGCATCCCGAGGTCGACAGCGTGATGGCGGCCATCGTCGGCGCGGCCGGCCTGGGCTCCTGCCTGGCCGCGGCGCGGGCCGGCAAGCGGCTGCTGCTGGCCAACAAGGAGGCCCTGGTCGTCGGCGGCGCCTTCTTCATGGACGCGGTGCGCGAGGGCGGCGCGACGCTGCTGCCGGTCGACAGCGAGCATTCGGCGATCTTCCAGTGCCTGCCGGAAAACCGCAGCGCCTGGCCGCAGCGCATCGACCACCTGCTGCTCACCGCCTCGGGCGGCCCGTTCCGCGGCCGCGACCCGGCGACCCTGCGCAGCGTGACGCCCGACGAGGCCTGTGCCCACCCCAACTGGGTGATGGGGCGCAAGATCTCGGTCGACTCGGCGACGATGATGAACAAGGCGCTCGAGGTGATCGAGGCGCGCTGGCTGTTCGACCTCGCGCCCGAGCAGGTGAGGGTGGTGCTGCACCCGCAGAGCGTCATCCACTCGATGGTGGTGCTGCGCGACAACTCGGTGCTGGCCCAGCTGGGCACGCCCGACATGCGGGTGCCGATCGCCTACAGCCTGTCCTTCCCCGAGCGCATCGAGTCGGGCGCCGCGCAGCTCGATTTCCTGAAGATGTCGGCCCTCAGCTTCGAGGTTGCCGATTTCGTGCGCTACCCGGGCCTGAAGCTGGCCTGGGACACGCTGCGCGGCCCGGCCGGCAGCACCGCGGTCCTCAACGCGGCGAACGAGATCGGTGTCGCCGCGTTTCTGGCCGGAACCATCCGCTTCGACCAGATTCACAGCCTGAATGTCAGCACCCTCGATGCCATGAGCCCCGATCCCGACGCCTGCCGTTCGCTCGAAGGCTTGATCGACCTGGACCGGCAGGCCCGGCGCGTTGCGCAGGCGGCCGCGGCGAGGATGCAGGCGCCATGAACTATGCGGCCAGCCTGCTCGGTTTCGTGGTGACGCTCGGGATCCTGATCGTCTTCCACGAGTACGGCCACTACCGCATCGCGCGCGCGTGCGGCGTCAAGGTGCTGCGCTTCTCGGTCGGCTTCGGGCGCGTGCTGTGGCGCCGCCAGAAGAGCGCCGACAGCACCGAGTTCGTGCTCTCCGCGCTGCCGCTCGGCGGCTACGTGCGCATGCTGGACGAGCGCGAAGGGCCGGTGGCGCCGCACGAGCTGTCGCAGGCCTTCAACCGCAAGCCGCTGTGGCAGCGCGCCGCCATCGTCTCGGCCGGGCCGATCGCCAACCTGCTGCTCGCGGTGCTGCTGTATGCCGGTGCGCACTGGATCGGCGTGCAGGAGCCGCGCGCGCTGCTCGCCAGCCCGCCGGCCGGCAGCCTGGCCGAAGGCGTGGGCCTGCGCGCCGGCGATGCGGTGAGCGCGGTCTCGGCCGACGGCAACGACTGGCAGGACGTGCAGTCGATGACCGACCTGGGCTGGCAGGTCACGCAGTCGCTGCTGCGCGGCGAGCGCCTGCAGCTGAGGGTGACCGACTCCCAGGGCCGCGGCCCGCACACCGTGACGCTCGATCTCGACCGCCTGGGCACCTACGACGTGACGCCGCAGACGCTGTCGCGCATTGGCGTCGGCGTGCCGTTCGCCGAGCCGGTCCTCGGCCCGATGGTGCCGGGCGACGCCGGCGAGTCGGCCGGCCTGCGCCAGGGGGACCGGGTGCTCAGCATCGACGGCGTGCCGGTGCCCGACAGCCGGCGCATGCAGCAGCTGATCGCCGCCACCGGCGCGAGCGGCGAGACGCGCGCCCAGCCCTGGCGGGTGCAGCGCGGCGACCAGGTGATCGAGCTGAGCGTGCGCCCGCGCGTCGAGCCGGTGGGCGAGCAGACCGTCGGCCGCATCGGCACCGGCATCATCGAGCGCTACGAGATGGTGACGGTGCGCTACGGATTGTGGGGCGGTGTGTCGGCGGCGGCGCAGCGCACCTGGGACTCGTCGGTGCTGACGCTGCGCATGCTGGGGCGCATGCTGGTGGGGCAGGCCTCGCTCAGCAACCTCAGCGGGCCCATCACCATCGCCGACTACGCCGGGCGCTCGATCCTGCTCGGGCCGGTGTACTTCCTGATGTTCGTCGCGGCGGTGAGCGTGAGCCTGGGCGTCCTGAACCTGCTGCCGCTCCCGATCCTCGACGGGGGGCACCTGATGTATTATCTTTTCGAAGCGGTGACGGGGCGGCCTCTCTCGGACGTGTGGCTTGAGCGGCTGCAGCGGGGCGGGGTGGCGATCATGCTCTTGATGATGTCGCTCGCTCTCTACAACGACGTGGCCCGGACCCTGGGCCTGCACTGATCACCGCATGCGCAATCCCCTCGCCCTCCCGCCCCGACACGTCCGCACTTCCTCCCTGCGTCCCACCGTCCTCAGCCTCGCGCTGGCGGCGGCGCTGCACGCAGGCTCGGCCTGGGCCGTCGCGCCCTTCGAGCTGAAGGACATCCGCGTCGAGGGCCTGCAGCGCTCCGACGCCGGCACCGTGTTCGCCTCGCTGCCGTTCCGCATCGGCGACACCTACAACGACGAGAAGGGCGCGGCCGCATTGCGCGCGCTGTTCGCCACCGGCCTGTTCAAGGACGTGCGCATCGAGATCGACGGCAGCGTCGTGGTCGTGATCGTCGAGGAGCGCGCGGTCATCGCCAACATCGACTTCGTCGGCCTGCGCGAGTTCGACAAGGACACGCTGACCAAGTCGCTGAAGGACTTCGGCATCGGCGAGGGCCTGCCCTTCGACAAGGCGCTGGCCGACCGCGCCGAGCAGGAGCTCAAGCGCCAGTACCTGACGCGCAGCCTGTACGGCGCCGAGGTGGTGACCACCGTGACGCCGCTGGAGCGCAACCGCGTCAACGTCACCTTCACCCTCACCGAAGGCTCGGCGGCCCGCATCAGCGAGATCCGCATCGTCGGCGCCGAGGCCTTCTCCGAGAGCACGCTGCTCGGCCTGTTCGACCTGAACGACGGCGGCTGGCTCAGCTGGTACACCAAGGCCGACCGCTATTCGCGCGCCAAGCTCACCGCCGACCTGGAGACGCTGCGCTCGTACTACCTGAACCGCGGCTACCTCGAGTTCCAGGTGGTGTCGACGCAGGTCGCGATCTCGGCCGACAAGCAGGACATCACGATCACCGTCAACATCAAGGAAGGCCAGCCCTACACCGTGACGGCGGTCAAGCTCGAGGGCGAGTACCTCGGCAAGGAAGAGGACTTCAAGACCCTGGTGAAGGTGAAGCCCGGCGAGCCCTACCGGGCCGAGGCGGTGGCCGACACCACCAAGGCCTTCACCGACCGCTTCGGCAGCTTCGGCTACGCCTTTGCGCGGGTCGAGCCGCGCACCGACATCGACCGCGCCACCGGCCGCGTCGTGCTGACCCTGGTGGGCGACCCGCAGCGCCGCGTCTACGTGCGCCGCGTCAACGTCGCCGGCAACAGCCGCACCCGCGACGAGGTGGTGCGGCGCGAGTTCCGCCAGTTCGAGTCGTCCTGGTACGACGGCCGGCGCATCAAGCTGTCGCGCGACCGCGTCGACCGCCTGGGCTATTTCAGCGAGGTCACGATCGAGACCAACGAGGTCCCGGGCTCGCAGGACCAGGTCGACCTGACGCTGACCGTGAAGGAAAAGCCGACCGGCAACCTGGTGCTCGGCGCCGGCTTCTCGAGCGCCGACAAGTTCGCGCTGAACGCCTCGATCCGCCAGGACAACGTGTTCGGCTCGGGCAACTACCTGGGCATCGAGCTGAACACCAGCCGCTCCAGCCGTACGCTGGACCTGAGCGCGGTCGACCCGTACTTCACGATCGACGGCATCTCGCGCTACCTGGACGTCTACTACCGCACCACCAAGCCTCTGAACAGCCAGGGCGAGGAGTACAAGCTGGTCACGCCGGGCGCGTCGATCCGCTTCGGCGTGCCGTTCAGCGAGTACGACACGGTGTTCTTCGGCATCGGCGTCGAGCGCACCGAGATCCGCGGGGCCTCGTCGCTGCCGAACAACTACTTCCTGTACCGGCTGCGCTACGGCGACGCCAGCACCTCGTTCCCGCTCACCATCGGCTGGGCTCGGGACCAGCGCGACAGCGCCCTGGTGCCCAACGAGGGCCAGTACAAGCGCGTCAACATGGAGTGGGGCGCGTTCGGCGACACCCGCTACCTGCGCAGCAACCTGGAATTCCAGCAGTACGTCCCGCTCGGCAAGAAATACACCTTCGCCTTCAAGGCCGAGCTCGGCTACGGCAAGGGCCTGAACGGCCAGCCGTTCCCGATCTTCAAGAACTTCTACGGCGGCGGCCTGGGCACGGTGCGGGCCTTCGACCAGGGCTCGCTGGGCCCGGTGGACGTGGTCGGGTCCTACAGCGGCGGCTCGAAGCGGCTGAATTTCAACGCCGAGCAGTACGTCCCGGTGCCCGGGTCGGGCAACGACCGCACGCTGCGCCTGTTTGCGTACGTCGACGCCGGCAACGTCTGGGGCGAGAAGGAAACCTTCACCTGGGAGAGCCTGCGCGCCTCGGCCGGCATCGGGCTGAGCTGGGTGTCGCCGGTGGGGCCGCTGAAGCTGAGCTACGGCGAGCCCATCCGCTACAAGTCAACAGATAGAATTCAACGTTTGCAATTCCAGATCGGGACCGCGTTCTAATGAAAAGCTCCACCCTCAAGTCGCTGAAGTCCGGGCTGGTCGCGGCGGCGCTGGCCGCCGTCGCCTTGGGCGTGCAGGCGCAGGAACTGAAGATCGGCTACGTGAACAGCGACCGCGTGCTGCGCGACGCGTTGCCGGCGAAGGCGGCGCAGACCAAGCTGGAGGCCGAGTTCTCGAAGCGCGAGAAGGACCTGAACGAGATGGGCAACCGCCTGAAGGCGGCCGGCGACAAGTTCGAGAAGGACCAGCCCACGCTGGCCGAGTCCGAGAAGAGCCGCCGCCAGCGCGACCTGGTCGACCAGGACCGCGAGTTCCAGCGCAAGCGCCGCGAGTTCCAGGAAGACCTGAACCAGCGCAAGAACGAAGAACTGGCCTCGGTGGTGGAGCGGGCCAACAAGGTCATCAAGCAGATCTTCGAGACCGAGAAGTACGACATCATCCTGCAGGAGGCCGTCTTTGCCGGTCCGCGCATCGACATCACCGACAAGGTGATCAAGGCGCTGAACGCACAGCAAGGCGGCAAGTGATCGGTGGCTGAAGCCCGTCTCGGCGACATCGCCGCGCACCTGGGCGGCGAGTTGCTCGGCGACCCGGCGCTGCCCATCGACCGCATCGGCCCCCTGGACGGCGCCACGCCGTCCACGATCTCCTTCCTCTCCAACCCCCGCTACACCGCCCAGCTGCAGGGCTCGGCCGCCGGCTGCGTGATCGTCTCGCCGGCGATGCGCGAGGCGGCCGCGGCGCGCGGCGCGGCGCTGGTCTGCCCCGATCCCTACCTGGCCTTCGCGCGGCTCACCCAGTGGTGGGCGGCGCGCGAGCGGCCCGCCGTGGCGGCCGGCATCCATCCGACGGCCGCGGTCGACCCGCTGGCCGAGGTCGACCCGACGGCCAGCATTGGCGCCTTCGTGCTGGTCGAGGCCGGCGCCCGCATCGGGGCCGGCGCGGTGATCGGCGCCCACGGCGTGATCGGGCGGGGCGCGAGCGTCGGCCCGGCGACGCGCTTCGCACCGCGGGTGAGCCTGCTGCACGGCTGCCACATCGGCGCGCGCGGCATCGTGCACGGCGGGGCGGTGATCGGGGCCGACGGCTTCGGCTTCGCGCCCTCGCCGGCGGGCTACGTGAAGATCGAGCAGCTGGGCGGCGTGCGCATCGGCGACGACGTCGAGATCGGCGCCAACACCTGCATCGACCGCGGGGCGCTGGCCGACACGGTGATCGAGGACGGTGTCAAGCTCGACAACCTGATCCAGATCGCCCACAACGTGCGCATCGGCGCGCACACCGCGATGGCGGGCTGCTCGGCGGTGGCCGGCAGCACGACGATTGGCCGCTACTGCACCATCGGCGGGGCGGCGAACATCGTGGGCCACCTGACGCTGGCGGACCGGGTGAACATCTCGGCCGCGAGCATCGTCACCCACTCGATCCACCAGCCCGGCACCTACAGCGGCGTGTTCCCGATCGACGACAATGCGTCCTGGGAAAAGAACGCCGCGACGCTGCGCAACCTGTACCGCCTGCGCGAGCGCCTGCGTGCGCTCGAGAAGAAGATTGCATGACGACCACCATGATGGACATCCACCAGATCCTGAAGAAGCTCCCGCACCGCTACCCGATCCTGCTGGTGGACCGGGTGCTGGAGATGGAGAAGGGCGTGCGCATCAAGGCGCTGAAGAACGTCAGCATCAACGAGCCGTTCTTCACCGGCCACTTCCCGCACCGCCCGGTGATGCCGGGCGTGCTGATGCTCGAGGCGCTGGCCCAGGCGGCGGCGCTGCTGTCCTTCGAGACGGTGGGCGAATCGCCCGACAGCGACACGGTGTACTACTTCGTCGGCATCGACGGCGCGCGCTTCAAGCGGCCGGTGGAGCCGGGCGACCAGCTGATCCTGGACGTGGCCGTGGACCGCGTCAAGGCCGGCATCTTCAAGTACAAGGCGCGCGCCTCGGTGGACGGCGAGCTGGCCGTCGAGGCCGAGCTGATGTGCACGATGCGCCGCGTCAACTGAGACCCCACGGAGCGCACGATGGCGAGCATCCATCCCACCGCGGTGATTGCGCCGGGCGCGCAGCTCGGCGATTCGGTCAGCATCGGCGCCTATGCCGTGATCGGCCCGCAGGTCCGCATCGGCGAGGGCACGACGGTCGGCCCGCATGCGGTGATCGAGGGCCGCACGACCATCGGCCGCGACAACCGGATCTTCCAGTTCGTCTCGCTGGGCGCGGTGCCGCAGGACAAGAAATACGCCGGCGAGCCGACCGAGCTGCAGATCGGCGACCGCAACACCATCCGCGAGTTCTGCACCTTCAACCTGGGCACCTCGCAGGACGTGGGCGTCACGCGCGTCGGCGACGACAACTGGATCATGGCCTACGTGCACCTGGCGCACGACGTGCAGCTGGGCAGCCACACGGTGCTGGCCAACAACGCGACGCTGGCGGGCCATGTGCACGTCGGCGACTGGGTGACGATCGGCGGGCTGTCGGGCGTGCACCAGTTCGTCAAGATCGGCGCCTATGCCTTCGTCGGCTTCTCGAGCGCGGTGTCGCAGGACGTGCCGCCGTACATGATGGTCGACGGCAATCCGCTGGCGGTGCGCGGCTTCAACATCGAGGGCCTGCGCCGGCGCGGCTTCTCGGCCGAGCGCATCGCCGCGGTCAAGCAGATGCACCGCAGCCTGTACCGCAGCGGCAAGACGCTGCAGGAAGCGCAGGAAGAGATCGCGGCGCTGGCGTCGGCAAGCCCGGAGGGCGCGGCCGACGTGACGCGCATGACCGACTTCCTGGCCCAGGTCACGCGCGGCATCGCCCGCTGACCCGCATGCTCACCGATTCCCCCCGCCTGGCCCTGGTGGCCGGCGAAGCCTCGGGCGACCTGCTGGCCGGCCTGCTGCTGGGCGGGCTGAAGGCGCGCTGGCCGGGCCTGCAGGCTGCGGGGATCGGCGGGCCGCGCATGCGCGAGCAGGGCTTCGAGGCCTGGTGGCCGCACGACAAGCTGGCGGTGCGCGGGTATGTCGAGGTGCTGCGCCACTACCGCGAGATCTCCGGCATCCGCGAGCAGCTCGCCGTGCGCCTGCTGCGCGAGCGGCCGGACGCCTTCATCGGCGTCGACGCCCCCGACTTCAACCTCGGGCTCGAGACGCGGCTGAAGCAGCAGGGCATCAAGAGCATCCATTTCGTCAGCCCCTCGATCTGGGCCTGGCGCGGCGGGCGCATCGCGAAGATCCGCGCGGCGGTGGACCACGTGCTGTGCATCTTCCCGTTCGAGCCCGAGATCTACCGGCGCGCCGGCATCGCGGCCACCTACGTCGGGCATCCGCTGGCCGACGCGATCCCGCTCGAGGTGCCGCGCGCGGCGGCGCGCACGGCGCTCGGGTTGGCGGAGGGGGACGCCGTGGTCGCGCTGCTGCCGGGCAGCCGCCGCTCGGAGATCCAGTACAACGCGCCGCGCATGCTGGCCGCGGCGGCGCTGATGAAGCGGCAGCGCCCGGGCCTGCGCTTCGTGCTGCCGCTGGTGCCGGGCCTGCGCGCCCTGGTCGAGCCGATGCGGGCCGAGCATGCACCGGATGCGGGCATCGAGCTGCTGGACGGACGCTCGCACGAGGCGCTGGCCGCCTGCGACGCGACGCTGATCGCGAGCGGCACGGCGACGCTGGAGGCGGCGCTGTTCAAGCGACCGATGGTCATCACCTACGCGATGAACTGGCTGAGCTGGCAGATCATGAAGCGCATGGGCTACCAGCCGTGGGTGGGCCTGCCCAACATCCTGCTCGGGGAATTCGCGGTGCCCGAGCTCTTGCAGGACGAGGCGACGCCGCCGAAACTGGCGACTGCGACCCTGGCGTGGCTGGACGATCCCGAGAAGGCCGCGTCCATCGCCGGGCGCTTCACCGACCTGCACCTCCGACTGCGCTGCAACACCGCCCAGGCTGCCACCGATGCGATCGACAAAGTCCTCCAAGGCTGACCAGCTGGGCCTGGATTTCGACGTGGCCGGCTGGGTCGCGGGCGTCGACGAGGCCGGCCGCGGGCCGCTCGCCGGGCCGGTGGTCGCGGCGGCGGTGATCCTGGACGCGCGCAAGCCGATCCGTGGGCTCGACGACTCGAAGAAGCTGAGCCCCGCGGTGCGCGAGCGGCTGTTCGAGGAGATCCATGCCAAGGCGGTGTGCTTCGCGATCGCCGAGGCCACGGTGGACGAGATCGACACGCTGAACATCCTGCACGCGACGATGCTCGCGATGCGCCGGGCGGTCGAGGCCTTGCGCGTGCTGCCGGCCAAGGTGCTGGTCGACGGCAACCGGCTGCCGGTGCTCTCGGTGCGGGCCGAGGCCATCGTGCAGGGCGATGCGCTGGTGAAGTGCATTTCGGCAGCCTCCATCCTGGCGAAGGTGCACCGGGACCGGCTGTGCCTGCAGCTGCACGAGGCGCACCCGCAGTACGGCTTCCACGAGCACAAGGGCTACGGCACCGCGCAGCACCTGGCGGCGCTGAAGGAACACGGGGCCTGCGTGCACCACCGGCGTTCGTTTGCGCCGGTGCGCGAGGCGCTGGCGGGAACGCCGGGCGGCGTGGCGGCGCTGGCCGCCGCTGCCGCCATGGCCGGGGATGCGTGCGACGAGGCGGCGTGGTGACGGCGGGCGCGGCGGTCAAGGCGATCAGCTCGCGCGACAACCCGCTGCTGGTGCGACTGCGCCGGCTGGTGGCGGATCCGGGGGGGTACCGCAAGCTCGGCGAGGTGCTGCTGGAAGGGGACCACCTGTGCGAGGCGCTGCTGCAACGCGGCGGCGTGCCGGCGCTGGCGCTGGTCACCGAGGCGGCCTGGCAGCAAGCGCCCCTGCGCCGGCTGGCCGAGCGGGCACCGCAGGTGGTGGTGCTGCCCGAGGGGCTGATGGCGGGGCTCTCCACGCTGGAGACGCCGCCGCCGGTCGCGTTCGTGCTGGCCTGGCCGGGCGGGGGCGAGGTGCTGCGCGATGCGCCGAGCGTCGTGCTCGACCGGCTGCAGGATGCGGGCAATGTCGGGGCGGTGCTGCGCAGCGCGGCGGCTTTCGGCTTCACGCAGGTGATCGCTTTGAAGGGCACGGCGGCGCTGTGGTCGCCGAAGGTGCTGCGCGCGGGCATGGGGGCGCATTTCGGGCTGCGGCTGGTGGAAGGGGTGGAGGCCGCGGCGCTGGATGCGCTGGCGGTGCCGCTGCTGGGCACCAGCTCGCATGCCGCCGAAGCGATCCACCAGGCCCGGCTGCCCTGGCCCTGTGCCTGGGTGCTGGGGCATGAAGGGCAGGGCGTGTCGGCCGGCCTGGCGGCGCGCTGCGCGCAGTCGCTGCGCATTCCGCAGCCGGGGGGCGAGGAGTCCTTGAACGTCGCGGCGGCCGCCGCGGTCTGCCTCTACGAATCCGCCCGCCAACGCATGTGAAGTGATCGACGATCCCCGGATTGGCATCCGGGCTACGAAGCTGCAGGGGATCGACGACCCCGTTACGCGAACAGCCGCCCGTTCGGCGTCAATACATGAGTCGATCGGGGCGGATGTCCCGCAGGATCGTCGTCGCGATCTCCTCGATCGACTTGTGCGTCGACGACAGCCACGCGATGCCCTCGCGCCGCATCATCGCCTCGGCCTCCGACACCTCGTGGCGGCAGTTCTCGATGTTCGAATACGGGCTGTTCGGCCGCCGCTCGTGCCGGATCTCGGCCAGCCGCTCCGGCGCGATCGTCAGGCCGAAGCACTTGCGCCGGTGCGGCGCCAGTCCCGCCGGCAGCACGCGCCGGTCGAAATCCTCCGGGATCAAGGGGTAGTTCGCCGCCTTGATGCCGTGCTGCATCGCCAGGTACAGCGAGGTCGGCGTCTTGCCGCTGCGGCTCACCCCCACCAGGATCACGTCCGCCTCCGCCAGGTTCTTCGACGACTGGCCGTCGTCGTGCGCCAGCGAGAAGTTGATCGCCTCGATCCGGTCGGTGTACTCCTGGCTCTTGGAGATGTCCGGGAAGCGCCCCACCCGGTGGTTCGAGGTCATCTCGAACTCCGCCTCCAGCGGCTCGATGAAGGTGTTGAACATGTCCAGCACCATGCCCCGGCTCGTCGATTTCAGGATCTTCAGCAAGTCGCTGTTGACCAGCGTGACGAACACGATCGGCCGCCGGCCCTCGAGATCGGCCGAATGGTTGATCTCGCGCACCACCTGGTGCACCTTGTCCTCGGAGTCGATGAAGGGCCGGCGCACATGCCGCGGCTTGATCGCGAACTGGGCCAGGATCGAGTTGCCGAAGGTCTCGGCCGTGATGCCGGTGCCGTCGGAGACGAAGTAGACAGTGCGGTTGGCCATGCGATCAGGGGGGAAGCCGATCCGGCCATGATAGGCAAGAAGCCCCTTAAAATCGCCCCCAATCTTCCAGATCGCCCACGAACGCCCCCAGGTCCATGCCCACGCTTCGAACGCCACAGCGCTGGACCGCGCGGCCGATCCCGCAACCCTCGGAGCCTGGCTCGGGTTGGCGGTTCGGGCGGGAAGCACCGGTTTCTCAACATCACGGAGCTTTCCCATGTCACTTCCGAACCTGGCGACCGCCCTGGTCGCACCGTTTGAACATCTGAGAATGACCGACGTCGAGGCGGTCGGCGGCAAGAACGCCTCCCTCGGCGAAATGATCTCCCAGCTGGCGGCCTCGGGCGTTCGCGTCCCCGGCGGCTTCGCCACCACCGCCCACGCCTTCCGCCAGTTCCTCGCCCACCAGGGCCTCGCCACCCGCATCCAGGACCGACTCGCCACCCTCAACACCGACGACGTCAAGGCCCTCGCCGAGGCCGGCGCGCAGATCCGCGCCTGGGTCGAGGCGACGCCGTTCCCGCCCGATCTCGAAGCCGCCATCCGCGCCGAGTTCGCACGCCTGACCGTCGACCACCCCGGTGCATCCTTCGCCGTGCGCTCCTCGGCCACCGCAGAAGACCTGCCCGACGCCAGCTTCGCCGGCCAGCAGGAGACCTTCCTCAACGTGGTCGGCATCGACGAGGTGCTGCACAAGATGAAGGAGGTGTTCGCGAGCCTCTACAACGACCGCGCGATCAGCTACCGCGTGCACAAGGGCTTCGCCCATGCCGACGTGGCCCTGTCCGCCGGCGTGCAGCGCATGGTGCGCTCCGACCTCGGCGCCGCCGGCGTGATGTTCACCATCGACACCGAGAGCGGCTTCCCGGACGTCGTCTTCATCACCTCCAGCTACGGCCTGGGCGAGACGGTGGTGCAGGGCGCCGTCAACCCCGACGAGTTCTACGTCCACAAGCCGGCGCTGCGCAATGGCAAGCAGGCCGTGATCCGCCGCAACCTCGGCTCCAAGCTGATCAAGATGGAGTTCGCGACGCCCGCCGAGAAGGCCGCGAGCGGCCGCCTCGTCAAGACGGTGGACACCGCGACCGAGCTGCGCAACCGCTACTCGCTCAGCGATGCCGACGTGGCCGAGCTGGCCGGCTACGCCCTCGTCATCGAGCAGCACTACGGCCGCCCGATGGACATCGAGTGGGGCAAGGACGGCGCCGACGGCAAGCTCTACATCCTGCAGGCCCGGCCCGAGACGGTGAAGAGCCAGTCGCGCGGCAAGCCCGAGCAGCGCTACAAGCTCAAGGGCAGCGGGACGGTGCTGGCCGAGGGCCGCGCGATCGGCCAGAAGATCGGCACCGGCCCGGTGCGCATCGTGCACAGCCTGGCCGACATGGACACGGTGCAGGCCGGCGACGTGCTCGTCACCGACATGACCGACCCGAACTGGGAGCCCGTGATGAAGCGCGCCAGCGCCATCGTCACCAACCGCGGCGGGCGCACCTGCCACGCAGCGATCATCGCGCGCGAGCTGGGCATCCCGGCGGTGGTCGGCTGCGGCGACGCCACCGAGGCGCTGAAGGACGGCGCGCTCGTCACCGTCGCCTGCTCCGAGGGCGACACCGGCTACATCTACGAAGGCCTGCTCGACACCGAGGTCAGCGACGTGCAGCGCGGCGAGCTGCCGTACTGCCCGGTCAAGATCATGATGAACGTCGGCAACCCGCAGCTCGCGTTCGACTTCGCGCAGATGCCCAACAGCGGCGTGGGCCTGGCGCGGCTCGAGTTCATCATCAACAACAACATCGGCGTCCACCCGAAGGCCATCCTCGACTACCCGAACATCGACCTCGACCTGAAGAAGGCGGTCGAGTCGGTGGCGCGCGGCCATGCCTCGCCGCGGGCCTTCTACGTCGACAAGCTGGTCGAGGGCGTGGCCACCATCGCGGCCGCCTTCTGGCCCAAGCCGGTGATCGTGCGGCTGTCCGACTTCAAGAGCAACGAGTACCGCAAGCTGATCGGCGGCTCGCGCTACGAGCCCGAGGAAGAAAACCCGATGCTCGGCTTCCGCGGCGCATCGCGCTACGTCAGCGAGAGCTTCGGCGAGGCCTTCGCGATGGAGTGCGAGGCGCTCAAGCGCGTGCGCGAGGACATGGGCCTGGACAACGTCGAGATCATGGTGCCCTTCGTGCGCACCATCGGCCAGGCGGCGCGCGTCGTCGAGATGCTGGGCGAGCACGGCCTGAAGCGCGGCCAGGACGGGCTGCGCGTCATCATGATGTGCGAGGTGCCGAGCAACGCGATCCTGGCCGAGCAGTTCCTGGAGCACTTCGACGGCATGTCGATCGGCTCCAACGACCTGACGCAGCTGACCCTGGGCCTGGACCGCGACTCGGGCCTGGAGCTGCTGGCGCGCGACTTCGACGAGCGCGACCCGGCCGTCAAGGCGATGATCTCGCGTGCCATCGCGGCCTGCCGCGCGGTCGGCAAGTACATCGGCATCTGCGGCCAGGGGCCGAGCGACCACCCGGACTTCGCCGACTGGCTGGCGCAGGAGGGCATCGTGTCGATCTCGCTGAACCCGGACACCGTCGTCGACACCTGGCAGCGCCTCGCCAAGCGCTGACGCCAAGGTGGACGAGGCCGACCCACGCTACTGGCGCACCAACCGGCGCATCGTCGCCGGGCTGCTGCTGCTGTGGTTCGCGGCCTCGTTCGGCGTTGCCTGGTTCGCGCGCGAGCTGAGCTTCGCCTTCTTCGGCTGGCCGTTCAGCTTCTGGGTCGGGGCGCAGGGCGCGCTGCTGGTCTTCCTGCTCATCATCGGCGCTTACGCGGCGGCGATGAACCGGATCGATGCGGCGGCGGACGCGGCCGAACGCGGCGATGGCTGAGCCGGGCGGGCAGGGCGGCTTCCTGCGCCGGCTGAACAAGGTCTACGGGCTCTACACGCTCGGGCTGCTGGCCTTCATCGCGGTGCTGGCGGTGCTGGAGCAGCTCGGCCTGCCCAAGCGCTGGATCGGCCTCATCTTCCTGCTCGCGACGGTGGCGCTGTATGCCGGCATCGGCATCCTCAGCCGCACCGCCGACGCGCTGGAGTACTACGTGGCCGGCCGGCGCGTCCCTGCGGCCTACAACGGCATGGCCACCGCGGCCGACTGGATGTCGGCCGCCTCCTTCATCAGCCTGGCCGGGACCATGTACCTGCAGGGCTACGGCGGCCTGGCCTTCCTGATGGGCTGGACCGGCGGCTTCTGCCTCGTCGCGCTGCTGCTCGCGCCCTACCTGCGGCGCTTCGGCGAATTCACCATCCCCGATTTCCTCGGCGCCCGCTACGGCGGCCACGCGCCGCGGCTGATCGGCGCCGCGGCGGCGGTGCTGTGCTCCTTCACCTACGTGGTGGCGCAGATCTACGGCGTCGGCCTGATCACCACCCGCCTCACCGGCGTGGCCTTCGAGGTGGGCATCTTCCTCGGCCTGGGCGGGGTGCTGGTGTGCTCCTTCCTCGGCGGCATGCGGGCCATCACCTGGACCCAGGTGGCGCAGTACATCGTGCTGCTGGTGGCCTACCTGGTGCCGGTGGTGTGGCTGTCGGTCAAGCAGACCGGCGTGCCGGTGCCGCAGGCGATCTACGGCTCGCAGCTGCAGAAGCTGAGCGAGCGCGAGAAGGAACTGGCCGAGGACCCGCGCGAGCTGGAGGTGATCGCGCTGTACAAGGCGCGGGCCGAGGGCTATGCGGCGCGCCTGCGGGACGTGCCGGGCGCGCTGGCCCTGGAGCGCGAGGGCGCGCGCCGCCAGCTCGCCGAGCTGCGCCGGGCCGAGGCCCCCTTGTCGGAGCAGCAGGCGGCCGAGAAGCTGCTGCTGGCGCTGCCGGCCGACGAGGCGGCGGCGCGCATCGCCTGGACCCAGGCCCAGCAGCAGGCGCAGGCGCGGGCGCGCCCGCTGGGCGGCCTGCCGCCGCACGGCACGCCCTTCGCGGGCGACCCCGACGGCAACCCGGCCGAGCGTGAGGCCTACGACGACTCGCGCCGCAACTTCCTGGCGCTGGTGTTCTGCCTCATGGTCGGCACGGCCGGCCTGCCGCACATCCTGGTGCGCAGCTACACCACGCCCTCGGTGCGCCAGGCGCGCCAGTCGGTGACCTGGTCGCTGTTCTTCATCCTGCTGCTGTACCTGTCGGCGCCGGCGCTGGCGGTGCTCGTGAAGGTGGAGGTGTTCACCGGCCTGGTCGGCACGCCCTTCGACAGCCTGCCGGCCTGGATCGCCAACTGGGCCAAGGTCGATCCGACGCTGCTCTCGGTGAGCGACGTCAACCGCGACGGCGTGCTGCAGCTGGGCGAGATCCGCATCGGGGCCGACATCGTGGTGCTGGCCACGCCCGAGATCGCCGGGCTGCCCTACGTGGTCTCGGGCATGGTGGCGGCGGGCGGGTTGGCCGCGGCGCTGTCCACCGCCGATGGGTTGCTGCTGACGATCTCCAGCGCGCTCTCGCACGACGTCTACTACCGCACCCTCGACCCGAAGGCGGCCGGCGGGCTGCGGGTGATGATCTCCAAGGTGATGCTGCTGCTGGTGGCGCTGGCGGCGGCGGCGCTCGCGACGCAGAAGCCGGCCGACATCGTGCTGATGGTCTCGGCCGCGTTCTCCTTCGCCGCCGCGGCCTTCTTCCCGGCGCTCGTGCTGGGGGTGTTCTGGCGGCGCGCGAACCGCCAGGGTGCGGTGCTGGGCATGCTCACCGGCCTGGCGGTGACCCTGTACTACATGGGCGTCAACGAGCCCTGGCTGCGCAGCCTGCTGGGCGTGCAGTGGCCGGGGCAGCTGTGGTTCGGCATCCAGCCGATCTCCGCCGGGGTGTTCGGGGTGCCGGCGGGTTTCGTGGCCGCCATCCTGGGCAGCCTGCTGACCGCGCCCCCGGGGCCCGCGCAGCAGGCCTTCGTGGCGCAGCTGCGTCGCCCGCCGGATGGAAAGGTGCCCGGTCCGGATGTTTCGGAGTAGAATCCCGGGTTCGCCTTGCCACACCCAGTCGACGCTTGGGGTGGTTTCGTGACCCAAGGGCTGTTCAGCCTGCGGGCACCTATCCAAAAGGAGTTTCAATGCGTCATTACGAAATCATCTTGCTCATCCATCCGGATCAGAGCGAACAGGTTCCGGCCATGCTGGAACGCTACAAGGGTGTGGTCACCGCCGGCGGCGGCAAGGTCCACCGTGTCGAGGACTGGGGCCGTCGTCAGATGGCTTACCTGATCCAGAAGCTGGCCAAGGCCCACTACCTCTGCATCAACATCGAGTGCAGCAAGGAAGTGCTGGGCGAGCTGGAGACCGGCTTCCGCTTCAACGACGCCGTGCTGCGTCACCTGACCGTCGTCAAGGCGCAAGCCGAGACCGGCCCGTCGGTGATGATGAAGGCCGTCGAGAAGGAAGAGTCCCGCAAGGCACCGCAGGAAGCTGCAGCCTGAGGACGGTGATGTCCCGCGCGTCCTGCCGGGGCGCCGCATGAGCCGCGTCGCATGAATCGCGTGGTCTTGTCGGCGCAACTGGTGGAGCGGGGCGCCATGAGGTACACGCCCGCCGGGCTGCCGGCCTTCGATTTGAGCCTCAAGCACGAATCGCAGGTCAGCGAATCCGGCCAGGCCCGCAAGGTCTCCCTGGAGATCCGCGCGGTGGCCATCGGCGAGATCACGCGGCGCCTGCAGGCCTTGCAGATCGGGAGTACCGGCAGCTTCGCCGGGTTCCTGTCGGCAATGCGAAACGGCCGCGGCATCCTGTTCCATGTGACCGAATTCGAGTGAGCCCCGTGCTCAACCTGTCCGTTCCGGATTATTGATATTCAAGTGAGGTGAAACATGCCCCCGCCCCGTGGTAAAGGCCGGTTCTCGAAGGACCGCAAGCCCAAGCGCAACCAACAATCCCTGCTGTTCCGCCGCAAGCGCTTCTGCCGCTTCACGGTGACCGGCGTCAAGGAAATCGACTACAAGGACATCGACACCTTGCGCGATTTCATCGGTGAGAACGGCAAGATCACGCCCGCCCGCCTGACCGGCACGCGCGCGTTCTTCCAGCGTCAGCTGACCACCGCCATCAAGCGTGCGCGCTTCCTGGCGATGCTGCCGTACAGCGACCAGCACAAGGTCTGAGGAGCCACCCCATGCAAGTGATCCTGCTCGAAAAAGTGGCCAACCTCGGCAACCTGGGCGACGTCGTCAAGGTCAAGGACGGGTTCGCCCGCAACTTCCTGATCCCGACCAAGGCCGCACGCCGTGCGACCGAGGCCGCGATCAAGGAATTCGAAGCCAAGCGCGCCGAACTGGAGAAGGCTGCCGCCGACAAGCTCGCCACCGCGCAAGCGCTGGGCGAGAAGATGAGCGGCCGCACCGTGCACATCACCCAGAAGGCGGGTGTGGACGGCCGCCTGTTCGGCTCGGTGACCAACAACGACATCGCCGAAGCCCTGACCCGCATCGACTTCAAGGTCGCCAAGGCCCAGGTGCGCATGCCCAACGGCCCGCTGAAGACCGTCGGCGAGCACATCGTCTCGGTGGCGCCGCACACCGATGTGGTGGTCGATGTCAAGGTTGTCGTGATCGGCGAAACCGACTAAGGTACGCCTCTCGCGCCTCGACAAAAGGGTCGGCTCTGCCGGCCCTTTTTCATTGCGCACCGCAGTTTTCGGAAGTTGTACAGCCTTGTGCGCAGCATCCCCACCGGATGTTCACAGGCTTGTCCACAAGGTGGGAAGCATCGATGTCGTCCGTTTTCAATCCTCCTCCATTGTTTGGCTCCCACCCGGAGGGCTCCGGCGGCGGCGATGACGAGGTGGCGCGGCTGCGCGTGCCGCCGCACTCGGTCGAGGCCGAGCAGAGCGTGATCGGCGGCCTGTTGCTGGACAACAGCGCCTGGGACCGGTGCGGCGACCTGCTGCTCGACACGGACTTCTACCGCTTCGAGCACAAGCTCATCTATGGCGCGATCGGCGGCCTGATCAATGCCGGCAAGCCGGCCGACGTGATCACCGTCTTCGAGCAGCTGCAGAGCCTGGGCAAGGCGGCCGAGGCCGGTGGCCTTCAATACCTGAACGCGCTGGCGCAGAGCGTGCCGAGCGCGGCCAACCTGCGCCGCTATGCCGAGATCGTGCGCGAGCGCGCGGTGCTGCGCAAGCTCGTGGCGGCGAGCGACGAGATCGCGACGGCGGCCTTCAACCCGCAGGGCCGGCCGGTCTCGCAGATCCTGGACGAGTCGGAGAGCAAGATCTTCAAGATTGGCGAGGAGGGCTCGCGCTCGCGCCAGGGCTTCCTCAGCATGGACCAGCTGGTGGTGCAGCTGATCGACCGGGTGAACGAGCTGCACGAGAACGGCGCCGAGGAAGTGACCGGCGTGCGCTCGGGCTTCTTCGACATGGACCGCATGACGGCCGGGCTGCAGCCGGGCGACCTGATCGTGCTGGCGGCGCGGCCGTCGATGGGCAAGGCGCAGCCGCTGGATGCGCGGGTGCGCACCCTGTCCGGATGGAAGCGCATGGGCGAGCTCGAGGTGGGCGATGCGCTGGCTTCGGTGGATGGCCGGCCCTCGATCGTCACCGGGGTGTACCCGCAAGGCGAGAAGGAGGTCTGGCGCGTGCGCTTCTCCGATGGCCGCTCGGCCGAGTGCTGCGACGAGCACCTGTGGAAGGTGCACTTCCGCGGCTGGCCGGCGCCGCGTGTGCTGGCCACCGGCGAGGTGAGGGCGCTGCTGCAGAAGGCGCGCTACCGCGGCCGGCTGTGGATCGACTGTGCGACCGGCGACTTCGGCCACCTGGATGCACTGCCGGTCGATCCCTGGCTGCTCGGCGCCCTGATCGGCGATGGCAACCTGACGGGGACGGGCTCGGTGCGGTTCTCGGCCGCCGACGTGGAGATCCTCGAGCGTGTGGCGGCGCGGGCCGGCGACGACATGGCGGTCACGCATGCGGGGGCGTACGAGGACCGCATCGTGCGCAGGGACCGCGGGCACGTGGCCGGGCTGGCCGGTTCGCAGCCGAATCCGCTGCGCGTGGCCCTGGAAGCGTTGGGCCTCTCGAGCGACCGCAAGTTCATTCCCGAGCTCTACTTGAGCGCCAGCCGCGAGCGTCGTCTCGACCTGCTGCGCGGCCTGCTCGACACCGACGGCTGGGTCGAGCGCTGGGGCAGCGTGCGCTACTCGACCGCGAGCCGCCGGCTGGCGGATGACGTGGCGGCGCTGGTGCGCTCGCTGGGCGGGTGGTGCTCGATCAGCGAGAAGGCCACGGCCTTCACGAACGTGCCCGGCCTGCGCGTGCCGGGGCTGCCGGCCTATGTCTGCCACATCTCGCACCCCGAGCCGCGCTCGCTGTTCCTGCTGTCGCACAAGCAGGCGCGCGCGCCCGAGCGCTGGCAGCGGCGCAAGCGCCTGACGATCAGCGCGATCGAGCCGACGCGCCGCGCCGAGTGCCAGTGCATCTCGGTCTCGCACCCGCAGCGGCTGTACGTGACGGACGAGGACGTCGTCACGCACAACACCGCGTTCGCGCTGAACATCGCCGAGAACGTCGCGGTGCACGAGGGCCTGCCGGTCGTCGTGTTCTCGATGGAAATGGGCGCGGCGCAGCTGGCCTTGCGGATGGTGGGTTCGCTCGGCCGCATCGACCAGAGCAACCTGCGCACCGGCAAGCTGCGGGACGACGAATGGGGGCGGCTGTCCGAGGCGGTCGAGAAGCTGGGCAAGGCGGCGGTGTTCATCGACGAGGGCTCGGCCCTGTCGCCGAGCGAACTGCGGGCGCGGGCGCGGCGCCAGGCGCGCCAGTGCGGCCAGCTCGGCCTGATCGTCGTCGACTACCTGCAGCTGATGAGCGGGAGCGGCGGCGGCAGCGAGGAGAACCGCGCGACGGTGATCGGCGAGATCTCGCGCGGCCTCAAGTCGCTGGCCAAGGAACTGAAGTGCCCGGTGATCGCGCTGTCGCAGCTGAACCGAAGCGTGGAGACGCGGACGGACAAGCGGCCGATGATGAGCGATCTACGTGAATCGGGAGCGATTGAGCAGGATGCAGACGTCATCATGTTCATCTACCGCGACGACTACTACAACCGCGAGGACTCCAAGGACCCCGGCGTCGCCGAGATCATCATCGCCAAGCAGCGGAATGGCCCGGTGGGCACGGTGCGGCTGGCGTTCCTGAAGCCGCTCACCAAGTTCGAGAACCTCGCGCCCGGGAGCGAGGGACCGGGCGACATGTATTGATTCCCGGGCGACTCAGCACCGTAGCCCGGATGCAGCGCAGCGGAATCCGGGAGCGGACGTGGAAGTGAAGCACGATTCCCGGATGGGCATCCGGGCTACGCCAGCACCTGCAGGCCGTGTTTCGCGACGATCGTCCCGGATGGGCCTCAGCGCGACTCAGGGCTGCCCGAAGAAGAAGTACGCCGTGCGGTTGCCCGAGTCCCCGACGCCGACCGCGAAATAGACCGGCCCGAGCGCCGTGTCGAGTGCCACGTACAGCGAGCGGCCGCGGCGCAGCCGGCTGTAGCGCTGGAACTCGGCGTCGTCCTCGTCATTGCCGCCGATCGCCCGGAAGTCCTTCACCCGGCCCAGCTCGTACGAGCCGCCGATGAAGATCCGGTCGCTCAGGCCCACCCCTGCGAGGCGATAGTCGTACGCGATGCGGCCCAGGCTCATCTGCGGGCCGATCAGCTGCCCGATGCGGTAGCCCGAGAGCTGCTGGAAACCGCCCAGCGTGAAGGCCTCCGACGGCAGGTCCTGCTCCGTCCCGAAGTTGCGCCCGATGCGCAGCGCCGCGCGCATCGTGTGCGGCCCCCGGTGCGTCGCCCCCTGCAGGTTCAGCGTCGTCTTCAGGTAGCGCGTGTCCGCCCCCAGCTCCGGGCGCGACGAGAAGACACGCAGGTCGGCCGACACGCCCGAGCGCGGGAAGCGCGCGTTGTCCAGGTCGTCGTAGCGCAGGCGCCCCTGGAGGCCCCCCGTCTCCTGGCGGCTGCTGACCTCGGCCGACGAGATGAAGGTCGTGTCGTCGCGCAGCCGCGTGCGGCCTCGCGCCACGCCGAGCCGCAGCTCCCCCGAGGTGCCGAGCGGCACGCCCACGTCCACCCCGATGCCGTAGCTCTGCCGGCGGAAGCGCGCCTGCCGCATGTTGGTCTCGTCGTCGTACACGTCCAGCGGCTCCTCCTGGAACTCGGCGCGCGGCGCGACGAAGAGCTGCTGGCGTGCCGTGAGCGGCTGGTACCACTCGGTGGCGACGCGGTCGGTGCTGCCGACCTGCAGGTCGTTGCGCCACTCGCCGCCGAGCGAGTTCAGCCAGGTCGAGCGGTGGCTCGCATACAGGTTGAAGAACGAGTTGCCCAGCGAATCCGACTGCAGGCTCAGCCCCAGGCCGAGGTACTGCGGACCCCAGGACTTCTCGCTCACCTCGGTCAGCAGCACGCGGCCGCTGCCGGTCTGGTCGATCAGCGTGTAGCTGACCGCCTCGAAGTCGCCGCGCGCATAGATGCGCTGCACGTCGCGGGCGAGCCGCTCGGGGTCGGGCGTCTGGCCCGGCTGCGTCTCCATCGCCGCGCGCACCACCTCCGGGTTCACGCGCCGCGTGCCCGTGACGCGGATCTCGTCGATGGGGCGTGCCATGCCGCCGCGCTCGGCCACGCGGGCCGCCAGCAACTCGGCATACTGTTCCTCCGGGACCGCATAGGCGCGCAGGCGCGCCGCCACCGCCTGCGCCCCCCGCTCGCCGCGCCGCGCCGCCTCGCGCAGGCGCGAGAAGTCCGACGAACTGATGCCCTGGAGTTCCGGCGTGATCAGCACGTCGCCCGGCCGCAGCTCGCGCAGCGAGGCCTGCACGTTCTCCTCGATCAGGATGCGCAGCATCTGGTCGGACACCGAGACCACCGAGGTGATCTCGTCGCGCTTGAGCAGCGGCGTGCCGATGTTGACCGCGATCACGATGTCGGCCCCCATCTGCCGCGCCACGTCCACCGGCAGGTTGCGCTTGAGCCCGCCGTCCACCAGCATGCGGCCGTCGATCTCCACCGGCGTCACCGCGCCCGGCACCGCCATGCTGGCGCGCGTGGCGGTGGCCAGCTGGCCCTGCGACAGCACCACCATCTCGGCGGTGGCCAGGTCGGTCGCGATGGCGCGGAAAGGGATGGGCAGGTGGTCGAAGTCGGCCGTGTCCTGGCGCCGCGTCAGGCGGCGCAGCGTGCCCTCCAGCGCGACGCCCGCCACCGCCCCCTTGGGCAGCGACAGCCCGTGCCGGTTCACGCCGAACTCCGGCCCGAGGAAGTTGGTGCCGTCATCCGCCTTGCGCCGGAACGGCACCTGGGTACGGTCGACGTCCTGGAACAGCAGCACGTCGTCCAGGTTGGCCATCTCCTTCTCGATTTCCGCCAGCGGCAGGCCGCTCGCATAGGCAGCCCCGACGATCGCGCCCGCGCTGGTGCCGACGATCACGTCGATCGGCACGTGCATCTGCTCCAGCACCTTCAGCACCCCGATGTGGGCGCCGCCGCGCGCGCCGCCGCCGGACAGCACCAGGCCGATGCGGGGGCGGTTCAAGTCGGAACGCACGGTGCCGGGCGGTGCGGCCGGCGAGGGCTGCACGGGGTCGGCGGCGACGGCGGCGTTCAGCGCACAGGCCAGGGCGGCCACGGCCAAGCCGGCGGCACGAGGCCGCCACGGGAAACAGCGCATGGGGTTCTTTCGAGAGGGCGCGGACGCCCGTTTCTTCACCAGCGCGAAGTCTAAGTGAGCGTAGGAAAGACGGTTCAGCGGTCCTTCTTCGGGGCCCGCGGCCCCGCCAGCACACCCTCCGGCTGCGCCGGGTCGAACATGCGCTCGCTCGCCTGTTGCGCGTAGCCGAACGAGGCGTTGCGGCGCGTGTCGATGATCTGGCCGATGACCGCCGAGATCAGCGTGTCGAGCAGGCCCTTCTTCTTGCCGTCGCCGGCGGCGTTGCGCTCGTCGTCCTCGCGCGACGAGGCCGAGCCGCGGCCGCGCCACAGCACCTCGCCGCTGCGCAGGTCGACGATCTGCGCATCGACGTCGACCCGCGTCTCGCTCGCGAGCACCGTGTAGCGCGTGCCGTAGCGCGACACCTTGATGTAGACCGCCGCGTCGGCGCCGAACACCTCGCGCAGCTTCTTCGCCGGCAGCGCCTGGGCCTCGTCGGGCACGGTGACGCCATTGCGGCGCAGCGTCTCGTCGACCAGCGTCGACGGCAGCACGTAGTAGCCGGCCTCGGCCAGCGGGCGGGTGGCGCTGGCCCAGGCGCCGGCGCTCGCCTCGATCTCCACCGAATCGTTCACCGGCGGCAGCACCAGCAGCGTGGCGGGCCGGGCGCGCAGGAAGGCCGAGCGGTCCTGCTGCGGCGCCTGGCTGGCACAGCCGCCCAGCAGCAGCGCGGCGGCCAGCAGTGCCGCGGCCGCGGGTCCTCTCCATCGGGACGGGTTCACGCGGGGGTGTCCTTCTTCTTCGGGGCCGGGTCGAGGCGACCCAGCAGCTGGTCCATGAACGGGGCCGATTCGGGGAAGGCCTGCTTCTCCGCGAGCCACAGCGAGCGCGCCTGCGCCGCATCGCCGGCCGCGAGCTTCAGCAGGCCGAGGTGGGCGCGGAAGCCGGGCGGCAGGGGCTGCGCGTCGGCGCGGGCCTGGTCCGCGATCGCCTCCATCGGGCCGATCTGCTCCAGCGGCGTCGCGCCGGCGCGCAGCAGCGCCTCGTACTGCAGGCGCGGGTAGTCGTCCCAGCGGTACATCGGCCCGGTCTGCGCGCAGCCTGCCACGAGCGCGGCGCCTGCCAGCAGGGTGGCCGGCAGGAGACGCCGCCAGGTCACCGCCGCGGCTCCACGCCCCAGGCGCCGGTGTCCTTGGCGGCCACCAGGGTGTCCACGGCATCGCGCATCGCGAGGTCGAGCACCTTGCCGTTCAGCGTCGCGTCGTAGCCCGAGGTGCCGCCGAAGCCGATCACCTCGCGGTTGGACAGCACGAACTCGCCGGCCCCGCGCGCCGAATAGACGACCTCGGACGTCAGGCTGTCCACCACGTTGAGCGTGACCTTGGCATAGGCCACCTGCGACTTGCCGCGGCCCAGCAGGCCGAACAGCTGGTGGTCGCCGACCTCCTTGCGGCCGAACTCGGAGATGTCGCCGGTGATGACGTACGACGCGCCGCGCAACTTCTGGGTCGCGCCCTGCAGCCTGGCCTCCTGGCTCGCCTCCGCCATGTTCTCGCGGTCGAGCACGGTGAAGCGCTGGGTCTGCTGCAGGTGCGACACCAGCGTCGTCTTGGCCTGGCTGCCCAGGCGATCGACGCCGTCGGAGAAGACGCCGCGCATGAAGTCGGACCGGTTGTCGAACTTGCCCACCGAGACCGGCAGCCGCGCGCCGGCATACGGCATCACGGCGGCCTTGACGGTCTCGACCGGCACGGTGCGCGAACTTTCGGTGGCGCAGCCGGCCAGGGCCAGGGCGAGCGCCGCGGCCCATGGCAGCAGGGGCCAGCGAACCGCGGGCAGGCAGGAAGCGGTGTTCAACATGGGGCGTCTCCGGTGGATCAGAAGCTGAACTTGGCGCCGATCGTCAGCGTGTTGGCCTTCACGTTGTCCGACAGCTTGCCGTAGTGGTCGACGTCGGCGGTCAGCGTGAGGTTGGACGTCAGCTTGTAGTCGACGCCGATGCCGGCCAGCAGCGAGGTCTTGGTGCCCATCAGGCTGGCCGAGGCGGGCAGCACGTTGTCGCCGGTGACCTTGCCGAACGAGGCGCCCAGGCGGCCGTGCACGCCGAAGGCGTCGCCGAGCGGCAGGCGCGTCGTGCCGACGGCCCAGAAGCTGCGGGCCTTGGCGTCCTGCTGGACGGTGGCGCCGCCGATGCGGACGGTCTCGCCGAAGCGGCCGAAGTTCGTGTAGCCGGCCTCGACGCCGAAGGTCTCGTCGATCTGGTAGCCGCCGTACAGCTTGAAGGTGTTGCCGTGCTTGTCGCTGTCGACGGTGGACAGCGGGCCCGACATCGTCAGGTTGCTGCGGCCGAGGTCGATGCCGGCATAGGGGCCGGCGCCCTGCGGGGCAGGGGCGCCCGCGGCGTGGGCGGCGAGGCTGGCGACGCAGAGCAGCGAGGCGGCGATCAGGGAAAGCTTCATGGGGTTCCTGTTGGTGTGTTGGCGTGCCATCGGGTGACGGCGGAAGGCAGTGTCATCGGCCTTGTCGCGTCGTACCATCTTCCTGTACGAAGAGGCACAATATCGGCCGAGACGTACCGGAATCCGGTACCAGCCGCCACACCAGGAGACCGCATGAGTTCACCCGAGATCGTCCTGCAGGTGCTGCGCACCGAGATGCGCACCGCCGGCGTCACCTACCGGCTGCTGGCCGAGCGCATCGGCATGAGCGAGTCGAGCGTCAAGCGCGTGTTCAGCAGCGGCGACATGTCGCTCTCGCGGCTGGCGCGCATCTGCAAGGCTGCCGGCATCTCGATGGAGGGCGTGCTGCGCCAGGCCGCCGACGCGGCGCCCGAGGCCGACACGCTGACGCTGGCGCAGGAGCGTGCGCTGGTGGCCGACCCCAAGCTGCTGCTGGTCGGCATCTGCTGCCTGGGGCACTGGACCTTCGAGCAGATCGTCGAGACCTACGAGCTGACCGAGGCCGAGTGCATCCGCTGCCTGGTCAAGCTCGACCGGCTGGGCCTGATCGAGCTGAAGCCGCTGAACCGCTACCGGATGAAGGTGTCGCGCGCCTTCCGCTGGCGGCCGGACGGGCCGGCGCAGCACTACTTCCGGCGCTTCGTCGTCGAGGACTACTTCGGCGGCCGCTTCGACGGCGCCGGCGAGACGCTGCTGCTGCTGCACGCGCGGCTGTCGCAGCCGAGCGCGGTCGAGCTGGTGCAGAAGATCCAGCAACTGGCCGGCGAGCTGGCGCGCCTGCACCAGCTGGACCAGCGGCTCGATCCGGCCGACCGCGACGGCGTCACGCTGATGCTGGGCCTGCGCTCCTGGGAGTTCGCAGCCTTCACGGGGATGCGCCGTACTGCCATCCGTAGCCCGGATGGAGCGAAGCGGAATCCGGGAGCGGCGCCTGGAGCGTGATGGACGATCCCCGGATTGGCATCCGGGCTACGGGATGTCGTGCAGCGCCTTGAAGGCCTTGACCAGCACGCCGGGGTGGAACTGGCCCTTGTAGACCGGCGGCGGACCGCTGTCCAGGTCGAGCAGCTTCGCGACGGCCGCTTGTGCCGAGCGCACCGAGTACTCGACCGTGAACACCACGTCGTCCGGCAACTCGACGAACTGCCCCAGCAGCCCCAGGTTGCGCCAGCCCTCGGGCACCACCGCCGGCCGGTCGCCCTTCGCGCGGCGCAGGAACTGGCTCGTGATGAAGGGCATCATGCAGGGGATGACCGTCGTCGCGTCGGCGATGGAGGACGCCGTCGCCTCGTCCACCCGCAGCTGGCCCAGCAGCTCCGTCATCAGCTCGCGCCCGCTGCAGCCGGTCATCGGCTTCTTCACGAAGTCGCCCGGCCGGTCCACCGCCAGTGCATAGCCCCAGAACACCTGCACGTCCTTCGGCTGGCCGATGAAGTGCGGCTGGTGCGGCAGCACGACCGACAGCAGCCAGGACGAATCGGCGAAGGTCACCAGGCCGCCTTCGCCCGGCACGTTGCCGGTGAAGTCGCGCATCCGCTCGAAGAAGCGCGGGTCGCGCGAGGTGGCGGTGAAGGAGACCCACTTCGAGTCGTCGACATGGTCGGCGAAGGCGGCCGGGCGGCCGAGTTCCGGGCGATTGCGCGCGATGTTCTCCCACAGCGTCCACGCCCCGCCGTCGCGCTTGCCGCGCAGGGCCGCGGGGCGGTCGTTGGAGCCGAGCGATGACGCCTCGGTCATCGAGCCCAGCGTGACGAACACCAGGTCGTCGGGCGCCACCGCGAGGTCCAGCGGCTCGCCGCGCCGCGTGCCGACGAGGCGGTCGACGCGGCGCCCCTGCGCATCCTCGGCGACGCCCAGGTCGGTGACGGTGGTGTTGGTCTCGAAGCGCACGCCGCGCTCCTCCAGCCAGGCCACGAGCGGCCGCACGAACGAGTCGTACTGGTTGTAGACCGTGCGCATGATGCCCTTGAGCTGGTTGAAGCCGTCCACCATGTGCACGAAGCGCACCAGGTAGCGCTTGAACTCCACCGCGCTGTGCCAGGGCTGGAAGGCGAAGGTGGTGCACCACATGAACCAGAAGTTGGTCTGGAAGAAGTCCTCGTCGAACTGGTCCTGGATGCGGCTGTCCCCGAGCATCGCCTCGGGCTCGATGGCAAGGCGCTCGATGTCCAGGATGTGGCGCTCGCCGAGCCCGAACTCGGGCGTGTCGATGCGCTGCCCGCCGCGCACCAGGCGCGACTTCGACTGCGTCTTCAGCACCTCGTTCCACTGCAGCGTTTCCTGCGTGACGGTCTGCGTCTTGTCCAGCGTCGGGATCGACGAGAACAGGTCGTAGGTGCACTGGTACTTGCCTTCGAGCATCCGCCCGCCGCGCACGACGTAGCCGGTCTCGGGCGAGCCGGAACCGTCGAGGCTGCCGCCCAGGCGGTCCAGTTCCTCCAGGACGGTGATGCGGTGGCCCGGGAGGTGGCCGTCCCGGATCAGGAAGGCGGCGGCCGCCAGCGAGGCAATGCCTCCGCCGACCAGCCAGGCCCGGCGCTCGGTGTTCTCGCGCTGCGTCATCGTTGCTCTCTTTCGGATGGGGAAAGGCCCATCATGGTCGAGGCAAGCCGGGGTGCGCTTGCGTCAGCGCAAGCCGGAAGTCGCTGTAGGCGCCGAACCTCAGGTGACTCAGATGAGCCCGAGCGCCGAGGCCTTCAGCGTCGCCGCCGCACGCGTCGTGCAGTCGAGCTTGCGGAACACGTTCTCGACATGGGTGCGCACGGTGCTCGGGCTGATGTCGAGCGCGCGCGCCACTTCCTTGTTCGTCTGGCCGAGGCTGATGCCGCGGAAGATCTCGATCTCGCGCGCCGTGAGGGCGATCGCCTCGGCGGCGGGCGAGAGCGCGGCCCGCATGGGGGCGGCGGCGCCGCACAGGGCGTGCACCGCGTCCGCGTCGAAGCGGCCGGCCTGGGCTTCCGTCTGCAGCACCGTGCGTGCCTCGTGCGGCGGCAGGGCGCGGCGCCAGGGGCGCGGCGAGCGCAGCGCGACCCAGGCGGCCGCCGCGGCGAGCACGCGGCCTTCGGGCGGGATCATCGCGCCGCCGCAGTTGCGGAAGGCGCCGCTGCCGTCGAGCCGCTCGCCGGCATACGAGGCCACCTCTGCATCGGCCGCGAGGCTGCCGACCTGGCCGGCGGCGCGCGCCGTCCAGTAGGGCACGAGCCGCACCTGCTCGCGCGCCGCCGGGGTGAGCCGGCCCGGCGTGTCCCAGACCGCGTTCGGCACCGCGGCGCGGCCCATGCCGTGGATGAGGCCGGCGCGGTGGCAGCGGGCCTGGGCGGCGGCCGTGAGCCCGATCAGCGCCGCCGCCTGGCGCGCGGCCTCGGCGACGCGCCGCGAATGCCCGGCCATCCAGGGCAGCTTCAGGTCGATCACGTCGGCCACCAGTTCGAGCGCGACGCTGCCGTGGGTGGGGCCGTCGGGGCCGTCCGGCGCCGCCTCATGCTGCCACCGCTCGTCACGGTCCAGGCGGGCGAGCCAGTCCTTGGCATGCTGCGCCGCCAGCGCGACCAGGGCCTCGGGGTAGGCCGATCCGGCCTGCGCGTCGAGCATGGCCAGTGCCCGCGGCAGGCCGTGGGCGCGGGCCAGCACCTCCAGGTCGCCTGCCACCGCGACCAGGTGCACGGCGGGCGGGATCTCCGCGGCCGCAAGCCCGCGGGGGCCGTGGCCGTCGCAGCGTTCGAAGATCCAGCGCAGCCCGTGCTCCACCTCCGGGGCCATGCCGAGCGTGTGCGCGATGTCGCCCGAGACCTCGCAGTGGATGTCCGTCAGCGGGCGCATCGCCGACTGCACCAGCGAGATGACGCGGCCGAACGCCGGATCCTCGACGCGGCGCGCCAGCATCAAGGCCCGGCCGCCCACATCGTCGCCGATGAGGGCGTCGAAGTCGGGCGCATTCGCCGTGCAGCCCGACCAGCGCAGCAGCGACATCTGCCGGGCCGCGGCGGCGGTGGCGGCGTCGAAGCCGGCGGCCTCGGCCAGCCGGGCGCTCAGCCAGGCGGTGCGCTGCGAATGGTCGATCGGCTGCCCCATGCTCAGGTCGCCGATGAAGGCGAGGGCGTGGACGGCATCGAGAACGGGGACGGCGGTGTCGGCGGGCATGGGGTGGCTTCCTGGTGGCGCATCATCGCGCACCGGGCCGGAGGCGGGGGATCGGTCGTTCGACCGATGCCGCGGCGGGGCCGATCGCGGGACAGTGGCGACCTCACTTCTGGAGTTTTCCATGTCCCTCGACCACGTGCTCTACACCGCGCACGCCACCTCGACCGGTGGCCGCGACGGCAGGTCCCGCTCGTCCGACGGGGTGCTGGACGTCCGCCTGACCACGCCGAAGGCGCTGGGCGGCGACGGCGCCACCGGCACCAACCCCGAGCAGCTCTTCGCCGCCGGCTACTCGGCCTGCTTCCTCGGCGCGATGCGCTTCGTCGCGAGCCAGCAGAAGCTGGCGCTGCCGGCCGACATCTCGATCGCCGCCTCGGTGGGCATCGGCCCGATCCCGGCCGGCTTCGGCATCCAGGTCTCGCTGGACGTGACGGTGCCGGGCGTGGACCGTGCGGTCGCGCAGCAGATCGTGGACGCCGCCCACCAGGCCTGCCCGTACTCGAACGCGACGCGCGGCAACATCGACGTGACCATCACGGTCGCTTGAACCCCCTCTCTTCCCCATCCTGAGGTTCTCCATGTCCCTGTCTTCCTTTTCCCTGCCGCGCCTGGGCGCGGCCCTGGCCCTTGCGGGCAGCCTGCTGATGTCCGCCACCGGCTGGGCCGCCGATCAGCGGCTGCACCTGCGCGGCGAGGTCATCGCGGTGCGCGACCACCAGGTCGACGTCAAGGCCCGCAACGGCACCGTGACCACCGTGCAGCTGCCCGAGAAGTTCCAGGTGCTCGATGTCTCGAAGACCACCGTCGCATCGGTCAGCGAGAACAGCTACCTCGGCATCGCCGCGGCCCCGGCCGAAGGCGGCAAGGTGCGGGCGCTGGGCGTGATGGTGTTCCCCGAAGGGGCGCGCGGCCTGAACGAAGGCCACTTCCCCTGGGACCTGGGCGACCGCGGCACGATGACGAACGCCACCGTCGCCAAGCTGGTGAAGAAGGGGGCCGGCACCGAGCTCGAGATGCGCTTCGGCGACAAGACCCAGGGCGTGCTGCTCGACAGCGCCACCGTCTTCGGCCAGTTCGTGCCCGGCGAGCCTGCGCTGCTGGTGAAGGGGGCCAAGGTGCTGGTGTTCGCCCAGCCGGTCGAAGGCGGCCCGGCCACGGCGCAGATCGTCCTCGTCGGCCGCGACGGCTTCCTGCCGCCGATCTGAGCATGCACGCCGCCGGGACCCTTCCGCCGCGCTGGGTGCGCGCGGTCCACTGGACCAACGCCGCGAGCTTCTTCGTCATGCTCACGAGCGGCTGGCAGATCTACGGGGCCGACCCGTTCTGGCTGCCGGCCTTCCCGCGGTGGGCCACCCTCGGCGGCTCGTTGCCCGGCGCCCTGCAATGGCATTTCGCGGCGATGTGGGTGTTCGTCGCGAACGGTGTCGTGGCGGTGGCCACGCTGCTGCTGTCGGGCCGGCTGCGCCGGCTCTACAACCCGCTCGACCACGGGGCCGGCGGGCGCCATGCGGTGCAGCAGCTGGCTTACCTGGGCGTGCTCGCGGTGCTGGCGCTGGAGGTGGCCTCGGGCCTGGCGATGTGGAAGCCGGTGCAGTTCCAGGCGCTGTCGTCGCTGCTGGGTGGGTACGAGATGACGCGGCGCATCCATTTCGCCGGCATGGCCACGCTCGCGTCCTTCGTCGTCGGGCACGTCGCGCTGGCGCTGGCCTCGCCGCGCCTGCTGCTGGCGATGCTGGGCGTGCGGCAACCCGCAGGGGAGGGCGCGCGATGAACCGCCGCGATTGGTTGAGATTGTCGATGGCCACGGGGGCATCGTCCCTGCTGGCGGGCTGCGAGCTGACCGACCGGGACGGCACGCAGGCCGTGCTGCGGCGCATCTCGCGCTTCAACGACCAGGCCCAGGCCGCCTTGCTGCGTCCGCAGCTGCGGGCGCCGGAGTTCAGCGCCGCGCAGCTGACGCGGCCGTTCCGCTTCAATGCGTTCTACACCGAGGCCTCGGTGCCCGAGGTCGACGAAGCGGGCTGGCGGCTGCAGGTGGGCGGCCGGGTGCAGCAGCCGGGCGCGTGGACGCTGGACGAGGTGCGCGCGCTGCCGGTCGTCACCGAGATCACGCGCCTGATCTGCATCGAGGGCTGGAGCGCGATCGGGCAGTGGAGCGGCGTGCCGCTCGCGCATTTCCTGCGCCGCGTCGGGGCGGACCTGTCGGCACGCTATGTCGCCTTCCGGTGCGCCGACGGCTACTACACCAGCATCGACATGGAGAGCGCGATGCACCCGCAGACGCTGCTGGCGCACGGCTTCGCCGGGGCACCGCGGCTGCCGGACGAGTTCGGCTTCCCGCTGCGCCTGCGCATCCCGATCAAGCTCGGCTTCAAGAACCCGAAGCACCTGGTGGCGCTGACGGTGACCAACGACTTCACCAGCGGCTACTGGGAAGACCTGCACGGCTACAACTGGTTCGGCGGGCTCTGAGGCACCGCATGTCGCAGTGTCGTGTGGACTCGTAGCCCGGATGCAGCGCAGCGGAATCCGGGAGCGGCCGTCGCATGGCGAATGACGATCCCCGGATTGGCATCCGGGCTACGGGGCGCGCAGGGTGAGACTGCGGAAGCTGCGCGCGGCCTGCGGCAGCTTCTTGCACTCGACGCCGTCCGTGCGCACACCTCCATCGTCGCTGAGCAGTTGCACCGCGCCGGTGCCGGGCCAGGCGAACAGCGCCTCGGGCCGCAGCGTGCCGAGGTCGACGTTGGCCAGCGGGACCGGCGCATCACCCGAGGCGCCGCTCCAGCGGTAGAGCGCGAAGCTGCCCTCGTCGGCAGGCGGGCCGGCGACGACCAGGTAGCCGTTGCCGACGCGCTCCAGGCTGCGGATCCCGCGCCCGTCGAGAGCGAGTTCGCTGACGCGGCCGACGCGGGCATGGTGTCCCTCGACGACCTCGGCGGGGTTGTCGATCGCGATGACGAGGGCGCGTCCGCGCGGCAGCGGGTTGCGCAGGCCCACCAGCAGCGCGCCCTCGGGCGTGGCGGCCAGGCCTTCGATGTTGAAGCCGCCCGGGGCCTCGGGCGCGCGCTTGGACGCGGCCTTCAAGTCGTAGCCCTTCAAGGCCGGCGCATCGATCAGGTCTTCGAGCAGCCGGGTGTAGGGCTTGCCGACCGGGCGCAGCGTCGGCGTGCTGCCGGGGACCGCCTCGGTGGCGAACAGCCGGTGCCGCTCGTCGCGCACCTTGCCCTTGCTGTTGCGGCCATGCGAGGCGATCCAGTAGACGCGCCCGCCCAGCTCGGCGGCGCCCTCGATGTCGGACTCCTGGTCGTCGTCGGTGCGCAGGAAGCGCGCCAGGTCGACCCGGCCGACCGGGTCGGGTCGATCGCGGCGGTAGATCACCAGGGGGTTGCGCTCGTCGTCGCCGACCACGAAGTGCTCGGCATCGAGCGCGACGGCGGCCGAGGCGTCGCAGAGGCCGTTGTAGCGTGCGGGGGTGTCCTGGGCCTGCACTGTGCCGCAGAGTGCGATTGCTGCCGTGAGGAGCGCGGTCTTGTATGCCAACGTCTTCATCGTGTCTCCATCGAGGCCGCGATCATCTCGCTTCCTGTGCTGCCGGGCTACCTCAGTATTGAGGGAAGTGCATCTTCGTTTCTCGGATGTGACGCCAGGTGTCAGCCATCCCCCCAAAGAGGGATGCCTGTCCATCATTCACCGCTTGACGGGTCGAGGCCCGGCCGATAACGTCTCTTCCCAACGCTGCCATCGCCAATGGGTCGGGGCAGCCAGACCGCAAATCCGCAC